>ENA-UONW01000759-UONW01000759.1-human-gut-metagenome-genome-assembly--contig:-CS52-NODE-759-length-45580-cov-22.044393_pt1 | contig 45580 bp, 46 predicted proteins | sample MGYA00242463_ERZ724010 | MGnify/ENA metagenome assembly ERZ724010 | reverse complement strand
CATCTCCCGTGGCGTCCGCTTTCTTCGCCGTGCGTACGGCGAGGTCGATGTCCTCGAAAGTGAAGCCTCCCGCCATGTGGGGCTTTTCGTCGTAGCTTTCGTCCTCGTCATATTCTGCGATGTCGGATACCCGCCTGTCGGTAAACACGTCGTCCAGTTCTTCGTCGGTTACTTGACGTGAAGCCCCGGTTTCAGGCATCCGTTTGTCGGCGGTTTCCATTTCATCGGCAAAGGTAACGTCCTTCTCGTCCACAGCCTCGGCTTTTGCGGAAGTGGCAGCTTCTGGCACAAGGATGTCCTTTTCTGTCTCCGTTTTCTCCGGCATTCTGAATTTGCTTCTGCCCATAATGTCGTCAGGCGGTCTTTGGTATGCGTTTCCGGCATCTTCCCTGTTGTCCGTCTTCTGTGTTTCCCGATGCTCCCATGTCAGGTAGAACAGCACCCACAGGTTACACATCATCATCATGACCAGCAACAGCGTTACCATCGGCTTATCGTTATCTGTTCGACAATCCCGTCCTTTTTCTTCCGGTACAGGTTTTCCAGTTCCCCATCGTGACGCTCAAGGTGTTCGGTGACGATGCGGTCTATATAGCCGGATATGGTCGCCCCGTTTTCCCCTGCCATGCCTATTATGCGCTTGACCGCCTCGTGGTTCTCGCGGCTGATGTACACCGCCTTCTGTGCGGTGCCTTCCGGCTTGCGTCCGTTTAGGTACTTGCCCTTATAGGCTTCCTCTCTCTGCTTCCTTCTGAAAATATTGATGTTCAGTTTCATAATTCTTGCTTTTAACTTTAATAAATGTCTTCATAATTCTTGTTGTATAGCCTGCGTATCACTTCCTCGTTCTCCTTGAAATGATGTTCAAGCACATGGTCCACATAGACCGAGAGTGAAAGGTCGTTTTTCCCTATGACCCTGACAATGCGCTGGATGCGTTCATGGAACTCAGGGCGAATATAGGCAGACTTTGCCGACCTTACCGGACCTTTCGCCGGCTGGAGGAATTTCTCAATGTATTCCGTTTCGTCCGTACTTTCATTATCGGTTTCCTTCCGATCTGTCGGACATCCTTCTGCCGGAACTGTATCTTTTTCACAGGAATCTTTCACTTCTTTATTCCCTGAGGTGGCGGGCGCGGGCATTTCCGGACGGAATGAATCCAGAAACTTGCCGGGGTCAATATCAACATCAAGTTTTTTCGCCATCTGTTCAACGCTTTACAATACTGAGTATTTCTTCTGCAAGGGCTTCGATACCGCTCCCTTTAGCCAGCACCTTGTCAGGTGGCAGCAGCGTGGAACGGAAAAACGGACGGTCGCCTTCTTCCGAGCCTTCCTTGCGGAAACGCTTGCTGTCCGGCAGGCACGTGTTCAGTACCTCAAGTCCCATACCGGCTATGACCTTTTCGTAAATGTCATACAGGTCGGTCTTCTCGCGCTTGTCCACCATGTTCCAAAGCAGGCGGATACCTTTGATATTGGACTTTCCTGTCGTTACCAGCGTGTCGTTGATGATGCTTGCGTATTTCAGCGAGCTTTCCATGACGAAGCGGTCAGCGGCTATCGGACAGAAAATGTAGTCCATCGTTGCCACAGTCTTGATAAGGTCGAGGTTATTCACCGTACCCGTCAGGTCGAAGAAGATAAAGTCGGGAGGTGTTTCCGACTCGATGAAAGGCTTGACAGCCTCCATTGCATTGTCTGGTCGGCTGCCCACTATCGGGTAGGCACGTTTGCCTATATGCCTGAACTGGTCGTATGCCAGCTTGCGCAGATAGGGGTTGCGCTCTATATTCTTCAGGTCACGCTCGCGCATGTCCTTGATGCTGAATTGTGGATAATCGCAGTCCACGACTGCTACGTCGTATCCTTTCATGTAATACAGGTAACTCGCCATCAGCACGGTGAGTGTTGTTTTGCCGGCCCCTCCCTTCTGGGTGGAGAAGGCGATGAACAAAGGTTCTTTTTTCATTCTTTCTTTTTTATGTAGTTAATAATCTGTTGTCCGGTCGGCAGTCTGTCCTGCCTGTCGGTTTGTCTGTCAGCATACCTGCCAGCCGGCAGTTGAGCCAGCTTGTCGGTCTGCCTGCTCTCCGGCTGTCCGGCAGACTGGCCAGTCGGAAATCCGACAAACCGGCTGGTCGGATAGCTGGCATTTCTGACAGCGGGCTGACCAACCGACCATTCTGTTCGCAAAGTAAAGGGCATTTCTGCGAACCTGTACCGTTTCCGCCTTTGGTGGCAGCTTGTGGCAGCAAGTGGCAGGGAATGGCATTACCCATAAGCACTTTCAAGAATCGTTTGCCTTCTGACCGGTTTGTTGGCCGGTAGTCCGATTCTCCGGATGTCTGGCTGGTCGGCCATCCGGCAAGCTGGCAGGTCGGACTGTTGGCTTGTCTGACGACGGGCTGGTCAGCCGACCTTTCTGCCTGCAAAGTAAAGGGCATTCTTGCAACTCCGTATCGTTTCTGGTTTTGGTGGCAGCTTGTGGCAGCAAGTGGTAGGAAATGGCTTCGTTTTCCGCACGTTTTCAGGTGATTAAACGCCCTAACTTTGCACCCAAGCGGCAGGGCAACGCTCCCGATGCGCATATCGCACCCCGGCTCCGTCCTTCTTTTGGGCAGCCGAAGGGTATCGGGCGACCGATACCTGTGGAATTGGTGACAGACAAGTATATTCCCAATCCGTCCCGGACGGATTTTTATTAGCAACCGCTAATAGCAAGGTGTCCTTTGAGTAACTCAAAGGGTTTTCGGTTACTCCCGAAAACGCACCTTGCCCCTTGCAGGGGAGGGCTTCCTCTCCGAAGTCGGGAAGCCTGTTTCCTACCTGCGGTATGCGTGCCGGAAGCTGCGCTTGTGCCGTGAAACCACTAAATCCATAATAAAGATGAACAAGAAAAAGAACGTGGATGAAATGCCCAACCGACGCACGAAGCAAGGGCAGAGCCAAACAGGTTTGGACTATGCCTTGCAAGAAGGAGGAAGAGCAATGCTCAAATGGGGGCGGCATCCGAAAGAGAGCCGCAAGTCGCACTGCGTGATGGTGCGCTTCGACAACGAGGAATGGCAGAAGTTTCTTGCCATGTATGAAAAGTCCGGCGTGTACGCGAGGGCGGTGTTCCTGAAAGCGCACTTCTTCGGGCAGCCCTTCCGTGTGCTGGTCACAGACAGGACGCTGCTGGACTACTGCACGAAACTCTCCGCCTTTCATGCGCAGTACCGCATGGTAGGCAACAACTACAACCAGGCGGTCAGGGAGCTGCGCTGCCATTTTTCGGAAAAGAAGGCGATGGCATTGCTCTACAAGCTGGAGCAATGCACCAAGGAACTGGCTGCCTTGACGCGGCAGGTCGTGGAACTTTCAAAAGAGTTTGAGGAAAGATGGTCGCGAAGATAAGCATGGGGACATCATTGTATGGCGCACTCGCCTACAACGGTCTGAAGGTGAACGAGGGCGAAGGCAGGCTTCTTGCCGTGAACCGGGTCTTCGACGACGGCAGCGGACGGGTGGACGTGGCACGTGCCGAGCAGGACTTCAGGCGGTTCATGCCGGAGCAGGTGCGCACTCGGAATAAGGTCATCCATATTTCGCTCAATCCACATCCCGACGACCGCCTGACCGACACGGAGCTGGAGCAGCTCGCACGCGAGTATCTCGACAGGCTGGGGTATGGCGAACAGCCTTACCTCGTGTTCAAGCACGAGGACATCAGCCGCCACCACCTGCACATCGTTTCCGTCAATGTGGACGAAAACGGCAGGCGGCTCAACCGTGATTTCATCCACCGCCGCAGCAAGCGCATCACCTCCGAGCTGGAAAGGAAGTACGGGCTGCACCCGGCTGACCGCCGCCAGTTCCGCACCGACAACCCGCTCCGCAGGGTGGACGTATCGCAGGGCGACGTGAAGCGGCAGGTGTCGAATGTAGCCAAGGCGGTCATGGCAAGCTACAAGTTCCAGACAATGGGCGAATACCGCGCCTTGCTCTCGCTCTATAATGTCACGGTGGAGGAAGCCCACGGCATGGTGAACGGACGCGAGTATCACGGGCTGGTCTATTCAGCCACTGACGATGCCGGCAACAAGACCGGCAATCCTTTCAAGGCTTCCCGCATCGGCAAGTCTGTCGGCTACGAAGCCGTGCAGCGCAGGTTTGAATTTTCCAAAGGGCAAATCCGCGACAAGCGTCTGGCGGAGATGACCCGCCGTACCGTCGCTGCCGCGCTCGCCCGGACGTACCGCCGGGAGGAGTTTGTCGCCCTGCTCAAAGCGAAAGGTGTGGATGTGGTGTTCCGCCATACTGACGAGGGGCGCATCTACGGGGCAACCTTCATTGACCACCGCACAGGCTGTGTGCTCAACGGCTCGCGCTTGGGCAAGGAGTTTTCCGCCAATGCCTTGCAGGAACATTTCACCCTGCCTTATGCCGGTACTCCGCCCATGCCTTTTACCATTACCGTGGACGGGCAGCAGCCCGACACCCGTCCCGCCGTGGAATACGACGAGGGATATTCCTCCGGCTTGGGATTGCTCGGTGGCGAGGATTCGGGCGCACAGGCGGAGGAAGCCGCCTTCGAGCGTGACCTCAAGCGCAGGCGGAAGAAACGCCGCAAGGGACAGGGATTATAATTCAGTCATTCACACTTAAAAACAGAAACAGATTATGTCACAACAGGAAGACGATTTGAGGGCACTGGCGAAAATCATGGACTTTCTCCGTGCCGTGAGCATTATTCTGGTGGTCATCCACCTCTACTGGTATTGTTACGAAGCCGTGAGACTGTGGGGCATCGGCATCGGTGTCGTGGACAGGGTGCTGATGAACTTCGACCGCACCGCCGGGCTGTTCCACCACATTCTCTATACGAAACTCTTCGCCCTTCTGCTGCTCGCGCTCTCATGCCTCGGCACGAAGGGTGTCAAGGAGGAGAAAATCACTTGGCGCAAGATTTGGGTGGTGCTTGCCGCAGGGCTTGTGCTGTTCTTTCTTAACTGGTGGATATTGTCCCTGCCGCTTCCGGTGGAGGCGGTAGCCGGTTTCTACACCGCTTCGATAGCGGCGGGCTATGTCTGCCTGCTCATGGCGGGCACGTGGATGAGCCGCCTCTTGCGCACCAACCTTATGGAAGACGTTTTCAATGTGGAGAACGAGAGTTTCATGCAGGAAACCCACCTCATGGAAAACGAGTATTCAGTCAATCTGCCCACTCGCTTTTACTACAGGAAGAAGTGGAACGACGGATTTATCAACGTGGTAAACCCCTTCCGTGCCACCATCGTGCTGGGCACACCGGGCAGCGGAAAATCGTATGCTGTGGTAAATTCCTTCATAAAGCAGCAGATTGAGAAAGGTTTTAGTCAATATATCTATGACTTCAAATATCCCGACCTTTCCACCATTGCCTACAACCACCTGATAAACCACCCGGACGGGTACAGGGTCAGGCCGAAGTTCTACGTGATAAACTTCGACGACCCGCGCCGCTCGCACCGCTGCAATCCCATACACCCGGATTTCATGGAGGACATCACCGATGCCTACGAGAGTGCCTACACGATAATGCTCAATTTGAATAAGACTTGGGTGCAAAAGCAGGGCGACTTCTTCGTGGAGTCGCCGATTATCCTGTTTGCCGCAGTGATTTGGTTTTTAAGGATTTACAAAGACGGGAAGTATTGTACCTTTCCCCATGCCATCGAGCTGCTCAACCGCCGTTACGAAGACCTGTTCCCGATTCTCACCAGCTATCCCGAACTGGAGAACTACCTTTCCCCGTTCATGGACGCCTGGCAGGGCGGGGCGATGGAACAGCTCGCCGGACAGATAGCCTCGGCGAAGATTCCGCTCTCGCGCATGATTTCTCCGCAGCTCTACTGGGTCATGTCCGACAGCGAGTTCACGCTCGACATCAACAACCCCGACGAGCCGAAAATCCTTTGCGTGGGCAACAATCCCGACCGTCAGAACATCTACGGGGCGGCGTTGGGGCTGTACAACTCGCGCATCGTCAAGCTCGTCAACAGGAAGGGCAGGCTGAAGTCCTCCATCATCATCGACGAGCTGCCCACGATTTACTTCAAGGGGCTGGACAACCTGATTGCCACCGCCCGAAGCAACAAGGTTTCCACCCTGCTGGGTTTTCAGGACTTTTCCCAGCTCAAGCGTGACTACGGCGACAAGGAGGCCGCCGTGGTCATGAACACCGTCGGCAACATCTTTTCCGGTCAGGTCGTGGGCGAGACCGCCAAGACCCTTTCCGAGCGTTTCGGCAAGATTCTCCAGAGGCGGCAGAGCATCACCATCAACCGCGAGGACAAGTCCACTTCCATCAATACGCAGATGGAGAGCCTGATTCCGGCCAGCAAGATTTCCATGCTCACGCAGGGCATGTTCGTGGGAGCTGTCGCCGACAACTACGACGAGCGCATCGAACAGAAGATTTTCCATTGCGAGATTGTGGTCGATGCCGAGAAAGTGAAGCGTGAGGAACAGGCTTACCGGCCTATACCCGTCATCACCGACTTTACCGATGCCGGCGGCAACGACCGCATGAAGGAGATGATCCAGGATAACTACAACCGTATCCGTGCCGAGGTGCGGCAGATTGTCGCCGACGAGTTGCAGCGCATACAGTCCGACCCCGAACTGCAATACCTCCTCAGCGGCAGATAACCGGATATACTGTCAGATGAAAAGAGAAAATCCGTAGCACGTACAGCCTTTCCCTGTCGTGTTACGGATTTTCTTTTTTGTCAATTATATTTTTCTGCTTTATATAACAGATGGGGCATTTCCTTTCCATTATATACAATGGTATGGCTGCCACAGGGTATCATTCCGATGGCTTCTGCCACACGGAGGGAAGATGTATTTTCGGGACGGATGCTGCAACAGACTTTCTGTAATCCCAATTCCTCAAAAGCATATTGCAGACATCTTCGGGCGACTTCCGTGGCATAGCCATGATGCCAGTACGTATTGTCCAGCATGTAGCCGAGTTCCACGGTATTGTTCCCGTCAATCACGCTTTTCATTAAGCCTGCCTGTCCGATAAACTTATTGTTTTCCTTTAATATGACGGCAAAATACCCGTATCCGTCCTTACGGTAACGGGTAAGCTGGCGGTTCAGCCATTGGCGCACTTCCTTCTTTTCAAACCCGTGTTCCCATGCGTACATGACTTCCGGCTTGCCCATAAGGGCGAGCAATGCACCCATATCCTTGCGGGTGATTTTTCTGATTATAAGCCGTTCCGTTTCCATGACCGTAAGCGACTCGGTATAGGTCTTTATCTCCATGCCGTCGTCTTTCCATTCCCTGACCAGCTTCCGGACGGTATCGTCTATGAGCTTGCGGTATGCGTCATCAGGGACGACTTTTAGATAAAACGCATCGTTGGTCTCTTTCAATACCCAATCCGCCATATCCTGCAAGTCCTTTCCTTCGGGGATATAGTCCTTGTGTATCATGAACTCGTTGATATTGTCCTCCAGCAGTTCTTCAACGGCAATGCGGTTGTCTTCATCCAAATCCGAAAAGGGGGTTTCTTCGATTTCGTATATTTTGCCAGACAAATCATCCGCTTCTTCATCATCCGCTTCCGGTGCATAATTGCTGCGTTTCATGTCGAGCATTTCCTGTGCGTACTGCCCGGACTCCCTGTCCTTGTATTTCTTGGCATATTTTTCCAGCAGTTCCAAATCCTGCCGTCTCATGGGGAAATGGAATGCGGCACGCTCCACTTCGTTACAGCGCATCATGTCCGCCTGCTCATCCTTCGGCAGCGACTGGCATTCCTTGCAGATGTGCTGTGCGTGTCCTTTGCCCGTAAAGCTTTCGTTGGACTTGCAGCAGCCGCATACTTTACAATAGTGTCCGTTATGTTTCTTCTTTTTCTTTGCCATTTTACGATATAAAAACTCCCATGCAAAATAGGAGGCAAATTGCATGGGAGATATGTTATTGTATTGTTTTACGGTTACTTCTTATCGGGTACGCAGCAGTATCAGGTCAAAGTACATCAGCCGGGTGCGCATGGGCTGCATGTCAGGTTTTTCTTCCGCCGTTCTCCTGCCGTGCAGGAAAGTCCGTTCCTCTTCCTCCGTGGAGAACAGGAACTTGAAACCGTTCCGTTGATAAAAATCGAAGACTTTCGGATGGTTCAGCGCGTCCACCACTACATAGCGGCATCCGGTCTTGTTCAGCGGCTCGATAAACCATGACTTGATGGCATCCAGTATTTCGTCACCGACACGCTGTCCCATATAGCCGTCACTGACGGCAAGCTGTCCCACCAGCACCGCCGGATATTGGGGACGGCGTTTCTCGTTGGGGATGTTACGGTTGAGCCTGTTGCGCCTGCTGTTGGGAAGCAGGTCGGCACGGATACTCGAATTGGCTACGGTGAAAGCTCCGACAATGCGGTGCTTGTCCTGCTCCACGAAGCAATAGGACTTTCCCAAAAGCTGGTAGGCATAATCCGCATACTCTTTCGTGAAGAACTCGGTTATATCCCCGTCCTTGCATGAGAAGCCGCCGCATTCGCGCAACACGTCTTCATTCAACTCACAGAACTCACAATATTCCAGCATACCGTCCTATCCCTCCTTATCTATATTGTACAGTCTGGAGCGTTTCAGGATGGCACGCATCTTTTCCACCTGCTTCGTGAAGTCTATGGAGCCGCGCCTTTCTCTGGCGTTCCTGTCCGCTTCTTCCACGAAACGCTCCGCCGCCTTGCCGCGAAGTACCGGAATGGGTTTGATTTCTATTGCCATAATCTCTTGTCTTTTAATTGTTTTTGCAAAGGTAGTCTTTTTCTTCCGAATAATTGCAGAAAACCGGACTTTTCTCGTTTACCTTCTCATCCGTTCCCGTTCCTCATCCATCTGCATCCTGCGGTTCACTTTCTCGGCTGCACGGTCGAGGAAGTAAGTACGGCTCTCGTTCTTCCGCATCTTGATGTCGCTGTATATGTTGTAGCAGCCTTTCGCCTGCACACCGAATACCTTGTAGAAATAGTCGGCAATTTCCTTCAATGAGGTCTTGCCGTCATTGATGCAGCCCATCTCGCTGACACCGTAGATAAGTTCAACAAGGTCGGATGCCTTGCCCGTCCACTTCATAGGTTGGGTGTTGGGGGATGTTTCGTCTTTCTTTTCGTCTTTGGCGGGAATGGAGGATAGTGGCGGCACCTGGAGGTGGTGTGCGGTAAGGTATTTCTGCATCTTGCGTACAAAGAACAAGGCTTTTCGGACAAATACGCCACGGCAGGTATCCGTTTCCCGCATGGCTTCGTGGTATTGCAGTTCGGTTTCAGCATAGCCTAACGCAGGCAGCGGGTGGTAGGGGCTTTCCGCTCCCGTACAGAGCGATACGACCGAAATCGTGAACTCGTTGTATGCGGTTCCCAGTTCGGTAGAGCAGGTGTTGTCTATCAGACGGAAGAAGTCTGTTTCTGTCAATATGAGATGTTCCATTTTCCTTTCAGTTTTATGTTATTACACTTGGTTTGAAGTGTGCGCACATAAAACTATCGGGCAAACGGTAGTCCAACGGACAAATATTTTCGTCGTATGTTTTGTAAACAACTGATATTCATGGATATGTATAATAAAAATATTTTGAGGCTCAAAAAAATGGGGTTCGGTAAATGTTCAGAATTTGAACACGTGTTCATAATCTGAACAATCTTTTGAGCAGAGAAGTGTTCACATTCTGAACACTTGTCGCGTTGTCCTTGCGGTACACGGCCTTCGTCAAACCATTTTTGTATGCCTTTATTTCAACCTGTGTCCACTCGCTTTCGGGCAGATGTCCTTGAAACAGGTGAAAACCGTTCCCGGCAATGACGGGTACTGTGCAAAGGATGATTTCATTCAGCAGGTGCATCCGTGCCATACCGTTGATGATGCTTGCTGTAGCGGCATTGGCTTCTATGAAGTAGGTCGATGAAGTCTTGTCAAGCACCAGCATGGTGAGGGAGGTGTATTCTGAGAGCGGACAGGCGGTTTCCTTTATTTCAGTAATCCTGATCCTGTCCGGTAAGTCGGTTTGGGAGAGCCATTCCTGTGCTTTCCCAGAGCTGTCCGCAAGGCATCCGTCCATTGTAAGGACGGCGAATAATACGACTTTTCCCATTCGGTCTCTTTTTATTATGACCGAAGCCGATAAAAAAATAGCGTGCAATTCACACTACTTTCTGATGACGGCTCTGGACTGCCTCTACGGAACGTACGTGACTGCACGCTATGCCAAGGCATAGCACAAGCATCACGCAATCGCTTTCCGTAGTTCAAATTGTCCAGATTCTCACCAGACGCGCCTTGCGGTCTTATTCTATACTATATCTTCATCGGAAACGGAATTTTATTTTCCATACCCGAAAATTCTCAAATGTTGCTACAAAGGTAATGCAAGTTGAGGGCAGAACAAAACAAATCCATTGTTTTTTATGCCGAAACGTCACTTACCTTATTGAAAGGTAGCCTTTTTTCTGTAATTTCTTTCATTTTTTCGCTATTTTTATTCTATCCCGTATGCTTTCATCTTGTTGTACAGTGTAGTGCGTCCGATGCCGAGCAGTTCCGCTGCCAGCTTGCGGTTGCCTTTCGCCTGTTCCAATATACGGATGATTTGCTTCCTTTCCATATCGTCCAATGCGGGAGAAGCGTCAGCCGTCGATGTGGTTTCGTCAAAGTCCAATGCTTCCGGCGTGACCGTATCACCGTCGGTGAACAGTACAGCCGAACGCACGATACCCTTCAGCTCCCTCACGTTTCCAGTCCATGCCTGGGCGAGCATCAGCTTCCTTGCCTCCGCGTCAAAGCCTTTCACTTGCCTGTCAAATTCCTTGTTGGCGAGGTTCAGGAAGAAATTCGCCAGTGGCATAATGTCCTCCCGGCACTTGCGTAGCGGCGGGAGGACAAGCGTGTATTCTTTCAGCCGCTGGTACAGGTCTTGCCGGAAACGTTTTTCAGCGATGGCTGTCTGTAAGTCCTCGTTGGTGGCGGCGATGATGCGCACGTCGGCAGTCCTGTCCTTGTCGCCGCCTACAGTTCTGTACCGCTTGGACTGGATAGCACGGAGCATCATCTGCTGCACTTCCACCGGCAGGTTGCCCGCCTCGTCAAGGAACAGCGTGCCGCCGGCTGCTTCTTCCCAATAGCCCCGCCTTTTACCTTCCGCGCCTGTGAACGCGCCTTTCTCGTGTCCGAATAAGGCTGATGCGGCGAGTTCTTTGGACAGCATACCGCAGTCCACGGAAACAAAAGGCCTGTTCGCCCGCTTGCTTGCCTTGTGTATCTTTTCGGCGATGTGTTCCTTGCCCGTACCACTCTCGCCCAATATCAGGACGCTCATGTTCGTAGGTGCGACCAGTCTTATCTTGCGGTCTATTTCACGGAAAACCGTGCTCTGCCGCTCGTAAATCGGTATTTCATGCCGTTCCATCTTTTTCTGCAAGCTTTTCAGGAGCGGAAAAAGGCTGTCTTCAATCAGCTTTTTGGGGATGTAGTCCTCCGCGCCCAGCTTCATAGACCGGACAGCGGTTGGCACTTCATCGTAGTCGGTCATGACGATGTAAGGGTTGTTTCTGCCCTGTGCCCGCAGTTCTTCCAGCAGGGCAATGCCGTCCCCGTCGGGCAGACGCAAGTCGGAAAGAACGATGTCGTCTTCCTGCATCCCGGCAAAGAGTTTTCGTGCGCCGTTACAGGTGGAGGTACTGACACTTCGGAAACCTTTGCTTTCCAGCAGACGGCACACAAAGTCGGAATATATGATATTGTCCTCCACTACGATTATTCTGCCCATCGCTCCGCCTCCTTCCTTGCCAAATCAATGATTAGACTGCCCTGTGCCAATACTGCATCAACGGCAATGTTCAATTCTTCATTCGTTATGCTCTCCTTATGGATAGCGTCATACAACGGTACCAGAGGCCGTTCCGCCTTTATCAGCATCCACGAACTTCTGAGGTGATGTACCCAGCCGTCCAAAGCTTCCTTATCCTTGGCTTCCGCCGCCTTGCACACTCCATCCATGTCTGTCTGTGTCGTAGTTGCCAGCTTTTCCAATGTGCGCCGCTTGTCGCCGAAAGTGAGCAGGGGCGACAGATCTATGCGGTCCGGCTGTTTCTGTTTGGTGCAACTTTCAGTAACGGCAAGCAGTTCGTTTATGGAGTATGGCTTGTAGAGTACGGAAGCGAATCCTTTTCCTTTCAATTCATCTTCAGTCACGTACCCTGCGGCGGTGGCTGCAACTATAGGGATGGTCTGAGAGTTTCCGACTTCTGATGTGCGCAGCAGTTCCAGTATTTCGTAACCGTTCACCTCCGGCATCTTCAGGTCGGTTATCAGTAGGTCGTAGTCTTTCGTGCGCATCAGGTCTGTCAGTTCTCCAACCGTCAGGCAGGTGTCGCACTCCACGCCGCTTTGCTTATACATCTCCTTCATCATATCCAGCAGCATCCCGTTGTTGTCTATCGCCAGTACATAACTGCCAGACAGCATGGAATGCCTCATACTTGTCTTTTCACCTCTTACCGTTTCCTCCGCCTTGGGCAAAGGTAGGTACACGGTGAAGCGGCTTCCCTTACCTGGCTTGCTTTCCACACGGACAGTTCCTTGCAGCAGCTTTACCGTATCGGCTACGATGGCAAGCCCCAGCCCGAAGCCGTCTTCTGTCACGGCATTGCCCAGCCGTTCAAACGGAATGAATATTCGCTGTTGCTGTTCTTCTGTCATGCCTGTGCCGGTATCTTCTACAGTTAAGACGAATGTGCTTTCTTTGCATTCCGTTACCAATGTAATAGTGCCGTTTGATGTAAATTTTATGGCGTTGGATAATAGGTTGCTGCCAATGCTCAGAATACGGTCCTTGTCACCGCTTGCTATCTCGTCCGCTTGGTTCTCCACCATAAAAGAAAGCTGTTTTCTTTCTGCCAATGGCTCGAATTCCGTTTTCAGGATCTCGGCGATGGAACATAACTTGAACGGTTTGACGCTTGGCGTTTCCTTGCCGCTGTCCAGACGGAAATACTCCAGCAGGCTGTTTATCATTCCTGCCATACGCCCGGCGGCATTATGGATGGTCTGTACATGATGCATCCGGTTGTCTGCCTCCGTGTCATTCAGCAACAGTTCGGCATTGCCTCTGATAACGGTCAGTGGAATGCGCAGTTCATGGGTGATGTTTTGGATAAGGTTGCGCTGCAGCCGTATCAGTCGCTTGTTCTTTTCCTCGCTTTCCTGTAATTCGCCGATGAGTTTTTCACGTTTTTTCTTCACTTTAATTTTATGACGGATTTCCCGGTATATGGCAATATGGAAAATAATCAGCAAGATGATGGAAACAAACAAAGTGACAGAATACAAACGGATAGATAAATCCTGTGCTGCCACAATTTTTTGTTCCCGTTTGGCGAAAGTCACACGTATTTGTTTTTCAAGGTCTTTGATAAGTAATTTCAATTTACTGTTTAATGACAGGTTTTGAATACGAAGATTATCAGCGTGGGTTTCCATTTCTTCTGTTCCTTCTTGTTGTAAGGCAATCAAACTGTCACTAAATAAATGTAATTCCTTAGCTGAAGGCAATATCTGAACTTTTTTTTTGCTTCCTAATACTCCTAATAGATTTTGCCTTTTTTGTTTGATAGTTCGTATGCGTGTTGCTCGCTTTGCCACTTCTGGCAAATGGTTTATTAATAGGCTATCTGTCATTCTTTGTTGGTTGATGGCTTCCATTACACGTGACAATAACATTTCTTTTTCATTTAATAATTGTCTCAGAGTATCAATTTGTCCAGGACGTATATAATCCCTGCATTGTGGACTTAGTATTTGCAACAGACTATCTGTGGACAGACGTTTTTTATGGTAATAAGTCAAATCCGAATTTTCCCAGCTAAGGACATTCTCACCCATTATGGCTAATTCTGTAATATTAAGTTGGGCAATATTGATACCGCTACGTAGAGATTGTAAGTTATGCATTTCAGCATCGATTTCCCGCATTCTGCGATGTTCATGAATAAGGATGATTATCATACTTATAACGACAGCCAGCAATAGGAAATTTCCGGCAAAGATTTTTTGAGTCAAGGATATTCTCATTCTTGTTTATTTTATAATTTTCAATTTGATACAATGTAAATAAAAATCGCTACAAAATTACTAAATGTTAATAAAACAGCTTCTACTTTGCCACAAAATATCCATTTTTATTCAATATTTATTTTATACACAAGACATGCTTTTATTAAATGTATAAAAGATGGTATGTTATCTTTTTGTCAAACATTTTGTATAAATCCTCAAAAAAAATTAGAACACAAAAAAATCCCCTTAGGTCCTGCCTTCATTAGAGAAATGAAAGTTTAACCTAAGGGGATAAATCTAAAAAGTTAGCAATAAAAAGCTATTTGAACTTCTATATTCGCTTAATTACTACCTCCTGTATGTTCACGATTATAGGTAGACGTTACCACAGCAACATCTCCATATTGGCGTCCGGATACAGAACGGTTCAACGCGGAAACAGTCAAGGTCGTTACTTGCTGCTCACCGGTCACATGCAAGGCGGTACCGATAGGCAATGTTACGTTTATCGGATAACTTCCAGTCGCAGTAGAAACAGAAGCTCCGGCTATACGGGCCAATATCTCAATCAAGTAGGCTGTTACCTTACCTGTACCGGATGAGGTTATTTCCGTTCCTATATGATAAGTGAACGCAGCAGACCCCACTGTCATTTCTCCAGAACCATACAAGTTGTCCCACAAGTCCTGTTCAAAGGCTAGTACTACGGAACTGCTTGAAGAAGTCACTTGGGCACCGAAAAGCAAGGTATAAGAAGTAAATTGATCCGCAAACACAGTCACTTTACCTCCATCTACAGTAAATTCCGCATCAACCCATTGTCCGTTTACATATTTCTGTGCCCTGATGTTCTCTGCTACTTCAGGATCCACGTCATAAGTAAGTGTCAAAGGTTCTGACAAAGTGGCACTGGCATCAGTACATTGCACGTTGGTTCCGATGAGCATGACTCTTTCAGAGGCACGGGTAGTGGCACGAGTTTGTTTTTCAGCTTCATCCATGTTGTAAATCGGAGTGATTATAATAGAACTTCCTTCTGGGAGGTTTGCCGTTTCAGGTACAGTGACATCCACCGTTACGGCGCCCTCTTCATTACCTGCAATAGTTTCTGAAGTGATGCTTTCTTCTGTATCACCGTTCGCACTGATGGTAATGCTCGTTCCAACATTAGGCAATGAAACGCTCCATACTGCATTAGTACCTTTACCGCTTGCAGTAACGGTAATTGTCGCTTCTTTGGATAGCTTGCCCGCTGCTTCTGCTGTCAGGGTATAACTTCCGGCAGCTACATTTCCAAATACGAATGTTCCATCCGAATTGGTCTGTATGGATGTGCCGTTCATGCTTACAGTTGCGTACAAGCCGTTTCCGTCCATACCTGTAACACGGCCGCTGATGCTATGGGATACTTCTACAGTAGGCGGTGTCACATTGCTGTAATCAGGGTCGTCATCGCTGCGCCCTACAAAACTTGTGGCAAGAGCCACACCCATGAATGCGAATATTCACAACTTCAGAACTTTTTTTCATTTCAAAATGAATTTAATTAAGCAATAAAAACTATTGAAAACCTCCATCACCTCAATGGATAATCAAGGTCTTGTATTCTTCTGTGAATCTGTTTCCTGACCGGTCGGAGATTTAAACTCCCGTCTGTCGTACCGTTCTATGTCATTTTCATCCACCTTGTCACCCAACTGGACTTCTATGATATGCAGGTCTATAATGGCTTCCACAAAATGTTTCTGCCCTTTTCGTATATAGACCACATCCCCGGCTTTTACCTGTTTCACCCCACCGTCAATGACGAGTGTTCCGGTTCCTGCCACAAAAGTCCAGACTTCGTCGCGATGCAGGTGCTTTTGATAACTGATACATTTGCCGGACTTGATATGCAGATGTTTCGTCAGAGCTTGATTGCCGTCGGCTGAAGCGAAGCGGTCAACCACTTTATAAGTTCCCCAACGGCGTTCCTCATACATTGGCCTGTCGTCCAGTCTTTCCACATAAGGCTTCAAATGTTCGCAACTGTCCTTGTCCGCCACCAGTATGCCGTCAGGACTTGCCGCGATTATCAGGTTCTCCGCCCCCACACAGATGCAGGGAGTATCCAGTTGATTGACAATATGGGTATTTCGGGATGTCTCATCCAATAAGCCTTTTCCGACCACTCGGCCACCCAGGACTTCCGACAAGGCATCCCAGGTGCCCAGGTCTTTCCACAGTCCATCAAACGGGACAACGGAAACAGAGCGGGCTTTTTCTGCCACTTCATAGTCAAAACTGATTTTTGGCAGTTCCGCATAGCGGGAACGGGCTTCGGAGAAACTTTCAGCCTTGACATATCTTTGTATGATGTCCAGCATATATCCCAGACGGAACGCGAACACACCGCCATTCCATAAAGCACCTCCGTCAATCAATTCGCGGGCTTTCTCTTCGTCTGGTTTTTCTGTAAACCGAAGTACGGGCTTGACCGAAGCATTGTCCGTATATTCAGGAACAATATAGCCATATTTGGTGGAAGGATATAACGGCCGGATGCCCATCAGTACCAGGTCTCCCTTACCTTGCTTGACAACTTCTGCCATTTGTCCTATGGTATGAAAATAGCCGTTGTCCGTATAAGGATCGCTCGGCATGACCACGATGACTTCATCCCTGCCGCATTGTTGTTCCTTTTCTAAATACAGGCAGGACAAAGCGATGGCAGGGAAGGTGTCACGCCTTTCGGGTTCAGTGACGATGTGGACGGCATTACCCAGCTGGCTGCAAATCGGATCCCGTTGGCTTTCGCCCGTTGCGATGGTGACATTTGCGTCCAGCCCTGTTTCACGGAGCTGCCTTACGACACGTTGTACCATGGATTCCCTTGTGCCGTCAGGAGCCGGAAGAATCCGTAAAAATTGTTTGGAATACGATTCATTGGAAAGCGGCCAGAGACGTTTCCCTGAACCGCCTGATAATAAGACTAACTGCATATTTCAAATCCTTTTGATTATCGTTCTGCCCGTATGGGGTTATTCAGAAAATCCTCGTAGGCTAAACGGATTCCGTCTTCCAGTTCCGTTTTATACGTCCAGCCCAATGCCGTGGCTTTCGATACGTCAAGCAGCTTGCGTGGCGTACCGTTCGGACAGGTCGTGTCCCAGCGTATTTCACCTTTGTAACCGATAATCTTGGCAACCAATTCCGTGAGCTGTTTAATGGTCAGTTCTTTGCCCGTGCCGGCATTCACCGTCTCATTGCCGCTATAGTTGTTCATCAGAAAGACACACAGGTTGGCAAGGTCATCTACATACAGGAACTCGCGCAACGGGCTGCCGTCACCCCAGCAGGTGACGTAGGGCAATCCCTGCTCCTTTGCCTCATGAAAACGGCGGATAAGCGCGGGCAATACATGGCTGTGTTCCGGATGATAGTTGTCGTTCGGTCCATAGAGGTTGGTGGGCATCACGCTGATGTAGTCCGTTCCGTATTGCCGGTTCAGAAATTCGCAGTATTTCAGACCAGAAATTTTGGCAAGGGCGTATGCCTCATTGGTTTTTTCCAGTTCTCCTGTCAGCAGGCAGCTTTCTTTCATCGGCTGTGGTGCCATACGCGGATAAATGCACGACGAGCCGAGAAATTCCAGTTTTTTGCATCCGTTTTTCCAGGCCGCATGGATGACGTTCATTTCCAATATCATATTCTCATACATGAAATCCGCCAGTGCCGATTGGTTGGCGACAATGCCGCCCACTTTTGCAGCGGCAAGAAATACATATTCCGGCTTTTCTTCGGCAAAGAAGCGTTCCACGGCTTCCTGTCTCGTCAAGTCCAGTTCCCGGTGTGTACGTGTCAGGATATTGGCATATCCCTGACGTTCCAGTTCCCGCACGATGGCAGAACCGACCATGCCCCGGTGTCCTGCCACATAGATTTTTGCGTTCTTTTCCATCATTTTACGATTCCTTTCTCCAAATATTCTGCCAGATTGGTCCGTACCCGTTCTCCGGCACGTTCCACGGCTACCTTGGCCATGTCCGCGTCCACCATCAGCTTGACAAGCTGTTCAAAGCCGGTCTTCTGTGGATTCCAGCCTAATTCTTTCCGGGCTTTCGCCGGATTGCCCCATAAGTTCACCACATCCGTCGGGCGGTAGAAGTCGGGCGACACCTCCACCAGCACTTTGCCTGTTTTCACATCAATGCCTTTTTCATTCTCTCCCTCTCCTTCAAAGCGGAGTTCTATGCCGGCATAATGGAAAGCGAGCTTGCAAAATTCACGTACTGAGTGCTGTTCTCCGGTGGCAATCACAAAATCCTCCGGCTTGTCATTCTGTAGTATGAGCCACATACACTCCACATAGTCCTTGGCATATCCCCAGTCACGAAGCGAGGAAAGGTTTCCCAACAGGAGCTTGTCTTGTTTCCCCTGTGCGATACGTGCTGCAGCCAAGGTGATTTTCCGGGTAACAAATGTTTCACCGCGGCGTTCACTTTCGTGGTTGAACAGGATACCTGAACAGCAGAACATGTGATACGCTTCACGGTATTCTTTGACAATCCAATATCCGTACAGCTTGGCCACGGCGTATGGACTGTAAGGATGGAACGGCGTATGCTCATCTTGGGGCACTTCTTCCACCTTGCCGTAAAGTTCCGACGTCGATGCCTGATAAATCCGGCAGGTCTCCGTCAGGTCGCATTGACGGACGGCTTCCAATATACGCAGTACGCCCGTGGCATCCACGTCAGCCGTAAATTCCGGCGAGTCGAAAGATACCTGTACATGGCTTTGTGCTGCCAAATTATACACCTCGTCAGGCTTCACTTTTTTGACGACCTGCAAAATGCTCATCGAGTCACCCAAGTCTGCATAGTGCAGATGAAAGTGGGGGTGTCCTTCCAAATGGGCGATGCGCTCCCTGTAATCCACGGACGAACGGCGGATAGTGCCGTGTACGTCATATCCTTTACCTAAAAGAAATTCGGCGAGGAACGAACCGTCCTGGCCTGTAATACCTGTAATCAATGCCGTTTTAAGCATAACCTCAAATTATATTGTTTGTTTTTTTTATTTAGTTGTTATCTCAATATGCGTTCTTTTCCCCGTGAATGACGTTGGCTACCGTCTTGTAGATGATATACAAGTCCAGTCCGAAGCTCCAGTGTTCAATATACCAGATGTCACCCTTGACACGTCCCTCCATTTGTTCCAGTTCTTTCGTTTCACCACGAAAACCGTTCACTTGGCTCCAACCGGTAATGCCCGGCTTGATGAAATGCCGCACCATGTATCTGTCTATCAGCTTTGAATATTCCTCCGTGTGCTTCACCATGTGCGGGCGTGGACCAACAATGCTCATGTCACCTATCAGCACGTTAATGAACTGCGGCAGCTCGTCGATATTCGTTTTGCGCATGATGTTCCCCCACTTGGTCTTTCGTGGGTCATTACGGGTCGCCTGCAAGGTGTCAGCCTGCGCATTCACCTTCATACTGCGGAATTTCAGACAGTAGAAATCCTTTCCGTTCAGCCCCGTGCGTTTTTGCCGGAAGAACACCGGACCGGGCATGGTCAGTTTAGTGATGATGCTGACCACGATGAGTATCGGGATAAACAGCGTGCAGAGGAAGGCCAGCGAGAACATGATGTCGAAGGCACGCTTCAGTATCCGGTTCTCTACCCAGCTGAGCGGCTCCTCGTGCAGACTCAGACAGGGTACGCTGCCCATCATGCTGAAGTGCATGCGGTGATACAGGTAGTTGCGCACGTTAGGCACGCTGTAGAAGCGCACCAGGTGGTTCTCACAATACGAGATAATGGGCAGTATCTCGTCCTTCTGCAGGGAGGGCAGGCAGCAGTACAGGTTGCGCACTTGCGTTTCATGCGTTTGCAGGTATGGGATAACATCAGCCGTTGTGCCGAGGTAGGCGCATCCTTCGGGAAAATCCTTGTTAGGCTTCGCATCGAAGTAGCCGCACACCCGGTAGCCGATGGATGGGTCATCCAACAATTCGTGGTACAGTGTCACGTTGTTCTCCGTGCTGCCTACGAACACCACGCCATTCTTATGCCGGTTCTTTTGCCAGTACCATTTGATCAGCCTGCGCACGCCCAGCCGGAAACCGGAAATCACCACCAACATGGCAAAGAGGTAACCCGCATAGATGCTCCATGTGGGAAAAGCGAACCTTCCCCAGCTTAGCATCACGGTTGCTACGACGGAGAAGAAGAACACGTTGCGCAGCACGCGCCCCACAATCTGGTAGTTGCGCACTTTCTTGAAGTGCAGAATAATGCAGCCGTTCACAGTGCATCCGAAGTACACGGCGGTGACGAGCAGGTGCGATTGCATCAGTGCCGTACCTTCGTACAGCCCGTCCATGCGGCAGGCAAGACTGAACAGTACGTTGCAAAGCATCAGGTCGCCCAGCATGACCAGCGGCTTTATCAGAGAATCATCCCTTTTGCGATAGTCTATTTTTTCCATGGTAATAGGGATAGTAGTTAAAATCCTAAAGTGGTGATAGTTAGTTCATCTTTTCCTTGAATATGAGCCACAAGAAGTGTGCGTTACCAATGATGTATCATCGCCACATCCTCTTAGGTTCTTTTATCAAGCGGTACAACAACTCAAAGCCACTGTCGAGCTCGTTCCCACAAAGAAGTCAAACACTGCACCGATGGTACCTGTATAGCAAAGAATGTGTAGCTTGTGTCTTTTCAAGTCAATGTGCTTGGTAGCGACAAGATAAAAGTTCATGAAATATTTATTATCATTAGTACGATCATTGATGTGACGTATTGGAGCATTCAAGCCGATGGCTATGGTTGGATACCATTTCCCCTCTTTCAATGGCCTAAGTTCATCATCCAGATTGCGGTAATAATTCATCAATGTACAAGTATAGACCAGCTCTATCCAGGAGAATGATGTTATGAGGAAATGGTTGAAGCTGTGTATGTCTGAGCTACGACCATCCAGTTAAGACCTATAATATGCCATTTCACGCCTCGTATCAGATTGATTAAGAGCTCATACACCTTGTCGTAGAATATATTGCGATAGTTCAACTTTGTCCCACAGAATATCTCCACCGTACCATTCTTGCCAGTCTGTGCCGCAGGGGCAAGGCACATGACATAGTGAGCAATATGACAAGAATGTATTTCCCTTGTGAATGAGGACTTTGGCATTTGTAAGTTCAATTTAATCTCTCCTAAAAAGATCACGTGTATAGACCTTTTCCTGCACATCGTCAAGGCATTCATCGTAACGATTGGCAATGATGGCTTGGCTTTGCGACTTAAAAGCCTCAAGGTCATTTACGATGAGACTACCAAAGAATGTGCTGCCATCCTCAAGAGTAGGCTCATATATTATGACCTCGGCACCCTTAGCCTTGATACGCTTCATCACGCCCTGGATGCTCGATTGGCGGAAATTGTCACTGTTCGACTTCATCGTGAGACGGTAGACTCCCACTACACAATGACGCTCGGCTGATGGATGGAAATCACCACGATTGTAATAGTCATAATAGCCAGCCTTGCGCAGTACACGGTCAGCGATGAAATCTTTGCGTGTGCGGTTGCTCTCTACGATGGCTTGGATCAGGTTCTCTGGTACATCAGCATAGTTGGCTAGTAGTTGCTTGGTATCCTTTGGCAGACAGTAACCACCATAGCCAAACGACGGATTGTTGTAGTGTGTGCCTATGCGAGGGTCAAGGCATACGCCATTGATTATGGCCCTCGTATCGAGTCCCTTCATCTCGGCATAGGTGTCAAGTTCGTTGAAGTAGCTCACGCGCAGAGCTAAGTAGGTATTGGCGAATAGCTTCACCGCCTCCGCCTCAGTCAATCCCATGAAAAGAGTGTCGATGTTCTCTTTTATAGCACCCTCTTGCAATAAAGCGGCGAACTGATGTGCTGCATTGTCGAGCCGCTCATCACCCTCGGGGCGGCCAACGATGATTCGGCTGGGATAGAGATTATCATAGAGTGCCTTGCTCTCACGCAAGAACTCAGGAGAAAAGATGACATTCTCTGTTCGCATCTTTTTGCGAATGTTCTCGGTATAGCCAACGGGGATGGTGCTCTTGATAACCATGATGGCGTTTGGATTGACGCTCTTAACCAGCTCAATAACCTCTTCCACGTGACTCGTGTCGAAGTAGTTCTTCACTGGGTCGTAGTTGGTGGGAGCGGCTATCACCACGAAGTCTGCGTCAGCGTATGCCTTCGCACCATCAAGTGTGGCGGTGAGGTTCAACTCTTTTTCGACCAGGTATCTCTCAATGTAATCATCTTGGATAGGGGACTTGCGCTGATTAATGAGTTCTACCTTTTCGGGTATCACATCCACGGCTGTCACCTTGTGATGCTGTGAAAGCAGAACAGCGATGCTCAAGCCGACATACCCGGTTCCTGCTATTGCAATCTTATAATCTTTCATTATATATTATTTAATCGTTATGCTTTAGTATAAAGTTTTAACATTGGAGTGTGGAGTAAGGAAGATTTTTTTTAGTCTAAAAGCCGTTTGATATGTTTCGTTCCCACACTCTTACATCTGAAATCGGATTGTTCAATGAGCGTTTTAGACCCCGCATTCGCAATGATGGCTCACTATGTAATGACGCCTCTGTTAAAGTTTTTAAACTATGACCTACACTGGAATTGATGTCAGCAAGGCAATTTCCGTTATCGCTTATTCGTTCGTAAAAACAGGTAAGACAAAAACGTTCAAGAATACTATCGTTAAAGGGACTATGAGTTCATCTAAACATCGTTAATCCATTTAAAAAACGGCGCTAAGTGCGAGTTCTATGACTGGAGCCATGTCATAATACTTATATTGCCCTAGACGACCTCCGAAATAAACACCTTGTTCATTCAAAGCGAGATTACGGTAATCATCAGCCAAAGCATTGTTATGGTCGTCGTTAACTGGATAGTATGGTTCCATGTCCTCCTTATATTCAGTGGAGTATTCCTCACTCACAACCGTCTTAGGAACTGTATATACTTCCTGACCGAACATCTCAAAATGCTTATGCTCTATGACACGAGTGAAAGTTTTTTCATGTGAAGTGTAATTTACCACGGCGTTTCCTTGGTAGTTTGAAGTGTTTTCAACCCGAGTTTTGAATGTCACAGAGCGCCAATCCAACCTGCCTAAACGGAAGTCAAAATATTCATCAATAGCGCCCGTATATACCAGTTTATCAGCAATCTCCCTCCACGATTCGCGCCAGGTTTTACCCGTATCATTGCAGATGGATGTGAAAAAGTCCGTTTCGGTAATACATTCCACACCATTGAGAAGGCCATCAATCAGTTTATTATAACCTCCTATAGGTATTCCTTGATATTTGTCATTAAAATAGTTATTGTCAAATACCAACCTCACAGGCAGACGCTTGATGATAAATGCAGGCAAGTCAGTACATTTGCGTCCCCATTGTTTCTCTGTATATTCCTTGATGAGTATTTCGAATATGTCTTTACCGACCAATACCATAGCTTGTTCTTCGAGATTTCGAGGTTCTCTCCCACCCAGCTTTGCCATGGCATCAGCTCGCTGGCTATCTATCATTGTTTGGGCCTCGGCGGGTGAGGTCACCCCCCACATCTCGTAGAAGGTGTTCATGTTGAAAGGCAGGTTGTACAGTCTTCCTTTGTAGTTGGCCACAGGACAATTGGTATAGCGGTTGAATGGTACAATAGTATTCACAAAATCCCACACAATTTCATTAGAAGTATGAAATATATGGGCACCATACTTGTGGACGTTGATGCCTTCTATGCGTTCACAATACACGTTACCGCCTAGGTGTGGACGCTTGTCTATAACAAGACATTTCTTTCCTTTTGCTTTACTTCGAAAGGCAAACGTGGAACCAAACAATCCCGAGCCTACTATCAGATAATCGTATACTTTCGTCATATCTTATCATGTTTTATCAGAATCCAGAATTTCGGGAAAATGCATCTCAGGTATATCAAGGCCGTATGAAATGTTGCCGTAATGAATCCATAGTGTTTATGCTCGAAATAAAACCTTTCTTTAGGATTATATCCTGTGGGGCTGAAAAGCACTTTCCATCGTTTTTTTATATCTACTTTGGGATTGCACCAGTTAGGGTATGTCTCATGCCGGTCGCATACACCTAGATAATTGGCCGATTGAAATATACTTATCCCCTGCTTCGATGCTCTATAGCCATAGTCCAGATCGCCCATACTATGCCTGAAGGTATAGTCTAGATTGCCTACCTTGTTGTATACAAATGCTGGGATCAGCACGATATTGCCATTGAAGGTGCGTACCTTTTGCAGTTCACCAGTAGGGTCGGGTACCTTAGATGAGACGGTTCTTCCTCCATACGTAGTACATGATGCTTTTTCGTCGCGGCATGCACCCACTACGATGGCATCCTCGTGGCAGCGTGTAGCACTCTGCACCAGTTCCTCTATGGCACCAGGCAGCAGGTAGGTATCATCGTTCAGCCATAGATAGTAGTCGTGGTTGTGTTTTGCGGCAGCATTCCAGGCTGTCCACATTCCCCTGTTCCAGTAGAGTGTGCCATCCCCTTGTACTATCTGCACTGTGGGGAACCTCTTCTTAACAACCTCGACTGTACCGTCCGTACAGCCGTCGTCTGTCAGGTATATCGCAATGGAATAGCCACTTGGAATCTGTTGGTTAAACAGATTTTCCAGACACTTCATTGTCTTCTCTTTCCTGTTATGTACCGTTAACAGTACAGCTATTGTCTTCATTCGTCTATGTGGTTATTTCCTTATAAGATGTTCCGGGTTCTGTCTGCCTTTCAGTACTTTTTTGTAAGACAGAATTTTTCTTGCACCAATAAAGAAATTTGTTCGATGGATTAAACACTCATGTAGTACATGTAGTGTATACCCTAATCCAAATTGATAGGATTTTGCCAAGAAATACAGAATAGATACCCTATACTTCTTTTTGTTAATTTCTCTTAGGAAGTCGTTTACCCTTAGTGTGACGTTCAGTTTCGACTCAAAATATTCTTTATTCAGTATAGTAGTAATGCTACCTCTTGATACGGTAATGCAATATACTTCGTGGTCATCGTATGCTATTCGCTCGGCTGCATTGCCGCATTTTACAGCAAACATCATGTCATTGGCTGCAATAACCTCCTCAAACTTTGCTCCATGTTTTCTTATCATACCATGCTTGTACATTTTTCCCCATGGAGTGGTGTAGCAATAACGCAAATAGTTTTCATCCCCAGTCTTTTTATACTGCTTTGCTATGTACTTTGTGTGGCTATCACGCTGTGCTCTTTCACCTGTTTCGCTTACGATGCTGGTCACATTGAAAAATACAATGTCAAAGTTTGTGTCCTTATAATACGTTATTCTGTCTGCAAATTCTGAAGTAAAGAAGTCGTCAGCATCAGCAAAGATAAGCCACTTGCCAGTGGCGTATTTCATGGCTGTGTTCCGGGCACCGCCTGCATATACTCCTTCATTCTTCCGTAATTCAAAGTTGAATTTCGATTGAAGTTCTTCAACTGCCTTATAATTGTATGGTTCGCTATTGTCATCCACCACTATTACCTGAATATTCAGTGGTGGAACCGACTTCAAAAGCCGTTCTAACAAGTCAGGTGAGTTTTTGTGTGGGATAAGCAAAGAAAAGTCGAATTTCATGATCAATTTACTTGTTTAAGATACCCTAAGTTGGCAAATAGATTATCCAGACATCTCATTATCTTCTCTTTCTTGTCATATACTATTAGCATTACTGCTATTGTCTTCATGTTATACTCTAAATTTACAAGCCTACTAACCATAAGTTACTTTATACTAAATGAATATTGTAAACTATAATTAATTTAGATTAGGCTGTTTGGCTTCTATTTCGTTATATACACTCTCCATCTTGGCAATCATATTACGTATTAAGAAATTCTGATTCACTCTGTCATGTGCAGTTTGAGCAAATCTAGTTCGTAATGCGTTATCTGATAGTAATAAATTAATGGCTTCTCCAAAAGCCTTGGAGTCACGGTTTGGACATTCTAATCCTGTAACATTATGAAGGTTTACATAATTCACTCCACTTCCATTTATAGTAAATGTTACGCATGGAGTGTAGCAATACATAGCCTCTGCCAATGCTACACCAAAAGCTTCATTCTTTGTAATGGATGGAAAAGCAAAAACCGAGGCCGCATAGAGATAGCACTTTAATTCATTATCATCTAACTTACCAACAAAGTGGATACGTTTCTTATTTTGCCTGCTGACTAATTCCTTTAAAGATTTAGTTAATGGTCCTGAACCTGCTATAACTATCTCGCATTCTTGCTTTATCCATGTTTCTGATTCTATTAAATAGCTCAATCCCTTATATTTTGTGTGCCTACCAACGAATAAAACAATTGGCCTATTCCCATATTCGGCTTTAATTTCAGAAACTCGTTTTTTATCACTATCATTCAAACGAAATTTGCTTTCATCTATAGCATTTGGCACAATGCGTACTTTCGATTTTACATTTCTCAAAGGTTTAGAACCTTCTCGGTATTGTGGACTAGTAACGCAAATATACTCTGCACGTCTTATTAGCCAAGACTCTATTGGCTTTACTAACCAATATAAATACCATTGACGTATGATATCCATATGCCAATGTATTATCAATTTTTGTTTTTTCTTTATTTGAAAATACAAAAAGAAAGCAGGAAATGGATTTGCCCAATGATATTGTATAATATCCGGATCGGATAATCTTAAAGCTTTTCTCATCATAATAGGGTAACTAAATGAAATTGCTTGACGGGCAATGTTGAATATAGTAGCACATCTCCATACAGTATGCCCATTGATGTTTGATTCCTCATTCTTGTTAGAATCGTTAAAACATAATACACTTGTGTTATGCATAGGCATTCTCTCAACTAAATACCTGCAAATATTTTCTACTCCTCCCATGAAAGGATAGTAGTATTTAGAAATATGTAATATTCTCATATTGTTATCTAATTATGAATGAGATTTATACAGATTGTAGGTGAGGTTATAGTTTATCAATAAAATCTATTATAAACTCATTAAATTTCTTCCCGTTAGAGTTAAATATTTTGGGATGGAACGAATCGATGTTTTTGATGCATTGGACAATCTCTTCTTTATTGGTCGCGCATAGCGTATAGCCAGCGGAAGTAAATATCTCAGCCAATTCGAGCTGATGGTTGTCAAGGTGTTCATTGTATTTTTCCAATCGTGGGAAGACAATGACTTTCTTATTTTGTTTTACAAGAGGTATTACACTGCCGGTTCCTGCATGAGATATGATTACATCAGCTTCATCCATGTATGTCTGATATTCTTCTCTTGATATTAAAGAGAAACTTTTGTAGTGTTTAGGTATGTATTTTGAACATCCTATTTGCGCTACTATATGTTTACCGTCCAGTACTTGCTCTTCGCAAAGCTCATCTATAATTTTCAACAGTCGCTCCAAACTATAGTCTGAAGCGCCTACGCATATCAATATATCCATCCTATATACACTGCTTTTGGCACTTTTTCTAATAGATTACTCCATTGCACCATAAATAAGTCTGCAATGGGATACACCTTTTCGCCTGTTTTATTAAGTGTCTTCATTCTGGCAAAACTCTCGATGTATATCAGTTTTTTTCTGAATATTTTTGTCAGAATGAACGTTGGATAAGCCACGCCTGCTCCTGTCGATATTACCACATCTGGCATCTCCTTGATAAATATCATCAATTGTTCGATGGAAGTAATGGCAAGTTGCCATATAAATTCAAATTTTCTTTTTCTATAGATATCTGTAACAAGATATTTTTTATCCTTAAATTTTGCGGTACTACTGTTGCGAGGAAGCACATAATAATGTTTGTACTTTGCTGCAACTGCATCTAATTGTCTGATTTGTTCAAAGTGCCCACCGCCGGAGCAGATAAAGCATACTTTTTTAGTTTTTTTCATATTGCCTTTTCGCTTATAACTTTCGAATAACTATGCATCCTAAGTAGGCGAGACCCAAAATGCTTATGTTTATAAGTCTATGATGTTATCTCAATTTGTTATACTATTGTTCGCAATTTTTCGATTAAATAAGCTGGAAAAAATTCAGCTATTTGGTTGTGGTTGGGATAATCCATCACGCGTTCTTCCACATCTATGTTATTCTCTCGCAGATCCCTCAACAACTCTCTGATGTGCTCTTCGTAGTGTGGTTCGTTCTTGGAGTATAGAATGTAAATATGGGTGGGGCGAATAACCGAATTGTATATCTTACTCTCTATTCTACTATCAGCTTCCTTTATGGCCAAATGCAAATCTTTTTCTTTTTCCCCTAAAATTGACAGCAGATTGGATTTATCACTTCTTTTGTTCAAGTATTGCCCTATTCTATACTGAGGAGCACCTATTATGGCATCCACTCCCTTGATAAGAAAGGAATAGTTGAGCGCAGAACTTGCTCCCTTTGAAGAACCTATAAAGATTTTTTTTGATGGATTGACTTTATCTATAACATGATTTATAAGTGCCGATACAGCACGTTCATAACGGTCACCCATCAGATAGTTACCACAATGATCGTTTCCAGCGTCATCCAACAGAAACAATTTGTTACAGTTGAATCTTTTCAGCGTTCCCATATAGTTGTACTTTGCGCCGTTTGCCCAGCAGGCAGGGAAAGATACAATCAACGGTTTTCTGCTGGAACAATCTTTATCAGTAGACCTTACCCATATATATTTGATGTTTATGCCATCATAGTGCCAGGTCCTTTCGCTTATTATAGTGGACAGTATGGTATACAACCTGTTGAACACCTTGTGTATGAGGTTTCTTCTTTTCATATTGTCATGGATATTGAATCTGACTGAACTGCACTAACTCCGTAAGATAGACTCATAACAGTCTACATACTTCTCTGCCACCTCTGCCCACGTGTGAATCTGGAAGGGTGGACGCTCCAATTTCTCTGCCTTTTCATAAAATTGCCTCAGCTGGCCGATAGCCACATTACTATCCTGCTGGTCGCAAAAGAAGATGTCTGTGGGATGTTCATAGCCCCAGGCCCAAGGCTTGTTGCTGAGAAGTAATGGCATGTGGTATGCCGCAGCCTCGTAGACTGCAATGCAGCCACTTTCACCTAAACTAAGTAGTACAAACCCACTGGCGTGCGACTCTATGCAATCCCTCCACGCCTTGCTCACATAGCCAGGATAGTATACATACTTATTGTCTACCTCCTGCATGAATTGCTTATAGTAGAGGTCGTCCCTGTGGCTGCCCATGAATACCACAGGCACTTGGGATGCTTTTGCATATTGTGCCAATTTCAAAGTCTGTTTGCGAGGCGAAATATTGGCTACTGATACCAAATACTTATCTGGGAACTTCATTTCTCTTATGTCAAGATGACCGGATATATTCATCTCGGCTGGGTCGTATGCATGGGGTATCAGTACAGTCTTATCTTCACGAAGCAAACGTGGAAAATAGGCAAAGGCATTGCTTTTGTCATAGATGTGCATAAATTGCACTATGTCCATGTAAGGCAAAGCTTTCCAATAAGCAGACTTCGATACCGAATAGGGTAGTCTATCGATAAATCTGTTTTTTATACGCTGATATCGCTTTGCACGTTCCGACTTGTTGCTCTCGAAGTCGAATATCATCGAGAAGAACGTCTTCATGCCTTTCTGCTTAGCCGTTTTGGCCATGTCTGCATCGGCTGATAAGAAGTGAATGATGTCGGCATCCTCCTGGCTCTGGTCCCACCAGCGAGCAAACTGAATGTCCACACCGAGTTTACTGATCTCCTGCTGCAATTTCAGGGCGTGTGTGGTTTTACCACCCGGCGTGAGGTACGCACATGTGTGGTCGTAAATTAAAACCTTCATGTTGTTTTATTTGTTGTTATGTCTCTTTGATGTAAATGCGTTGCCTATAAGGTGGTTGTAACCTAAGGAGCAAGCAATATTGACCACTGTAAAAGACACCAGTATCAGCAACCAATATTTAGGCATATAGACGTACTGGTAAAAATAATAAAAGAAGAAGCCGTGTATGAGCCAAATGTTAGTGGAATGATGACCCAAGTATTGGAATGTGTTACGCATCCCCCTGCGGTCTATGATGTCTATAAAGCAAGCCACCATGAGTGGAAAGGACAGCAGACGGTATGACCTGTAAAGAAAATCGTGCATAGGCAGATAGTTCAAGCCAACTATAATTGCCAGAAGCACAACCGACACAACAACGTTCCGCCTGTAGTACGATAGCATCCTATATCGAGCCACCCAGTACCCCAGCAGCAGATACACCGTAAACTTTACGAAACGATTTATCAGAAAGGGCATATTGTATTTGTCGTCCACCAGGAAATACAGCAGCAGGGCCACTACGGTGACAGGTATTAATATGTGGATTATTTTACCTCTCACTTTGTTACATATGGCGTATGCCACACTTACGATAGTCATCAGGATAGCGTAGAAGCCCACGTACCACCAGATGCGTATATATCCGTCGCCAATGATGATAGTGTGCAAAAACCTGCCCCAGCTCCATTCTATTTTTCCTAAAAGGAACAGTATGGGCAGGAAGATCAATGCTAGTATCCACATCTGTCTATATAAAGGGATGACTTTTTGCGTAAGAACCTCCTTTACAGAGGGTATGGCACATATATACAGGCTGTAGCCAGTCATGAAGATATATAAGGGCACCGTTCTATCGCAGAAGTGACCTATTACGGCATCTATACCCGTGTAGGAAAATGAAAGGCCATACTGTGGCGAAGTTGGATTGGGAGCAAACAGATGAAAGCATATCATAAACAGGATGGCCACTCCTTTCAACATCTGCGATTGTTCTCGGGTATATTGTAGTTTATCGTACATAGGGAAGTAGTATGGCATGTCTAAAGAATTTTGCAATTTCATGGTTTGTCATTGCCCGGAAATGGGGTGAATAGCAAATGCCCATTACCAACCATAAACACAGGATGTTTCCATTGACGGTAAGCGTTTCCTCTATCCATCCATACATAAATCTGAACGCCACGTAGACCCCAATTATTTTAACAAAGTCATTCCGGGCTGTTTTAAGGGCTATGTGTGTGGCCATAAGGAACATTAAGGAAAACAGCACTACGCCTATCAGTCCCGTCCACGTGAATACATTTAGGAAGAACACCTCGGCATTTCGCTCCATGTTTAAGTCTTGTATGTTGTCGCCTGAAATTCTGGATCTTTCCCGAATATTATTTTTTAGTGGATTATAGTTAGAATCATAACCCCTTGCGGGAGTTCTTCCTATAATAACATAATCGTTAGCTACAGCAGATGTGATAGCCTCCCTGTATAGCCACGTTCTAGTATCTTGCGACAGTTCCTTGTTTTTTGCGACGGCATTGGGCATATAGCTTTTCATGTCGAACACATTGAATACCCCCGATAGTCCCAGTGTCAATAGACATAGGGTGAGTATATAGAGACCATAGCCCAGTATTTGGTAGACACGATCTCTCAGATGAGCACTTATCCTGGTCAGTTGTGACAGACCCAGTGCCATGCCGACTTTGATAAATACACTTCTTGCACAAGCATCGATAAAGGTAAAAAATATGGTGATGGCCAGAAACAGATTTTTCCTATAGATTATAGGGTAGAATATAATCATGACAAAGAATACATAATACATCCAGAACCACGACCATGTATGAAAAAACGGTAAAGCCACCACCGAAATGGGAACAATATACTTGAAATACATCCTTAGACAGTGTATTACCCTGTAGGGCGACATGAATACCAGTATGCCGAGCGATGACAGTAGTGCAAGCGAATACCTAGATAGGCTTTTGTATTCCCAATAGTTGCCTGACACAAAAATGCCCCTGATTATGCAAATAAATATCCATAGCATCAAGATATTTAGCAGACGGCTGTAGGGAAACCTCTCCTCCTTCCATATGGTTATCGCCAGAATTACAAACAATGTATGAAATGTAAATGTAACGACAGCTGGAAAGATGTGAAGTGTACTCCTTTGAAACGATGGCTCTATCATAATCAGTATGAACAGCCATGGCAGGTATTTAATGAGCGTATTTTTCATAGAAGAACTCTTCCAAAAATTTACGATAGATGTTTTCTACACTTCCCGAAGTTCCACATAGCTCTTTAGTATCTATCAGGTAATTTCCTGCCTCGTAAGATAAAACCAACAAACTTAGTTCCAATGAGTCCGAAAACATGGGAATATGTAGGTCACGGAATTTGTCTATCAAAGGATCGCTTTTGAAGCGAAAGAAAGGAACGCCAAGGTAAGCCAATTCGAATAAGGCGGTCGAATTGGATACCACTATTCCATCGGTTTGCACTATCAGCTCATCGAGGGTAGCTGTTATAGGCATTTGCTTGCCACAGGAGCTCAAGAGGTTCTCAAATTCGTTCCCCTTATAGGCTGGGTGATATTTCAGGATGTAATGCTTGTTGTTGCGTTGGCAGTATTCATCTACTATTTTGACAAGCCGTCCGTTGTTCACATCAGAGAATTTCCCGTCCAGTAACACCCCCAGCCGTTTTATCTCACCCTTGGCAGTGGCTTTTCTTGTTTTTCCTATGCATTTGGCTATTCCTAATACCCGAATCCGTCGGTCTTCCATGCCACTCCTGACTGCCTCCCGATAGGTAAAATTATTCCAGGCAAGGAAATAATCGCTTACGAAGCAATCGAACTCTATACCTTTAAAGTCGATGTTATCATGCACCTCAGGCCTTGCAGCCACCATGACACCATGCTGCAGTGTAGCCGTTTTACAGCCTTTCTGTTTGGCATAGCAGACGAAATAGTTGTTGTACAGGTTGGCATCGTAAAACACGATGGCCAGTTTGTAGTCGGGCAACGTCTTCATGATGCACGAGAAGTCGTGCAGCGTAATTAGTTCCCTTACTATCCGCAATTTTTCTCTCACAGACAAATGTGTTGCGTGCAGGTTTTGCCACCACGACAAGGTATAGTGTAGAAGCTTCTTTGTTCTGCCCCACCTGAATTCATGTCCAATGTGTTGTTCTAACAAGACACCATCGCATCCATTGGTCAGCCCGCGCACCTTGTCGTACATTTGTGCTATATCTTTGCGCCTATGTTGTACGCCGGGAGGAGCCAATACAAATACTATTTCGCCCAATTCACTTTTTTGGAAAAAGGGTTTTAGTGAAACAAACCATATAGTCCTGATTATTACCAAAAGATGATGTGTCAGGTTGATATACCTCTTATGCCATTTTTGCCGGGATATGCCCATTTCATCATTTTCGGATATGATTCTGAATCCTCTAGAGAAATCGAATGGACAGAAGCCCTCGAACTGTATATGGGTCAGTGCTTTTGCTATCGACATACTATTGCTTTAAATATTTCTTGTGTCCTTCGAACAGTCCAAACAAACCGGCAAAGAATGCATTGTTGAATACCTTCCAATGCCTGAACGATTTTTCTATGCTCAGATAGTATTTGCTATAGACGAGATAGCGCAAGATCAGGTTCTTGGCAGCCTTACACGGAGAACCCATCAAAGCATTTACAGCTGCATTACGGTGCATGCAATATAGCCTTAGCAGCGAGTTCGTCAAGATAATCCTACGCTTCTTACCCAGCATATTCAGATCGTAATACTCGGCTCTGTTCAACGGATGGTAGTGTAAGGCATCTACTATTACCACAGGTTCAAATCCCTGTGCGATGCCTCTTCTATGGTAGTTTGCCTCATCACCCCAGATGAAGAATTCCTTTCTTGGTAACCCCACCTTTTCTACGAAGGCACGCGAATACATCACTCCGTTGAAGGGGTATGCATCGTGGTGTACCACACCATCCACGGCAAATCTGGCTATGTAGTCCGATGCCAATGGCACTCCCTTATGGTCAAAGGCTAGCATCGCATGATTTTCAGTCGCTAGGCATAGTGGAGAAATGTAGTCGAAGTGATCTAAATAGCCTACCATGTGTTTCAGACTGTCTCTGTGCGGCAGTCCGTCATCGTCCATCACCCAAAATGCATCGTAGAGGTTCATCTCATAACCTGTCTTGATGCCATGATAAAAACCACCCGCACCTCCCATGTTTTGCTCCAGCCTCTCATACATTATTTCCGTTTTGCCATACCTTATCCGTTCATGGTCTTTTACATTGAATCCATTGTCATGTAGTGCTTCCATGGTGCCATCGGTCGATGCATTGTCTACAATAATGATAGTGGCTGGCAGGTAAGTCTGTGTAGCCAGTGCTTTCACACATTGCACGAGGCAATCCTTGCGGTTGTATGTCACTACAATCGCGGCTATCTGATAGGTTCTGTTCATTTTGTACGCTTAAAGAGGTGTATGAATAGCAGATAAAGTGCTCTTACGGCTGCATAGCGGATGCTTAAGGCCCTTCTTGTAAGGTTGGGCTTATACTGGAAATAGGCTGTAGGAACGTCTTCCGCTCTTACGTGCAGCAAGATGTGCCCTAGCCGCTTGTTGGTGAAAAGGGCTGCTGTCCCATTCTCCAAATACCCGCGAAGGGCGAAACTATAGGCTCTGATCCTGTCAAATGCGGTCAGGGGTGGGTAGATATAAGTTTCAGAAAGTTGCATGAGCGTTTCGCTCACAGTTATATACTCGTCCTGGGGTTTCCGTTTCATTGTCAGGCTGTCTGCGGATATCTGGTAGTTGTATAGAGCCTGCGGCAAAACCTTTATAGACCGTATGTGCCGGCAATATTCGGCAGTGAACAGTTCGTCTTCGGCCACCGAAATATCCTCCCGGAACGTTAGACCATATTTGTCTATAATGCTTTTTTTGAACAGTTTATTACATGTGAATCCAAAATAAAAATACCGCTCTTTGTTCAGTTTCAAAGCAAGTATGGCTTTCTGGCAGGCTTCTTCCCCTTCGGTCTGGTATTCTTTCGGAATATAAGAAACGCTACCGCTGCCCGGGAAATGCTTTGTCATTCCCCAAAAACAGATGTCTGCATCAAGCTCCTTTTGTCCCTCCATTGCACACCAGAAGCAGCCGGGAGAAACTGTGTCGTCGGCATCGACAAACACAACAAACTCTCCCGATGCTATGGCAAGCCCCTTGTTGCGAGCATGGGAAGGTCCATGATTCTTTGTACAAACATAGCGTATTTTATCCTTGTGTTTTACTTGGTAGGATAAACAGACTTTTTCAGAATGGTCGGTGCTGCCATCGTTTACCAGGATTATTTCGTGCAGGTATGACTGTGACAGTATTGACTCCATGCAGGGACCAATGCTGCATGCGGCATTATAGACAGGTATAATAACCGATATGCTATCTGTTTCCATGTTGATATTTATATATTAGTCCGATAATCCATGATAAGAACCTGCCGCTTCTTTTGTGAAGATTGATTTTCTTCAGTTGCTTTTCCACTTCGGTATATCCGTGATGTAGGTAGGCAAGGTCTTCTTGTAGCCTCGGTGGAAAATACTCATCCAGCACGCGCTTTCTCTCTGTTTGAGCTTTCTCGTGGCACGACGAGATACCGCCCCACATGAACCGACTTACTACGAAGTTCAATTTCTGATAAGAACAGTTATCAAACACGAAAAGCTGAATGAATAGTTTCCAGTCACTTACTATTCTGTACCTCTCGTCGAATCCATGCTTGCGCAATACTTCGGTACGTACAAATGCAGCTTGATGGCTTACAGAGCCATCGTAGAGTACCCGCATGCTCACGTCTTCTTGGCTTTTCCAAAGTTTTTCTTGGCCTGATTTATACGTTATAATGGTGTCACCTATGCAGACATCGGCAGTGGGGGCTGCAGCGATGAATTTTTCTATTACCGAACTGTCATATAGCATATCGCCAGAGTTTGTGTACACTACATACTCGCCAGTAGCGTGCCTCAGCCCCTTGTTCATGGCTTCGTAGATACCACCATCTTTCTCGCTGCAATAGTACGACAGGTATGGCCGATGCTGCGCAATGAAGGCTTCCGATCCGTCGGTGGAACCGCCGTCTATGATGATATATTCCACTACGTCAAACCGTGTTTGGCCTACGACCGACGGAATGGTTCTTTGCAAACCGGCCAGGTCGTTATACGATATGGTAATAACCGATACTTTCATTTTCTTCTTCTTTTGATTAGCGTTACAAGGAAATCTTTAAATCCGTGCGCAAACTGTAACATTAGGCAGAAATACGATAGCGCAAAGATGGTCGAAACGATGAGGGCGTATAGCAATAACGCAGCCCAGTTTTCCTCAGGCTGTAATGCAACCACGACCGAAATGTAGTAGGTTATGGCAAAGGAAACGATGAAAAGCAGGACATATCGCAACACAGGCCACCAGTATTCTGCAATGTTTCTTCCGAAACCATCGCGAAATAAGTAGTATGGTTTCCAAAGTATGACGATGAAAAACAGACTGACAATCTTTCCCAATAAGATTCCCGCCAGTCCATAATATAGTCCCACCACGATTGTCACTGTCAGGTTTATACCGCCTTCTGTCCACGCAGCCCAGATGTCGGCATATTGCCCATAGGCATGGTTGAAGTTGTCCACCGTGATTCTCGATATGGAGATAAACATGTTAAGACATAGCAGGATGTTCACTATCTGTGGCAGGATATATTCCTCGCCCAGCCAGTTGTGGATAAAGGGAGGTATGATAAAGTACAGAATGGCCGATATGGTGCCTGCAACAAAATAGCGCATGGACATCAGTTCCCAAAACACTTTCATAGTTTTCTTTGCATCTCCCTCTGCCACCAAGTTGCCTACTCCTGCGCCGGCACTGTTCATCACCGATTCGCATAGGCTGGTCACACGGCTTATTATTAGCGAGTAATTATTGTAGTAGGCTACATACTTCAGCGATACGAATGCAAATACCAGAATCTGGTCGCTTTGTTTTAGCAGGAAGTCCTTTATTTTGTGAATGAATATCTGTTTCGTGCTCTTTATGATGGTGGGATATTCCTTATATAGGAGTTTGCCTCTTTGAGGTAGCGATACCAGCCACGGATAGGTCTTCTTTATTTTTTTATTCAGTACTATGCAGGCAAATATCGAGAATGAAAATTCTATCACGGCCCAAAGATAATAGTTGCAGTAGTAGTAGCAACAGAATAACTGCACAAATACCTTGACTATTTGTCCTCCTTGAAGGTATTGTGCTACTACATAGTTCTTTTGATCGGCAGTAAGCAGTATCTGTTTATAGTTCAGAAAATAGCTTATTAGGGAGGATCCCAAAAAGCAAAAAAATACAAAATATACTACGCCTAAGTGTAGGGTGGTTTCATCGAAGATGACAGGGAAGAACAGCGATACGATGATAGCCAATCCCAGAATGATGAAACCTACTATTCTGTAGAACCAGCCATACAGCGATATCAAATCGTTTATCTTGGCTGTATTCTCCTCCCTTATGGGTTTATACAGATGAAAACTTACGGCTGAAGCTATCCCTATTTCAGCCAGACTAAGCATCTGCAGAATATTCTGTAACGTACCGGCCAGGCCTATAAACTCAGGTCCGAGTGTATCGAGGAAAATCTTGCGCGAATAGAAGGATATGAAGAACATCAGGAAGTAAAAAATAAAATTTACCCGTGCATTCTTCAGTGCCTTGTTTATTCTCGATTCATTCATGTTTTTATCTTATTGATAGGAACAAACATGTTCGTCTCGGCTTGCCTCATTGCAGCAGTATGCTTTCTATAAATTCCCGCACACAGCCTTCACCGCCTTTTTTGCTCATGACCTTTATGTTGGCTATGCCTTTCACACGTGGGTGTGCATCGGTGGGACATGCAGCCAAGCCAACGGCAGACAGCAGGTCTATACAGTTTATGTCATCGCCTATATATGCCACTTCGTTCAGGGTTATGCCCAGTTCTTTACAGATTGTCTGAGCGGCTGCCAGCTTTCCTCCCTCGCGTTTGCCTTGCACCAAATAGTCCAACCGGAGTTTATCCGCGCGGTCCTGGTTCAGCCGTTGATCCTCACTGGTGATAATGGCAGTTTTAATCCCCGCCTTCTTTAACAAACCGAATCCCATACCATCACGGGTGTTGAATTTCTTCAGTTCATCGCCATGTTCACTGTAATACATCCCGCCATCGGTCAGCGTGCCGTCAATATCGGATATGAAGAGTTTTATCATAGTAGACGCCTTTCTCCGATGGGACAGAATATGTCTGCGCATCAAGTTTTCCAACACAGCCCAGTCATCAGGTTCGTCTATCTCGGTGGCGGTATATTCGGGCATCTCGTAGATGCCTATCCTGCCACCCAGTCTGTTTCCGTTGGCCAAAATGTGACCCACCTTGTTTATGTAGAAAGCACCGTTTTCCATCAGCATGCCGCCGAAGTCCTGGCGTCGTGGACGGTTCATGTAGTCGTAGTTCATCGATGTGCCATCTGCATTCCAAAAGAAGCGGTAGTTGCGCACGCAAGTCAGGATGGAATCATAATCCCCTTTCGCATACAGATGCAGGGCTTCTATGAAATGAATGGTCTCGGTGAGTGGAGATGTGGCCTGCACCAACATAAAGACATGTTCGGCTGGTAGTTGTGCATAGTGGATGTATTCCAGCATCACACTTTCTGTACTGGCTGTATCGCAGGCATTTTCTGTCAAACGGCGGTACACCCTTGTTTTCTTATACACCTGTGACGTAACTACTTCTTCTATTTTGTCAGAATCTGTAGCCACCACTATCTCGTCCACTGCATCACATTGCTCCAATGCTTCGATATTCCAACAAACCAAGGGCTTGCCACAAAACGGTTTGATATTTTTAAGGGGGATAGACTTACTACCACCCCTTACTGGTATAAATGCAATTACCATTTTACTTGATTTTTCTTCAATTTATTTCTCTGTACTTTCTCGATATCAAGAATGTCCTCTTTCTTATATGTCAATGCCTTTGCCACGGCACGGCAGTCACGTGCCAGCTTGCGTACACCGTCTGGTTCCAAGGATGCGGCATGGTCCGTGCCTTTCCATGTGCGGTCGAGCGTGTAATGACGTTCTATCCATTCCGCGCCTAAAGCTACGGCAGCAGAGTCTACGGCAATACCTAAATGATGACCTGAAAAGCCGATGGATTTTACTCTGTCTGCATACAGTTCACGCAAACGGGTGATTTCAAGCAGACAGATGTCTTCGAATGGTACGGGATAACCGGAAGTACAATCATATATTACCAAATCCTTGTTACGTCCTTTGGATTCGAAGAAACGGATAATCTGTTCTTCCTCATCACGTGTAGTCATACCGAACGACAGATGTATTTCACCACCAAAGTTATCGCACAGGTATTCCAACAAGCCTTTGTTCAGGTTGCAGGCTGAGGGGACTTTTATTAGATTCGGATGCAGGGTACAGATTTCCTTGGCGGAAGTGATGTCCCATACAGAAGTGGAATATTCCACACCGAATTCGTTGCACCATTCCTGCAATTGGCGATGCTGGTCAAGATTGAATTCTAAAAACTCTCGGTGTTCACCGTAAGTTTTTCCGTATGAGTTTTCCGGATGAGGATGAGGAGCGTTATATTCTTCGGGAGTCAGTAACTCCTTATTACAACGTTTCTGAAACTTGACCACGTCCACTTTGCAATAAGTGGCGGCAGTCATGATCATCTCTTTTGCGATTGCCATGTCACCCTTGTGATTGCAACCGATTTCCGCAATAATTTTGGGTGCGTTCATATATTGAATGTTTAATTTAATTCGAAGAGTGAATATCATTGTAGGATTTTCTACTACATTTTCCAATTCACATTACCTTTGAGTTTTTTGTTGTTTCCACCGTAAATGTGCTGGCTGTCGGTTAGCGGTTTGGTAATGAGTGCACCAGCTGCTATTACGGTATTATCTGGCACTACAGTCCCCTTAAGCAGTGTGGTCCGGCAACCTATCCATACGTGGTTGCCAACATGAATGGACGACGGCTTGTTTATAACCTCTCCCTGCATATTGACTATTCTGTGAAAATCAGTGTCCATTATCAGGATCTCCCACGACAACAAGCAGTCGCGACCGAATGTGATTTCTTTCTGGCAGACGATGCTGCTATTCCCCGTCAATAAGAAATTATTGCCGATTCTTAGCTTGGCTCCATATGCTACGCTGATTCTACTGCCGGAACCAAAACTAACCTTACCATCCACAACGATTTCTCCACTAACTTCCCAGATGCTTCTAACATATTCATGATCCAACGTTCCAATATTCTTTCGACCAATTGTTAGTAAGCCTCTATGTATTGTTGAATTAATAATAATTACCCCCCCCCAATTTGCTTATATTAACATTTTTGTAAACCATGATGGGAAGTCTACAAGCGGTACGTAAAGGAAAGTAATGAAAGTTCATGCGCAGTGTCTTCAGTATGTTAACTGACACAAATTCCTTAATGACTTTTCGTATCATTTCATTGCTATAATATTACCCATTGGCGGAACTGAACGAATGTTATTTATCTACGCCAACAAGTAGATCTTTATCTTATTCTGGAAAAAGCGCTGTTAGGATGCCCCGTAACATCCGCAATGTGTTTTCCGAAATTTGTTTATTAAAAATTTTTTCTTTCCAAATTGTCAGACGATGCAAGTCACTGCCTACAAAATCATACAAATCGTTTTTCAGCAGCCAACCAGCTTTTTTTCTTACATCTATTGTATACATATTGGCTAGAGAAGGTAGATTCAACTGAAACTTCACGCCCATTGTCTTCAACTGTCGGTATTCGGTTTCTTCCATATATACATAACGTTCGGGATGTGCCAATACGGGGTAATAACCTTTGGTCTTAATCCGCATCAGGATGTTTTGCAAGCCCATCGGTGGATTGAAATAGCTGGTTTCTATCAAGAGATGATCGCCGTTTCTGCCTATGGGCAAGAGGTCGTTCCTTTTCAATCGTTCTTCAAATAGATTATCAAGCATATTCTCCGAAGCAAGATTAAGTACCACAGGACCTTGATAGGCACTTCGCAATTCTGCGAATCGTTCTCTTAATTTACCTGTAGTATTGGGAATGTCTTCCATGATATGTGGGGTGAGCCACACTTCTTTTACGCCCAACTTTTCATATTCGGTTAAGACTTGCAAAGCTTCTTCCATGGTCTGCACCCCATCGTCCACATCGGGAAGGATGTGGCTGTGCCAGTCAATAAAGCCACAGAAGAACCCACTTTCCGCTAACATCTGCTTTTTTCGGAACGGCCACATAAATCAAATAGAGAATTATGAATGAAGAATTTTTGAACTGGCAATTCTTTATTTCGCTCCAAAGGAACTATTATTCATTTTTCCCATAGTAGTTCTTGCTGCCATACCCATAATGATAACCGTATTTATATCCGTATCGGTAGCCATAACGGTTGCCGCCGCCTTCGGTGCCGTTCAAGATAAGCGCCATGTTCTTGAATCGTTTCTCTTGGTAAGCGTGTTGTAGTTCGAGCAGCATGTCACGTTCTAATAGACCGGCACGAACTACGAAGAGGGTACGGTCGGCAAGTTTTTCGATGATTTGCGTGTCCGCTACTATCTCAATGGGTGGACAGTCGATGAAGATGCAATCGTATTCACCACGCATCTGTTCTATTAATATGCCTAGGCGCGGTTCGGCAAGCAACTCAGTAGGGTTGGGAGGAATGGTACCTACGGGTAAGATATTCAGTCCGGGATAGCCGGGCAGCTCTTGTACCAACGTCTGCGGATTCTCTTCCCGTTTGCCCAAGTAATCGCTCAATCCCTTGGGATGTGAATGCAGGTAGTGCGAGAGCGAGCCACGGCGCAGGTCGCCGTCTATCACCAATACCTTTTTGCCTTTCAGGGAGAAGCTGGCGGCGGTATTGATGGTAAGGAAAGTCTTTCCGCTGCCGGGATTGAACGAGGTGAAAAGGATGACATCGGCTTTCCCCGCGTTGCCCGCATCAAGCATGAACTCCAAGTTGGTGCGTAACACGCGGAACGCCTCGTTGATGATGTCGCGACTGCCTTGTTTAATCAGGACGGTATTGGTAGTTTCCTCTTTGTTTCCTTTCTTTTTGCCGCCTGCTAAGGGAATTTCCCCAGCAAAGGGCAGGGATAGCGATTCCAAGTCTTTCCGTCCGCGCACCTTGGTGTTCAGCTGCTCGCGGGCGAAGATGATGCCTACGGGAATGAAAAGTCCTAAGGCAAAAGCAATCAGGAGGAATTTCTTTTTATTAGGGGCGGTGGGCACCATGCTGCCTGAGGGCGGCATGATGACACGCGTATTATAAGCGGTAAAAGCTTGCGACAGCTCGTTTTCCTCACGTTTCTGCAATAAAAAGAGGTAGAGCGCCTCTTTCACCTTCTGCTGGCGTTCCACCGAAAGCAGGTATTTGCCCTGCGTGGGGTTAGCGGCGATGCGTGCCGTGGTTTGCTTTTCGCTTTGCTGCAAGGCACGCAGTTGGGTGTTCAGCGTAGTGATGTGGTTGTCGATGGAGGAAATGATGGCACGCCGCATGTTCTGCAATGACTGATCGAGGTCTACTACTAAGGGATTCGATTCGCTGCTGTTTGCCACGAGGTTGTTGCGCTGCAGCTGTATGGCGTTGTAGTCCGCTATCTGTCTCTCAATGCTGGAGCTTTCAATGCCGGAGTTGGCGGGAAGCAGCTGGTTGCGGTTGTTGCCTCCGGTAAGATAGTTGCGCACATAACGGGTCATGGCGAGCTGGGTGTTTAACGCCAATATCTGTGAGCTCATTTCGCTGCTTTGCGTCATGTACATGTTAGCGGCGGCCTGCACGTCAGGCAGCAGGTTCTCACTCTTATAAGAAGAAATGTTCTCGTCTACATGTCCTAATTCCTGCTCGATGACTCCCAAGCGTTCGTTGATGAACATGGAGGTGCTGACGGCTATCTGGTTCTTGTCTTTTACCCAGTTTTCGTTGTAGACGGCAATTAAAGTATTGAGCACGTCCTCGGCGCGCTGGATGCACACGTCTTCCAACGAAAGGTTGATGACAGTGGACTTCTCGTCGTTCAATGACACGTTCAGCTTGCCGGAATAAGCGGCAGTGGCACTTTGCAAACCGGAACGGGAGACATAGATCGGATCCTTGCATGTTTCCGCACTTGGCATAGGTTTGATTAACAACCTGCCAACAGGGGTGGTTACGGTATCGTTGAACAGGGTTTTGATGGCCTGTCCGGATTCTTCTTCGCCACGCACAAAGTCGGTCAGTTCCACGCCCTTGTTGCTAGAGACGGGGAGGATGGTGAGCGAAGCCCCCTCGTTGTCCTGCAAGTCGAAGAACTCCACTTCGTAAGGACAGGCTTGCCCGTACAACACCTGTTTGTAGAAAGTACCGTCGACGGTATAATTGATGTCTAGGTGTAGGCGTTTTACCACATCGTACATCACGGCGGGCGACTGCAGCGACTGCATCTCGTTGTTCACATTGGTGTTGGTCTGGAATAAATCCAAATCGCCCAATACACCTGCGGAGTTGGACAAGGAATTTCCTTTGCTGTCCTCTTTGATAAGCAGGGATGCCGAGCGGGTATAGACTGGCGGAGTTGTGAGCAAATATAATATGGCGAAGCCCAACAGGATTGCCAAGGAGATGACAAACCAGTACCACTTGGCAAGACAGAGATACATCAGGTCTTTGAAGTTGATGCCACTGCCGTTTGACTTTTCTAATTCGTCCAAGAACAATTCGGTTTCTTTATCGCTAAGGGTCGACATGCTTTTTAAAATTAAGAATGAAGAATGAAAAAATGAAGAATTGTCAGTTGAATATTAGGATGCCGATGGATGTCAGCAACGAGGCGAGTGAAATCCAGAACGAGGTGGAACGCACGTTGTTACCGTTGACGGTGGACTGGCGCGACCTCACACTATTGGGTTCCACATAGACTACGTCGTTCTGCTGCAGGTAATAGACAGGAGAAGTGTATACGTGTTCTCCCGAAGTGAGATTAATGCCGTATACCCGTTGCTGCCCATCCTCTTGACGCAACACCAATACTTTCTGCCGGTTGCCGTAGATGGTTAGGTCACCCGCCATGCTTAGTGCGTCAAGGATGGTCAACCTGTCGCGATCGATAGCGAAACGCCCAGGATTGTTCACTTCGCCCATCACGGACACACAAAGATTCATAAATTCTACCGTTACCACGGGATCTTTCACCAAATTTTTCGTCACTAACTCGTTCTTGATATGTTCAGCTATCTCCTCACGTTTCATGCCTGCCACATGTACCTTGCCCAGTACAGGAAAGTCAATGTTGCCGTTTGCATCCACGGTATAGCCTGATATACCGTTATTAGTTCCTGTAGACAATCCGGTGGTACGCAACGACTGACCTAACTGCCGGCTGACGTAAGGCAGGTTGAATAGATCAGTCAGTTGCGGGTCACGGCTGTTCACGATGATGGAAATCTTGTCTTCTGGCTGCACTGTAATTACCTGCATGGGAGACATTGTGATTTCTGTCTGTCCAGGCTGCATGTCCTGGAAATAGACCACTTCTTTCGATGAGCCGCAGGAGCTCAGTATGACTGTCCCCAAAAGCAACAGGGACAAGGCACATAAGGCAATGTTTTTAGTCATAACTATGGTTGTTTTCTGTTTTTCTAATTGAATGAATACGTTGAAAGGTGTTCAGTCATCGATAAGCTGTATATATTCAGGCTCTACTTCTACGGCTGCAGCCAGTAAGGTGGGCAATTCTACCAATATTCTTTTCACTTTTGATCCTCTCACCGTCACCAGCGTGCCTTCATATCCGTCAAGCGCTCCGCCTATAATGCGTATTTTCCGGTTACGCATATCCGGAGTGACATCCTGGGGACGGTAGTATTGAGGTTTGCTTGAAGATTCAACGGCTTTCTTAAAATCCTCCATGTCCTTGTCCCTTACGGTCATAGGTTCACATCCTTTCAGAAAGCGGTATTGAAAGGTACGCACTTTCTCTACAACGGGGTCAATGACCACACGGGTATCGTGCACAAAAACTAAATCGTGGATAAAAGGGACCTCCTTGCATTCACGCTTCCCATTGTGTGTGATTACCTTCATCACTTTGGGAGTAAAGTTTTCTATTTTCATATCGTCCAGCATCTGATAAGCAGGCATTTTGGCATTACACCGGGTCAAGTCCCGCATGACAAACCAGTGCTTCTCATTGCTTTCCATAACAGCCATATTTTCAGTGAAGGACATACTTTCTAATCCTGCAAGCATTTGTATCTATCTGAAATACTTGCAGTTACAGACATTCCCTCTAAAAGTTCGGGCTTTTTGCCCCTTTTTTCATTTTTCATGCAATGCCGTTTTAAGGCTCTTCCTATTTCCGCTTTCAAAAAAGCAGTCTATAACCTTATGTAGCGGTACATCTCTCCGTAAGAGATG
>ENA-UONW01000748-UONW01000748.1-human-gut-metagenome-genome-assembly--contig:-CS52-NODE-748-length-46002-cov-5.778919_pt1 | contig 46002 bp, 43 predicted proteins | sample MGYA00242463_ERZ724010 | MGnify/ENA metagenome assembly ERZ724010 | reverse complement strand
TATCGACTTTATATGCCATATTACGTTTTAGGGACATTTACTGAATATCCCTAAAATACAGTGTGGGACCGTTAACAATATAATGTGGAGTAATAGAAAATACATAGCCGTCTATAATTGAAACAACCGTCGAGTTACCCGCAAAAAAAAGACTATCCCCTTGCTCACGCAAGAGGATAGCCACAACACAAACACAAAATAAAACACGACAAAACTACTATTGCATCTTTGCCTCTCTTGCATTACAGACACTGCATTCAGTACAATTCAGTGCCACAAGAACCGTCATCAGCATATTCGCATACGCATTTCAACGTTAAAAGGCAAATTGCATATATAAAACGTAGTAGGAATATTTTATGTTCACAAAATATCGTTTTTTTTCTATTCAATTACTGAATTCCTTCTTCTCTGAGGTGTTTCTGCCAGTTCCAAGCAGAAAGAAGGATGTCGTCAAGAGGAGTATCAGCCTTCCAGCCGAGCACCTTGTTTGCCTTGTCAACATTGCCCCAGATGGCTTCGATGTCACCGCTGCGGCGAGGACCAATCTTATAATTAAGCTTGACGCCTGTAGCTCTTTCGAAAGAATTGATGAGCTCGAGCACAGAAACTCCGTGTCCTGTACCGATATTGAATATTTCAACATCTTCTTCAGTCTTTCCGTCGAGGATACGTGCCATAGCTGCTACGTGTGCCTTAGCAAGGTCGACAACATAGATATAGTCGCGTATGCAGCTTCCGTCAGGAGTATTGTAGTCATCGCCGAACACTGTGAGGCATTCACGTATGCCCATTGCAGTCTGTGTGAGGTAAGGAATGAGGTTCATAGGTACTCCGTTAGGCATTTCACCGATGATTGAGCTTGGGTGAGAACCTATAGGGTTGAAGTAGCGGAGAATGATGCTCTTTATAGGGCTGCCGCTCTTTACTGTATCCTGTATGATTTCCTCGTTTATCTGTTTTGTATTTCCATAAGGGCTTTCAGCCTTCTTGATAGGAGCCTGTTCTGTTACAGGGAGGAATTCAGGGTCAGGCTGTCCGTATACGGTGCATGAAGATGAGAAAATGATTCCTTTTACGCCATACTTAGGCATAAGTTCAAGAAGATTGACAAGCGATACAATATTGTTCTTGTAATAGAGCAAAGGTTTCTGAACAGATTCACCGACAGCCTTGCTTGCAGCGAAATGAATGATACCCTTTATGTTGCCGTACTTCTTGAATACCCCCTCAAGTTTGTCGTAATCCAGACAGTCAACCTGTTCGAATGCAGGTCTGATGCCTGTAATTTTTTCTATTCCGTCAACGACGGATGCACTTGAGTTGGACAGATTGTCTACGATTACGACATTATATCCGGCCTGCTGAAGTTCAACGGTCGTATGCGAACCTATAAAACCGGTTCCGCCTGTTACAAGAATCGTTTCTTTCATTTTATGTATTTTTATATGTTTAATTTTTTTTGATATAGCAAATATATAAAATTTTCACATAGCAATCAATTATAGGACTTTTATTTTTGCCTTGTTCTGTTTTTTTCTTTTAGACAAGTCATCACAGACGTGCTGATGCGGACATGTCGGCATATTTGCCTGCGTATGCACCAATATGCGCAAATGCTTTATACGGCACAGGCCTGCAAGGAACGGTGCGGGCGCTTATAAATATTTTTACGAGGGCTCGCACAAGCAGTTTCGAGCGCCCGAAAAAATCATGTTCGGACGCAAACAGATGCATTAATGGAAGACGGACGGTTCAAAACTGGAGCGAAAAAAATAAATTTTCGGATAAAAAGTGCTACCTTAGCAGGCTGTTTCAGGGGGCCGTATATTACAGCCATGCATAAAAATGTTGTGGAACAGATTTATAAAAAGAACTATAAAGAAGTACGATGCTGAACTATATATATAATATGTTTTGCAGGCATGCACTGCCAAGCCTGTTCCTCGTCTCAGCATCACTGTATTCGTGCGAGAACACGAAACAGCAGGACAGCCCCGACATTTTCAACTATACAGAAAATCAGGACGACGGACAGTTTGACCTCACAGACATCCAAAACAACGGTGAACTGATAATACTGACTCTTTACGGACCATACAGTTTCTTTGAATTCAGAGGCGAGAATTTCGGTTACCAGTACAAGCTTGCCGAAGAGTATGCCAAGAGCATAGGCGTGTGCCTGCGTGTTGAAGTATGCAGAAGCAGCGGCGAGCTTGAGAAGAAGCTGGCCGACGGCTATGGCGACATCATAGCCTGCAACATAAATGCCGCAGAGCTCGACAGTGCAGGTCTGGCCGTATGCGGAGAAGAGGAAATCACTCAGTTCATGGACAGCATAAGCAAGGTACAGAACGACACTACCATCAAGGGACAGGGCAAAGTGGCCTGGGCTGTCAGAAGCAGCTCACAGGAACTCGAACAGTCGCTAGATTCATGGCTGAAGGACAACAAAGGGCGCTTTTTCGACATATCCATGCCTCGCATCACAGAGGGCGGACGCAGTATGGCCTACGTGCCTAGAAGGAAAGTACACAGTCCGGTGAAGAGCATAGCCAAAGGAATAATCTCCGACTACGACCATCTATTCAAGAAATATTCACGCGAATGCGGGTGGGACTGGAAGCTCATGGCGGCACAGTCGTACCAGGAATCAGGATTCGACCCGCAGGCCGTTTCCTGGATGGGAGCCATGGGACTCATGCAGCTGATGCCTTCTACGGCAAGGACGGTCAATGTGGCCGAAAACGAGCTTTTCTCCCCTGAAGCAAACATAAGAGGGGCTTCGGCCTACATAAGATTCCTGAAACGGCACTACGCCGACATTGCCGACGAGAGCGAAAGGATATGTTTCATTCTCGCGGCATACAACGCCGGTCCAGGCCATGTGGATGATGCACGCAGGCTTGCCGGAAAATCAGGCAGAAGGACAGATGTATGGAAAGACAATGTTGACAGATACGTGCTGTGCATGAGCGAAAGCCGATACTACAATGACCCGGTGGTTGAACATGGGTATTTCCGCGGAAGCGAAACATACAACTATGTCAACAACATTCTGGCCAGATGGCACGACTACAGAATAAAGATAAAGAAATGACAAGCAATACGCGTTCAGCACACATACTGCACAGCCTTGAAAAAACGACTAGACAATCGAGATATAAAGAACTATGAATACATTTAACATAATACTTGAAATTGTAGGAACATTTGCTTTTGCCGTAAGCGGAATAAAGACGGCTTCGTCGAAAAATTTCGACTGGTTCGGTGCCTACGTCGTCGGCGTGGCCACGGCCATCGGAGGAGGAACAATCAGAGACATCATGCTCGATGTGCCCATATTCTGGATGCGCAACCCGTTCTACCTTATAATTTCTGCCATGGCGCTGATTTACGGAATCATGCAGCACAGATACAAGAGCACCAGCAAGCAGAGAAAAACCATACTGCTCTTCGACACACTAGGCCTGGCCCTGTTCACCATTGTCGGAATACAGAAGACGGAACAGCTCGGATTCCCATTCTGGACTGCAATCATAATGGGTACCATCACCGGAGCGGCAGGAGGTGTCATGCGCGATGTGCTCGTCGGTACCGTTCCTTTGATATTCCGCAAGGAAATATATGCTATGGCATGCATTTTCGGAGGTGTCATATATTTCGTATGCAAGGAAGCAGGGCTGGACACAATGATATGCACATCGGCCGCCGGCATCGGGGTCATTGCACTGCGCTACCTGGCCATACAGTTCCATCTTGCACTGCCTGTACTGAAAGAAGACGACGTTGCCGGCAAGGGTGCAGAAAGCCGCTGATGCACGCAAGACACATCGGACGATGCATGCAAACACTATAATTATTTAATTGTCATCAAGAAGAATATGAGGATACTACTGCTTGGAGAATACAGCAACGTACACTGGACACTGGCAGAAGGACTGCGCCAACTGGGACACGATGTCACTGTCGTTTCTGACGGAGACAGCTGGAAAGACTATCACCGCGACATAGACCTGAGACGCCGTTCACTTGGACTTGCAGGTACCGTCAGATACATGCTCGACGTTGCACGCACACTGCCGAAACTCAAAGGATACGACATCGTACAGATAATAAACCCTATGTTTCTGAGCCTTAAAGCAGAAAAAATGTATCCTTTCTACAAGTATGTAAGGCGAAACAACGGAAAACTCTTTATGGGCGCATTCGGCATGGACTATTACTGGGTCAAGGCTGGAATGGACTGCAGGACGTTCAGATATTCCGATTTCAACATTGGCGACCGTCAGCGCACAGGCGGAGAGAATGCGCTGTTCATACGCGACTGGCTCAACGGTGCCAAGGGTGAGCTGAACAGATACGTGGCAGAAGACTGCGACGGGATAATATCGGGCCTATATGAATACGATGCCTGCTACAGGCCATATTTCGCCGACAAGCTGAAATTCATTCCGTTTCCAATAAACATGGACGGCATATCGCCTATAAGCCACGACGGCCACAAGACGGTGAGATTCTTCATCGGCATACAGAGGCTACGGAGCGAATACAAAGGCACAGACATCATGCTCAGGGCACTCGTAAGGCTGAAGGAGAAATATCCTGAAAAATGCGAAATAGTAAAGGTTGAGTCCGTACCTTTTGAGACATACAAGACTCTCATGGACAGCAGCGATGCCATCCTCGACCAGCTCTACTCTTACACTCCAGCCATGAATGCCCTGCTCGCCATGGCCAAGGGACTTATACTCGTCGGCGGCGGCGAGGAAGAGAACTACGAAATATTGGGCGAGAAGGAACTGCGCCCTATCATCAACGTGCGTCCTGACGAAGAAGACGTGTTCAGAAAACTGGAATGGCTCGTGGAGAACAAAGACATGATACCCGAGCTGTCACGCCAAAGCGTGGAATACATCAAGCGCCACCACAGCCATGTGAAAGTGGCACAACAGTATGTCGATTTCTGGAAAGGTTGTCCTAAAAGATAAGAAAATCGCTTGCAGACCATGCCATCAAGCCTGCAAGCGATTTTTCATTACAGATTGCTTATATTTTTTCCTTATCAGAGGTCTACGACGTATGTATCGTAAGCGACGCCGCGTCCGCCGAATCCTTCCTTTTGGAAAAGAAGTCCGCCGTTGAGCACCTTACCGCCATTCTCGGTGGAAATTCCGAAATCAAGATATTCCTGCTCAAAACCGACTTCGTTAATCAAATGATAGAACAGAAGGTCGAGCGCCCCGCACGATTTGCCTTCAGGACAGGCGGCGATGTACTGGACATGCACTACCCTTTTATCCACAAAAAGCAGACAACCGCCAAGCAGTATGCCTTCGGCCGAAACGACAGTGTATAATCTTATCTTGTCGGGAAAGCGCCCCATGAGCAGATGCAGTTCCGAGGCTGTATGCACAGGGTGAACCGAATGGCACGACATGAGAGTGTCGTCGAGCACATGCCAATAGGCATCTACATCGCCGCCGCACACCACATGAAGTCCCGAAGCCTTTGCCTTGCGCACACCTCTTCTGCGCAGTTCGGCAAAAGAAAGACGCGACGACAGACGTACGGCCGACGACAATCCACGTGCCGCAAGTCTGGCATCGGCGCGAAACAAGGCGTAGAGGTCTTCCTCCGACGGATACCGGCTGTAGATGTGCGGAACAGGCTTATAATATAATGTCTGCGCGCCCAGTTCACTGCGGAAATAATCGGAGGCCAAAGAAAACATTTCCATGACCTGAGAACCGGAGACACGCGGAAGCAGCACAAAACCGCCGTACGTAAGTCCTTGGTGGGAATAAACGGCACGGGCAGATTTGTCGTAATTGGCAGGCAGACAAGCCAAGCACTTGTTTTTGTCGTAAAACATCAGAGAACAGTCGCAGAAACGGTCGGAATGGTATTCCATGAAAGAACGGTTGAAAAGAAACGTGCCGTTCTTGGACATTTCAACTGCATTGTTCCACTCTCCAGACAGACTGCTGTTATAAGGTATCAGTTCCATTCTTCAATCTCAAATATTCATTATAGTCGTTCACATACCCCTCGGCAGAATATTCATGCGAAGCCATCACCACACACACTGCATCAGGACTGAAATTTTTCAGATGACACCAGACCGAAGGGGCTATATATATGCCAGTGTCGGGAGAACTGAGAGTAATAGTGGCATTTTCACGCCCGTTGTCTATCAGAATATCGAACGACCCGCTGACAGGAAATATGACTTCCGCGCATGTGTTGTGGGCATGTCCGCCGCGAGTTTTTCCTTCAGGAACGCCAAAAATCCAAAAAACTCTCTTAAATTCGAAAGGAATCATACGATTTTCAAGAAAACATAGCGATCCGCGCGAATCTGTAACTTTCGGTATATTTATGAGCAAAGACCCTTCCGGGAGATGCTTTTCAGCTGTTTTTTCCATATTTTTCCATTATTTGAGGGCAAAGTTAAAAAAATATCCTCAAAAATTTGCACGGTATTAAAAATATGCCTACCTTCGCACCGCGTTTGACAAAAAGCCCACACATCAACAAAACCTGAAGCGCAGGAAATAAAGTTGAGGGTTGCGTTCAGAACACACCTGGAAGGATGGGTGAGTGGCTGAAACCAGCAGTTTGCTAAACTGCCGTACGGGTTACCGTACCGGGGGTTCGAATCCCCCTCCTTCCGCTCCTTTAGGAGCAAAACAATAGCCGGCGCTTTCGTCTAGCGGCTAGGACACATGCCTCTCACGCATGGAACACGGGTTCGATTCCCGTAGGCGCTACTACAAAGGATATGCAGATTAAGATGCATATCCTTTTTTTGTGTACATACCTTCCGCATGCCATTGGCGCGGCCATATGGACCGGGCCAGGAAGAAAAGATTAAGTTCAAGACACAAAGCAAGCGAACAAACCCGATTGTTCGGATTTTTGTTTATATATTTGCTATCGCAATAAAAAATCAGAATCAAGTGGACATCAGATATTTTGACTTAGCAAGAATAAATGATTCTTTCAGACCCGAAATAGACGAAGCCGTAAACAGCGTCATAACCTCGGGATGGTATCTCAACGGAGATGAGACAAAAAAATTTGAAAAAGAATTTGCCGAATTCTGCGGAACAAGCCACTGCATAGGCACCGGCAACGGCCTGGATGCCCTCACACTTGTGCTTAGATCATGGAAAAAAATGTACAAGTGGAACGACAACGACGAAGTCATTGTTCCTGCAAACACTTTCATTGCAACAGTCTTGGCCATAACAGACAGCGGACTGAAACCGGTGTTCTGCGAACCCAAAGAATCTAACGCCCTGATAGACGAAAGCAGGCTCGAGCAATACATCAACCCCAAAACACGAGCCATCATCCCGGTACACCTCTACGGACAGCTGTGCAACATGGACGAGATTATGCATCTGGCGTTCAAGCGAGGGCTGAAAGTTCTGGAAGATGCATGCCAGGCACACGGAGCAAAGAGCAGGGAGGGCAAAAGAGCCGGAAGCCTTGGAGACGCGGCCGCCTTCAGTTTCTACCCGGGAAAGAACATAGGTGCACTGGGTGACGGAGGTGCCGTGACGACCAGCGACAACAGACTGGCAGAAACAGTTAGATGTATGGCCAACTATGGTCAGGTACGAAAATATGTCAACGAATACAAGGGCAAAAACAGCCGCCTCGACGAAATACAGGCCGCAATGCTGAGAATAAAACTGCGCAGACTGGACAGCGACAACGAGAAAAGACGCAAAATTGCCCAAATATATATATCAGGCATAAAAAACGAGAAACTGATTCTGCCTTCAATGGACTGCGTCGGTCCGCAGCACGTATTTCATATTTTCGCGGCAAGGACGGCAAAAAGAGATATGCTGCAAGCCAACCTGGCAATAAACGGCATACAGACACTTGTACACTACCCTTTCCCGCCCCACAAGCAGAAAGCGTACGAGGAATACAACAGTGTAAGCATGCCTATTGCCGAAAGATGGTCAGCCGAAGAACTAAGTCTACCTATTAGCCCGCTGATGGAAGACGAAGAAGTGGAATACGTCATCAATACCATAAACAGCATAAAACTGTAAACGGCCGACCAAACAGATAAAAATCTTGTAAAACAAACAAGTACGCACCCTGTACCGACGAGCACAGACGAAGTAATCAGAATAAAATCAAAAAAATCAAAAGCAACATGCTGATTCACTACATTATGACAATTCTTTTTGCTACATTTGCAAGGCAAAATAATTAATAAATAATTATATCCCAACATGAACAAATTCTTAATTTCACTAATGATAGCGGCACTGCCTCTGTGTGCCAATGCCCAGGAAAGATATTTCTTCGGAAAGACAAGAATGCCAATCAACCATAATGAAACAGAATATATGGTAGGCGCTGTCCCTATGGAAAACGGGAAAGTAGTGTTCAGAGAAACTATCGACGCACCAGGCAAATCAAAACAGCAGATATTCAATGCACTCCGTCAGTGGGCAAACCTCAGATACATGGCTGACACTGAAAGCGGACTGTGGACCGACAGAAATTACTTCAGAAACCTTTCACTCGCAAAAGTAGAATCAGCGAACGAAGCCACAGGAGAAATTGTATGCTCCGCAGAAGAAGAAATGGTATTCTCGAGCAAGGCTCTGTCAAAGGATTTTACTAAAATATACTACAAGCTCAATATCAAATGCGAAGACGGTAAGGCTTCTTTCACCCTCTCCAACATAAAGTATATTTACGACGGCGCCGCTGACCCTTCAATATTGCCGGCCGAAGAATGGATTACAGACGATGAGGCGCTGAACAAGAAAAAAACAAAATTCATACGCATCAGCGGAAAGTTCAGAGTAAAAACCATAGACCTGGTTGAAAACCTCAAAGACCAGATGGCAAAAAAAATCAACGGGTAAACAGATTCTGTAAAGTATTCATAACAGACTGCAGAAACAGAAAAAAAATTATATCAGGAAACCATATATACAGGGTGTTAGGCACAACAATCACAGAGCTTAACACCCTGATGCATGAAACAAAAGAAACAGTAACAAAAACAATATTTGAAAAGTGAATACTGAAGATATAGATAAAATCATAGCTGACGCTTTGGAGGAAGACAAGAAGAACAAGCATAAATCGAAATTCAAATTCGGAAACGGCTCAGGCTCTACAGACGGGATTCTAAAAGCAAGAAAAATCCTGAACATTGTATTCATGATAGGATTCGTCGCAGCTATAATCATTTATGTGGCTTTTCCGGAAAACAAACCCCTGTTCTTCTGCGTCGGATTCGGAGCCATGCTGCTCAAGATAGTAGAATTCTTCCTAAGATTCATGTTCTGAGAGCAATCGGGAACAGACTGCCGTAAGGAACGATTGTAAAACAACCATAAAACAGCAAACCCATTGAAGCGACTATTCCAAATACTGCTGATAATTATCTTTTTCCCTTCGACAATATATGCACAGCGCATCGTAAGGGAACTGGAGACAAACAGCGACCAGAACATCTCCGCTCAAGGAGACTCACTGCAAGAGGACAACAATGATGATAAAATTGTACCTGTAGACGTACGTTCATGGACCATAAACGAGATTTTCGGAAACATGATTCCAGCCGAAGTGGACACCTTGAGCCATCAATATCAGAACAATAACCTTACGGAAGGAATCAATGGACATTACAACCATTTGGGAAATCTGGGCTCGCCGCGACTTTCCAGAATATTCATGGAAAGAAAAACGCCGAAGCAGTTCATGTTCATATCACCTTTTGACATGTTCTTTGTAGAACCTGAAGATTTTCATTTCTACAATACGAAATCTCCGTTCACGAACCTGTCATACAACTTCTGCGGAACCAAGACCACTGGTGACGACCACTTCAAGGCTCTCTTTACAACAAATGCAGGCAAAAACCTCAATATAGGAGGTATCTTCGATTATATGTACGGTCAGGGATACTATGGCAACCAGTCAACATCATTCATGAATGGAACCGGATTTATGTCTTACACTGGTGACAAATACAACCTGCATCTCTACTATACGCACAACGCCATGAAAATGGCGGAAAACGGCGGTATAGAAGACGACACTTACATCACAAACCCTGAAGACATAGCCAACAGCTTCACAAGCAGCGACATTCCGACTGTGCTCATGGATACATGGAACAAACAGGAAAACGATGTCCTATTCTTCAACCACAGATACAATATCGGATTCTACAAGGAAGTTGACTCGACAGACAGCATAAAAGACAGTACAATAGTCAAGGAGGTCTTTGTTCCTGTTACAAGCATATTCCATTCTTTCAAACTTGAGAGCTACAGACGAAGATATTACTCATATGGAACTCCTGACAACTACTTTACAAACAGATATCTTGACGGAGATACCATCAATGACAGAACGACAAACTTCTCACTGAGAAATACTCTCGGTATATCATTGAGAGAAGGCTTCAACAAATGGGCGGCCGCAGGAATAAGTGCTTTCATCGGATATGAACACAGGAAATTCGACCTGCCTGACACGCTGTCAAACGGGCGGGAAACGAGACGCAGCTACAATGAGGGAAACCTGTTCGTGGGAGGACAGATTCTGAGAACTCAGGGACGCACACTGCACTACAATATTGACGGCGACTTCTCCATTGCAGGAGAAGATATTGGTCAATTCCGGGTAAACGGCGAAGGAGAACTCAATTTCAAACTTCTGAAAGATACAGCACGACTGAATCTGAAAGCTTACGTGAAAAATGAAAATCCTGGCTTCTATTACCGCCACTACCATTCACAGAACACTTGGTGGGACAAAGACCTTGACTTTGAATTCAGAACAAGAGTCGAAGCAGCTATAGCCATAGAAAGGACACGCACCAAACTGTCTTTCGGAATAGAAAACATACAGAACTACACTTATTTTGAAAACAACGGAGACTCATACATAAATACAGAAGGAGAAACAAAATTCTCCAACAACATCAATGTAAGACAAAACTCTGGAAGCCTGCAGGTGATAAGCGCAAACCTCAGACAAGACTTCAAGTTCGGTATTTTGCATCTTGACAACGACATAACATACCAGGTTTCAAGCAACAAGGACGTGCTTCCACTGCCTACATTGTCGCTCTACCATAACTTGTATCTCAAATTCAAGATAGCGAAAGTATTGAAATGCGAACTCGGTGCAGATTTGAAATTCTTCACAGAATATTATGCACCTGATTACGCACCTTCAATAAATCAATTTACAAACCAGAACAGCAAGAACAAAATAAAAATAGGCAACTATCCTATAATCAGCGTATACGCAAACATGGACCTGAAGCGCACGCGATTCTACATAATGTACTATCATGCCAATCAGGGTGCAGGCAATTATTTCTGGGCTCCTCACTACCCTATCAATCCTGCCTGTCTCAGATTCGGCCTCAGCTGGAACTTCTACGACTGATACTACGCACGCATATATCAACCATAAAATGAAACTGCAGCCAATACGGATTTTTATTAGTGTCATATTCCGTCTTGACTGCAGTTTTGCTTAAATAAGCAACATGCTTACATACACTGTGCCGCTGTATGTGTATCTTTAAAATTTAAATCTATACAATGGTCCAAATCCCGTAGTGCTTTTCCATTCGCAGATATTTGCCGTAACGAAGACAATCACAATAGATTATCCTGCTGTCCTGCACGCCAAAGCACTCTGTCACGTCTGTAACACGATTATGACCTACAACTTGTGTAAATCCATGGAGCGGATTGTCCAATTCACTGCTGTCGGCCCAAAAGATTCCGCCGACATTTCCACGTTCGCCTCCCCTGGCCCTTCCGACACGAAACAAAGATTTCCGCTGTTCCGGATGTGCATTGTTGAGCTGTTCGGCTATAGGCATAGACAAATCACCGTGGAAATCGTTTCTGAACCACTCATCCGAGATTCCAGCATGTGTAAATACCATATCGTCAATCTGCCACGCATACTGAAACAAATCTATATTGTCAATAAACAAATTCGATGCATCGTCCTTGATCTGAAAATCATAGCGTGAGCCGATAACAGCATCGTCGCAGAAATAATGCAGGTCGTGATTGCCCAGAAGCAAGACTACGTCATCAGGCCTTTTCATTTTCAAATATATTATATGACAAAGATTTTTCAACTGACTATCTCGCGTAATGTATCCGTACGGGTCAAGATAATCGCCGAGAAACACGATTCTGCTGTTATCGTTTTCCTTTACGATGTCCTTCCAGGATTCCATTCCATGTATATCCCCAATTGCAACAATAGATTCCATAATTCATAATATTTTAATTGCTATCTGCGCACATGCCTCAGCATCGGCTAGAGCATGATGATGATTCTCCAACTCGTATCCGCAACAAGCCGCCACGGTATGCAATTTATGGTCAGGAAGTTTCTTTCCAAAAACACGGCGTGAAGCTCTGCATGTACAGCAGAACTGATATTCGGGATACGTCATTCCATATGCCTTAAATACAGCTTTCAGACATCCTTCATCGAAAGGACTGTTATGAGCCACCAATATAAGCCCTTCGATCAAAGGCTCAACCTCATGCCATACCTGAGGGAACGATTCCGCGTCGGCTGTATCCTGGAAACGCAAACCGTGGACCTGCGTGTTCCAATAACTGTAGAAATTGGGATACGGACGTATCAAGCGATAAAACTTATCTGTGATTTGTCCGTTGCGGACAACAACCACCCCGACACTGCACACGCTGGAAAGATTACGGTTGGCAGTTTCAAAGTCAATAGCAGCAAAGTTCTTCATAATAAAATCCGTCAAAGAAACGACATGTACAAATGTAAACAGAATTTATTCCAAAACATCTTGCCGGCACATATTTTTCATCTTATGCCGAACAATATCTTGCGCCTACGGAACCACAACCATAAATAAAGCGAAATGCCCTTCATTATGCTAGATGCACTTATAGCCCACCAGACTCCGGCAATCCCCATCCCTGCACTACAAAGAACGGCAGCCAAAGGCAGACGCATCACATTGCCGCAGATGCTGACAATGGCAGGCGGAACAGTTCGTCCTGTACCATAGAAAACGCCTTGTATGGTTATCTCGACCATCATGAAAATCATTGAATAACTGTCTATCTTCAGATATAGCCCGCCGGCACGGTAGGCGTCTGGTTCAGGAGTAACCAGCGAAAAGATGGCTTCACCGCCATAATAGAACAATATGGTACACCCGACACCAATCACTGCTGTTATGGCCATTGTAAGATAATATCCTTTCTTTACACGGTCATACTTGCCGGCTGAATGGTTTTGGGCTACGAATGTGCTCAAAGCCGTACTGAATCCTTGCGACGTGTACCACGCAATAGCCTCCAGCTGGCCTCCGGCTGTAAGCGTCATAACCCCCAGATAACCTCCATACATAGAAGCCTGACGGCTCATCAGCATTCCAATCATCGAGAAAAAAGAATTGAGTGCGGCCACAGGAAGTCCAACCTTCAATATGGAAACAGCATAAATAGACTTGACCTTTGTGAAAAATGAGAAATCGGAAAAAAGTTTTTTCTTCCATTTAAGTGCTCCGATGAAAAGCAGGCACACTATGGCCTGTGAAATCCAAGTGGCCCATGCGGCACCTTCAACACCCATTCCGGCCAAAAATATAAATGTAGGGTCGAGAATCATATTGATAATCAATCCAACCGCATTGATGCAGAAAGGTACTTTTGTCTGTCCTGCAGAATTATATATGCCGGTAAATGCAGCTGAAAGGAAGATGAACGGGAAAGCCGTCACAACAATATGCAGATAGTCCTCAGCCATCAATGCAACGGTTTTCTCCAAACTGAAGATGTCTATAATCTGAGAAGAAAATACAAGCACAAAGGCTGACCATACGACTGCAAGCGCCAAGGCCATCATGATGTTGTGTGAAGCGTAGCTCTGTGCCTTGTCAAGACGTCCTGCACCTATACACTGCGCCACATTTACTTCCGACCCGACTTTACCGATTATGGCAAGAGAATTAGTCGTCCATACCAATATACCAACAGTTCCGATTGCGGCTACCTGCCTGCTTCCAAGCCGTCCCACCCAGGCCATGTCGGTGAAACTGTAGGCCATCTGTATGAATGATGTACCCATAACCGGAAGTGCCAGACTGAAAAGCTGATTTCGTATCTTGCCAACTGTAAGGTTTTTGATGTTGCTCATAATTGTGTCGAAAATATTTTCCCTATATGTTCATTCCGCGCATATGCCGATGTTTCACAATAAAGTCAGCAAAGATAATCATTTAAAATGATAGTTTCCCCTGAACGACTTAATTAACTCTATCAGTAAACGTCCAACGAAATACACATGACTATAGATACATAAAAACCTAAACCTTGAAAATGGCAAGTTCCATAAAAACAGACTTATAATGCAGACATATCGGAATTATTGATAAATTTGCACAAATCAACCACCCAAAAACTTACAACCATGATAACCAGAATATACGAAGAGAATCCCAACGAAAGAGAAATCGAAAAGGTTACCGCAATACTCAAAGACGGCGGTCTGGCCATATATCCGACTGACACTGTATATGCCATCGGTTGCGATGCCCTCAACGTACGTGCAGTAGAAAAAATCTGCGCCATGAAAGGCGTAAATCCGCAAAAAAGCGACTTGTCCATCATATGCAGCGATCTGTCCAACATAACTGATTATGCGCAGGTGAACAACAAAGCCTTCAAACTCCTGAAAACATATCTGCCTGGTCCATATACATTCATTCTGCCGGCCAGCGGACGCCTGCCGAAAATCTACAAGAAAAGAAAAGAGGTCGGCATACGAATACCTGACAACAATATTATCCTGTCAATTGTAAGACAACTGGGAAACCCGATACTGACAATGTCCATACACGACGACGATGAAATCATTGAATATTCAACCGACCCTGAACTGATACACGAAAAATACAAGAACAGCGTTGACATTGTCATCGACGGCGGCTACGGCGGCACTGAAGCTTCAACCGTCATAAACTGTATCGACGATAATTTTGAGGTTATACGAGAAGGAAAAGGTGCAGCCGATATTCTGCAATAGCATAAAACACATTATGTTTTGCTACACAACCTATCAATCAATGTACACAAAAAAGGCCAATGTATACAAAAAGGCGTTGCCGAAATGACTCGGCGACGCCCACAAAAAAATTCTCCGTAAACATTCTTATTCGAAATTCATAGTTCTAGCCGGCTTGCTTACCGAGATGAGGAAAGAAGAGCCGAATATTACTATTGCCGAAATAGCAACACTGAGAACGTTTATACCGACAATGTAAAGCCAATTGAACTCTATTGGAACAGAATCAATATAATAAACAGAAGAGTCAAGCTTGACCACGTGGAAAACCTTCTGCACAAAACACAGCAACAGACCAACAGCATTACCCCATAACATTCCGCGTCCCACCATAATAATAGAAAAATCTATAAAAACTTTTCTCACACTCATGTTTGTTGCTCCCAGTGCCTTCAAAATGCCAATCATATTTATACGTTCCAGCATAATGATAAGCAACCCCGATATGATGGTAAATGATGCCACACATATCATCAGCACAAGAATCATCAAAACGTTCACGTCAAGTATGTTAAGCCACGAAAAAATCTGAGGCGCAAGTTCCTTTATGCTGAAAGCGCCGTAAAGACAACCATTGCGGTCTGGCACAGCATTGACTTTATACAACAGACTCTTGGTAATCTGTTCCAAACGGTCAAAATTACTTACACTTACCTCATATCCCGAAGCCATGTCTTCATCCCACCCATTGAGCTTATTGACAGTATACAAGTCAGTAAAAGCATACGTACGGTCGTACTCGGTCAAATTTGTGCGATAAACTCCAGCAACTTCGAGGCGACGGGCTCTTACAGATGAATTTGTTGAAGAAATAAAATAAGCAAATACCTTATCACCGGCTTTCAGCTTCATCTCGTCTGCCATTATGCCTGAAATCAGAATCTTGTTGGATGCACTGTCACCACTGAACGACGGCACCTCACCGTCTACCAGATATTTTCGGAAGAACGACATATCGTAGTCCTCACCAACACCTTTAAGCGTCATGCCTCTAAAATCCTCATCGGTCTTCAGCATACCAATCTTGAGCGAAAAACGCTGTACGCGTTCCACTCCATCCACCGACTCTACAGCCTTGCGCAAACTGTCGGATGCCACAATCGGTGGCAGGTCGTACTCCTGCGAGGCTGTCACGTTGAGAATCTGTACATCCGAGCCGAATCCGATAACCTTGGCGCTTATCTCGTCCTTGAATCCACAGACCACACAAAGGCTCACAATCATCACTGCAAGCCCTATGGCTATGCCCGACATAGCTATGCGTACTGCCGGACGCGAAAAACGTTTTTTGCCCCGGTTTTCCGAATAAATTCGTCTGGCTATGAAAAATTCAAACTTCAAAACTCAAAATCCTTTCTAGCTATCATGAAAAAAGGAGAGAAGATGACGCCCTTATCACGACTCCTGACGTACATCATGTTCTCTCCATATATCTATCAACAATTTCCTTATTCTGTTCTGCCAGGGTAAGCTTCCAATGCCTTGCGAAGCACATAGAGCGCACGCGTCAAGTCTTCCTTCTTGAGCACATAAGCAATACGCACCTCATTGCGTCCGGCACCCGGCGTGGTGTAGAAACCGGAAGCTGGAGCCATCATCACAGTCTCACCTTCATAGTCAAAACTGCTCAAGCACCACGCACAGAACTTCTCGCTGTCATCCACCGGAAGCTTAGCCACAGTGTAGAACGCTCCCATAGGTATAGGAGAATAAACGCCTGGTATGCGGTTTAGTCCGTCTATCAAACATTTCCTTCGCTCGACATACTCATCATAAGTATCGCGAGTATACTCCTCAGGAGCATCAAGCGACGCTTCTGCTGCAATCTGCCCTATCAGAGGAGGACTGAGCCGTGCCTGACAGAATTTCATAACCGCTTTCCTCACTTCAGCATTCTTCGTTATCAAAGCACCGATACGTATTCCGCACTCGCTGTAACGCTTCGACACAGAATCAATCAGAACAACATTCTGTTCGATGCCTTCTAGATGACATGCAGAAATGTACGGTGAACCAGTATATATGAACTCGCGGTAAACCTCGTCGGAAAACAGATAAAGGTCATACTTCTTGACAAGGTCACGTATCTGATTCATTTCACGGCGTGTGTACAAATATCCCGTCGGGTTGTTAGGATTACAGATGAGTATAGCACGTGTACGTTCGTTTATCAGTTCCTCAAACTTCTCCACTTTAGGCAATGAAAAACCTTCGTCGATGGTTGTAGTAACTGTGCGTATGACAGCACCAGCAGAAATGGCAAAGGCCATATAGTTGGCATAGGCCGGTTCAGGCACAATGATTTCGTCACCAGGATTAAGACACGACATGAAAGCAAACAGCACAGCTTCCGAACCTCCGGTAGTTATGATTATGTCGTCGGCATCAAGATTGATATCATACTTCTTGTAGTACCCGACAAGTTTCTCTCTGTAGCTTCTGTATCCTTGGCTTGGACTGTATTCAAGTACAGTTCTGTCAATATTTCGTATAGCATCAAGTGCGACCTTTGGCGTAGGAAGGTCAGGCTGTCCTATGTTCAGATGATATACGTGTATGCCGCGACGCTTGGCATCCTCTGCCAGCGGTGCCAACTTGCGTATAGGCGAAGCTGGCATCTCCGTTCCACGTACTGAAATTTTAGGCATATTTAGTTTTCTTGGTATATATAATTATGAAAAATATTTATTTTCGAAATGCAAATATAAGGCAATTGTTTAATATAATGAACAAAAAATCCTAAAGATACTGACATGTGGCCCCTTAGGCACACGGGACAGCATTACTTCTTCTTCATCACGTACTTGCCCACCTTAGCTGTATATGTACCTTTGTCGAGCGTGCCGTTCTCGCCGTCGGCAGTATGTTTGAGCTCCACATCGACCGAATCGGCAGCGAACTCACCGCCTCCCTCGACTCCGTCCTTATCGCGGAAAACGACATACATCTGCTCCTTGCCGAAAGCACTGCCCTTTTCCTCGATTTCGAAACGTCCCTTGCTGTCAGTCACAGCACCCTCACCGAGGTCCTGCACGTTCTGTCCGTCGACATTGACGCGCGGATACACGCCGATGCCGGCAACAGGTTTTCCAGATTCGTCTACCACCTTACCAGAAACCTTGTAAGTAGCTGTAGGTATGCCATAGAGCACTCTTATGCCCTTATCGAGGCGATTGAGTTCCATAGCCTTATGAGCACACGAAGAGAAACCGAGCAGGAACATGCCTCCGGAAATCAACTTCTCCAACAACTTGATGTTCTTTTCCTTCATCTGACGTGATATTTTACAATTACAGCATAATATTATACAAATGTATGACATTTGCCAAACATTTTCAAAAAAATCTCTGAAATATAGATTGCTGACACCCGCGGATACATAGAAACAATATTTTTTGTATCAGAGTTAGCCTTTATCAATACTTTTGTATACCTTTGGCAATAACAAGATACATAACCAATAAAGATTCGTATTATGGCAAACAAAAGACTGACACGTTCATCCGACAGAATGATAGGTGGAGTGTGCGGAGGGATAGCCGAATACTTCGGTTGGGATTCCACCATGTTGCGCGTCCTCTATGCTTTAGCCACCATCTTTACGGCATTCTCAGGAATAATTGTATATATAGTTCTTTGGATTATCATACCTGAAAAAAGATTCAGCGATGATTATGAAAACAGAATGAACGACAGACTGCACGATAGATAGCGATAGAGTTAAAAACATTCAGTGATAGATAAATATACATTTATATAAAAGTAGAAGTATAACTCTACATGATATATAAATGCTACTCATAAGATGAGGGTGTGTCAAAACTAAAATGACTACTCCTCAAAGTTACAGATTGTAACTATAATATTTAAAAGGGTCGTATCAAACTCTGTTTTGAGTAATGATACGGCCCTTTCTTTAGTCTTTTAGGATGCTCAAATTTCAAATTATAAGTTCATATTTTCAAAAAATGAGTTTTGACACACCCTCATTTTTTACAGAAACCACCAGTTCTTATCGAAAAGAAAAACTTATTGGGAAGGACTTGAAATCAATCTATGAAACGTTTCGTGAGACCTGAGAATTCCTCTATGCGTCTGTCGCGAAGGAACGGCCACCAGCGTCTCACGTTCTCAGAACGTTTCATGTCGACATCAACAACAACAACCTCTTCCTTATCGGCCGAAGCACGATACAGCAGTTCGCCCTGCGGACCAGCAACGAAACTTCCGCCCCAGAACGTAATGCCATTTGTCTGCCCCGAAGGATCTGGTTCATATCCGGTGCGGTTGACAGCTACAACAGGCAGACCGTTGGCTACAGCATGACCACGCTGCACAGTGGTCCATGCTTCGCGCTGACGTTCCTGCTCATCTGGAGTATCCGAACTCTCATTTCCTATTGCCGTAGGATAGATAAGTATTTCTGCACCCTGGAGAGCCATAAGCCTTGCACCTTCCGGATACCACTGGTCCCAGCACACCTGTACGCCCAGCACTCCTACTGACGTGTGTACCGGATGAAAGCCCAAATCGCCTGGAGTGAAGTAGAACTTCTCATAATAGGCCGGATCATCAGGAATGTGCATTTTTCTGTATTTGCCGGCAATAGAACCGTCTTTCTCGAACACAACAGCTGTATTGTGATACAATCCCGGAGCACGGCGTTCGAATAGCGATGTAACAAGCACGATACCCAGTTCAGAAGCCAAACGGCCGTAGAACTCAGTAGATGGTCCGGGAATCGGCTCGGCAAGGTCGAACAACGAAGTATTCTCCGTCTGACAGAAATACAAAGAGTTGTGCAGTTCCTGAAGCACCACGAGTTCAGCTCCGTCAGAAGCTGCCTTTCTGATATTCGATGCCAGTTTGGCCTTGTTGGCCTCTACATCAGCAGAACATGTCTGCTGTACAATTCCTATTTTCACTTATCTTCTGTTTTTATAAAGGATTCAACATATTGTTTTCAGTATTCTCCAAATCAGCATAGACAACGCATCAGTCTATGATAGGAAGCATGGAAGCATCGTCATAAAACTCAAAAAGCTTTGCCATCTGCGCATACGACGTGCGCGGAACCGAAAGTTGCGGAATTTCGTCCTCGGCAAAGAATCCGCTCCCGAGAATATCGAAATCCGTATGCGAAACATAATTCGTCAGCTCCGTTTCGGATGCCTTGCATAGAATGAACATCTTGTATATGGAAAGGTTCGTTGGAGGGGTATTCCATTTTCGGTAATCAAGGAGCATAAGAAGCTTTACCGGTTCTACATGCAGGCCGGCTTCTTCCCAGACTTCCTTGACGGCACATTCCGACGGTGTCGCATTAACATCGCTCCAACCGCCAGGCACAGACCAGCAGCCATCGCACTTCTCACGCGAAAGAAGAATCTTTCTGTCGGCCGAGAACACCACACCGCGCACATCCAGTTTGGGAGTCGCATATTCCTTAAGAAGGTTGAAACTCGAAGCTATTTTTTCCTGCGGAATACCGGATACAATTGATTCAAGCTCATTGCTTAGTTCCAGATAACGGTTGTAACGCATGCGCTGATAGTCGTCTGTATCGTAGCACAGACCTGTCTGGGCCATGGAACGCATTTCCACAGCAATCTCAGCAATTCTGTCTGATTGTCCCGACATACACAATTAAGTAAGAATAAAAGATTTACACTGAAAAAACTAAATTAATATACCCTATCTGGCTTCCTGTATGATTGTTTTCATACCTTTGATTTTCTGCCCTGCAACTGATGAAAGAAGCGACTTGAGCTTACGTCTCTTCACTGCCACATAAGCATAATGGTCGCGCACATCGATGCGTCCCACTTCGTCTGCCTTCAAGCCACCGATTTTGCACAAGAAGCCAAGAATATCAACCTTGGAAAGCTTGTCCTTCTTGCCTTTGCCTATGTATACGGTTGTCCATTCCGACGGCTGAATCTCAGGAAGGTTCTTTGGTATGAAGAACTCCTTCGGCTCGACAGTCATATATTCAGGCACAGACTCTTCTTCGTTGAGAATTATATAAGAATTGCCTTCTGACTCCCAACGTGCGGTACGTCCGTTGCGGTGCACAAAAGCATCCTCATTAAGCGGAAGGTGATAATGCACGATGTTGTCAACATCAGGAATATCCAGACCGCGCGAACCTAAATCTGTAGAAACAAGAACATTCGACGTGCCGTTGCAGAAACGATAAAGCGATTTCTCACGCAGCTCCTGCTCCATGCCTCCGTGAAACATTTCGCAATGTACACCGTTTGAGCGCAGGAAACCGTAGACACGCTCGACAGCATCTCGATAGTTGAGGAAAACAATTGTAGATTGTGTTCCGAAAACCTTTATAAGGCACAGCAATGTTTCCAGCTTATCCTTTATCGGCGAATGCACCAGATGCATTGATATTCGCTCAGAAAGAGAACGTCCGGTTGCTGTCTGACCGTCCGAAGACAAGTAGTCAAGCCTGACAGCACCATTGCCTGACGACGAATCGAAATGCACAAAGTCAGGAATACGCGGAGCATCCGTTGCGCTGAGCAGAAAACGGCGTTTAAGAAGAGGCAGCTGTTCGATGACCTCCTTCATCTCGTCTTGAAATCCAAGTTCAAGACATTTGTCGAATTCATCGATTACTAGAGAGCGTATAGCACCGACCTCGATGTTGCGTTTCTGCAGATGGTCGTTCATACGTCCAGGAGTAGCAATGACTATATGCGGTTTCACGCCCATGATGGTGCGGTGCTCATCCATCGCAGGTCTGCCTCCGTAGCAGCAGACGCTCCTCACCTGACTTTTCATTGCCTTCACCACTCCATCAATCTGCATAGCCAACTCTCTAGACGGCACCAAGACTACAGCCTGAACACGGTCATAGTCGCAATCGATGTTGCACATGAGAGGCAGCAGATAAGCCAAAGTCTTACCGCTTCCAGTAGCCGACAACAGCACGATATCGTTTCCTTTAGGGTAAATGTCCATCACCTTGGACTGCATCTCATTGAGTTCTGCAATGCCCAATTTTGAAAGAGCATTGTTTATATCAAATCTATTCATATATACAATTGTTTAGACAAAAATAGACAAAAACGCCTTTACCGCAAAGATGCATCCATACAAAAGCATTATACAATGATAAAAACAGCGCTATTGCCATTAAAAAACAAAAAACGGATCGCAAGCACCATAAAAACTTGACGATCCGCATTTCTTTATAAGGAAATACCTATTGAGTCACATGACATAATTCTGCATCAGATATCAGCCTTGGCCATCTCCGTATACTTGGCCATAACCTTGCGGTAATAAGCTTCAGTTGCCGCCTTACGCTTCATGCAATTGATATCCCCGGAGTTCCAAAGGCGTATAGCTTTTTCCATATCTCCTTCCGGATTGAAGTGTTCCTGGTAATCAATGAACATGTCAATGCTTTTCTGCTTGTCATATCTGTCCTTGTAAGTATATTTCTTATATCCCGCAATTTTGTTGCACTGGTTTACAAGAGCAGTAGATATCTGTAAATATCCGACATAACGTCCACACCTTGATACAATATTCGCTCTTCCTCTACTTTCAACCTGAGAAATAGCATCTATTACTGCACCCCATTTTTTCTCCAAATGTATCGGCGCTGCAGAAACATTTAAGCTGATCAGCAAAAGTAAAAATCCTATCAGTTTTCTCATGAATCTGGTTTTAATGAATAAATCCGGTATCTCAAATAGTGAGATCCGCTTGCCTATCTCATTGCCAATCTTTCCGATTGACTTTGCAAATTTAATAAAAAATATGGGGGTACGCAAGCATTCAAATCAGAGGATCAAAGAGTTACGTATTTTTAATATTTATTTTAACGTTCACAGACATAGCTGAAAGTCCCAAAAACAAAGGGATTTAAGAAGATATAAGCCACAAAAACGGCCTTTTGCTTTAACAATGTTAAAAGTTCAATTTTAACATATCAAGAAAGCTGAAGAACGTCATTAAAGACGATTCTTCAGCCTTAAACACCATATCCGCACCATTAAAAATACATTATTCAATGTTTTTATTGATCTATATAAAAAAATCAAACAATATATTCACATCTGTGTGCATTTCAGCATAGAAGCGACATCACTTGTCGTCAAGCTTAAGCACCGCCAAGAACGCTTTCTGCGGAACCTGGACATTTCCAATCTGCTTCATACGTTTCTTGCCTTCCTTCTGCTTTTCAAGAAGCTTTCTCTTTCGGCTTACATCACCACCGTAACACTTTGCCGTAACATCCTTGCGTACCTGCTTGACAGTTTCGCGCGCAATGATTTTGCCACCTATCGCAGCCTGAATAGCTATATCAAACTGCTGACGAGGCAACAATTCCTTGAGTCTTTCACACATTTTGCGTCCGAGCCCAACAGCATTGTCCACATGTATCAACGTTGACAAAGCATCCACACTTTCACCGTTGAGAAGAATATCCAGCTTAACCAGTTTGGACGGACGGAAGCCATTGGTATGATAGTCAAATGAAGCATAACCACGGCTAATACTTTTAAGCTTATCATAGAAATCTATGACAATCTCACCCAACGGCATATTGAACTGCAGTTCTACACGATTGCCGGAAATGAAATCCTGCTTGACAAGTTCGCCGCGTTTACCCAGACACAATGTCATTATCGGTCCTATATAATTGGATGTAGTAATGATTGTTGCCAGAATGTATGGCTCCTCCACATGGTCTATCAAGGTCGGATCAGGCATTCCCGACGGATTATGCACCTCCTGTGCATTGCCACGTTTGTCATATATCATATATGAAACGTTGGGAACCGTAGTTATCACATCCATGTTGAATTCCCTGTCAAGACGCTCCTGAACAATCTCCATATGTAGCAGGCCGAGAAATCCGCATCTGAAACCGAAGCCTAGAGCCACAGAACTTTCATGCTGGAAAGTCAGTGAAGCATCATTAAGCTGCAGCTTCTCCAAAGAAGCTCTAAGGTTTTCATAATCTTCCGGAGCAATCGGATAAACACCGGCAAACACCATCGGCTTAACTTCCTCAAAACCTGATATAGCCTTGTCGCAAGGTCTGGCCACAGTCGTTATCGTATCACCGACCTTAACCTCAGTTGCGGTCTTTATACCGCTGACTATATAACCGACATCGCCCGTACGAAGTTCGTTGCGCGGAATCATATCCATCTTCAGCACACCGATTTCTTCAGCCTGATATTCTCTTCCGGTACTTATGAAACGCACCTTCTCGCCTGGATGCATACAGCCGTTGACGATTTTGAAATATGCAATGATACCTCTATAGCTGTTAAATACAGAGTCAAAAATCAAAGCCTGCAATGGTGCATCTTCATCACCTTTCGGATGCGGAATTCTTTCCACAACGGCCTTCAGAATCTCGTCAACACCCATTCCTGTACGTCCCGATGCCCTGATGATATCCTCACGCTTGCAGCCGATGAGGTCTACTATTTCATCCTCAACCTCTTCCGGCATGGCATTGGCCATATCGCACTTATTTATTACAGGAATTATTTCCAAGTTGTGGTCTATAGCCATATAAAGATTAGAAATAGTCTGTGCCTGCACACCCTGTGTGGCATCCACGACAAGCAGTGCACCCTCACATGCTGCTATAGAACGCGAAACCTCATATGAAAAGTCAACGTGCCCCGGAGTATCAATAAGGTTCAATATATACTTTTCTCCCTCATACATATACTCCATCTGAATGGCATGGCTCTTGATAGTGATTCCGCGCTCGCGCTCCAGATCCATGTCATCGAGCATCTGGCCTTCCGTAATCTTTATAGTGTTCGTACGTTCCAGGAGTCTGTCGGCCAAAGTAGACTTACCATGGTCGATATGCGCAATTATACAAAAATTTCTTATATGGTCCATTCTTTCGTTTTGTAATATATATAATCAAGCCCAACAAGCAACAAACAGTCCGCCGGGCTCCAAATCAAAAAAGTCACAAGACAATGTTCAAATCATTCAGCTTTCTGGTAAACCCTGACATAGTCTATTTCATATTTCAAAGGAAAAGCATCCACAGCCGGTTCACCACCATTTATGCCTCCTATGGCAAGATTCAGGAGTATGTATTGCGGCTTTCTGAACGGATTCTCCCCGTTGCCTATTTTTCCGTTGTTTGTCTTCGCAAGGTCAATCTCGTTCAGAAGTTCATCGTCAAGATATATCCTTATGTAATCCTTATCCCAATCCATTCTCCATACATGAAACTTTTCACACCAGTACTGGTCCTTTTCAAGGAAATGGCTGTAAGGAATCCTCTTTGAATTCCAAACAGCATTATAATGTATATCATTGCCCCACGCGGCATTTGCCAAAATATGTGGAGCCCCATTTATATGGTAATACTCCATTATGTCAATTTCTCCGCACGAAGGCCATTCAATGCCGCTTCCGAGAGTCCATATTGCAGGCCACGAACCTATAACGGCAGGAATTCTGGCTCTTACCTCCATACGTCCGTAAAGAAACGCATATTTGCCGCTTGTATTAATGCTGGCCGAAGAATATTTCGCATACGGCCTGTTCTCGCGCCAGTTGCGGCTCTCGGTCGATTTGAAATCAGGATTAGGAATAGAGTCCAATCGTCCTTCAAGAACAAGCAGTCCATCCTTGCAATACGCATTCTGACGCTGATACCATTGATACTCTTCATTTCTGACAAAGCCGTTCTCAAAATTCCACATGTCGGAATCAGGTGCACCAGTTTCGTTGAACTCATCATGCCACACCAGTTTCCAATCCTGCTCCGTCTGGTTGTCTTGTGCGTTCAATGTCAGAACCGACATAAACAGCAATCCCATTGCAAAAATTTTCTTCATTGCGTTTCACATGTTAAATTGACGATTTAATTTTAATATCAGCATCACAGTTTGCTTAAAGCATTGCAAATATAGCACAAACTAATTATAAAATTACAATAGGCAGTTAACAAAAACGCCAAGAAGAACCGACCTGAATAACAATTGCCTCACAGCGATATACATGCCCTACATGATTGTCCGGACAGGCCTTACATAAGACAAAAAAAGAGGGTGTCACCCTACAAAGGCACATCCTCTTAAAAGTCTTGAGTCAATAGAATTTTTATTTAAGCGAATAAATATAAGGATCCTTCTCGTCACCAGTTTCTGTAATAACAAGCTTATTCTCTCTGAGAAGCCATCCCAAACCCAGGTTAAAATCTTTTTCTGTCAACTTTGTTACTTTCTTGATCTGCTTGAAAGTCAATCCTTCACTCTCTGCAAGGGCATTCCAAATTGTCCCAGCGATGTTACCAGCTTTTTCCTGCAACATAACCAATTATTAAATTAATATTCTCTGTTATATATCACCTAAGTCGTGATTTATTTCATTGCAAAATTACATTTTTCGTGGTTATCGACCAAATTTATCAAGCAAAAAGCGCTAAAATTCACCAAATTAAATTCATTTCGGACAACATTCCAAGCAACTGGATTGAAAAACTTCAACGTCGGGCATACATGTCAGACTTCATCACGATTTTTCAGATAATCGCTCCATATCGAAGCCGCCGCCTCCACCATTCTCAGACATGGACGCTTCTTGTAATACTCTTCATTGCGTGCTGAAGCCTGAGGGTCCATCTTGAAATCCTTACGCAGACCAAGCAGTTCACGGCATATTATAGAACCATTCATATCCTTGAATTTGCCTGCCAGCTCCTGCACCAGAGCATAATTCTGACTCTTCTGCGCATTGTCGCCCGGCTCCGTCTGCCCCTTTTCCAAACCGGCAAGCATTGACATTCCGCAAACAGCTCCGCACGTACCGCGCATACGCCCTATACCAGCGCCAAAAGAAGCCGACACCTTCAATGCCAGTTCCTCGGGTATTCCATACATATCTGCAAAGGCACAAAACACAGACTGCGAACAATTGTAGCCCTTCATAAAAAGTTCGCGAGCTCGGGCCACCCTGTCTATTTCTTTTTCATTTTCCATAAAACGAACAATTATTCATGACGAATACGATAATCCTCCTTCGTGAAATCCATCCTGTACAGTTCCTTTCCCGTCTTAGAAGACAAATAGCGGTAAGAAATTGTCACACCGCTTGATTTGAGGTCTTTAAGATCAACTGCACTCTTAACGCCGCTAAGCATCTTAGGCTTCACGTCAGCCATCAGCTCTGCAAAGACAGACGCATCATCCAGCTTGCCCGAGACGGTATAATTGTACTGCATGACATTCTCAGCCCCCTGATGGAAGACCATACTGTCAAGAACTACACCGTTGTCGAAATTCTGAGGACACTTCTTCTCTGTAAACTCCTTGGCCTCACGTTCAAACCTTTCCATTCTGTTTTCCTGGCACGACGCAGCCATGAGCGCCACCGCAAAAAAGGCGCAAACATATTTCATACTTGATAAATGTCTGTACATATTCAAAAAAAACTTCTTTCAGACTATTACAAATCTAATCTAAATATAAACATTTATGCCATATACGCATCTGTTGAAAACCCGTCATGCAAGCTCCACAAATACATATACAGCACAAGAACCGACACTCACACGTTCATCTCCGAACGTATCTCTTTAAGAGCCTTAGCCAACTGGTCTGGACATGAAGTGCTTTTTGCACCGCACCTTATTCCTTCAAGTCTGTCTATCACATCATCTATGCGGCAGCCCTCGGCAAGCCTTGCCACACCCTGCGTATTTCCGCTGCACCCGCCGCAGAAATCAATGCTTCTGACAACACCATCATCGTCAACACTGATATCTATACATCTGCAGCAGACACCCTGTGTAATAAATCTCTTCTTCATAAGTAGACCGCCGTTCTATCAACCAACAGCATAAATATAAAAAGCGGACGCACCTGACAAGAAAAAAGACACAAAGCCAGTATGCAGTCCGCAATAAGATTTATTTCATGTTTGTATATACAGTCTGAACATCGTCAAACTCCTCAAGACGCTCAACCATCTTTTCGATAGTCTCACGCTGTTCGTCAGTGACCTCCTTGAGATCGTTTGGAACATATGTAAAATCAGCTGATGTAATTTCGAAGCCGTTGTCTTCGAGATACTTCTGAATCTGAGAGAAGCACTTAGGGTCACCGTATATTGTAATAGTACCCTCTTCTTCATCCTCATCATACTCATCGCTTACTCCGAAATCAATGAGGTCAAGAATCATCTCATCCATGTCGACTCCATCCTTCTTCTTGAAGGAGAACTGTGCATAATGGTCGAAAAGATAAGCCAGAGAGCCCATAGTTCCGAGAGTACCGTTGAATTTGTTGAAAATGCTTCGCACATCGGCAACAGTACGAGTAGTATTGTCTGTAAGAGTATCAACAAATACAGCCACACCGTGAGGTCCGTATCCTTCATAAGTCATGCTCTTATAGGCACTCTTGTCCTTGCCCATTGCGTTCTTTATGGCACGGTCGATGTTCTCCTTAGGCATGTTCTCATGCTTGCATGTAGCAATAATGGCACGCAGATGCGGGTTGTTCTCAGGTTCTGGTCCGCCTTCAGATACAGCTATTGCAATCTGTTTACCAAGTCTTGTAAATGTTTTTGCCATGTTGCCCCATCTTTTGAGCTTTCTGGCCTTACGGAATTCAAATGCTCTTCCCATTGGTGTTACTTATATTAATTTTATTGTTTTATTAAAATATTTATCACTTGATTATCATCTGCCGTCATCACCGCCAGCCCTTTTCATCAAACTGTAGCAGATAATCAGGCACACTGTAGGTATCAGCAGATATTCATTGAAACCGCCGAATATAACCTGACATATCCACAGCACCATGATTACGAAATACATAATCCTGTACAATCTGTAACGCCTGCCCTTCATACACCGTTATCCTGTTATCCGTATCCCGGCCGCGCAAGCGCTGTCCGGTCCGTTCGTCGATGACGTACAATGTCCATAAAAGACAATTGAAGAGAACACCATCAAGCATATCTCCTCAACGTCATAACCAATGCGTTGCACCGCAACCTGTAAGGTACAATGCAACGCATCTTGAATCACTATCTTAATTTAGCCTGCAGCTTGCTTGTCAAATTAGAAATTATCTTGTTCATCACAGCATCAATCTGCTTGTCGTTAAGAGTCTTTGTCTCGTCCTGGAGAACAAAGTTGACAGCATAGCTCTTCTTGCCTTCCTCAAGTTTTTCACCTTCGTATACATCAAACAGCGTAACTTCCTTGAGAAGTTTCTTCTCCGTCTGATATGCAATCTGTTCTATCTGCGCAAACTCCACATTCTTGTCAACCAGCAATGCCAGGTCTCGGCTTACAGCAGGATATTTCGGAATATCTGTAAAGCTGACAGTCTTGTTTCTGACAGCCTTCATAAGTGCATTCCAATTGATATCTGCATAGTATACCGGATTTGCGATATCAAACTTATTGAGCATCTTCTTCGAAACGATGCCATACTGCGCAAGCGTCTTTCCGTTTCGTACACCGACAGTCACAGCCTTCGAGAAAATATCATTCTTCACTTCACCGAACACAAGAGCACCGAACTGCACTCCCAGACGTCTGAATATATTCATCACATAAGCCTTGAGCTCATATACGCTGGAGTCTTCATCAGGATGCGCCCAACTGCCGGCGACTTTCTTGCCTGTAACCCACAAGCCGAGGTGGTAATCCTCTGAATAGCAGGCAAGAAGTTTCTCCGGATTCTTCTTTTCAGCATTGTAATAATAGCAGTTGCCATACTCGAAAAGCTTCAGGTCTGCCATCTTACGGTTAGCATTATGGCTGATGCTCTCAAGTCCGCCGAAAAGAAGAGTCTGCCTCATCACGCCCAAATCAGAGCTCAGAGGATTGATGACTCTAACCAGATTTTCAGCCTTGCAGCAATCCACATCGTCATAATATGAAGTCTTTGTAAGGGAGTTGTTCAGAATCTCGTTGAATCCGCAGCCAACCAGCTGTTCACCTATTATGTTCTGAAGTTTATATGAGCGGTCAAGCTCACCCTTCACCGTAAGACTCGACTTGAGCGTAAGCGGTATCTCGACATTATTGTAGCCATATATTCTCAGCACCTCCTCGACAATGTCGCACGGACGTTTTACGTCCACACGGAATGCAGGTACCTGAAGCTTCAGTCCGTCTGCATTATCTTCTAGAATTGTCATGCCGAGGTTTACGCATATGCTTTTGATTGTCTCTGCAGGTATATGCTTGCCGACAAGCTCATCGCAATACTTGTAGCTGAAATCTACTATTGCATCCTGCGGAAGTCCCTCACCTGCAACATCCTTTATGTCCATAGCGATTTCACCTCCGGCAAGTTCCTTGGCAAGCAGAGCGGCCTGCTTCAAAGCATAGATAAGTCCGTTCGGATCTATGCCGCGCTCAAATCGGAAGCTTGCGTCTGTCTGCAGTCCGTGGCGTCTTGCACTCTTGCGTATCCATGTAGGATTGAAATATGCCGATTCAAACAGCACATCCTTTGTCGTTTCGTAAGTACCGGAACCTTTTCCGCCGAAAACGCCGGCTATACACATCGGTTCCTCAACATTGCAGATTGCCAGGTCGCGGTCGCTGAGTTTATGTTCAACACCGTCGAGAGTAACAAATGGCGTACCCTCAGGCATAGAACGCACAACGATTTTCTTGCCTTTAATCATATCGGCATCAAAGCAGTGCAGAGGCTGACCGTAGGCCATCATTATATAGTTAGTGATATCAACGATATTGTTGATAGGTCTCAGTCCGATAGTCGTAAGCTTTTCCTTGAGCCATTTAGGACTCTCGCCCACATGGCAGTTCTTGACAGTTACTGCGCAATATCTAGGACACGCCTCCTTCTGTTCAATTTCCACATCGATGTCGAGGTCATGAGAATCAACCTTGAAATCATCGCATGAAGGACGGTGAAGCGACGTTTCATAACCGTTCTGCTTGAGATATGCATAGAAATCTCGTGCCACGCCCCAATGCGAACAAGCATCCGAGTGGTTCGGAGTGATATCCACCTCTATAAGCCAGTCGCTCTCCAGTCCGTAGTATTCAGCGGCCGGAGTACCTGGAACAGCATCAGCCGGCAGGACGATGATGCCGGAATGGTCATTGCCTATGCCTATTTCGTCTTCAGCACAAATCATTCCGTTGCTTTCCACACCGCGGAGTTTCGATTTCTTTATAGTGAAACACTCGTCGCCGTCATACAGCTTTGTTCCGAGTGTAGCAACAATCACTTTTTCTCCAGCCGCAACATTAGCTGCGCCGCAGACAATCTGCTCAACCTTTCCGTCACCCAGATTTACAGTGCAGATGTGCATATGGTCGGAATTGGGATGAGGTTCACACGTGAGGACCTCACCTACAACCAATCCCTGCAGACCGCCTTTTATGGACTGTATTTCCTCTACAGATCCAACCTCCAGACCGACGCTGGTCAATGCGTCGGCAACATCCTGAGGAGACATGTCGAAATCAACATACTCCTTCAGCCACTTATAACTGATATTCATATTTCAATTGTCTTTGATTCCAAAAGAGCCTTGCCGGCCAAAAGGCCGCAACAAGCCAAAACCGTCACAAAGTTAATAATTTATTGGCGAACATGTAATAAGATTATGAAAAATGTTTAAAGTCCGCCCCATCCGCTCCTGCCGTCAGCTGTTCTTGTATTCTCGAGGCGTAAGCCCTGTGTGATGCTTGAAATACTTGGCAAAAAACGACTGGTTGGGAAAGTTGAGCTTATGGCATACCTCCTTCACACTCATCCCGCACCCTCGCAGCAGCGCCTTGCTCTCGAGTATCACAAAACTATCTATCCACTCTGTAGCATACTTGCCGCTTACACGATGTATCACCGTTGACAGATATTTTGGAGAAATGCACAATATGTCAGCATAATATTTGACATTGCGTTCACGCATGTAATTTTTCTCCACGGCACGGATGAACTGATTGAATATATCGTCTTTTCTTGAAACAGCACCTAGTTCTGTATTTTCCGAAGACTCTTCCGGGAAATACAAATACGAGTTATACCACATGATGCTCATAAAGTTGGCCGCCACCTCCTTCTTGTATCGGAAATTGCTGCACAGCAGCTTATGCTTCATCATCTTATACAGTGCCACGAATTCATTCAAATTTTCTTCGTTCAGAACACAATAAGACTTTGAGAGAATACGCTTGAGAGCTTTCATTGTAAAACGTACGCTCACCGACACGCCGATGAAATCATTTGCCACTGCCATAAAAATGAACGAGAAGCCTTCGCAAGACGATTTTATCCTAAAAATATTTCCAGGCATGATAAATATCATCATACCTTTCGACATGCGGTATTCATTAAGATTTACAGCAACAACCGACTCGCCCTCTAGACACAGGCAAATCATCGTCATATTGTTTATCTGAACAGGAAAATCCATCGATGGCAACTTGCCGCAATCATCGGCACAACCGATGTTGTCCGACAGAAACAGACGGTTGTCCACCTGAACAGAATTGTCGTCACAAGGCAGATGGGAAAAATCCAACCTGCGCAAAACACCTTCTTCTATCATACTGACATTATTAATCGAGCAACAAGTTTCTTAACAACAACGGAACCGGCCTTTTCATTTCAGCCAGCTGTTCAAACGTTCCATGATTTCTTTTTTCATATTTTCCGGCATATTTCCGATGCGCGACTTGTGGCTTCCACGAGGCTGCACATAGACACGCATATTCTCTTTGCCGGAACAATCAAGCCAACCGGCCACACCGCTTGCTGTCCAAGGGTCTATCTCGCCGTAAATGAAAATATGCTTAGGGTCATTGTTCTTCAGATACTCCACCGTACGGTTGTACAACGTCGGATCAAAGGCCACATCACGCCATTTGCCGACCGACTCAGGAATCATGATTCTTCTGAGATAATCCTTTGTACTGCTTATGCTGCAGTATTTCTTGAAGTCGGGTGCAATTTCATAACCATAATATCCAAGTTCGCGAAGCGCCTGCATATTGAACGACAGATATCTGCCAGGAACAGAGAAATAATCCGGGCCTGAAACCTTCATCAGGTGTTCGAACCAGACCTCATCCGATGATTTTGACGACGGAATTTCAGTCACAGGAGTACCCCACTGCCAAAATGCGAACGGATACTCAAGCAATTCATAGTCAAAAATGTCGGCAAGCGGAAGATTGAATTTCAATCCTTCCGACTCAACCTTCTTTTCCAGCATCTCAACAAGCGAAGCCTTGCGCTTGAACATTTCCAGCTGAGCCTTGTGTACTGCCTTGCGTTCCTTCTTTGTACCTACCTCGTCACGCAGAAACGGCTCATGCCTTCCATCTTCGACAGCACGATTCAGCGGAGCTACATAAGACACTGACACATCCACATCGTCGGGATAATAAGTACGATAGAACATAGTTGTCTGACCACCCTTGCTTATACCGGTTGATATCCATTTGCCCTTGAAAAGCTGGCGGAATGTAGTATTGACATTATGCAGGTCACCAAGAGAATTTTCCACTGTCAGATATTCCCAATCAACTGGAGCCGGCATGGACTCACCGAAATAGCGATACTCACAGAACACCATATTGGCATCGAACAAATCCGAAAGCTCTTCTATGTACGACGGCGACATGGCATAGTCGGCATTATAACCTTCCGTGACAATAACCGTAGGACGATTCTCGCCGACATATCCGACAATTACGCGCTGTTCGAAAGTACCCACACGCGCATCATCAGCATCAAGATTCTGACGTATCTTCAAAACATATTTTTCCGGGAAACGCGTGGTCTCCAATTTCCTCACTCCGCTTATACCCGGAAGTGCACAAAGCTTTTTCATAAAAGCCGTACTGTCGGTCTGGGCCGACACATCTGCCGACATGCATGCAAGCACTGCGCACGTCAATGATATATATCTGAAATTCAACATATTGGTCTTATATAGATAAACAAATCATTCAATATTATTCAAACATGGTCATAAAGACAAAAAAGGTGGTAAAAATTCAGATGAAGACACCCGCCGATGTCCATTCCGATTTTTTCCACCTTATTATTTATATATAAACGTCACCGAGGAAAAGCAATACCAGTCCTCGCCGGTAATATCAATATGCTCTAGCTATAAGCACACGGCATTTCGAAGGCTTTCCGCTGACCATGTCAACACCAGGAGTCTGCTCGTATGCAAACGGCACACAGCGTATAGTGGCCTGCGTCTCTTCCTTGATGCGTGCTTCGGTCTCAGGCGTACCGTCCCAATGGCAGAGGAAGAATCCGCCGTTCTTGATTTTCTGCTTGAACTCTTCATAGTCGTCGCAGACATAAATGTGAGCGTCACGGAATGCAACAGCCTTGCGGTATATGTTCTCCTGAATCTCATCTAGAAGCTGCTTTACGTATTCCTCTATGCCGTCGATCGGACGAGTCTCTTTCTCGAGCGTATCACGGCGCATAACCTCGACGGTGCCGTTCTCGAGGTCGCGCGCACCGATGACGAGGCGTACAGGTATACCCTTCAGCTCATAGTCGGCAAACTTGAATCCTGGACGTTTGTTCTCCGAATTGTCATACTTGACTGTAATGCCCATATCCTTGAACTTACGTACAATGCCGTCAACCTTTTCATTGAGAGCGGCAAGCTGTTCGTCGTTCTTCCATATTGGCACAATAACGACCTGAAGCGGAGCCAAGGCAGGAGGCAGTACAAGTCCGTTGTCGTCCGAATGAGTCATTATGAGTGCACCCATAAGTCGTGTACTTACGCCCCAGCTGGTAGCCCAAGCATATTCAAGCTCGTTGTCCTTGTTGATGAACTGAACATTGAACGCCTTACCGAAGTTCTGTCCCAGGAAATGGCTGGTACCGCTCTGCAGAGCCTTTCCGTCCTGCATCATTGCTTCGATTGTATATGTATCAAGCGCACCGGCAAATCTTTCCGTCTCGCTCTTGACACCCTGTATTACCGGCACAGCCATATATTTCTCCGCGAAATCTGCATAGACATGAAGCATCTGCTTTGCTCTCTCCTCAGCCTCTTCGCGTGTAGCATGTGCCGTATGACCCTCCTGCCAGAGGAACTCGCTTGTACGCAGGAACAGACGTGTACGCATTTCCCATCTCATCACGTTGCACCACTGATTGCAGAGTATTGGAAGATCGCGGTACGACTTTATCCAGTTCTTATAGGTATTCCATATAATAGTTTCAGAAGTTGGACGGATGATAAGTTCTTCTTCGAGCTTGGCCGCCGGATCGACGACAACGCCGTCATGAGTTTCATTTGTCTTGAGGCGATAGTGCGTAACAACGGCACACTCCTTTGCAAATCCCTCCACATGCTCTGCTTCGCGGCTGAGGAACGACTTAGGAATAAGGAGCGGGAAATATGCATTCTGCACTCCTGTCTCCTTGAACTTGTCATCAAGTATACGCTGCATTTTCTCCCAGATGGCATAGCCGTAAGGCTTGATTACCATACATCCTCTCACATCAGCCTGCTCGGCCAGATCAGCCTTCACAACAAGCTCATTATACCATTGCGAATAGTTGACGCTGCGCTTTGTCAGGTCTTTCAATTCTTTTGCCATATCTTTTATTGTTCAGTTTGTATTTTCCGTAATGCAATATCCAATACGATTGTATTGCGCAAAAATACAAATTTATATTGAAAAATATGCCATAACGGTCGACAGGCATTGCGAAAAATCACTGACAGGCACTGCACAAGGCCTTATTTGCCACCATATACGTTGCCTGAAGAAACCGAAAAATCAACTTTTGCCATTGCCTTCTTAAGCTGAATGCCTGGAGTATATATTATCCGGCGCCGATAGACGCTCTCACCGCAAACATCCGACGGCATGTCTCCGGCACGGCACGAAAAAGACATTCTGAAACAGCCCAACTCACCAAGTTTCAGACAATGGACGTTGAGAAGCATCTCGCGGAACTGCCTTTCAATGGCATAGAAAGCACCGGCAATTACGGCTTCAGACATCTGGCTGTCGGCAGCCGCCAGACGTATTATATCTTCTGTACATATACTATTATTATAGACAGGATGAGCCACATACATGTTTCGTCCGGCAACCTTTACATTCTGATATCTCAAAACAACATTAATTTTAGACATAAGCAATTTTCCTTATTAAAAATGAAACAATCTCTTTTATATACCACTGCAAAATCACCCCGGGGTATCCTATATGTGACGCAAACATAACACCTGGAAACACAAAAAGCAAATATACAAGTGCTTATTTACCAATATTTTATCATTCAAGCAACGACATATCACTGCCAACAGGAAGACTGCCGGCGCAACATACACTGACGCATTTCAACAACATCTGGTGCGACACTGCACAGACCAGCCACATAAAGCCTGCACAAGGAAGCGATACGAGCGCCCGGAACTGAAATTTCGAGCGCTCGCAACAAAACGTCCTGGCGCCCGAAACATCATCGCATCAAATAATACCACGTTTGCGGTATTGTTTGAATGTTTAGCCGCAAACAGATTGCATTTCCAAAAAAAAAGCTCATATTTGCAGTCAAATAACAAAAAAATCATACTCAACAAACTAAAACAAAGGAGGGCATATTTATGAAACATCTGAAAATCTATGCAGTATCTTTAAGTGCAATAATGCTGATGTCAGGATGCAACATGAACAACACAGCTAAAGGCGGTCTCATCGGAGCCGGTGGTGGTGCTGCTCTAGGAGCACTCGTCGGAGGACTCGCAGGAAAAGGCAAAGGTGCAGCCATAGGTGCCGGTATCGGTACAGCTGTCGGTGCAACTGCTGGTATCCTTATAGGCAAAAAGATGGACAAAGCCAAAGCTGAAGCCGAACAGATTGAAAACGCACAGGTTGAATCTGTTACAGACGCCAACGGTCTGCAGGCCGTAAAGGTGACTTTCGACTCTGGCATACTCTTTGCAACAGGAAAGTCCGACCTCAGCAGTGCAGCAAAATCTTCACTCAGCAAATTTGCCAACAACGTGCTCAACCAGAACAAGGATATGGACGTTGCCATCTACGGATACACAGACAATACGGGATGGGCAAACTCTACAGCCGAACAGAGCGCCCAGAAGAACCTCAACCTCTCGCAGGAACGCGCTCAGAGCGTATCAAGCTACCTGCTCGGATGCGGCGTCGCTACTTCACAAATCAAGACAGTTACAGGTATGGGCGAAAGCAATCCTGTTGCAGACAACAGCACTGCCACTGGACGTGAACAAAACAGAAGAGTTGAAGTCTACATGTATGCAAGCGCCGACATGATTGAAGCCGCCAACAACGGTACACTCAAATAAAAACAGCATACACAGGAATATCTTTTTTATAAAATACAAGAATCAAACATCATCCGCATTGCACGAAGTGCCGAAACAAGGTACCGAAAGCAGCGGATGATGTTTTTATGCATAAACCAATGTACAAAAAACAGCAAAAATGACACTGTCACCTCTAAAAATAATAGGCAACATCGTTAAATGGTGCGCAATACTATTTCTCGGTTCCAGCATACTTGGAGTAATTGCATATAAGTTCCTGCCGGTAGAGTTTACGCCGCTCATGTTCATCAGGTGCTACCAGCAGGTGAAAAACGGTGAAGAACTAAGATTGAAACACAAATGGGTGGATATGGACGAGATTTCGCCCGATTTGCCTTTGGCCGTATGGTCGAGCGAAGACCAGAACTTCATAGTGCATAACGGATTCGACTTCACACAAATAAAAAGTGCCATAAAGGAGAAAGTTGACGGCGGACGCAGCCGAGGAGCAAGCACCATAAGTCAGCAGACAGCCAAAAACGTATTCCTGTGGCCCACATCAAGCTGGGTTAGAAAAGGATTCGAAGCCTACTTCACAGTACTGATAGAAATGTTCTGGAGCAAAGAGCGCATCATGGAGGTATACCTGAATTCCATAGAAATGGGCGACGGCATTTACGGAGCAGAGGCTGTGGCGCAGCAGCACTTCGGATGCACTGCATCGGAACTCAGCAAGCAGCAATGCGCACTCATTGCAGCATCACTGCCTAACCCTATAAAATTCAACAGCGCCAGCCCAAGCAGATACATGTACAAACGCCAAAGCTGGATTCTCCGGCAGATGAGACATCTGGGACATTTCCCGTCAAAAGAAGAAATTGAGGAAATGAGAAAGGAAGATTGACAAATTTACTGCAACAAGCTATTGACATTGCTCTGAAAACCGTACCGGCGCGGTTTTCGGGGCATCTTTGTTTTATCTGCATCAAAGGCCGCATATACCTATTTATATTAACAACTGCCTTCACACACAAATGCTAAAATCAACAGCACCAGCACAATAAAAAACGGATAAAATTTTCATAAGTAAATGAAATATCGTACCTTTGCGCCCGATTTTGCATTATCAACATAATGTCTAACCGTATTTAATTAAAAAAACAACAATTATTTTTATGGAAACAAAGAACATTAAACCGCTGGAAGATTTCGATTGGGAAGCATTCGAGAACGACGGCAAAAGCACTGCCAACATTGCAGAGGAGACAAAGGCTTACGAAAGCACCCTCAACAATGTAAATGACAATGAAGTCATTGACGGTAAGGTCATCGCTATCAACGACCGCGAAGTCGTTGTAAACATCGGCTACAAGTCAGACGGTATCATTCCTAGAAATGAATTCCGCTACTGCCCAGAACTCAAGGTAGGCGACACTGTAGAGGTTTACATCGAAAATCAGGAAGACAAGAAGGGTCAGCTCGTACTCTCTCACAAGAAGGCTAGAGCAGCTCGCTCTTGGGACCGTGTCAATGCAGCTCTCGAGAACAACGAAATCGTTAAGGGTTACGTTAAGTGCCGCACTAAGGGCGGTATGATCGTTGACGTATTCGGCACAGAAGCATTCTTGCCGGGAAGCCAGATCGACGTTAAGCCTATCCGCGACTACGATACATTCGTTGGAAAGACAATGGAATTCAAGATTGTCAAAATCAACCAGGAATTCAGAAACGTTGTCGTTTCACACAAGGCTCTTATCGAAGCTGAGCTCGAACAGCAGAAGAAAGAAATCATCGGCAAGCTCGAAAAGGGACAGATTCTTGAAGGTACTGTCAAGAACATCACTTCTTACGGTGTATTCATCGACCTCGGTGGTGTTGACGGACTTATCCATATCACAGACCTCTCTTGGGGCCGCGTAAGCGATCCGAAGGAAGTCGTACAGCTCGACCAGAAGCTCAATGTCGTTATCCTCGACTTCGACGACGAGAAGAAGCGTATCGCCCTCGGTCTCAAGCAGCTTACTCCACATCCATGGGATGCCCTCGATCCAAACCTCAAGGTTGGTGACAAGGTACACGGAAAGGTTGTCGTTATGGCTGACTACGGTGCATTCATCGAAATAGCTCCGGGCGTTGAAGGTCTCATCCACGTTTCAGAAATGAGCTGGAGCGCACACCTCCACAGCGCACAGGACTTCCTCAAGGTAGGCGACGAGGTAGACGCTGTCATCCTCACACTCGACCGCGAAGAGCGCAAGATGTCTCTCGGCATCAAGCAGCTTAAGCCAGATCCATGGGAGAACATCGAAGAGAAATACCCTGTAGGTTCTAGACACATGGCTAAGGTACGCAACTTCACTAACTTCGGTGTATTCGTTGAAATCGAAGAAGGTGTCGACGGACTTATCCACATTTCTGACCTCTCTTGGACTAAGAAGGTTAAGCACCCATCAGAATTCACTCAGATTGGCGCAGACATCGAAGTTCAGGTTCTCGAAATCGACAAGGAAAACCGTCGTCTCAGCCTCGGTCACAAGCAGCTCGAAAGCAATCCATGGGATGAGTTTGAAACAATCTTCGCTCAGGATTCAATCCACCACGGAAAGATTATCGAAGTTCTCGACAAGGGCGCTGTAATCCAGCTCGAGCACGGTGTTGAAGGATTTGCAACTCCTAAGCACCTCGTTAAGGAAGACGGAAGCCAGGCTCAGCTCGGCGAAGAACTCGACTTCAAGGTAATCGAATTCAACAAGGACGCTAAGCGCATCATCCTTTCTCACAGCAGAATATTCGAAGATGCTCAGCGCGCTGAAGCTAAGGAAGCCAAGAAGGCAGCTGCTGCCGCAAAGAAGGCTACACGCAAAGAGAAAGAAGCAACTCCTGCCATCCAGAACAAGGCAGCAAGCACAACTCTCGGCGACCTCGATGCACTCATGGCTCTCAAGGCTAACATGGAAAACGAAAACAACAAATAAATTGTAAATTCTGAAAAGAACTGACAATTTATAAAATATGAAAAGGCTGGCGCATGAAAATACGCCCAGCCTTTTTTCTGTTTTACACTCCATAACTCACATGGAACAGGAAAAATTCTGACTGACAAGACATCAGAACAACAAGAAAAGCAACTGAAACAGTGGAAAAATTCGAAATCAACATATTGGGATGCGGAAGTGCACTACCTACAGTAAGACACTTCGGTTCGGCACAAGTAATAAACATCAGGGAAAAGCTTTACATGGTGGACTGCGCAGAGGCTTCACAACTGCTGCTGCGCAGAAGCAAACTGAAAATGACAAAGATAAATCATATCTTCATATCACACCTCCACGGCGACCACTGTTTCGGCCTCATAGGATTGATATCTACACTGGGACTGCTCGGACGCACTGCCACCCTGAACATATATGCACATAAGGACCTGGAAACTGTTATGAAACCGCAGATAGACTATTTCTGCAAGGGACTTGAATATGAAATCGTGTTCAACAGCATTGACACAAAGGTTTTTGCACCCATATTCGAAGACAAGTCTGTCACAGTCTACTCCATCCCGCTAAGACACAGAATGCCGTGCTGCGGATTCTTGTTTCGCGAAAAAACCGGACTCAGACACATAAAAAGAGACGTCATAGACGCATACAACATACCGATAAGCCAAATAAACAACATCAAGGCAGGAATGGACTATGTGTGTCCTGACGGCGAAACCATACCTAACAGCATCATGACCACACCACCCGACCCGGGCAGAAGCTATGCTTACTGCGCCGACACAAAATATATGCCCGAACTGGCGGAAATGGTGAAAGGCATAGACATGCTGTACCACGAAGCAACATTTGCAGACGACAACAAAAGCCGGGCAATAGAAACTTGCCATTCGACAGCATCGCAAGCGGCAAAAACTGCATTAGATGCAGGAGTGAAAAAATTGGTGATAGGACATTTCTCATCACGCTACGAAGACGAAAGCATATTGCTCGAAGAGGCCAAAAAAATTTTTCCAGAAACAGTTCTCGCGAAAGAAAACCTGAAATTAACGTTGTAACCTCAAAAAAATTGTCCTTGAACTTGTTTTTTTACGACGATATTCATATTTTTGCTATCGGATATAACCTACACATACTGGGAAAATGAAAAAATTATTCATATTGGTAATTGGATGCATTCTTATGGGTACTCCGAACATCGCAGCACAGGAGGCACATAAAATTGAAGTCGGTGAAGAATCGGCTCCGATAACCATCTCCGTATATGAATCGACTATCCAGATAAAGAATGCATCACAGCAGATTCTCGAAATATACAATATTGCAGGAATAAAAGTTTCAACCATCAGAATTGACAGCCCAAGCAAAACTATTGAGCTGAATGACCTTCCTAAAGGATGCTACATTCTGAAAATTGGGAAATTTGCAAGAAAAGTATATCTGAGATAATATGACGAATAGGTACGCAAACCTATAATCGACAGCTGACAAACGAAATAATGCCCCTGCTTTTGCACACGCAAAGCAGGGCATTTTTTAATGTAAATGATACATAATAAATAGACTGCAAACAAACATGAAGAAACAGCTATAAAGAAAAGATAACAATGCTTCAGGAAAAATACATGAAAAACAATTAAACCATACACAAGAAAACAAGTCAATAAATATCAAATCAGAGCAGGTAAAGATAATGGACAAATACAACGAATCGGAAATAGTATCGCAATTGCAGAATCCAGACACACAAAAGAAAGCATTTGAAGCAATTGTCAACCAGTTCGGCAGAACGTTGTATTGGCAGATAAGACGAATGGTGGTTGAACACGAAGATGCCGACGACATACTGCAAAACACATTCATCAAGGCTTGGACAAACATTGAGTCATTCAAAGGTAACTCTAAAATATCTACTTGGCTCTATAAAATAGCCTACAACGAAAGCCTTACGTTCCTGGCACATAAAAAGGAAAATAATTCCATTGAACAGTCGGATACAGGATTGGCTGAAAGACTGGAGAGCGACCCGTACTTCGACGGCGATGAAACACAAATAATGCTACAACGGGCCATTGCAACACTGCCAGAAAAACAAAAGGCTGTTTTCAACATGAAATATTTCCAGGAAATGAAATACGAAGATATGTCGCAGGTCTTCGGAACCAGCGTGGGGGCACTAAAAGCTTCATATCATCTGGCCGTAAAAAAAATAGAAGAATTTTTCAACAGATACAATTAAACCATATCGTGAAAATCAAATCATACACCTAGAAAGGAGATCAGGATATGAAAGAAGAAAACAAAATACTGCAGGACATGAACAAGACCAACCCGTTCAAGGTGCCGGAAGGATATTTCGACAACCTGACACGGAGAGTCATGGACAGTCTGCCAGAACAGGAAAACATCAGCAGGATTCCAAAGAAAAAAGCCATTGTCACTACCATGACCAAATGGTTCTCGGCAGCCGCAGCTGTCGTTGTGCTCCTGCTATGCATTAAAACATTTGTTCCGGACACAACGGAAAACACAGTTCCGAATGCAGCAGCCACAGCAAAGGAGGAAGCACCGGAACAAGATTTCGTCTCTGAAGAGGAATATGAAATCGAAGTGATGAGATATGCAATGATTGACAGAGAAGACATATACAGCTATCTGGAAGGAGCAGAATAAAATAAACATACAAAATAAAACCTACAATATGAAAAAACTGACTTTTTTGCTTATCTCGCTGATTACGGCAATAAACATAAACGCACAACATGCAAACGGCAATAGACCACGATTCTCTCCAGAAGAATTCAATAAGGAAATGGAGAACTTCATTGCCAAAGACGCAGATCTCACCGAACAGGTACAGCAGAAATTCTTCCCGATGATGCAGGAAATGTTCGACAAACAAAAAGAAATCAACAGGAAGAAACGCGAAATAATGAAGAAATGCAATAAAAACTCTTCAGAAAGCGAATATGCTTACGCCATCGAACAGATTACCTTACTGGAAGTAAAAAACAAAGAGATTGAAAAGGAATACTACAAGAAATTCCACAAAGCACTGAGTTACAAGAAAATATACGAAGTCAGAAAGTCGCTTTCAAAATTCAACAGAGAAATTATAAAGAAATTTGCTCCACGAAGGAAAAAATAAACAAACGCAACAACCAGTAACAGGGCAGATGCCTGAACATGCAGAAGTATAAGCGAACAGCCGGTGCTTCTGCATTTTTTTTGCTTATCAGAAGGAAACATTGCTGAAAAAACGCTATTTTTGATGAAAATAATCTGATACAGCACATCTATGAAAGAAATACTGCTCACTGAGGAAGAAGCCATAAAGGACGACCTCAGGTACCTGAAGCTGCTTTCACTAAGTTATCCGACCATCGGAGACGCAAGCCAGGAAATAATAAACATTGAGGCTATACTCAACCTGCCGAAACCTACCGAACACTTCATCAGCGACCCGCACGGCGAAAGTGAAGCATTCAACCACGTTCTGAGGAATGCTTCCGGATACGTGAAACGGAAAGTCAATGAAATCTTCGGAAACACCTTAAGAGAGAACGAAAAGAGGGAACTCTGCACGCTCATCTACTACCCTGAACAGAAACTTCAACTCATCAAGGCCGTAGAAACTGACATGAACGATTTCTACGTCATCACACTCAACCAGCTCATAAAGGTGTGCAGAGCCGTATCATCGAAATACACTAGGTCTAAAATCAGAAAAGAACTGCCAGAGAAATTCGGATATATCATCGAAGAACTATTGCACGAATCAGCAGGCAGCTACACAGGCAACAAATACCAATACTACAACGTAATCGTACAGAGTATCATCGACACACAGTGTGCCGACGACTTCATAGTGGCCATATGCAACCTCATTCAGCGCCTGGCCATCGACAGGCTTCACCTGCTTGGAGACATATACGACAGAGGCCCCGGAGCACACCTCATAATGGAAACGCTCTGCCACTATCCGCACTTCGACATCGTATGGGGCAACCACGACATCGACTGGTTCGGAGCGGCCGCAGGCAACAGGGCTTGTATTGCCAATGTTCTGCGTATGTCGCTGCGCTACGGCAATCTGGCCACTCTCGAAGACGGCTACGGCATCAACCTGCTGCCGTTGGCTACATTTGCCATGGAAACTTACAAGGACGACCCGTGCGAAAACTTCGGAATAAGGGAGGACACGAATACGACCAAACACGATGAGAAAACAAGCAGGCTCATCGCACAGATGCACAAGGCAATAACAATAATACAATTCAAGGAAGAGGCGGCGATAATCAAACGCAGACCGGAGTTCAATATGGACGACCGCAACATGCTGCATCGCATCAACATTTCGGAAGGCACATGCCGCATAGACAGCAAGGACTACGAGATGAAGGATACATATCTGCCTACTCTCTCTCCTGAAGATCCATACGCACTGAGCGAAGAAGAAAAAAAGCTGATGCAGAAACTTGAGCATTCATTCAAGACAAGCGACAAACTCAAACGCCACATTGAATGTCTGTTGGCTCACGGATGCATGTACTCAATCTGCAACTCAAACCTGATGTACCACGCATCTGTACCTCTCAACGAAGACGGTTCACTCAAGGATGTTGAAATACGCGGAAAGAAATACAAAGGCATAGCACTGATGAAGAAAACCGGACACATTGTCCGCGAAGCGTTCAATGCCGACACACCCGAGGACGAAAAGCAGTTTGCCGTAGACTATATATGGTATCTGTGGTGCGGAAAAGATTCTCCGCTCTTCGACAAAGACAAGATGACAACCTTCGAGCGTTACTTCATCAAAGACCCTGCCGTATATACGGAGAAAAAGGGATATTACTACAAATACAACAACGACGAGAAGGTCGTTGACATGATACTTGACGACTTCGGTGTCACAGGCGAACACCGACACATCATCAACGGCCATGTGCCGGTAAAGACGCTCAAAGGCGAAACGCCTATAAAGGCAAACGGCAAGCTCCTTGTCATCGACGGCGGATTCTCAAAAGCCTACCAGCCGGAAACAGGAATAGCAGGATACACCCTCACGTTCCACTCTCGTGGACTCGACCTCGTGCAGCACCAGCCATTCCACTCCACACAGGAGGCCATAGAGCGAGGCGACGACATCCGCAGTTCAATACAAATCGTAGAAATGAACTCAAAACGCATGCTTGTCAAAGACACCGACAAGGGACGTGAACTAATCGAAAAAGTGGAAAACCTAAAGAAACTCCTCTACGCATACCGCAACGGTTTCATAAAGGAGCTTTCAAAATAAGTACCCTCTCCTGCCCTACCGGCCTTTTTCTCCGTTTTTATGTGTGGATAAAAAGGCCGGTAAGCGCAACAAAAATCGTACCACACCAATAAAAAACACACAAACTAACCCTAAAACGAAAAATAAGCGCTAAAAAATTTCACAGTTTCAGAAAAAACACATACCTTTGCACTCGCAAAACAAAACAAGGTGCCATAGCTCAGATGGTAGAGCAAAGGACTGAAAATCCTTGTGTCCCCGGTTCGATTCCTGGTGGCA
>ENA-UONW01000745-UONW01000745.1-human-gut-metagenome-genome-assembly--contig:-CS52-NODE-745-length-46048-cov-20.713043_pt1 | contig 46048 bp, 38 predicted proteins | sample MGYA00242463_ERZ724010 | MGnify/ENA metagenome assembly ERZ724010 | reverse complement strand
ACTAAGGTTATTTGCACTACATGATTCACATATCACTCGAAATGTCGGATGAACCCTATATTATTTATTAGATTATTGGCAGATGCAAACTTATCGAGATTACTTAATGCCCCATAAAATCTTTGGAGTGCCGTAAACATTATTCCTTTATTATTCATAGTCTATTAATCAAGTTCACAATAAACTCACAGCAACATATTGTTATATGTACTAATTTAAATAGAATGTCAAATATCTTTAAATTTATAATCAAAGAAGATACACATATAAAAAAGACCTTGGGAGTTTACCAAAGCTCCCAAGGATTTTTTTGAAGACCTTATTGATTAATGAGGTTCCTTATATCGGGTATCAAACCGATAATATCTGTTACTACTGAAATTGCCCCAAAAGGTGTAGGAGCTGCAAGAAACTACGCAACATCCACAATTAGGATTACTACATTAACAATAACATTCCACGTGAGGTGAATGGTCTTGGTAGAACTTGCCTTTTTATTAAAAAGGCAAATCTACACTCCAGTTTTTTTGATGTTAAAAACCTTCATCATATAAATATCATTTTTAATAAGCATCACTTAAGTTTAACGTCATTGATCCGCTTTTTTGGACGAAGACTTTATTTGGCAGTTTCCTACTCTCCCGATTTCTCAGTACCATTGGCGTAACTGCTGTGCTTAACTTCTCTGTTCGAAAAGGGAAGAGGTGGAACCACAGCACTATTACCACCGAAAGTCTTTTATTTACAGGCTCACTTTAGTGATGATTTCACACAATTACACCTGCTATATTATTAAACTTTATTCGTCAATACGTTTATAGAAGCTACCAATTTGACCATCTGGCAAAATGTCAATATCATAATAATCTCCATTATAGTAATACGCCATGGTTCCTTTACGAAAAAATCTGTTGTTTGGATGTTCATCTTTATATGCTTGATACTCATCATTCAAAGCACCAAGAACAAGATCCATGGTTGCTTTTAAATCTTTCTCCGCCAATTGAAACTTACTTCTTTCTCCGAACTGATTGTCAACAGCTAACTCTTTTACATGACGAAGGTAAATGTGGAGAAACGATTCAAAGCTCATATAAAGTAAATGCTTACCTACTATATTGTAGCGATGCTCCCTAAAATTAAGAATCCTTGAAAACAATAGAGCTGCTTTCTCCGGATATTTCTTTGCCAATTTTTCAAAACTTAACCCCATATTTTGAAGTTCTTTATTCGCTAATTCTAAACGAACTGCAATTCTATTTTGAGTTAACAGCCTTAAATCTGCTTCATTCTTCTCTGTCAGTTTACCAACCGCTTTCTTAAATAATAACCAAAAATAGCCAACTTCCTGATTAATAATTACTCCATTCTCGTCAAATGTTTCCTTTTTTTCTTCTTCTGTCAATTTCTCGCGTTCCAGTAAAATCTTATAGGCAAGGTACTCATTATGTTCTTCTGGAGTCAATCCGATTCCATCAGAAATAAAGTGAGATAAGGCCCCATACATAAAAAAAATATCGAAACCGTTTCCTTCACTCTCAATGGGAATTTCCAGTACTTTAGGCTTACGCAAGAGAGAACTAGCATAAGTATTATTCTCCTCTGACGGTGGCCCCACCAGCATTTCAACAATTTCATTTGTTGGAATGCCATCTTTAAGAAGTTTAGCATGCAAAATATCGTCTAATTCCCCCAAAAGTTCTTTCGCTTTAACATTGGGAATATCATTAAGAGCTGTTTTATCTTTTTCAAGAGCGATCCTATCTTTTTGATAATAAACGAAAGTTACTGTCAATGACTCTCCATACTCCTTAGCAGATTCTTGAGTTAAAGTCAATGTTGCGACACAATCCTTTGCACCTGCATAATCATATATTTCCTCTTGGGTAAAACCATCTGCAGATTTGTATATCTTCATACCGAATCTTTCTGCCATTTGGCTTTCAATAGAATCTTTTTCTTGTTTTAGCAAAGATAAAAACTCTTCAAATGTAATTTGTTTATTGCCGCTAGTATCCATTTTAAACTATTATATTTTTTATGCCACAAAGGTACCTTAAAAAACAGAAAATATAATATCAAAATACTGTTTTTATAAATAAATATTTATTTATAATGTGTTTAAATCGAAATTTTATTTTTCATAGGTTTACTTTACTCCTGTATTCATATATACGTCTATTAAGATAAAGTCAAATAAAGGGAAAAGAGAAAATAGTTCACCTTCTTCCCTCTGTTAAGCAAAACAATATACGCGAAACTCTCTTGCATTTAGTTGACATACTTGGCGAAAAACTCACGTATTATTTGTACCTTTATAAGTAGATAGAAAACTGGTGAACTTCAGTTGGAAAATTTAGATTTTTCACGGCTCTAATTTTATGTTGAAGAATAAACGTAGGAACTGTAAATTCAGGTTCAAAAACAACCCATTATGGCTTCAAAAATACTTTTCTATCGTTTAAAACATAAGTTTTGATTATCAATTACATCTACATGCTGCATCGGCAAATAAATGCATGATTATCAAATAATTAAAAGGCATTGTCCAAAAGATCTGTAAACAAATATAGTTTTAAAGAAACTGAGAATTGTCAACTAAATCTAGTAACTGTAAGCCATAATTAAAACTCATTGAGTTTTGTCATATAAATCAATGGATTAATACCAAAAACTCGTTGAGTTACGACATATAACTCAGCGAGTTTTTGGGTATGGAAATCTATTCAGTAAATGTAATCGTAACAAATGCCCGGAGAATAATTGAATTTCTTTCACTCTTAAGATTTGTACTTATACATGATGTTGTTGAATCAGGTTTGTCCCAATATGGGCAATAACTTTTAATAGTTCCATCTTCATCTAAAAAATAATATGAATAGAGTGTTCCACTGCCGATAAGGAACCAACTTTTACCTAAATTATCCAAGTTATCATTGATGGCATCAACATTGTCTTTGATATATTTAAGTTCTTCTAATGTAGGTAACCTTAATCCCTCAATACCATCAGTATTTGCAGCTATTGAATTTATCTTGTCGTCTATAGCTTGCTTTATTGATGATTGGTCATTATCAATATATACTAGTCCTTTTTCTGACATTGTTGACATAAGTGTTACTTTGGTTCCACCTCCAATTTGTTCTGTTTTCAACACATAACATCCTTTATATAATGTTCCTGCTTGTGGCGCGTTTCCTGTTATAGTTTCGTCTGTTTCTTCTTTATCGTCTTGTCCTTCTTCGTCATCTTTATCCGTGTCAGTGCTTACATCCGTCGTACTTCCACTCTCATCGAAATTGAAGTTGATGTTTTTTGTGCCGTTCCATGTGGCTCCGGTAATAGTTCCGTTGAGTGTAATCCCGTTTTCGTTATAAGTTCCGCTGATATTAATCTTATAATTGGCTTTAAGTTCGTCACTGCATGTATATGAATAACTTTTTGTAACAGCATCGGTTTTAAGTGAAACCTTTATCGTTGCTTGTCCACAAGCTTCAAGCAGATAAGTATTGACATCATTTTCCCATGTTGTACCGTCACTTCCTTTTGTCAGGTTTATTGTCTGTGAACCATTTTCTCCACTATATTCTCCGCTAAGTAAAATGTTCTCATACAGCGGACTTATAGTAACGCTGACAGCTGTTACGCTTGATGGAACGTTTTTTATGCTTACATTTTCAAGCAGCATAACTTTTCTTTCAAGCGAAAGAGTCAACGTGTTTTCTTCGCCATAGGCAAGAGTAACGCTGTTTTTTGCAGTCATAATATCGCCATGTGTTTTATCTGCCTTTAAACTGATCAGATAGTCTTTTGTCGCATTATCTTTAGTCGGCAGGTTATAATTTTCAGCGTCAGCTCCGGCTATTGCGTACACTTCGTAGCTTCCTTCCGGAAGCTTCATTGATATTGATGAACTTTCAGATTCTATCAATGCTGTTTCAACACATGAATTCTCGTAAAAGATGTAGACATTAATCGGATAGCTTATCTTGCTTTCCGTTGTTTCATTTTCATCCAATGCACGTGTTTTGATTTTCAGAGTACTATTGGCTTCTTTACTTGAGAAATCTGTGTCTTCATTATATTTCTCACAAGAAAATAATGACACTACTGCTGCAAACAGCAGCAGCAAATTTAATGCTTTGTTTTTCATAATAAAAAATATCAAGATTATTTATAAAAGTTATATGCTGCTTATTATATCCAATTATTTATGTTTTAAGTGTTTATTCTTTTCATGATGCAGGATTATTTAAGGCTTTATTGTTAATTTTGATTTCAAATATACAAAATAATCTTATGTACGCATTTTTATATTAAAAATATAATATATAATTTAAAAATATTTATACCAAGTAAATGTTTATTTATAATTAGAGAGTGGACCTGAGTTAATTTGATAAATATATTTCGAACTATAAACAATAACTAATATAAATACAAAGTTGATTTTTACACTCATATGCATCAGAATAGTTTCTTGTTTGTTGTCAAATCATAATACGATCACATAATTCCATTATTTTAAAACTCATAAACAACTGTATCAATTATTAAGCCCCAAACGGGCATAGAAGAATTGGCTTTTTGTCTGAAATGTATTGTTTCTATAATAGAATTCACTACAGTCCAATAAAAGTTGGCTAACATGTCTTTGAAATTATAGAAATACAGTCTTTTAAGCAGTATTTTAGAATGAAACGGATTTGAATTCGTAGCTTAGTGGTCAAATTGAAGGCCGCTTATGAACCAAGATAAATACGTATTCGCTCAACTTACCGCTTTCCAGAACAGAACTCAGTTCAACAATTTCGTTCGCAAGTATGACGGTAATCGCTACGTGAAGCAATACACTTGCTGGAATCAGTTACTTGCTATGATGTTCTGACAACTTAGCAATCGCGAGAGTCTCCGCGACCTATTTGTTGTTTTTGAAGCGCATCAATCCAAGCAATATCATCTAATAGCTAAAGCCACCCTCGCTTATGCCAATCAGAATCGTGACTACAGAATCTTTGAAGACTTCGCATTCTATATGATAAAGGAAGCTTGCGAAAAGCGAGCGACCAATATTTCGAAAATTCCAGGAAATAAGTACGCTTTTGATTCAACAACCATTCCGTTGTGTCTAGCTACATTTCCATGGGTGAAGTTCCGAAGAAAGAAAGGAGGTGTCAAAGCTCATGTCTTATATAACATTGAAGCACAAGCTCCAGCCTTCTATACTGTAACCACGGCTTCGAAGCACGACTCTACCGCGATGTATTTAATCCAATGTGAACCACATGCTTATTATATATTCGAAGGGCTTATAACTCTTTTAAGAAACTATACAGAATACACTTGGCAGGTTCATTTTTCGTTGTCAGAGCTAAGACGAACTTGAAATATACAATGGTCAAGTGGAAGCGTAGGATGCCTAAGCATGTACTGACAGATACTGACGTGAAACTGACGGATTGTCTCTCAGAGAAAAATATCCCGAGTCATTTCGACTCATTCGTTACTACGATGAAGAATATGACCGTGAGTTCACATTCCTGACGAACGCAACACATATCTCTGCATTGGATATTGCCAATTTCTATAAGAAAAGATGGTTGATCGAGCTATTCTTCAAATGGCTAAAGCAACACCTGCATATAAAGACATTTTACGGAACTACCCCAAATGCCATGTATACACAGATATGAATAGCTATCTGTGACTATCTGCTGCTTATCATTGTGAAGAAACATTATATGTTGAACCCAAGTCTTCATTCTATTTCAAATTCTATTGGTCAAAGTCCTCTTCAATAGAGGCGATATCAAAAGATATATTTAATCAAACCGACTTCACCGTTAATGTTCTGGGGGGTGATGGTCCTATGTAGCTTACGCTGTGGTAAAATTTCTCCGGACAGCAGTGTCATTGACATATAATATAAATTCAGTAACTTTTTTATTTTTAGAATTTATTTATTGTTGCTGTTATTATACACAAACGCTAATAAACTGCTCCGTAATAGTTCAGAGAACAAGGCCTGTTAACATATCTGAACTATGGTTCTATTGGAAATATAAATAGTAAGGCATCACTAAACTAAAATTAAGTGCATTGAAAATATTAGGTGGAAGACAATATAAAATGTGGAAACAATGCTATTATAGTGTTTATATTGTGGCTTATATAAATAAAAATGAATCCGTCTACATTTATTTTCATTTTAATTTTGCCTTATAGCAACATTAAGAACATGTTAGCTCAACTAAATAGAAAATATGTTAATATATTAAACTAAATAAACTTTTTAATTCAAGATTAAAACAAAATTCAAGATTGGACGCAAATACTGACGTTTGTGTATTTATTATAATTTCATAATAATTACATGCTAATATTTTTACATTATAAGTTCATTCGAAATATATAAAACACATTATTAATTAGGCGTTAATGGTCTTTTGTCTTCTTAAATAGATTTTTTTACACAAAATTTATAAAAAATAAAAAAATAACACTATATTTGCAATAATTTACAACTAACAAATAATCAACAGCATTATGATGAGAAAACTATTACTTCTAATTGCATTTTGTATGACATATATGTCTACTTATGCACAAAGCACAAGCGGAAGCACACGAGGTCCGGCCTATGCATTCCGTACAACAGGCGAGAATGGAATTGTAAATTTCCCATTAAAAACTTTTACTCCGACTATGCTGTATCCAGAGACGCAAGGTGTGAAAAATGGAACATTTGTCGAAGGAAGTTATTATGTCTTAAGTTCTGACTACAAAGAGCTTTTTGTTTATGACCTTTCTACAGGTAAGAAGGAAAAAGTCATGGACATTAATGGTGAATTCTTTGATATGACTTATGATTACAGTACGCAGTCACTTCTCCTTATTCAATATATATACCCAGGCTCAGCTTTGGTAAGACTTAATCTTACAACAGGTGAATATACAACACTCTGTAATTTCGACTATAGCATGTTTGCCGTAGCTGCCGGACTTAATGGTGAAGTGTATGTAGCCGATATGTGGGGAGAAATATATAAGGTCAATACGCAAACGGGAGCTTTAACAAGTATAGTTAATACAGACCAATACGCATCAAGCAATGTTATGCGCTCTCTCGACTGTGATGTTGAAACAGGAAAACTCTATTTTATAAGTAACACATCATACGGAGGATGTACGATGTATGAGATAGATCCGGACAGCAAGACCTTTACAACTGTTGGAGAGCAGTCTAATACTTATGTCGGACTATATACAGGATACACAAAGGCCACTCCGTCAAGTCCATCCGCCCCTATATCACTTACTGCAACACCTGCATCTGATGGATCAAATAAATGTACACTTACGTGGACATGTCCGTCTACAACATTCAACCGTCAAGCTTTGGTCGGATTAACTCAAGCTACCATCTATCGTGACGGTGAAGTTATTGGTACAACAGAAGACGTTGCTCCAGGTCAACAGGCAACTTATATTGATGATACAGCAACAGCAGGTACACATACATACAAAGTAACATTAAGCAGTCCTGTGGGCGGTGAGGGAATGTTTGCTATTACATCACAATATGTCGGCAAGGATGTACCGGCTGCTCCGACAGATGTTGTAGCCACAGCGACGGATAAAAATACTATAAAAATTTCATGGAAAGCTCCTGAAAGAGGACTTAACGGCGGCTTTTTCTCTGCTTCAGACCTTACATATAATGTAATAAGAAATGATGGAAAAACTATAGCTCAAAATATACCAGAAACGAGCGTTACAGATGTGATAGACGGAGCATATGCAGGCTATTATTATACTGTAACAGCTGTTAACGGGGCTGGCGATGGTGGCAGTGCAACATCAAATACAGCTGCTGCGGGCTCTATAACATCATTACCAATTGAAACGGGCTTCCATAATGAAAACGAATTTAACACATGGATGACATTTGATGCAAATGGTGATGGTAGCACATGGTTAATGGGATCTAAATGGGGAAAAGGAAATGTTGGAGCTGAAGTCTACGCAGCAAGCACCAATGATGACTGGCTTATCTCTCCACCGGCAAGTATCCAGGCCGGAGTACCCACACGTATACAGTTTGGTGCTTATTGTACATACTACTGCACTGAAAAGCTTGAGGTTTATATAGCTCCAGCCGGTACTCCTGCATCAGAAGCTACATCTTTGGGAACTATTGAAATAAAAGGTTCTGAGGGCGGATATTATGGTGATGTAATAAACAAGACATTTGACATACCGGCAGTTGAAACATCAGGTAATTATAGTATTTATCTACGATACGCAGGTGGTTACAGCACACAAGGTATGCACATAAATGATTTCGTATGGAAAGAAAACAACTCAGCCACAATATCAGGTAAAGTTGAAAATTTCATGATGGGACTTTCTGGTGCCACTGTGCAGGTTGGAGATATAACGGCCAAAGCTGATTTATACGGAAACTACACAATAGATGAAATTCCGGCTGGCGACTATGATGTATCTGCATCTTATCAAGGTTATAAGACTGCCACTGAGCATGTTTCACTAAAAGCAGGAGACAATGTTACTGTCAACTTTATGCTCGAATTACTTGAATCACACACTGTAACAGGAACTGTTACTGATGAAGCAGGAGAGCCGATAAAAGGAGCTAAAGTATCGCTTACTGGTTATGAAAATGTTACAGGAGAGACTGATGCCGAAGGTAAATATTCTATTGAGGCAGATGAAGCTGAGGATTATGAACTGTCTGTGATAAAGAATAACTACAAGTCACAAACTCGCAGTATTGATCTTGACGCAGATAAATCTGATGAAAACTTCTCGCTTGCCGTTGACGTTCTGCCTCCTTATTGTGTTACTGCAGCAGATAATAATGATGGAACTGTTGCTGTTAATTGGGACAAACCGCGCACTTTATCTGAACAAAAATATGATGATGGTACACCAGTAAGCAGCTATGGTTACGGAACCAACTTCTCTGGCTCTCAAATAATAGGAACAATATTCCCCGGAGAAACAACGGTACGTGAACTTAAATGGTGGACTACCGGCGGTGAAGGATGTGAAGATAATATAACACTCATGCTGATTGATCTTGACTGGGGAGGACAGCCTACAGGTGACGTATTGTATCAGGCAAATGTAACAACCAAAGACGGACAATGGAATACATTCCGCCTTCCTGAATCTTTATATACAGAAAAAGGATTCCTTTTCGCTATTGCAGGAAAGAATAACGTTGCTACAGACAAAGGTACTGACGACGGAACTGTAGATCATCCAATGACACAGGTCTATACTACAACTTACGACATCGCACGTTCTTACAATTACATTGACGACACAAGTGATCCTTCACGTCACCTGTTGTTGCGTGCTGTATGCGAAAACGTTGAGCCTGAAGACGCGACAATGCCTCATGTTACATATAATGTTTACCGTCTGCCTGTAGAGGCAAAGAATCAGACAGAGTTATGGAAACAGGTTGCTGATGAGACCAGTGAAATGACATTTAAAGACAGTAATATACCGAGCGGAAAATATTTTTATGCAGTAAAAGCTGTTTATGGTAAAGACATGCAGTCTGTTGAAACATATTCTGACACGATAGAATACAACATGAAAGCAAATGTTACATTCAATGTTACCGCAAACTCTAAACAAGAGCATGCAGAAGGAGCTACAGTAAGAATATTTAATGGAAGCAACAGTTACACGACAAATGTAAATGAAGGCTCTGCCAAATTCACTAACGTAGAGAAAGGCAATTATTCTGTAACTATAAGTCAGAAAGGCTTTAACACTATTGAGGATGAAGAGCTGCAGATTACCGGTAACGATACTGACTTCAGCTATAACTATACGCTGACACAGAGTCTTGACCAGCCGGCTAACTTGGATGTACTCGTAAACGGTGATTCGGCTACACTGGTATGGAATATGCAGCAAAATATAGAAGAAGGATTTGAAGGTGACGACTATACGGACTTTGAAGTAAATCCGGCAGGAAACATCGGTTGGACTTATAATGATAATGATGGTCTTTATACATGGGGATTCGGTAATACTACATTCCCTCACATGGGCGAACCTATGGCCGCAATTATATTTAATCCGGCCACTACTACCCCACCGCTCATAAATAATGATACAGGTGAGGTGTATGAAACATCACATTCAGGTGAACGTGCTCTCGGTTTCTTTGCTTCACGCACTGAAGACGGAGTGACAGTTGTAGAGAGTGACGACTATTTATTCTCTCCTGAGTTGCATCCTTATCGCGACTTTAAGTTCTCGTTCTGGGCACGCACATATGATGAGTATGAAGGTTATCGCGAACGCATTAGAGTTGGATACTCTACTACTACGACAGACCTCAACGACATCACTTGGCTCGACTCTGAACTACAATATGTTCCGCTTGAATATACATATTATGAGTATGACATTCCAAAAGATGCTAAATACGTAGTGCTTAACAGTTCTTCAATGATGAACTTCCTGTTGCTCGTTGACGACATATTTATTGGCGTTGACAATCAGGTAAAAGGCAACAGCTATATGCCTGTAAACGTATTAGGATATGAGGTTTATCTGGACGGCGAAAAGGTTGCAGATACAAACGATACTGAATACACTTTCAGTAATTTGTCAAATGGCACTCATACCGCAAGTGTTGTACAAAAGTTCGATACAGGAAAGTCTGCACAGCTTACAATTTCATTCGACATTCTTACTACAGGAATTAAAACTGTTGCAGACAATGTACTTGCAATCTACACAAATGGTGATGAATTGCATATCGATGGCGAATACATCAACGGAGTTGTTTACAGCACATCCGGAGCTGCTGTTATGAATCTTGATGGTGCTACAGTAACAAGTCTGTCATCATTGCCTGACGGCATATATATCGTTAAAGCTAAAAAGACTGACGGTAAGATAATGACAGCTAAAATTACTAAATAGCATTTAGTACCGAAAAGGAAAAAATAATGTTTATAGCTGCCGTGTCATTTCAATATGGCACGGCGGCTTTTTGTTTTTCCATTGGCTGAGCATTTATAAGCCCGGCATATATTCTTCCATCTCCATAACAGTATATATCGCCTGAGATTTTTGGCACGCTCTTTGTTTGTATTTTTACAAATGATTTATTAAATTAATTACGAAAAGCAATGGAAACTTTTAACGATGTAATATCAGGCAACAGCCTTGTCCTTGTGGACTTTTTCGCAACATGGTGCGGACCATGCAAGATGATGCATCCGGTTTTAGAGCAAGTTAAAGCAACTCTCGGCGACAAAATACGTATCATTAAGATTGATGTTGACAAGCATAATGATACAGCCGGCAGGTACGGCATTCAGTCTGTACCGACACTTATGCTGTTTAGAAACGGTGAAATGCTTTATAGGCAAAGTGGAGCTATGTCTAAAGCAGACTTGTTGGCTCTGCTCGATCCGTTCTTGAATCAATAAACATAAAGAAATATCCCATATCGGTATATATATAAACAATCGGTATGGGATATTTCTTATATATGATTTTTAATTATCTATTACTGACTTTTAAATTACAATTACATACATTTGGGCATTAAAACGTGTACATCTGTATTTTGTGCGTTCATTCTGCCCAAATAAAATTATCCTTGCCTGCACCGATTTCAAAATGACGTTTTGCTATGCCCAAATCCATCTTTGTAAATCCAACCAAAGAAAATATACGTTTGGCACGCACTTTGGATAAACTTTCATCGCCTGTTTTAAGATATTCAAAATAAAACTTCTGCTGATTCACTGCTGTAGGAGCAAGCAATGCCGCTTCTATCCCATTCTTAAACCATTCAGGAGTAGTCTCGTCTACATTGCTTACTTGATCGATACGCTTTATCTTGTGTGATACGCCGTTAGTCTCACCATATCCAATTGATATATAGGCTCTTATCACTTCGTCTTCATTCAAGACATAAGTTCCGGGTACTTTCGAATAACTCAGTCCTACCCAACACGTATTCAGTCCTTTCATTTGTGCTGACAATACAAGCTGTTCGCCATAATATCCTATACGTTCATCAAGGTCATCAGCCTTCTTGCCTGCCATGACAATATAGTTCTTTACATTTCTAAACTTTCCATATTTGGCCAATACCCCTAGAAAAGCCTTCGGCTCATCTTTCACCAATTGCATGTGAAGGTTGCCGGCAGCGTTAAGTTCCTTTATTTCAAGTTCAAGCGAATTTGCAATATCATTGCCTAAAGGCATATCTTTATAAGCCCTTACGCTGTGTCTGTCTTTTATAGCTTCTTCTATAGTCATTTTAAGTCCTCCTTCGGAATATTCTTCCAAAATTTTCTTAAGTCATCAATTATATTGTCATAATCCATCTGTGTGAAAGTTCCTTCACCCAACAGCAATATAGTATAATCAATACCCTCAAAACTCTTTGCAGTCTGAGTGTCGCGAAAGCCGTTACGTTTATAAAACTCGTATCTTCTACATCGCTGCTCCAAGTTATTGCAGTCTGTCTGTTTTGGTGATTCTATATCTATAACCAACTTTCGGTCAGCATATTTTTCTTTTAATGCCGTAAGTATCTGTTGTCCATATCCTCTGCCGCGCAGTTCCTCTTTAACTGCAAAATACCATCCCCAGCTAAAGTCCTCGCGATTAAGCACCATAGTCAGTCCAACAAATACATCTCCGTCATAATATGCCACAAAATTAATCGGCATTACATCTAACAAATATTTCAGTTCATCGTATGGTATACGCTCTTCTTTAGGGAACGAACTCTCATACAGGTTTCTCAATTTTGCATTATTGACATTCTCCGCTGTTATTTTCTTTGTTCTCATCATATCTTGCAGATATTAATTTTTAGTTGAAGAATATGCCATAAGTTTCTCTGCCAAAGGAACATACCATTCTTTTACCTCATCTGCTGTAGGCGTATGTCCGCCGGGAAAATGATAGGCATTCTTATAATGTTCTAAAAACAAAGGCTCAAAATGTGCCAATGTGTCATTTCTGCCAAACAGTCCCCATATCCGTTCTTCGCAGTCACATTTACAGCAATCAAATTGTATCTTCTCCATTTCAGCAAACTCATCAATCAGTCTGTCATCAATCACCATCTTTTGATTTCCGTTCTCACGCGGTGATTTATATTCATGTACCCCTATTCTTGGCTTTAAAAACTCTGTCATCATGAAATAAGGATTACCTAACAAAGCCGGTATGCCTTTGATATTTGCTGTCATTTGAGCGTAAAATGAGCCACAACTGTTGCCAACTAATACATCGGGTCTCTCACTTTCACATATATTCATTATCAAATTCATTGCTTCCTTTGGATGTATTGGCAAATCTGGAGTTATAACATCCGCCCTATTCTCAAACGCTTCCTTAAGACTTAATGCAGGCACGCATTTGCCGCTTGCGAAAAAGCCGTGAAGGAATAATATCTTTTTATTCATATTAATCATTACAATGGTCTTTATTATATCTGCCGAATATTGATATTTTACAAATTATATATACACATTCATGTGCCGAATTTGTCATCAACCATCCTGCAGACAATGTCCTACAACAGACAAAATTACAAAATTAAAACTAAATCAGTTGTTCTGAAACTGAAATATCTCAAAAGTTTATTATTCTTTTGCCATTTATATTTACATATATGACAGTAAATACGTTTTTTGATAAATGAAAAATCATAATCTTAATTCAAATAACTTGATTTACATTTATAAAGTGCATTTCATATAAAAACTATTTTATTGCTGAAAATTACGCGTAGATCAATTATTTTCTGTAACTTTGTCATTGACGTTTCATACGTCAAGATTATATTTTTCATCAGACAAAAAACATTTATATTATGATTAAGATTTATGTAATGAGCACATGTCCTGACTGCACCGACGTTAAAGCGCAGGTAAAGGGGAACGACAAATATGAGGTTATTGATATCGGAGAACATGTAAGAAACCTTAAAGAGTTTCTGAAACTGCGTGACAAAAACCCTGCATTCGATGTAATGAAACGTGTTGGAGCTGTAGGCATTCCGTGTTTTGTACTTGAAGACGGCACAGTTACATTCCGTCCTGATAAAGCCGGTTTACAACCGCCTGTAAAAGAAGAAGGACAATCATGCAATATTGACGGAAGCGGATGTTAAATCATCCCCAGCATATCTTTTATATATTGATGCAATATGATACAACACGACTTGTAATCGAAGTTGAATAAAAATCACTATGTCAATACAATTGTAATAAACAATTAACTAGAATTCAAAATATAAAAAAGTTGAGCATTCAGTCTTAAACTCTATGCTCAACTTTTGATTTTTCAAACAGATAGATATATCATTGTTGCGTTCGTATATTCATATTCAATATTGGAGAGGTATTAGACATCTCGTATATCTTAACATCCGGCAAAGAAGGAGTCTTATACTGAGCACCATATTCATCGTATCCTTCTTCCTCATACACTTGTTCCTTTTCAATACTTTGACCATTATATTTAATTTTATACCATTTTGATTCATACATATCTTCAACAACCTGAAGTATATATCCTTTACCTTTATAAAAATATGAATAACCTAAATTATTTTCAAATATACTTATAATATTTTCATCAAAATACGTAAAAACATTCAATCTGCCATCAGAGGTTCCATTACCGCTAATTACCCATAATTCAGGAATACCATCTTTTGTTAAGTCATAAAGAAAATAACCATTTTCAAAATTTCCACTTTGATCATAATATGCTTCGACTTTATTGATGTATGCCTCCTTGATTCTTTTTGGCAGTTCTCGTACAAACTTAATAGAATCTCTTCTCATCTGGTCTTTTTGTTGTGCCAATAATATTGAATCTTTACGGGCTGTAGCAATAGAGTCACGAACATATTTATCATGGGCTATTTGTTCGGCTTTTGCATCCCTATATTCGGCATATATAATCACACCCAACACAATCAATATTAATGTCCCAAGAAAAACAAGCATTACTATTAACGACTTACGTTTTTTGCTACTTGAATCATAATATTGTTCTATATCCGTATCCTGTGTTTCTTCTGTCTCTTCAACAGGTGCTCCACAACTAGGACAAAATTTAGCATCTTCAGGAATTTCATTCCCGCATTCTTTACAATATCTCTTAGACATATATTTTATTTTATCAAAAAATCATATTTCATTTTAATATTAGCCTTAATAAAAAATCACTCAAACAATGCTGTCAGAGTATAGGCTAAGGTTACAGCTATGGCAACAAAATATAAGAGATTGTTTAAAAGTCCCTGATATTCAAAATTGTCATTTTTCATCACTTTCGTTTTTCTCTTAAATTGTTTCGTATTATTAGCTATCGATGCCACAGCACGCATGCGTTCTGCTATCAGTCTGAACACAAAAGACAACACGAAACCTGTAGCTATACAGTAGCAACCATAATTCCATCCAAGAGTCAATGAACCAGAATCAAATGAAATAAAATATAAAATAAAGATAATACAAGCAATAACACATGATAATAATGCAATCCATTCACCTACCCATTGAAATAAATATGTTCCAATAGGAATTACAACATATTCATCTTTTGGATCAAAAATAAGTTTGATAAATGATACGCGTTTAACCCAATAGCTATAGCTAAATAAGCCCATTAACAACAGAATAATTACAGCAATCATTATCAATATTTTATCTTCTGTGCCACATCCATACATAATCTTATTCTTATATATAAAATATGAAGTCAAAGGTGCTGCTACTATAGAAGCTAATGACAATAACGATATAGCTGTTTCAGCTATAATACGAAAGAATTTTCCATTGTCAAAATTTCTCATTAAAGGAGTTACAGCTCCGCTGAACAAGTCTGTATTATACCAAGGCTCGTCATTATCCTCATAATGTTCTTCGTCATTGTTGTCATTCTGAGCAGTATCATAAACAGGACAACCACAATTTGGACATGTTGTTCTTCCTTCCTCAATCTCATGTCCACACTCAATACAAAACCTTTTCATAATTACAAATGTTTTTATGTTGTTAGTGTATAATTATTGTTTTCAAAAACAATGTGACAAAAATATAAAAAATATTTTTAATACAAGTGTATAATATATTTTTTTTCAATTTTATATACGTATTCTAATATAGAAAAAATACACATGAGATATTATTAGAATAAAAGTTTTTCTTATATAATCACATCTCTTGCTTTATCAAGCACATATATACAGGTGGTAAAGTTTGCTATTAAATTAAAATCAATGATTTACGAATTTAAATAATCCTTTATCACATCCACAAATCTCTTGCCATAGGTTTTCAGTTTATATTCTCCAATGCCGTATATATTGCTGAATGCATTTAGGGTTGTCGGCTTTTCTGTAGCAAGAGCATGCAGCGTCTTGTCTGACATCACTACATACGCCGGCCAGTTGTTTTCTTCTGCAATATTCTGTCTCAGTTTACGCAATACCCTAAACAAATCCGGATCTTCAGCCTTACCGGCATTGCTGTATTGCATAGGCAATTCTTGCTGTTCCTGCTTGATTTTCTTTTTCCGTCTGTCTTCTCTCCTAATCATTGCCAGCTCTACTTTCTTATCGCCAAACAATGCTTCACGTCCAAGTTCCGTAACCTTCAGATGTTTGTCTTCGGTATATGCTATCTCTATAAATCCCATCTGAAGCATCTGCAACAGATAATCACGCCAGTCGCGCGCAGGTACATCATGCCCCACTCCAAATGTCTTTAACAAGTCATACCTGTTTGCCGCCACATCAGCCGACATTGTGCCACGCAGAATGTCTATCGTTGTCGTAAATCCTACATGTTGTTTTGTACGCATTATTGCCGACAGGGCTTTCTTCACTATTATAGTTCCGTCAAAGTGTTGAGGAGGATTGTTGCACACATCACAGTTGCCGCAATCATGGTCGCTAACCTCACCAAAATAGTTAAGCAATATGCGCCTGCGGCACACCTGAGCTTCGGCATATTCCTGCATTCGGTTCAGTTTTTCATTGTTAAGTTCGCTCTGTCCGCTCTCGTCTGCAAAACTGCGCAATGTAACAAGGTCCCTTATATTATAGAACAACACTGTTTCTGTGGGCAGTCCGTCACGTCCGCCACGCCCAATCTCCTGATAAAAGCTCTCAATGCTTTTCGGCAGGTTATTGTGAATAACAAATCTAACGTTGCTTTTGTCTATGCCCATGCCGAAAGCTACTGTAGCCACCACTACGTCAATCTTGTCTTTTATAAAATCTTCTTGTATACTGTTGCGCTCTTCCATAGACAATCCTGCGTGATACGCTCCTACGGCTACGCCTTCATGTCTAAGTTTGTCTGCAAGCCGCTCTGTCTCCTTACGTGACAGACAGTATATTATCCCACTCTCATAAGGATGCCTTTCTATTATGTCCATTATAGTATTAAACTTCTCCTTTGACGAGTATCCGCGCCTTACATCTAGGCTAAGATTTGGGCGGTCGAACGAACTTACAAATATCTGTGGCTCGCGGAGGTTCAGTTTGTCTATTATGTCTGCCTTTGTCGTTTTGTCGGCAGTGGCCGTCAATGCTATTATAGGAACATCGGCAAAGCGTTCATGCAACACGCCAAGATGTACATATTCAGGTCTGAAGTCGTGTCCCCATTGTGATATGCAGTGAGCTTCGTCTATTGCAAACAGCGACACCTTCACTATCTGTCCTATCCATACTATTTCTGTCATAAAGCGTTCTGGCGAGATATACAGCAGTTTTATCTTTCCCTGCTTGCATTGTTCACGTATCACTCTGTCTGTTGCCTCGTCGTTACCGCTGTTCAGTGTCGCTGCCATTATTCCGTTTGCACGCAGTGCTTCCACCTGGTCTTTCATAAGCGATATCAGAGGCGATATAACCACTGCCGTACCTTCGAGCATAAGTGCCGGCAATTGGAAGCATATCGACTTTCCGCCGCCTGTAGGCATGAGCACTAAAGAATCTTTCTTTTGTATCACATTCTTTATTATCTCTTCCTGCATCGGTCTGAAACTGTCATATCCGAAATATGATTTCAATATCTGTTTTAATGCTTCCATCTATTTTTCCTACTTCTTTTATCTAAAGCACATTAAAGGTAATACTATAATTTTATAGATTTCAAAAAACACTTTAAATTGCCTAATACATAAATATAGTGCCGTACCTACAAAAGTACAAAGATACGAAAAAACAACTATACAACAAAATGAAAATTTTTATTACTTTTAGGACATAGAGAATCACAATATATACAGCTTGAAACTGAATTATATTAATTTTTCCACTTATTAATACGTTATCTATCATAATATAACATAAACAGGTAATAAAATTAAAATTTGTAGAATATAACTAAGAAAAAGTAATATATAATATTGCTTATATATTAAAAAAACATTATTTTTGTAAAAATAAAAAGATATATATACAAATTTTAAAATTCTGCATATGAAAAAGCTACCAAAACCTATCTTAACCTTATTATCAGCAACGATTTTTCTTTTCAGCGGATGTAGTACCTATAGTTTGATTAAAGATGCTACTGACAGAGAAGAAGGACGTATCATAATGAATGACGGAACTGAATATGTCGGCAGAGTTAAAATGCCACATTCTCCAACTAAGAAAATCAGAATCAAGACAACTGAAGGACAAAAGGTAAAATTGAAAAGCACTGATGTATATATTATGGGGATATGGAAGAAAACCCACCCGGACAATGTTACATACCTTGTATACCATCCTTATTATACAGGTTTATATTTCTCTACAAAGAAAAGGAAAAAAGTTGACCCTTCATGGATGTGCCTCGAGGCAAAAGGCCGATACGTTGAATTTTATATTCTTGGCTATAAATACAGTATAAACTCTAAAGGTGTATTTAAGATAGCTGTTGGAGGTGGTGGACTAATTCAATATCTGGCACGTAAAAAAGACGATGATACAGCTATAGTTATTGGAACATATAAAGGAAATAAAGACTTATTGCGTAAAGAATTGGTTGAATATTTGTCTGATGATCCAGAACTATGTAGCCGCATAACTGACATGGAGATTGAGCCTGACGATTTTTCTGAAATTGCAGATAAATATCGTCCTCAGAATAAGAAAGATGATGTAGAGTTGCCTAATACTAAATTTTGATTCAGTAATAAAATTATATCGTCATATTATTTATAATGCAGAAGGAACCATATAAATGATTATTGAAACTGACTGCAATCCTCTAAAATATTTAAATACGTATGAAATCTCAAAAATAGATATGTTCTTATGGATTATCTGCTTTTAAGGTTTCATACTTATAAAATCGCAATACCATTAAAAACAGTACTCCTATTTTTATTACAACTTTTGAAGTACTTACAGCCAATCTTTCTGATAAGAATACATTAATAAGTAGCTCCACAAAAGCTTTAGCTTTAAACGTATATTTTATAATTTTATTTTAATAATCCTCCTTTTCATTTCTCAAATCACTTAACACTTTGCCATTGTAGCTAAAGTATTTAGGCCCCTGATATGCGCCTGATGAGTTTTGTTTTTCTTCAGGCAAAAAATTGGCTGTAAAAGCTGAGAGACTATACAGACGACCTTCATACTCAATTTTATCATCGCTGGCGATTTTTACAGGAAGTTGAAGGGCATCAAAAATTATAGTGTCGCCTATATTAAGGCCAATCATATGAAACTTAAATGGTGGCTTTGGTGCCTTACGCTGTTTCTCTTTCGACGCCGCCTCAATCTTCTTATCCTCATCTTTACTCTTACTCACAACTGGCTTACCGTCAACGTAAACACACAATTCTGCATCATCAAGCAGATCAGCTATATCACGCATAATATCTAAAGCAACAGACGGCGCGATATTAAAGAATTCACGATTCTGTCTTATCCTTAAATCTGTCAAGCGGCCAATCTGTTTATGTATTTGTTTCTCAACTTTTGCATATTTAGACGTCTTGAGAGTTGCATAAATTTCAAAAGGCAAAGGCACTGCAGTATTGTCAAGTTCTTTGCTCCTAACATCAACAGGACGTGAACTTTTACCTATCTTTACCCAATCTTCTCTAAAACTTGGATTGGTTAATATATAAACAAAGCCTGAATCATTTTTCTCCATACTCATTACACTTCCATGAACTTTATAACACTTGCATCTGCAGCTTGTATCAATAATCAAGTCAGCATTTATTATGTCTTATTAAACCATTGAATAATATAGTAACTCGTCTTTTATGTTCCTTATTTAAAGTACAAATATACAGAAAAATAAATATATATGAAAGCTTTCAATACTATAGTTGAGAAATAACGTATTATTAATGTTCATTTAATGAAATATTGATGATAATCAACCTTATCCCAACAAATATTAGATATAACTATTTAATCATGTGTAAATTTACCGCCAAATAATATAAACAGAAATTTACAGTTACAATATAAACTCTGTAAATCATTTATACTATTATCTATCGAATCTATGTATGACAAAACTTTATTAATCATTATATTGATAAAAATCGAAAGTAAAACATACTGTCAGCATTAACAAACAAGCAAAATATAAATTAAAATATCATTGACTATAAGCAGTATTGCATGTATAAGTTTCAAATCATTAACCTATCGTTTACGTGTCGTAAGTGGGGCACTTTTGACATAAAAGTGTCCCACTTCTAGTTCGTAAACAGATGACTTTATTGCAATAAAGTGCAGTGTATTGGATTCTGATTAAAAACTCTGTTGTTTTTAGACTGAAAACAATAGAAAAATAAAGATAAACTCATTGAGTTTTAAGGCGTAACTCAATGAGTTTTTTATCCTGCCTGATTTTATAAAAAAAATACGGAACCCATTACAGGTTCCGTATTCATTTTATATAAAATATAATGCAATTAAGCTATTTACTTCACAATCAGTTTGTATGATTTATTGTTGACACGAACAATATACATTCCTGATGCAGGATTGAGGTCAGCAGCCTTACCGTTATAAACCATCTGTCCGTCAACAGAGTAAACCTGCATAGACTTGCCCTCAGCACCTTCAACAACAATTCTGCCGCCTGTTGTATAAACTTTGACATTGTCGCTGAAATTCTGATTATTGATACCTGTGCTTTCTGTGCCCATGTAACTAAGAATTGGATAACCATCATTAATATTCTTAGTATCTGCTACCCATATTTTATCTTCAGCATTGCTTCCGTTATTCAGGGTTGTTACAAAAGTCTCAGCTTTCATCTCTTCTGTACTCATGCCAATAAGATCTGTCATGTCGAACTTGCTGAACAAATCATTTACAAGACCGCATGACTGACCAGAAAATATATCAGAGTCGTAATACATTTTGTTAAGCTTCAATGTATTGAGATTCTGGAACATTGCAAGACCCAATACTCCACCGCAAGTAGCAGGACAATCTATTTCTCCGGCATTATAGCAATTGTAAACTTCACAGTTGCCTCCACGACCTAAGGCATCACCGACAATACCGCCTATACGCTCAGGTCCACTTACCTTACCTCTATTGATACAATTACGTACTAAACCGCCTTCTAACATGCCAAGGATACCGCCACCGCCAGACGTCATAACCACAACATCTCCAAAGTTGGCATTTTCTTCAACCAAGTTGTAATTTACACCGACGATACCGCCAGCAGACATACCATTGCCCACTTCTCCGCCGGAAATACTTCCATAATTGGTGCAATGTCTAACAATGCCTTCTCTATAATTCTCGCCAACAATACCTCCTACATAATAGAATACACATAAAGTATTAGCCTTGTTGACACAATTTTCAACAATACCATTGTTTGATCCGACAAATGAACCAACAATCATGTCACCAAGAAGCTTTCCGCTTTCTATTGTAAGGTTGCGCAGCTCGAATCCTTTGTCTGTGTTTCCGAACAGGCCAACTGTTTTATAATCAGACGAATAAGACATGCTAAGGTTCATGATTTTATGGTTGTCGCCATCAAATACTCCACTAAAGTTGTTGCCAATGACATTATCACCTTCAGCTTTTTTATATCCAATCGGGAACCAGTTATGTCCGTCCAAATCTATATCTGATACCATTTTAAAGTATGTTCCGGCGTAACTATTACCATCATAAACATCCTTTGCCAATTTAGCAAGCTGGTTTGCGGTTTTTATCTGGTAAGGAGACTCTGCAGTACCATCACCACCTTCAAAATTTGACGCAGCGTAATCTGTCCACAGGGTACCATCATCAGCGACAGCAGTCACCCTATTGACATTTTTTGCATAAGAGTTAGAACCCGAAACTGTCAGACTTTGCATAGACAGTCCCAAACAGAACAAAAGTAAAACTTTTTTCATAGCTTTGTGATTTTTAATTTACATTTACAAAGTGATTAATAAATATTTTTGTTCAAATATAGACAAAATAAATTATAATACAAACAAATTAACGAATTTAAATCCCTTTAGTGAAATTTTATGTATACCGTATAAACTTATTTAAGGAAAATAAGTGTGATTTTAGAAGTTATTTATAAATTAAACTGTTTATAAAATGCTTATCAGCTTAACAAAAAATGCAAATATGGCATCAGTCAAGAAATAAAAGGTGAAAAATAAAAAAGTCATGCCTTGATTGTAAAAAAATTGGAAGCAGAAACCTGTAAACAATATAAATCGAACAAGAAAAAGTATAAAATATGAAAATCTGACTACAGATGAACATAAATTTAATAATTTTGCATATTGAACAATATATACTTGTATCAATAACTTTTTATTAAACAAACAGAAAATGAATATGCCATCATTAAAACAGATTATAGACATTGTTAAAGAAGCTGCCGGACTGATGCAGACTGCCAACTTTGAGATATCAGAGAAGGAAGGATTTGCAAATATTGTAACATCCTCGGATGTAGCGGTACAGGATTTTCTGTGCAGCAAGCTGAAAAGACTGATGCCAAACAGCGGATTTCTGTGTGAAGAAGAAGACATGTGGGATACATCACATGAATACACATGGATAATAGATCCGATAGACGGCACCGCAAACTATAGCAGAGGTATTGCACAATGTGCAATATGCGTAGGACTGAAACACAATGACAATATGGTCATGGGAGTGGTATATATACCGATGACATGTGAAATGTTTTACGCGGAAAAAGGTAAAGGCGCGTTTCTTAACGGACGGCAGATACATGTATCAGACCGTCCGTTTGAAAACTCGCTGCTCTGCACAGCCCTGCCTGTATATCACAAAGAATATGCCCGAATTTGTTCCGATATTATTGTCGAAGCATTCAGCCGCTGTAACGACATAAGACGTTTTGGCGCATGTGCTCCGGAATTATGCTATCTGGCAATGGGCCGATGTGAACTTTATTTTGAATATCTGCTCAGTCCGTGGGATTATGCTGCTGCTTCATTAATAGTGACCGAAGCAGGAGGTACAATTACTTCTGCCGACGGTTCGCCTATAAGACTCACACAGAAAGGTGGTGTCATAGCAGGCAACAATGCAGATAACCACAGACTGATGACTGAAATTGTTGTCGGAAAGACGAAGTCTATAAGCTGAAGTCATGCAACTATAAAGCTACAGCCTTGTCAAAATCGCTGTTAACCTGGCGCATCCATTCAGGAAGCATCATCAAAGCCTTATTCTGCAAGTCATCAGGCATATGCTTATAAAAAGCATATGCCATGGGGCCTGCAATGGCAGAAAGAGTGTCGGCGTCGCCACCGAGAGAAATAGCAAGTTTGATGCAGTCAACATAATCTTTGGACCTTAAAAAGCATATAATGGCTGCCGGAACTGTTCCTTGACAGCTGACATCATTAACATAGCTGTCATGAATATCGGCATAGCACTTTCCGGTCCAGTCAGGATAAAACTTTCTGAGAATTTCATTGTTGATAAAATCTTTGTTGTTGCCTGATTTTAAATAATAAACGGCAAGAGCCGTTGCGACAGCTCCATTTATGCCTTCTGGATGATTGTGCGTAGGCAAGGCTGTCAGTGTAGCCATATCTATACATTCATGTTCTGTTTTGGCAAGCCACCCTGCCGCGCTGCACCTCATGGCGCTGCCGTTGCCATAGCTGCCATAGGCTTTGTGTACAGGCGAAGCCATCCATAACCTAAATCTATAGCCATAACCTGCATGTGGATGTTCATTTGTACGTTTCCATAAATTTTCTGCCATATCAAGATTGTTCATCAAGGCTTCTGCACACGCAAAGGTACACACTGTATCGTCAGTAAAACGGGCATGCGGTGGAAATATCTCAACAGCATTATAATCTTTTATACTATGATATATGTTCTCATAGGCACTGCCGGCAATATCACCAACAGCAGCACTCAACAATAAATTTTTCATTGTAAGATAATAATAAATCTGATCAATATGCAATGACTTTATAAAAGATTAAAATTCAGGAAAAGAGCCGTTTCGCCTCATTTCCTCGTATTTTTTCGCATCAAAACTATATTTGGAACACTTATGTCCCGAAGTAGTTTCATTTTTTATTAAAAGACCTGAATGCAACATCCTGCGTTCGAAACTTCTCTGATTGAAGCTCACACAAAAGACAGCCTCATATAAAGTGCGCAATTCTTTCATTGTAAACTCTTCAGGCAAAAGTCCAAAAGCAACCGGATGAAAATGTATACGCTCACGAAGACGGGTAAGTGCATCTTTCAATATTAGGGCATGATCGAAAGCCAACGTTGGCACTTTATCAAGCGGAAACCAGCAAGCCTTGGCAGCATCGTCGCCCGGACAAACCTCACTGGTACGGACAAGCGCATAATGTGCTATTGTTATTACACGTTCACGAGGGTCTCGGGCAGGATCACTATAGGTATGAAACTGCTCCATATACGCACCTGTTAGTCCTGTTTCTTCTTTAAGTTCACGTATTGCACCGTCTGATGCCGACTCATCTATATTAAGAAAACCACCAGGAAAAGCCCAACAGCCTTTATATGGATCTGAAGCACGCTCAATGAGCAACACTTGAAGGCTGAAACCATTGAAACCAAAAATGACGCAATCAACCGTAACAGACGGATGAGGATGCTTGTATGTATATACTTTGTTTTCCATATTGTCTTTGTGTATTGTTTATGCCACAAAGATAACAAAATGTAAGAGTAATACAAAATCTAAAAAATATTTTTTGCCTATTTTTAAGAAAGCCTTAAATATGTCATATAAAGACAGATAAAAACCGCAAAGAATATTTTAAGACAAAGCATATAATCTAACAGAAAAAGAATTACCTTTACAACCGAAAACAATTCAAATAGACATAAAATGAGAAAGAAAGAATATATAAAGGCAAATAAAGAATGGATTGAAACAAAGGCAAATGAAGAAGGAGTAACAGCTCTGACGAAAGGAGTATATTATAAAGTGCTTTCTACAGGCAATAACAACGGTATCCACCCTACTCCACGAAGCATTGTTACTGCTCACTATACAGGACGTACGATTGACGGAAATATTTTTGACTCAAGTATCGGGAGCACGCCTGTGGCATTCAGATTGTGTGACCTAATAGAAGGTTGGATTATAGCCATGCAGCATATGTGTGTTGGTGATAAATGGGAAATTTATATACCCGCAGAACTTGGATACGGCAAATTTTCACAACCCGGAATACCGGGCGGCTCGACTCTGATTTTTGAAATAGAACTGCTCGGCATTGCTTGAACGACATGACGTTAACATTCCGCAGAGTTGTCACAGGCTGACTTAATTCTACAATATAGAGACAATAGTTCCTGATTGGCTTTACCATCTATACTAAGACAATGCAGTTCGTCAAACAAATCGAGTGAATGTGCGCACTCTCCACACACGTCAATGCCAATAACATTTTCACTTCGGAGTATTATTGTCAATAAATTCTCAAGTGAGGCAAGTGACAACGAACCCTGATCCCAGTTGGTAATAGCAGATTCGGTGTTAAGTACGTCTTTATCAACGGATATATATACAGGTTCGTCAACATGTTCGTCAGAGAACTTTCGCCATGCATCAGCATGCTCCAATGCGGATTCTCCATAAAACTTGACCCTGCTCTGATATTCATGCGGAACAGCCTGGATAAGTTTGTCGGCAGCTCCTACAATAAGAACCTTACGCAACCAGACATTAGTGTCGAGCATGTTCTTTACCCATGAACCACACGACAGCATTTCGTCAAATAGTGACGGCTGCATATCGGGATGATGGTCGAAGACAATCATGGAGAAAGGTTCATTTATCTTGTCAGTCCACAACTTGCTGACATAATGATAATTGCCCGAATCAATGAAATGCAGGCCTTTAGGACTATATGGCTGCATACGTCTGACTAGTTTACTTGCTGCCTCTGCATCACAATAACAGTCTGTACCATTAAGGTCGGTACAGTCAATCCAACGAAAACGTTTGTTTGACAAGAAACGTTCTTGCTCATATACATGAGTGAAATTCATTACTATTATTTCTGGTTTCATTTTATAGTCTGTTTTTTTATGTTATTGGGTAATATTGTTGTGACCTTACATAAATTAGCCGGCCGGTAAGCATAAAGTATGGGAACACAGCTATATTAAAATAAAGAAATCATCGTGTCTTTAAATTGTGCCATTAAGCACAAAGAATATTATCGGATTCTGAGTTCCCAAAAAGCCACCGCTGCTGCAGCAGCCACATTAAGAGAGTCAACTTGATGCGACATAGGAATACGCACCACATAATCTGCTTTACAAATAGCATCATGAGGCAGTCCGTCACCCTCGGTACCCATAATGAGAGCAAGACGTGGCTCGTCCTTTAGAGGTTTGTAATCAAGTGATACAGAATGGTCGGTAAGAGCCATCGCCGCAGTGCGAAAGCCCAAACGCGACAAATCATCAAACGGATTGTCACACCATGTCCAAGGAACAAGAAAAACGGATCCCATAGAGACTCTTACTGCACGGCGATTGAGCGGATCACACGAATCTGGCGTTATCAGTACGGCATCTATACCGAGAGCGGCGGCGGAACGGAATATAGCCCCTATATTTGTTGTGTCTACAACACCATGAATTACAACCACACGTCTTGCATCACGACATACATCATCAACAGAACGCATGACAGGCCGGCGCATAGCGCACAATACACCGCGTGTAAGCGTATATCCCGTGAGCTTAGAGAGCACCTCGCGCTCACCTGTATATATCGGCAAATCACCCATACGCTCCATAATGTCTGCCGCATCACCAGTGATATGCTTACGTTCACACATAAGTGCAAGAGGCTCATATCCGGCATCCATGGCCACACGAATAACTTTCGGACTCTCTACAATAAACAATCCCTTTCCTGATTCTACACGACTACGAAGCTGAGCTTCGGTCAGTTTACCAAATATCTCTACTCCGGGATGGTCTAACGATTTTATCTCTATTACAGGCATGCAGTAATAATAATCTTTTTATGTTTATATTATAAGATACAAAAATAGTATTTATTTACAACAATCTATCACAATACCGATATAAAAGACGACATAAAGGTATTGTTTTTTATAGAAGTTATCAGATGTTAACGGAAGTTAGCGTCATATTTCAATAATGTATTACAGTTTCATAATCAAAAAGGATTAATGATATTTCATATATGAGCCACAACATTTGCGTGGAATTACAGATGACAACAGCAGACAGATTAAATGAAAATACAAACTAAAAAGCAGCCGCGCCAATAAGCGCGGCTGTGCAATCGCTAATAGGCACTTACGTGCCCCATAAAAAACCAACATAGACACTCACGTGCCAAAATAAAAGGAAAATCACAATATAGCGTCAACGATATGCCATCTTATAAATCTGCAATAAGCATGTCAGAAGGCGCTATTTCATATCTGTCTTATATATTTTTGAAAATGTAACAGATTCTTATTAAACAACATGTATCAAAAAACATTTACTTTTAATCATAAAAATTCTGCGCATTAGCATGCGTCATAGTTTGGCGCGTGAATAATTGTATACATCTGTAAAATAGCTTGCAATGAACATGTCCGGATGTTTAAGTTCCTTTAATGTTTAAATCGTTATATGTGAATAATATTTTTAATATTCTATAATTCGTGCAAGTGTATAAATGTTATTACAATAACACTTTGCTTAAATGTTCAATGGACATCAGGCTAACTTTAAAAATAATATATAGGCAACATTATCTGCCATTTATTCATCAGGTAAACCCAGTTCCATTCTTTGACGCTTCAAGTCAAGTTCACGCTTCATGTTCTCTTTCTTTTTTTTCATCATATCTTGCCATTTGACAAATTGGTCTTCATTTAGAATCTTTTTCATATTCTTCTCCAACTTCTCTTCACGCTTCTTGATTTGCTCAATTTTTTCGCTAAAACCATTATTGCTATCACCATTTTCTGTCTTGCCCCCCTTGTGTATGCCATTTGGATGCATTCCAGGAGGCATTTGTCCATGTCCCATCCCGCGGCCTTCATGCTCACGTTTCATTTCTCCTGTCCATCCGGACTTATTATTGTCTGTCATGGCTTTTGCTTCCTTCAAATTGAGCTTGTAAACTTTCTTATATTGTTTATCGGTAAGTTTCAGCTCATTCTTCATCCTATCTGAAAACTCACGCGCCAATGTTTCTGGATCAATAATTTTATTCATTGGCGGCCGTTGAATGGCAGCTTCCTGTGCATTAACTGCAAGTTGACCACATGCAATAAATATAAATACAGCACAAGCTGTAATTGTGATAGACTTATTCATATAATTTAGTTATGAAAGTATTTTGGCGCAAAATTAATAAAAACGTAAGTCTAATGAAAATATAATCAACAAACAGGAATATTCTGTATACAAATGCTGATTGAAAATTTAAACTATAAGAAAATTTTTATAACCAATCATAAAAGCATCCACAATAGTATGAATAAATATACAATCAGAATACGCTTTTTGTAATAACTGAACAGAAAGTCGTCAAGAAAAGAAGTATATTTTATTATAATGTATTAATCTGAAGCATAAAGATATATAACACCTTAATTTTGCTGATGTTTGTAGTATATTTTTTGTGATACATATTTTTGTTTAAGAAACCAGTCTTTCATTATACTTTATACAGCCTTTTTTCATGTTATATCCATTCTTACGATTAATTTTGTCGATAGTTGCAAGACGAGCCAGCCTGATACGGTTAGCCTTATCAAAAATGTGTGTCTGTACAGCCGTATTAGAACAAATCTCCCAAACTATAATGCCGTCCTTTTTTACCCTCAATCGCTTATTATGATTCGGTCTGGATTTTTGTTCTATATTTAGCGGATTTTTGTTTAAGATAGCGTGCTATTCAAAAAAAAACGCACCAATAGAAACAAATAGATGGACTGAAAACGGAACATACAAAATAGATAAAACTATGTGCGGTCTAATGACCTATTTTGGTTAAAACGGCAAATCTACATCAGCCAATTTGACCGCAATATATATTTACACGTGTTGCTACTAATTCGTGCAAATCGTTTGTGGCAATATGCAACATTGCAGTATGCAGTATAACTTATATCTTGTCTTGGCAAATCAGTTTTGAAACGGCTTGTATATGAAAACATTTCATTGGCGTTTTTAATTAAATTAATGCGTGACAGGTATAATTGCCACAGAAAACTGTCACGCGACTATATATCAAAGATGATAACCCGTCTACTTGTAAGTGTCTATTTTTCAGCTTGTTATAAAACGTGCTGCAAAAGGCCTTATTTTAGTATTCAAAAAGCCGTCTTTCGCAATCTTATATGCTGTCTTTTGTGATGTAAAAGAAAGCATCTTGCAATATCTCTGCCTGAGAGCCATATAAAAGCTTGCCATGCAATATGCAATCAGCACAATACAGAGGCATACGGGACATATCGTATCTGGTACCGACAATAATCATAATATCTGATTACCGATTATTCATAATCATCTATAACCGAATTGACAAAGTCCATCATAGGTTTACCGACGGTCATAATGTCGGCCATTTCGTCGAGCCATGTACTCTTTGAGAAGAATGTATCGGGCACAGCTGTCCAGCAGCAGTAATCTTTCATCCGCAAATATTGGATAAACTCATAATCGCGTGGAAATCCGGCCGGAGCCGTCTTCAGACTTTCCAGACCGAAGCCCTTAGGCGAATCCCATGTTCCTTCACCCGGACGGCCAAAAAGTTCTACAAACTTCTTGTTCTCAACAATACCTCTCCATGCATCTATGTTTGCCATTATCTCGTTTCTGCATGAAGTAAGAATATTGGTAGGAAGCCAATAACTGCCGCATGACAACAGACTGTGGCCCGGCTCAAAATGAATGTAATAACCTCCGTGAAGCGCCTTTTTGCCATGGGCTGCAATATATGCCCCAAGATGTGTTTTGTATGGCGACTTATCTTGTGAGAAACGCGTGTCGCGATAGAAACGATATGTTACATCCTTTATTGTAAGATGCTTCACCGAATGGTCGAATTCTGTAATTCTTGCTATTGCTTCTTCTATACATTTTTCAAATACGCCCTTGGCTGAGAGGTATTCGTCCTTATGGCTGTTAAACCATTCCCTGTTGTTATTTTTTCTTATATTTTCAAGAAAATCAAATATTATTTTTGTTTGCATAATGCTTACTGACATTTAGAATACAAAATTCAAGCCCTGTACACAGAAATAAAACTAAAGTTTTGAACCGTCCATAATCTTTGGACAGATTTTATCAAACGGACATTTCTCACAATGAGGTTTACGGCTTGTACACACATATCTTCCATGCAACAGCAACCAATGGTGAGCATCAGTGGCATATTCAGCCGGAATATTAGCCATAAGTTCACTCTCTACTTTAAGCGGTGTATTGGCCTTGCGCGAAACAAGTCCGAGTCTATGGCTTACACGATAAACATGTGTGTCTACTGCAATTACGGAACGGCCAAAAGCAACGGCTTGAATAACGTTGGCTGTTTTTCGTCCCACCCCCGGCAACTTCATAAGCTTATCCATTGTGTCGGGCACCTCTCCATTGAAATCACAGATAAGCATTCGTGACATGCTTACAAGATGCTGAGCCTTGGCATTAGGATAAGACACACTTTTAATGTACTCGTAAATCTCGTCGGCCTCGGCTTCAGCCATTGACTTGGCATCCGGATAATTTTCAAATAATTGTGGAGTGATTGAATTAACACGTTTATCTGTACACTGAGCACTAAGAATTACAGCTACCAATAATTGAAAAACACTACCGAATTCTAATTCGGTAGTGACTTTCGGCATTTCTTTTTTGAAATAATCAATTATATACTGATACCTATCCTTCTTGTTCATTATTTTCAGCTGAAGTCTCGGTATTGTTTTCAAAATCAGTTATTCCGTTCTTTACAAGAATATTGTACCACTGAAACAACTTCTTAATGTCACTGTCGTGTACTCTGTCCTGATCGAAATCCGGAAGCACTTTTGCAAAATGGTCGCGAAGTTCCTTGGAAGAACACTTTTTATAATTCAGAGAAACCTCACCTCCGTTCTCCACTTTGTAAAGATCAGCAAGAATCTTTGTCAAAGGCACATCATCAGCATTAGTGTACATTGCAATGTCGTTAAGACTTGTAACGCTGTCGCTTGCAAACACCGGCATGCGCTTATGTGTTTCATCAACTTTCTCAACAATTAAATTTGCCTTGCCTCTTGATATCAATATGTAAAGGCCCGGTTTTCCTGAAATAGAAAGAATTGTCTGTTTCATCTCTTTATATACAAAAAAATTATAATTAAATTAATTACATATTTATTCTAATTAGCCCAACGACTTAAGCACATTGTCTATCTGACTGTCAATATCGCTTTCGCCATCATTCACGATAACATAGTCACTCAGTGCTGCCGCTGTTTCCTGAGGCATTTGGTGATTTATCCACTCACATGCTTTTTGGCGCGAAATATTATCACGCTGCATCACTCTCCTTATTCTTACTTCAAGAGGAGCCGTTATGCATATAGTTTTGTCTACTAATTTGTCAAAACCGCTTGTAAACAATATTGCACACTCCATCCATGTATATCCAGACCCGATAAAGTCGTCTGCCACAGCAGGATGTACAATTGAGTTGATTTTTTCAGTATTCTCAGGACTATTCAGCAGAAATGACGTCAGTGCAGACTTATTAAGCACTCCACCGACATAAGCGTCTTTACCTACAATATCCATAAGTCCTGCACGTATCTTGTCTGATGTTGCCATCAGTCTTTTGGCTGCGTCATCACAACTGTAAATACGTATACCTCGCTTTTCAAGCATATTGCATACATAGCTTTTGCCACTTCCTATACCACCTGTAACTGCAACTTTCATCATAACTGCTTTATTGTTCTTCTATAAGGTAGTCAACCTGACTTACATCCATTTTAGCATTACGCACTCCATGGGGAATGTATCGCAGGTAAACATTACATTTTTCTGACGGACTGTCAACTAATTCGTTATAATCAACAATAACCTTAAACTTTTCAGGTTGAATTGTTCTGAACATACTTGCTCCGACTGTAAACGTCACTGTTACACGAGACGGGAAAGTACGCAATATTTTTCCTTCAGGCATATTAATTGCCACAATAGGCACTTCTACTTTTTCTTCTGTAAGAATGTCCGGGAATAATGATATCTTCACCTTGTCGGGCACATTCTTTACGCCACGTGTTTTCTGCAGCGGTATTTGGCGTATCACCGTATCTGTCAAATTTACAATGCTCAGGCGTTCTGTATACACATATTTGATACTGTCAAGCACATCACGTCTTGCATATATATCTACCGAATCTGGAGAGAACAGCACTTTAGCAAGATAATAGCTTTGTCCTAAACTGATCTTTCCGTTAAGTTTCACTGGCACGCGCTTTTTCAAGCCATAATTAAAAAAGAATTCATACTTATCAGGTTTTATTCCGATAATGTGTGAAGAATTAAATAGTTGCTGATATATCATCTTTTGTAACTCAGCAGAAGCTACGGTTCCTGTACCTGTTTTTTTAGCATAAGTACTAAATTTTATTTTTACAGGATGTATCTTATTGCTGTATAAATATGCAAGAAGATAATATCCTTTATCACGGACCGTAATACGTACGTTAGTCGTTGTGTCGCTTGTAAGGACTACATTTTTAGGTATCTCGACCAATGTGACCGGAACCTCTATTTCTTTTTCATAGGTTTCATTCAAAGTCATGAGTAACCAGAATGCACCACTTAATATTAAGAAGAACAAGAAAATCAGAAACTCCTTGTTTACAGAACTGAACAAGAAGCTTCTGATAATTTTAAATATATGAAACAATTTTGAATCGTTCATTATTTGTTTTGACCGGCAGTAAGCTCTGATGATGTTACGTCAGCAAATACATAACCCTTGTCAACACGAATGGTTACGCCTTTTGCTATTTCTATTTCAACGATATTTGTAGCAAGGTCTATTTTTTTAACTTCTCCATAAATTCCGCCACCGGTAACAACCTTTGTTCCCTCTTGGAGAGCATTCTGAAATTTACGTATCTCTTTCTGCTTCTTTTGCTGAGGACGTATCATGAAGAACCACATGATGGCAAATACAGCCACCATAAGAATTAAAAAACTCATACTGCCACCTCCCTGCTGAGCCTGAGAAGCCAAAAACATAAATGTGTTCATTTCGTTAATTCAATTTTATTTATTAATTTAATTATTTTCTATTATCTCCCATCGGCTTTAACAGTACACCGATGCTTATCAAATGACGCGCTATCGTATCAAGCATTCCATTAATATATCCGGCACTCTTTGGCGTACTATAAACCTTTGCCAAATCAACATATTCGTTAATGGTTACATTTATCGGAATGTTTGAAAATGTCAGCATTTCCGCTATGGCTATCTGCATAATCACAACATCCATATATGCAAGGCGCGAAAAATCCCAGTTGCGCGATGTCTCGCTCATATAATGCTGATATTTGTCTGCATTTAATATTGTCGAGCGGAACAGCTTACGTGCAAAGTCTTTATCCTCTTCATCCTTATATTCCGGCAAGAGCTCTTGCTTTTCATTATTGCTTGGGTCAAAGCGCTTAATTGTCTTCAGTACAAACGTGTCTACTATTTCTTTATCGTCATTCCAATAAAGGCTCTTTTCCTCAAGTAAAGCGTCAAGCTCCTCATTGTCCATCACAAACGTCTTATAAAGCTTACGCCAAAGTTCACGGTCGGCTTCATAAGAAGAATCCTCGCTGTTCATATAATCAAGGTATATTCTGCTTTGGATAATTTGCGCATATAATTTTCTTACGAATTCAATATCGTCATCCCACGTCTGTTTCTGACTTGAAATAAAATCACACAACTGCTCGTTAGACTCAAGCTGTATAGCAAATTTGTTGTCTACAAACTTGGCAGATGGCATAGCAGTCTTCTCACGATTCGCCCTAGCAACGTCAACATCATAATGCTTACGCGCTTCTTTAGACACAGCAACAATCAATGCCAATAAATAATGGTAAAGATGATATGCTTTTGAAAGGCTGAACAACAACTCTTTCTCTGCAGCATCTATATTCCGATTGCCGTTTTGATAGTATGCATAGGTTAACTGGACTATCTTTATTCTAATTAATTCCCTGTTAATCATTATTTTATAGATATTTTCTACATTTAATAACTGCAAAAGTAGGCAAAAATAAGAATATTTGCAAGAAAACAGCATAGTTTTTATATGTTTTTATTGTTATTATTTGCTTGTTAGAATAAAATGTAATAACTTTGCATCGCTTTTTCAGAGCACAACGTGAAATTTATTCTCGTGTGATGGTGAATTAAGCATTTTAGTATTAACTTAATTTAGAGTAACACAACTATTATGAAAGAAATTGATGTAACTGGTAAAAAGAGAGACATCCTTGGTAAGAAATCAGCTAAGCACCTGAGAAAAGAGGGCCTTATTCCTTGTAATCTTTATGGTGAAGCCAAAGATGAGAACGGCGCTCCTAAAGCTGTAGCATTTACATGCCCTATGAGTGAACTTCGTAAAGTAGTCTACACTCCTCACATTTATGTTATAAACCTCATTATTGACGGTGAAAAACATACAGCTATTTTGAAGGAACTGCAGTTCCACCCGGTAACAGACGCTCTGTTACATGTTGATTTCTATGAGGTTAACGACCAGAAGCCTATAACAATCGGTATTCCTGTTAAACTTACAGGTTTGGCTCAGGGTATCCGTGATGGTGGACGTATGAACCTTTCTATCCGTAAGATTAACGTAACAGCAAAATATCAGGATATACCTGAACATCTTGACATTGACGTTACAAGTCTTAAGATAGGTAAGAGCATTAAGGTTGGCGACCTGCACTTTGAAGGTCTTGAAATGGCTACCGGTAAAGAGGTCGTTGTATGCTCAATCAAGGCTACACGTAAATCTGCTAATGCAGCAAGCAGCGATGACTCTGCCGCAGCAGAATAACAAATAGCAGGTTATGGACAAATACTTGATTGTAGGACTTGGAAATCCCGGTGAAGAATACCGGGATACCAGACACAATACAGGATTTATGATATTGGACGCTTTTGCTAAGGCGTCCAATATTATTTTTGACGACCGCCGATATGGTTTTGTCGCTGAAACTTCTATTAAAGGCCGAAAGTTGTTTCTTCTCAAGCCTACTACCTATATGAATCTTAGCGGCAATGCTGTAAGATATTGGATGAATAAAGAAAATATCTCGCTCGAACATTTGCTCGTTGTTGTTGATGATCTGTCTTTGCCATTAGGTGCTTTGCGCCTTAAGGCTAGTGGAAGTAATGGTGGCCATAATGGTCTTGGAAACATTCAAAGTGTTATCGGTACACAGCAATATCCGCGGCTTAGAGTCGGCATAGGCAACGATTTTCCTAAAGGTGCGCAAGTAGATTGGGTATTAGGCAAATATGACGAAGAAGATATGAAAACGCTCACTCCGGCCATAAATACAGCTATCGAAATAATAAAGAGTTTTGTACTAGCCGGAATTGACATCACGATGAATCAGTTTAATAAAAAACATCTATAATGGCAGATACCGCAAGAATTGACAAATGGCTATGGGCTTCACGCATATTCAAAACGCGCTCTATAGCTGCCAACGCCTGTAAAAACGGGAGGGTTACCATTAATGGGGTAAATGTAAAACCATCCCATACTGTCAAGGCGGGAGAGATTGTTAATGTAAAAAAGCCCCCCGTAACATATTCTTTCAAAATATTGCAGTGCATAGAGCAGAGAGTTGGTGCAAAATTACTGCCAGGTATATATGAGAACGTAACTGATGCAAAACAGTACGAAATTCTTGAGATGAACCGTATAAGCGGATTTATCGACCGTGCACGCGGTACAGGGCGTCCTACTAAAAAAGAAAGGAGAAGCCTTGACGCTTTCATCGAGCCGGCTGAATTTGGCTTTGATGACTGGGACGATTCCTTTGAAGAAGACGATGACGAATATTAAAACTAGTAAAATAACAATCGGACACTATGACAAATATTGCAATATTTGCATCTGGAAATGGAACAAACTGTGAAAACATCATTAAATATTTTAATGACAACAATGACATAAGAGTGAAACTTGTAGTATGCAATAAACCGGATGCATATGTCCTGACACGTGCCGGGAAATATAATGTTCCTGCGCATATTCTTACAAAAGCTGAAATAAACACCCCGGATGTGTTGATGCCTCTGTTAAAAGAATATGAGATTAATTTTATAGTGCTTGCAGGCTTTTTGCTCATGATACCAAGTTTTCTCATTGAAAGTTTCAACAATAAAATTATCAATATACATCCAGCATTGCTGCCAAAATTTGGAGGCAAGGGAATGTACGGACATCATGTTCACGAAGCAGTGAAGGCGGCTAATGAAAAAGAAACCGGAATCACTATTCATTTTGTCAACAATGTATGTGACGGCGGAACCATAATAAAACAGTATAAAGTGCCCCTTACACCTGATGATACTATTGAAGATATTGAACTTAAGATCCATCAGCTGGAACAAAAATACTTTCCCCATATAATCGAAGAGGTGATTTCTTCCCAAAAGAATAAAGTCAGATAAAAGTCTTATATTCAATTATGTAATTTTAGCGTAAAATTTGCGCTGAAATTACATTTACGGGCAGGTTATCTGATTTTTATATAAATAAAAAAAGACATCATATGAATGATGTCTTTTTGTAGTGGATAGGGGAATCGAACCCCTATGCCAAGATTGAGAATCTTGTATCCTAACCATTAGATGAATCCACCATTATGCGGAAGATGAGGGATTCAAACCCCCGATACCCGTAAATGGGTATACCGGATTTCGAGTCCAGCGCATTCGGTCACTCTGCCAATCTTCCATGATATAGCGTCTGGAACTTATTTCCTTAAAGTATTTGCCGGCACAAAATACCGCTCCCCAGATGTTACCATCATTTTTGCGATTGCAAAGGTAACACTATTTTTTTAATTTACAAAATAAAAAGCGGCAAATATCTCAAATGTTATCCTCTTTTTTCCAACAGACACTGTTCACCTCATCAATATTTTTTATATTGCTTGCTGCAAACAAATATTTATTTCTATCGCAGGCAATAAGTGCTATTCGAAAGAGAGTTTAGCCAGTCTGGCCTTAAGTTGTTCAACCTCAGACAGACGTATGCTTAACTTGATCTCACATGTTGTATCATAAGTCTGTGACACTATCCTCGGTTTCATTTCTTTGACAACACGCATCACGTCATTCATCATGACATAGGGAAAATTGTAAGTAACAACATCCTCTACTTGTCTCGTTTCGACATTAGAGTCTGCTATTGCCGCTGCGGCAGCTGTCCTATATGCAACTATAAGTCCGCTAGTGCCGAGATTGACTCCTCCGTAATATCTTACAACAACAATAAGTATGTCTGTCAGTCCGCTGCTGTTTATCTGTCCAAGAATAGGCTTGCCGGCTGTGCTGCTCGGTTCACCGTCATCGTTTGCCCTAAAGTTCTTTCTCTCAGCACCAAGCATATATGCATAGCACACATGACGTGCGTCATAATATTTTTTTCTGTAAAAAGTCAGTAATTCTTTTATATCATCTTCAGACTCCACATGATGTGAAAAAGCGAGGAACTTACTCCTCTTTTCGGAATAAGTTCCCTCGCCCACATTTGTTATAGTCTTAAATTCATCAATAGTCATCAAGATGTATTTAAGTTATTGTCCAATAATTATCTTAAACAAGTTTATGAATAATAAGTCCTGAACGCAATTTTGGTTCAAACCATGTTGCCTTAGGAGGCATTATCTTGCCGCTGTCCGCAATATCCATAATCTGTTTCATCGTTACAGGATAAAGAGCAAGAGCCATACGCATCTCTCCACTGTCAACTCTGCGCTTCAATTCTTCCAGTCCACGGAGTCCGCCGACAAAGTCTATACGCTTATCTGAACGCAAATCCTTTATACCGAGTATCTCATCAAGAATGAGTCGGCTTGAAATATCAACATCAAGCACACCGATAGGATCTTTGTCGTCAAAAGTTCCGGGCTTTGCTGTCAGACTATACCATTTGCCGTCGAGATAAAGAGAGAAATTGTGCAGATGATTAGGTTTATAAATTTCTGTACCCTTCTCTTCAACCTCAAAGTTCTTTTTCAAGGCATTGAGGAAATCCTCTGAACTCAGTCCATTAAGATCCTTAACTACTCTGTTATAGTCAAGAATTGTAAGTTGAGAAGCCTGGAAGCAAACAGCCATAAAGTAATTATACTCTTCTGTGCCCTTATGATTAGGATTCTGTTTTGCTTTTTCTGCACCAACAAGAGCAGCAGCAGCAGAGCGATGATGTCCATCAGCAATATATAATGCCGGCATTTTTGCAAATTCCTTTGTAACGATATCAATATCCTTACTGTCAGATATTATCCAGAACTGATGACGGAATCCGTCAACAGGAGCAATAAAGTCATATTCTGGAGTAGTCTGAGCATAACGCATAATAAGGTCGTTTAGCACAGTATTATCTGGATATGCAAAGAATACAGGCTCAATGTTTGCATTGTTAACCCTTACATGTTTCATTCTGTCTTCTTCCTTATCCCTACGTGTAAGCTCATGTTTCTTAATTACACCGTTAAGATAATCGTCAACATAGGCACAGACAACAAGACCATATTGTGTCTTGCCGTTCATCGTCTGGGCATAAATATAATAGTTTTCCTTGTTGTCTTGAACTAACCAGCCCTTCTCTTGGAATTTTTTGAAATTCTCGGCAGCCTTTTCATAAACACGCGGATCATATTCGCTTGTGCCAGGTTCGAAATCTATTTCAGGCTTAATTATATGATAAAGACTTTTCTCGTTGTTTCCAGCTTCCTTACGAGCCTCTTCAGAATCAAGCACATCGTATGGTCTTGACTCTACCTCTTCAACATACTGTTTAGGAGGACGTATACCTTTAAAAGGTTTTATTTTAGCCATAATATCATTCCTTTAATTTAAATAGCGCAATTATCTGGTAATCAGACTGTTATTTATTAACCTGAAACTTAGTGCATCCATCTTTGAAATAGGCATTAATCTGCTTAGCAGCAGCAATACCGGCATTAATGTTTGCCTCGGCTGTCTGTGCGCCCATTTTCTTAGGAGTACTGAAGTAACGTCCCTCAAACTTAGCGAATTCCTCATCAGCATCAGGCTTAATATCTGTAATATATTTCAAGTCTGTACGCTCTGACAAAAGTTTAATAAGTTCAGGTTCGTTGATAACTTCCTTACGGGCTGTATTGATTACAATACCACCCTTCTCCATCATGTTAACCAAATTATAATTAATGCTTTGCTTTGTTTCTGGTGTTGCAGGTATATGCAAAGAAACGATATCACAGTTCTTAAACAAATCTTCCTGCGAGCCCACAGCCTTTACGCCGGCTTCTTCAATCACTTCTTTCGGGCAGAATGCGTCATATGCGTAAACGTCCATACCGAAACCTTTGGCTATGCGTGCTACATTACGGCCGACATTACCAAATGCCAAAATACCGAGTTTCTTTCCTTTCAGCTCTGTTCCAGCCTTTCCGTTATAGAAGTTTCTCACAGTATAAACGAGCAGGCCAAACACAAGCTCGGCCACAGCATTAGAGTTCTGTCCGGGAGTGTTCTCAACAATCACACCCTTCTCTTTTGCATAAGCAGTGTCAATGCTGTCATATCCGGCACCTGCACGTACAACAATCTTAAGATTTTTTGCAGCATCAAGCACTGCGGGAGTAATTTTATCTGAACGTACAATCATTGCGTCTGCGTCCTTAACAGCGTCAAGGAGCTGTGCAGCATCTGTATATTTTTCAAGTAAAACGAGTTCGTTACCTGTACCTTCTATTTCTTTTCTTATACCTTCTACAGCAACAGCAGCAAAAGGTTTCTCAGTTGCAACCAATACTTTCATTTTCTTACGATTTAAATTGTTGTTAATAAATTTCGGGAAACACCCTAATGTTTTAAAACACAAGAGAAGCACACCCTGCCAGAGATTTAAATTAACCACTAATCAATCCTCGCCGACGATATGCTTCTCCTGCATATATGGCATGCCTATAGCATATATGCGACATGCCTATTAGTTAATCGGTTACAGCATTAATGCTGAGCCTCAAAGTCTTTCATGCACTTAACAAGTGCCTGAACACCTTCGATTGTCTGTGCATTATAACAACTTGCACGGAAACCGCCAACAGAACGGTGGCCCTTAATTCCTACCATACCCTGAGATGTTGCATACTCCAAGAACGGTTTCTCAAGATCAGCATATTCCTCGTTCATAACAAAGCAGATGTTCATCAGAGAGCGGTCTTCTGTATTTACAGTTCCGTGGAACAACTTATTTCTGTCGATTTCTGAATAAACGATGTCGGCACGCTCATGAGCTAATTTATCCATAGCTTCTACTCCACCCATCTTCTTAATCCAACGGAGGTTTTCAAGAGCTGTATAGATAGGAACAACAGGAGGTGTGTTGAACATAGAACCCTTTTCTACATGTGTCTGATAATTCAACATTGTAGGAATCTGTCGCGGAGCCTTGCCAAGCTCGTCATCCTTAACGATAACAATAGTAACGCCGGCCATTGAAAGGTTCTTCTGTGCTCCGGCATAAATACATTTGTATTTGGCAACATCAACAGGACGGCTAAAGATATCTGAAGACATATCACCAATAAGAGGAACATTTACATCAAGATCCTTACGGATTTCTGTTCCATAAATAGTATTGTTTGTTGTGATGTGCAGATAGTCAACGTCATCAGGGCATGTCCATCCCTTTGGAATGAAAGTAAAGTTTGCATCAGCTGAAGAAGCCACTTCAACGACCTCGCCAAACAGTTTAGCCTCCTTCATGGCTTTCTTTGCCCATGTACCTGTGTTAAGATAAGCAGCTTTCTTTATAAGGAAGTTGTAAGGTATCATACAAAATTCCAAAGAAGCTCCACCGCCTAAGAAAAGCACTGAGTAGCCTTCAGGAACATTAAGTAATTCTTTGATAAGTGCAACAGCTTCGTCTACGACCGGCTGAAAATCTTTTGATCTGTGGCTAATTTCTGCCAATGAAAGACCGATACCGTTGAAATCAAGGATTTGTTTGGCAGTATTCTCAATCACTTCACGTGGAAGTATTGATGGACCTGCATTAAAGTTATACTTCTTCATTTGATAGTTTTGGTTTAAAATTAACAATTATACATTTTTTTGCTTCATAGCAATTGCGAAGTTACAATTTTTATTTGAACTGGCAAATTTTTTTTGAGAAAATATACAATCTATTTTCTGATTACCGTATTATTTTATCAACTCTACTATAGTTTTAATACCTTTTAGCTTTTCACCTGCGGTGCGAGTCACAACACTTTTCCATTTGTCACGGTTCACAGCTGCATACGAACAACGTTCCTTGACATCTATACGCCCAATCTCACTGCCTTTAAGTCCGCCAGTCTTACAAAGGAAGCCGAGCACATCACCTTTTGATATCTTGTCTTTTTTGCCCTTTCCTATATAGAGCGTTACCATCTTCGGCTGAGGTGGAATCTTCACATCTAACGGCAAGTCGTATTTTTTTGGCGTGTCCTTAATGTACTCGGGCAGAGTTTCTTCTGGGCCAAGCAGGAAAAAAGCTCGTCCTTTTGCCTGCCACCGGCCTGTACGCCCAACCCTGTGTATATACTCATCTTCTCCCTGAGGCAGATGATAATGTACAATATTATCCACTTCCGGAATATCAAGACCTCGCGCTGCAAGATCAGTACCTACAAGTACACTTGCAGAGCCGTTACTGAATCGGTAGATGGCGTCTTCGCGAGCTTTTTGATCTAGTCCGCCATGAAAGGCACTTACAACAAAGCCTTTGTTACGCAAGAATTCTGACACACGCTCAACGCTGTCACGATAGTTTAAAAATACTATAGTGCTCGATTCTCCAAAACTGCAAAGCAATGAATATAATGCATCAAGCTTATCTTTATCCTTGCTTTTTGCCACAAAGAGGTTTATTCTGTCCGGTATCTGGCTGTCTGTAAGAAAATCAAGACGCACCACCTTGCCCATGTTGACAAATCCGGGTATTTCTTCTGCATCTGTAGCCGACAATAATACACGTCTCTCTACATATGGCAACTTGCTTATAACGGCACTCATTTCATCGCGAAAGCCCATTTTCAGACATTTGTCAAACTCGTCTATAACTAAATAACAAACATCATCAGCAATAATGTTTCCTTTATCCAGATGGTCGTTAAGGCGTCCTGGAGTTGCAAAAACTATATGCGGCTTAATCTTACGCAGATTTCTGTGCTCATCCATTGCGGCGCGTCCACCATAAAGGGCCATTGAGCGCAGTCCGCAACCCATACGCGTAAACACGTCGTGCGACTGCAGAGCCAATTCTCTGCCCGGTACTATGACTACAGCCTGAAGCATGTCAGACTCAGGATTAAGCATACCTGCCAATGGCAGCAGATATGCCAATGTTTTTCCGCTGCCGGTCGCAGACAGCACAACAAGGTCGGAATTGGTGTTAACAATAACGTCACCAGCCTGATACTGCATTTTATTAAGCGACTCAATATTTAGTCTCTGTAATATATCTTGAATTTTCATAATGTCAGTTTTATTTCTATAATCAATAATCGTAAATCGTACCCGCAACATGCGCGGCCTATCCGTTTTGATAAAAACGTACAATACTTTGTTACGGCAAAGATAATGCAAAAAAATGATTAAGCAGGACTTATCCTCCATTTTTTATCTTTTATCTCATACTTGTCATTATTTCCATTATTTTATCATAGAACGAATAAACATTTTATGTGACTCGAAAGATACTTCGAATGATAATGAGAGACAAACAGCATGCATACCATTGTCCAAGAGATATTGCCAATGCGAAGTAATTATAACTTATACATTCTATCCTGACATATAAAGTTTTGCATATATAAATCCACGTATAAACGAATTGTTCCATATGTTTTTTATGTCTCAACCTAATTTGCCACTGTAGGGTTACACCCTATTTCATAAACATTATATATATATACGCGCAAAAAAATAAAATACTATATATTATATGTATTCAATTTATTTTTTTACGCATATATATAAAGTTTAAGGAATAGCCTATCACCCTATCACTTCATAGCAGTATAGACATAGCGGAAAATGCAATTTATATAGTTATAAATATTTGATAAGCTTAACTTTACACAAACCGCAAATAACAAATATTTACAATACATGCATTAATCACTATATAATGATAAATGCCATAAAAATGGCATTTTATTTTTTTGAAAATAAAATAAACAAAAAAAATAAAATGTAAATTTTAATTACCATATTTTTTTTAAAATTAAAAAAATAAAATTCTTATTTAGAATATTTTAAGTTATAAATAGAACAAAAAAGTGACAGGCTTGTGACAGGTCTATATTCAATGTTTTATACCTGTAATAATTAAATCAAAATCGAATATTTTGAATGATAAATATTCGTAAATTATATATATGATATTCATATCATAATATAAAATATAATTATATTTTATAGTCGTAGCATAATGAACAAGTCACTGAAATATGCCACAGAACTCACTGTATTTCACACAACAACTCAACGAATTTCATACAGTATTTCTACGAATTAATTTCTCTTTATACAACAAACATCTTGAAACACCACACATAAAAATTAACTCATTAATAATATTTATGACCATTGCATATACAAAAACATAAGAGCAAAAGCCATTTAGTATAACTTATGGTATTCTTTGAATCATTTCAACAAACATGTTGTAAAAGACAGTCGCCATCCAAAATTAATTTTACACATGCAAGTAATTTACAAATAAGTCTGTATCGACTATTATGACCTTTCTCCCATTTTATGCAAAAAGCATCTGCCATTCCAAAATTTTTATGTACTTTGAATTTACATTTAGAAAAGGCCTGATATAATCACTTACTTCCTTTTTCTTTTGATATTCCTTTTTTCAGAAGTACTTCAGCTTCATCTAAATTTACAAAATTATTTTTCAGTACATCAGGATATTTCATGGCTATTTTCAATTGTTCTATGCCTTTATTTATGAGAAAATCGTTTGTTATTGACAAAATTCCTTGATAATAAGAAAATATAGCTTTGTCATCTGGATATATCTTTTTTCCTTCTTCTAATATTTTCCATGCCTTTTTATATTGACCGAGTTTAGGTAAGACATTCAATGAGTACACCCTTCTCCAATATAGTGTTTCATGTTCTTGACTCAATTTTTTATATCTCTCCAGGCATCGTTGCAAGTAGTAATCTGCCTCTTCCCATAAACCAAGTTTATTCATTAAGTCTCCCATAACACCCAATGCATTAGGATCAGAATCTTCATTTTCCAGGGCTTTCTCATAATAAGCCCGTAAACTATCAATTGATTCTTTCTCGCCTTTTTGAATAGCAGTCCACAAGAAAGCAGAAATGCATGAACCAGAAATTGGCAATTCTTGTTTATAGAGATCTCTGTTATTTTCATTTATGCTTTTAAAAGATTGCCACAAAGAAACGTCAGCATGGTCTATGGCATCGTATATACTGTCGATATTGTAATATTTGTCATACAGACTTGTCAAAGCTTGCATTATCCCAGCCGGAATTACAGACATGTGGTCTGCTTTAATATTATATAACTTAACATCATATTGCCTTTCTTGAAAACTTTCATACAAACTACGGCCAAAAGATTGTCTTTCTTCGGTATCATCCATAGCTGTAATTATGCGGATACTCGGACTCTTTGCACTGTATTTTGCTTCAAAGCCAGGAATATGTTTCATTTCTTCAGGCGAGAATAGAATATAAGATGTCATATAATCATTTTCTGCATTGATATAATAGTTAAGATAGCTTGCTGTATACGAATGGCCAACTAACGTATTAAAGCCTGATGTGGGAATAATCCGATTTATTTCATTTGTCAAATCAGTGTTAACATAATTATAAAACTTTACTCCACTGGAATCAAGACTATTATTAGACAAGTCGTATCCTACATCATTCCTGTTTCCGGGAGTTGAATAATCTATTGCAACGACTGCCGTTGGAGGAATATAGTCAAAAGTCTGTAAATAAATTGCAGTAGAAGCAATAACATCAAATGTATAGTCTGCATCCAAAACAAACAGCACATTATACTTTACATTAGGATATGCAGAAGCAGGTAACGCTATTCTGAAAGAACGAGTATCGTTATAAGTTGATGACTTAGGCACTATAAAATATTTTGTGTAAATGTAAAATACAGGATTCAAAATAGAGTTC
>ENA-UONW01000741-UONW01000741.1-human-gut-metagenome-genome-assembly--contig:-CS52-NODE-741-length-46143-cov-22.627040_pt1 | contig 46143 bp, 32 predicted proteins | sample MGYA00242463_ERZ724010 | MGnify/ENA metagenome assembly ERZ724010 | reverse complement strand
AAATATATCAAAAGTGAATAATATAATTATTTACGAATAAGTACACAAAACATGTAATTAATACGAAAAATATCAAAAAATATATACATATTATCAATAAAAGTATATAAATGAATTTGATTAACTAAGCATCAATATTACATTGTTAAAAACAATCTTCATTATAAATATCTTCACAAATCTATTAAGACTAAGAAAACATATAATATAAGCTTGACCATAGTATATCTTTTAACATTTTATCTTACACAACCAATTGTTATAAAAATATTAATTGCCTACAAAAGACATTTAATTATATATAAGACAGCATCGAATATCTTCTGTACAAACAGTATACAACTCATCAAGAAATTCCAAATGTTCCTTCCGAATTTTTGCAACTGATTTTGACTAAGAAAGTCATCGAGTTACGACACAAAACTCATTGAGTTTTGTGTCATATTTCTATTATTTTCCAATCATGCAACAGCCATATTTACTATTGTTTAATCTGATATTTTATGACAACTATTATAGACCAATTAGTATAACAAAGGTAGGTTAATAACAACAGATATTTCAAATGACTATAAAAGAATATTTATAATAGTATAATTAAGCAATTTAATATATATTATTGATTAACAGATATTTATATATAAACATTAAAGTTTGAATTGCATTATGTCAATACATAATATTCAGTTAAATTCAAACCAATAAGCAGACTTAATTTGGATTACGTTTACAAATATATTGACACTTTCAGACATTAGTCCTTCTCATATTACCATATTAAAGTATGCCTTTTATATGGCTCATTATGCCTGCTAAAAAATGAATGACAATAGGATTAATAGGAAACTACAAAGCAGACGAATGCTAATGGCTGATTTAGATTAAACCTAAATTTGTAATTGGCTGCACATAGTTTTATCTATCTTGTACATTTATGCTTTCAGCCGTATTTTTGTTTTCTATTGGCGCCTTTTAATTCGCATTTTCTTGATATCGCCAGCTATACTTACGAAAAATCTAACGAAAATACGATCAATATAAAGCAATAAAGCAAAAATACAGACCGAATCAGAATACCAGATTTAGCATTAAAAATGCTGCATAATATGTCATTCACCAACCTGTCACTTTTTTGGTCGATATACAACATGAAGTGTTCTAAAAAAGAAATTCTTTTTTTGAAAAATAAAAAAAACGAATAATTAAACTTTACATTTTTATTTTTTTGTTTTTTCCATTTTTCAAAAAAATAAAATGGCTATTTTTCGACAATTTTGCGATAAAGGTGGTCAAGGTGTCACTAATCAAGTTTTATTATAAAGTAAATGCGTAAATAGCTTATTTATAATAAATTATAGATTTTATGGTAAGATTTCTCAACATTTTAGACGCAAAATAGTGACAGGTATGACAGGTATTTTTAAAAATTTCCCTATATACGTAAAAAAATAAATTAAATGGATATATATTATAGTATTTTATTTTTTTTTGCGCGTATATATATATAAAGTTTATAAAGTACCTAGTCACCCTATCACTTTTCGAGTGGAAAAAGAAGGAAAATGGAGTAGTGAAAGGGCAAGAAAAAGAAGAAGGATTTATATGGCATAGTTAACATTTCTGTTAATAGTCAGAAATGCCGGAAGAGTTAAGCAAAAATCTCAGATGGATGCTAACGGCGCCATTTGAATTAAGACAAACGGCAGTACAGATAAATCCTAATTAAATGACAGATTAAATGCCGATGTGTTCGTAGAGGATACGAAAACCTATCAGGAGAAGAATTATTCCGCCAATAAGTTCTGGCTTCAGACGCTTGACAATAGACTTGCCACACACAACGCCAAGGACATTGCCAAGTATAGACATTACGAACGAACATACACCGATAATGGCAAGAGGCACAGCAAGCTGGTCTACGCTCTTATAGCCAAGACACGCAAAGGAGATGCCCACAGCCAGTGCGTCGATACTTGTCGCCACGGCAAAAAGCAGCTGACTGGTCAGCTTAGAAGGATTGAAATGAGCTTCCTCCTCACTTCCGAAAGAGTCTTTTATCATCTTGCCGCCAAGAAATGCCAAAAGGCCGAAAGCTATCCAGTGGTCTACGGATTCGAGGTAATGACTGAAATAACTTGTGCCCAACCATCCTATAAACGGCATCATTGCCTGAAAAAGGCCGAACAGAAATGCCATACGCAGTATTACAGACAAGACGTATTTACGGATGATAACTCCACTTACTATTGAAACAGTGAAACAGTCCATGGCCAAAGCCAGGGCAAGAAACGTGATATCTAAAAGACTCATTATGCCAATTTGTAATGTGTGATACGTTTATTACGCTCCGGGCTGTAAGCCGGCGCGATAATTCGCGTGCAAAGGTAATAAAAATTATTTTAAATATTTTAGGGCACAAGAGTTAGATTAAAATCACGATGCGAAATGGCATTAATGATACGGCTAAAATGATTATCAGGCATGGAATATAATGACCGCAATCTCTTATTTTACGGCATAACTCGATGTTGAATGTCGTAAAAGTATAAATATAGATGAATTTATTTTGAATAGCATCCGATTTGCATTATCTTTGCACATAAGATAAGCTGCATCTCGGCATAACATTCAAGCAAGACTTGATGATTCTGCTCTCGATTTGCATTATCTTTGCACATAAGATAAGCTGCATCTGGCATAACATTCAAGCAAGACTTGATGATTCTGCTCTCGATTTGCATTATCTTTGCACATAAGATAAGCTGCATCTGGCATAACATTCAAGCAAGACTTGATGATTCTGCTCTCGATTTGCATGCATTATTATCGCACATTAAACAACAATCATATATGCGCACCAATTATAACGAGAATAATTATCAGCATTATATAGTAAAAGAAGACAAACCGCTGCTTGAATTTCTGCTTGACAGCATAGAAAATACAAGCCGCACAAAGATAAAGTCTACTCTGCAGGGAAGGGGAGTGAAGGTAAACGGAAAAGTGATAACCCAGTTTGACTACCCACTGAAGAGCGGCATGAAAGTGGCGGTGAGCAAGAGCAAGCAGACATCAGAGATGTTCAAAAACCGCTACATCAAGATTGTCTACGAAGACCGCTATATCGTTGTGATTGAAAAGAACATAGGCATATTGTCTATGGCAGCGGGACACAGCTCGTTAAACGTAAAGACTGTACTCGACTCATACTTCAAGTCGACAAGACAGAAATGCACTGCGCATGTGGTTCACAGACTTGACCGCGACACAAGCGGCCTGATGATATACGCCAAGGACATGCAGACAGAACAGACACTGGAGCATGAGTGGCACGACATTGTTTACGACCGCAGATACGTTGCCGTGGTAAGCGGCGAGATGGAAGACGACTACGGAACAATGACAAGCTGGCTGAAAGACAACAAAGCCTATATAACATATTCGTCACCCTATGACAACGGAGGTAAGTATGCCGTTACGCACTTTCATACATTAGACCGCACGACAGACCACAGCCTTGTGGAATTCAGGCTGGAGACAGGCAGAAAGAACCAGATACGCGTACATTCGGCAGACATGGGGCACCCCGTATGCGGAGACATAAAATACGGCAATGGCGACGATCCGGTGGGACGTCTGTGTCTTCATGCCTATGTGCTGTGTTTCTATCACCCTGTGACAAGGCGTCGCATGGAGTTTGAGACACCAATACCGGCAGCATTCAGAAAACTGTTTAAGTAACGGTAACGCTGCATCTTGGCGACAAAGATCATGATATTACTAACTTATTGAAAAATGGAAAACTTCGGATATTATATATTTTGCATTATAGCACTCATTGTAGGAATATTTGTCATTAAGAAGGTTGCAGGATGCCTTATGAAAACAATATTCTTTATCATCATAATAGCCGTTTTGGCGGCTTGTTATTATCTGTTCTTTAAATAACGGAGGCAACTGACATAATGGATGTAGAAGCAGTGAAACGGCTGATAGAAAGCCGTCCCAACTTGTCGACGGCTTTAGGCATGGACTTCATATCAACTCCCGAAGACGACGTATGCAAGGCAACGATGACCGTTGACGAACGTAACCGTCAGCCATTCGGTTTCTTAAGCGGAGGCGCATCCCTGGCACTGGCAGAAAATGTGGCAGGAGTAGGGTCGCTAGCCCTGTGCCCCGACAAGATATGCGTGGGCATAAGCGTCAGCGGCAATCACGTGAAAGCCGTGGAAGAAGGCGACACCGTAACAGCAACGGCACGACTTGTCAGTCGCGGACACAAACTGCATGTATGGGATGTGGACATAACCAACTCTTCAGATGAGCTTATATCCACCGTCCATGTTACAAATTACATCATTACGCCAAAAAATCAGGAAGATGAATAACAGCTTTGTCTTGTACAGGTTGCCGCATGAGACAACCTGCACCATAATGCGCCAATGCGACGGCGATGCGGAAATACTGACATCGTATGACGAACTGAGCGGAAGGACAGGCTTTGTGTTTTCGCCTTTCCTTATGTCTGCCGACCATCCTCTGCTGCTCATAAGGCCCGATGAGGTTAAGACCTTTGAAGTAAGTGATTGTGCCGAGACAGAGCCACAGCCCTTTGAATGCCGTAACACGGAAAAGGAAAGGCTACGGTATGAAAGCAACTTTACTACATTTCACACAAATCTGCAAGAAGGAAATTTCAGAAAGATTGTACTGGCGCGCAGCAGTGATGAGACAGCATGCAAGGATGCAAGCCCTGAAGAGATATTCAGGCGCGCCTGCTGTATGTATCCCAACGAGTTTGTGGCCCTGGTGTCAACGCCATACAGCGGAACATGGCTCATGGCGACGCCGGAGACTCTTGTAGAAGGATGCGGAGACGAATGGCACACAGTGGCACTTGCCGGAACAAAGCGCATGAACGACGGCGACGAATCTTGCGGACAGAATGACTGCGGCGAAGACATCAGCAAAGTATGGGATCAAAAGAACATACACGAACAGCAATATGTTGCCGACTATATCAGAGAGTGTCTGAATGACTTTACGCACGAAATAGAGGAAACAGAGCCAAAGACTCTTGTGGCAGGCAGGCTGATGCATATCGTGACCCATTTCAGATTTAAGCTGAAAGGCCATGACAGTCTGGGCCGACTTGTAGGAACACTACATCCTACGCCGGCTGTATGCGGGCTGCCAAAAGATAAGGCGTATAAGTTTATCTTGGAAAACGAAAACGGCGACAGAGGATACTACAGCGGTTTTTCAGGACCGCTGAACATCAACTGCGCCACCCACCTGTTTGTTACGCTAAGATGTATGCAGATAAGCGGCAGAAGCTACAGGCTGTATGCAGGAGGCGGACTGTTAAGTGAGAGCAAAGTAGAAACCGAATGGCTTGAGACAGAGGCCAAAATGGATACAATGAGAAGATGTTTAGCGATAAAAAGAATATAAATGTACTTACTTCATTGCTGGTGGCACATGGAGTTAAGCGTGTTGTTGTGTGTCCGGGTTCGCGTAACGCACCCATAGTGAATAATCTAAATGAGTGTAACGACATTATGTGCTATCCGGCAACAGACGAGCGAAGTGCCGGATTCTACGCCCTTGGCATGGCACTGGCCGATGACAGTCCGGTGGCAGTATGCGTAACATCAGGTACGGCGCTGCTCAACCTTGTGCCGGCTGTGGCAGAGGCATCTTATCGCCACAGAGGTATCATAGTGATATCTGCCGACCGTCCACTTGAATGGATTGACCAGCTTGACGGCCAGACATTGCCTCAGAGTGGTGCTTTCGGAAGATATGTAAGCAAATGCGTGTCGCTGTCGGAACCTACTAACGAACAGGAATACTGGTATTGCAACCGACTTGTAAACGAAGCACTGATAGCCGTAAACTCACATGAGAGGAAGTCGGTGCATATCAATGTACATATAAACGAGCCGCTGTTTAACTTCACTCAGCCGACATTACCCGTAGAACGAAAAATAAGCTATGTGCCGGCAACAATGAACAGAGAGGCACTCATGCCGATTGCCGAAAGACTGCTGACGGCACAAAAGCCGCTGGTGATAATAGGGCAGACACGGGCATACAGCCATGAAGTGAACGAAGCACTTAAGACAATAGGGCAGAGAGCGGTGCTGATAGCCGAGACATTGGCGTCGGACGTAACGACACATTTCGACCTTATGCTGTCACGAATAGGCAAAGACGAGCGCTATATGCCCGACTTTATGCTCTATCTTGGAGACAACATTGTAAGCAAGCGCCTGAAGAAATTCCTGCGTCTTGCACATCCTGCAGAAAGCTGGGCGGTGAGCGAAGACCGTGAGATACACGACACGTTCATGCATCTTACAGGGATAATAGAAGCCGACTATAAAGACGCGCTGACAGCCCTGGCAGAAATGATAGCCGAAGCGGACAAAGGACAAGACCAAAGCAGCGCCATAGCCGACAACAGCGCAGAATACAGACGTATGTGGAAAGAACAGACAGCAATAATAGACGAAAAGATTGCTGCATTTGAACCGAGATACTCACAGATGTCTGTAGTAAAAGAGTTTGAAGAGTCGCTGGCAGACATGGAATACGACTATCAGGTGCATTATGCCAACAGCTCGGCTGTACGCCTGGCAGACATATATGCCGACCATTATGTGTGGTGCAACCGCGGAGTGAACGGCATTGAAGGCAGTCTGTCAACAGCTGCCGGATTTTCGGTTGCATGCCGTGACATGGTGTTCTGCGTTATAGGCGACCTGAGTTTCTTCTACGATCAGAACGCACTATGGAACACAAACCTTGGCGGAAACTTCCGCATATTACTGCTGAACAACGGCGGTGGCGGTATTTTTTATAACCTGAAAGGACTGAAAGACAGTGACGCGTGCGAGAAACTTGTTGCTGCATGCCACAAAACTACGGCACAGGGTATATGCACGCAAAACGACATAGGATATGTGGCAGCACACAACGCCGAAGAGCTGCATCTGGGAATAGCCCTGCTGCTTACATCGGATACAAAGCGTCCGATGATGTTAGAAGTGTTTACCGACATATCGGCAGACAGTAACGCATTAAGTGAATTAGTAAAAAACATAAAATAAATATGGCACAGAGAAACTGGGAACCTATAAAGGGATTCGATTTTAAGGAGATATTGTTTGAGCAATACAACGGAATAGCAAAGATAACAATCAACCGTCCGCGTTACCGCAATGCGTTCACGCCGAGGACGACATTTGAGATGAGTCAGGCTTTTTCGTATTGCCGTGAAGCTCAGAACATAGGAGTAGTTATTCTTACAGGCGCCGGCGACAAGGCTTTCTGCTCGGGCGGAGACATGCACGTAAAAGGACGCGGCGGATATGTAGGCGAGGACGGAGTGCCGCGCCTGAATGTGCTTGACGTACAGAAACAGATACGCTCATTGCCAAAACCCGTCATTGCGATGGTAAACGGATATGCCATTGGCGGCGGTCATGTGCTGCACGTTGTGTGCGACCTGACAATAGCCAGCGAGAACGCCATATTCGGACAGACAGGACCTAAGGTTGGTTCGTTCGATGCCGGATTCGGAGCTTCATATCTTGCACGCATAGTAGGACAGAAAAAGGCAAGAGAGATATGGTTTATGTGCCGACAGTACACAGCGGCAGAGGCAGAGCGCATGGGACTGGTAAACTGTGTAGTACCGTTTGACAAGCTGGAAGACACCTGTGTTGAATGGGCTGAGACAATGATGGAACGCAGTCCGCTGGCTTTACGCATGATAAAGGCAGGACTGAACGCAGAACTTGACGGTCAGGCAGGAATACAGGAACTTGCAGGCGACGCTACAATGCTTTATTATTTTCTTGACGAGGCACAGGAAGGCGGAAAGGCTTTCCTGGAGAAGCGTAAGCCCGACTTCAAGAAATATCCTAAGCTGCCATAAGCAGAAATGAAACATAAATGCTGCAGGAAGCTGTCAAAAGGCGGCATCCTGCGGCATTGACAAATTAAGACCAAATAAGTCATTAGACCGCACATAGCTTTATCTATTTTGTGCATTCATGCTTTCAGACCGAATCCTGATAACGATCTGGATTAAATGAAGAACAGAAATTGAACTTCAGAAACAAGCCTATATGAGTAGCCGGCATCATACTCAAAGACTATACACAACAAACAGATGCCATAAAGGAAGAATTACGTATGAAATACGAAATAAGAATTACGCCACGCATATTCCATTTTAAACAGCCGGCCGGTACTTCGCGTGGAGTATATACGACAAGACAGTCATGGATGATTGAACTTACATCACCAGAAATGCCCGGACGAAAAGGCATAGGCGAATGTGCCCCGTTGCCGGATTTAAGCTGTGACTACAAGCCCGACTATGAAGAGACACTGCACAGGATGTGCGACAAGTTTGTCAGCGAAGGAAGTATCGATTATAAAGAGATGCGCGACTATCCGTCGATGCTGTTCGGACTGGAAACTGCACTAAAACATTTTGAATGTGGCAGCATAGACTTCTATGACACACCATTCAGTCGCGGAGAAGCAGGAATACCGATTAACGGACTGGTCTGGATGGGAACGTTTGAGGAAATGATGCAGCGCATTGATGAGAAGATAAAACTCGGATTCAGATGCATAAAACTTAAGATAGGTGCAATAGACTTCGACAGGGAACTTGACATGGTGAAACATATCCGTGAACGTTTCTCACATAATGAACTTGAAATAAGACTTGACGCTAACGGCGGATTCAAGTTTGACGAAGCCTTGTATAAGCTGGAACTGCTTTCACAATACTCAATTCATTCAATAGAGCAGCCTATCAAGCAGCATCAATGGGGCAACATGGCACAACTATGCCGTGAATCACCACTGCCGATAGCACTCGACGAGGAACTGATAGGAGTGAACGAGCCGGACATGAAAGAATATATGCTCAACGTAATAAAGCCGGCATATATAATACTCAAGCCGTCGCTGCACGGAGGAATGGCAGGAGTCAGGGAATGGATTGAAGCGGCCAACGACAAAGGCATAAAGACATGGATAACGAGTGCCCTTGAAAGCAATGTCGGTCTTAACTCGATAGCTCAACTCACTGCACATGAGTATGGACCGGACATAAAAATGCCGCAAGGTCTCGGCACAGGAATGCTCTTTACTGACAATATAGACATGCCTTTGGAGATAAGGGACAACAAACTGTGGCGTAAGGTCGCAAAAAACTGAAATATGACACTTGACGAATTTTATGCCGAATGGAACAACGGCTCGGACAAGATACTGGTACACACAAGCGGATCTACGGGTACGCCTAAGCCCATGATGGTGGAGAAACGCAGGATGGAAGCCAGTGCAACCATAACCTGCGACTTCTTGAAGCTGAAGGCCGGAGACACCGCTCTGCTGTGTATGCCGCTCGACTATATTGCAGGAAAGATGGTTGTGGTGCGTTCAATAGTGCGCAACCTGAAACTTATCAGCGTAAAGCCGTCGGGACATCCCCTGCAAGGTTTAACGGAGGCACCTGTGTTTGCAGCAATGATACCGATGCAGGTATATAACAGTCTTAACGTGCCTGAAGAAAAAGAACTGCTGATGCAGGTAAAGCACCTGATAATTGGCGGGGGTGCTGTTGACGAAAAAATGGAGAAGGATCTGAGAAATTTTCCGAACGCCGTATGGAGCACTTACGGAATGACCGAAACACTGTCGCATATTGCGTTAAGACGGCTGAGCGGAAAGGAGGCGAGTTGCTGGTACACTCCGTTTGACAGCGTTGACGTGAGCGTAAACAATGAAGGATGTCTCGTTATTGATGCCCCAAGAGTTGCTGAAACAAGAATTGTTACAAACGACATAGCAGAGATAGCCAAGGACGGAAGGCATTTCCGCATATTGGGACGCAAGGACAACGTGATTGACAGCGGAGGCATAAAGATACAGATTGAAGAAGTGGAAGCTGCGTTGCGCAAACATCTTGCAGTGCCTTACATGATAACAAAGAAGAACGACCATAAGTTCGGAGAGATTGTTGTAATGCTTGTTGAAAGCACTGACACGGACAAAGTAAGAAAAATATGCGAGGCCTGTCTGCCGAAATACTGGCAACCAAAACTATATGTATCGGTGGAACACATTCCACTGACTCAAACTGGCAAACCGGCACGCAGCGAAGCTATAAAAATAGCAGAACAAATATAATATACCAATGATAAAACTCGTATAATCAATGACATAACAGAAATACGTTAAATAAATAATATAAGCGATATGGATTTTGCAAGTGTCTGATTAATCCCAACTCTTCATTAGGATTCGGTCGGGATTTTAGCTTTATATTGAGCTAATTTTCGTTAGATATTTTTTGCAGGCATAGCGGGCTATGTCAAGAAAACACGAACAAAAAGATGCCAATATAAAACAAAAAGACGGGTGAAAGCATGAATGCACGAAATTGATAAAGCTATGTGCTGTTTAATGACTGATTTGGGTTAAATTAAGACTATGACAACCAAAATACCGAAATAAAAATTTGTGTATGTATAGTTTAATGAAGTTGTGAGACTAATAAAAGATTAAAAGCGATAAGTGTTTTTATGAATTCAAAATTAAAAGGTACTTTGTGCGGTATTGGAGCCGCTGTGAGCTACGGACTCAATCCGCTTGGTGCGTTGCCGCTTTATGCCGACAACATAAACACAAACACTGTGTTGTTTTTCAGATATAGCATTGCTGTGGCCTTGCTTGCAGCATTTATGCTCTTTAAGAGGCAATCATTTATAATAACAAAAAAAGAAGCTTCTGTATTGGTAGTACTTGGAATATTGTTCGTGATGTCGTCACTGACATTATTCTTAAGTTTTCACTATATGGGAGCCGGAATAGCCAGTACATTACTTTTTGTATATCCTGTCATGGTAGCTGTAATGATGACCGTATTTTTCAAGGAAAAACTGACACTTGTCACCGTGCTGTCTATTGTCCTGGCTTTAAGCGGTATTGGACTTTTATATAGAGGCGACAATGGTGATGTGCTGAACATTACCGGAGTTCTGCTGGTTATGCTTTCGTCTTTAACTTATGCTGTGTACATTATTATTGTGAACAAGTCACCATTGCGGATGTCTTCAATAAAACTTACTTTTTATGTGTTGCTTATTGGCGTATTGTTTATCATTGCATATTCATTTATCGGTAATGGAGAAAATCATATTCAAATGTTGAAGACACCTGAAGAATGGATGTTTGGATCGATATTGGCATTGTTCCCAACTGTAATATCACTCTTACTTATGGTTGTCGCAGTTCATGAAATAGGTTCAACTCCAACAGCAATACTTGGTGCTCTCGAACCTATGACTGCCGTTGTTGTGGGAGTAATGTTGTTTAATGAACAACTGACGATGCGTATGGCAACCGGAATGGCAATGATATTAGTAGCGGTATTGTTTATCATTGCAGGCAAGTCACTCACGGTAAATAAAATCACGATGGTTATAGGCCGATTGGGACATGTCGTAGCGAAGCACTGGAGATGGAAATTATAAATAAGTTTCAGTAAAAAATTATAAGAGTGGAGCGCAGGATTATTCACATAGACATGGACGCCTTCTTTGCCTCGATAGAGCAAAGAGACAATCCTGATTTGCGCGGCAAACCAATAGTCGTAGGATTTGATGGTCCACGCGGTGTGGTCTCTACAGCGAGTTATGAAGCGAGAACATATGGCATACACTCTGCTATGTCTGTATTTAAGGCTAAGAGATTGTGCCCCCAAGTAACGGTGGTTCCATGCGACCATGCCCACTACAAAGCAATATCTATGCAGGTTTATGATATCTTTTGTTCTTTTACGGATAAAATTGAACCGTTATCAATAGATGAAGCGTTTCTTGATGTGACGGAAAGTGAGACTGACCGCAGTCCGGAAGATATTGCCATGGCTATAAAAGACAGAATCAGAAATGAGCTTTGTCTTACTGCATCAGCGGGAATATCCTATAATAAATTTCTTGCAAAGATAGCATCCGATTATAACAAACCTGACGGAATGTTTTCAGTAAGTTCTGAAGAAGCGTTAGATTTTCTGGCCGAACTGCCAATAGAAAAGTTTTGGGGCGTCGGCCCGAAGACAGCATCAATGATGCACAAGATGGGAATATTCAACGGACTGCAACTGCGCCAATGCACAATGAATCATCTTACAGACGTCTTTGGGAAAGCCGGTGAAATGTATTACAACTTTGCGAGAGGCATTGACGACCGACCTGTGGAACCTGTCAGAATAAGAAAATCAGTAGGGTGTGAACAGACTTTTCTGACTGACCTTAACAGGAAGTCGGCAATATACATAGAGCTTTATCACATAGTGCTTGAACTTATGGAACGACTTAATAAAAGTAAATTTTGCGGACATACACTGACGCTGAAAGTGAAGTTTAACGACTTCGTTCAGATAACACGAAGCATAACATCAGTAAAGCCTTTGGACAGCAAAGACACTATACTTCCTCTTGCAAAAACTTTAATGGAACAGGTGGACTATTCTTCAAAACCTGTAAGATTAATTGGCCTTTCAGTTTCAAATCCTCATAATGAACGACAAAGACCCGAATGGGTGGAAGGAACGCTTAAGTTTAAGGACTGGGAAGATTTTACGACAAAATAGCTTGCATTTGTTGAATATGTTTTGTAAATTTGCACCAGATTTTTTAAGGTAAAAAATAATCGTATACTTTTTTTATATGAAACAAACTAAGATTGTAGCTTCTATAAGCGATCGCAGATGCGATGTAGATTTTATTCGTCAACTTTTTGATGCAGGAATGAATGTGGTCAGAATGAATACTGCACATGCAACGCCTGACGGAATCAGACAGATAATAAAAAATACACGTGCGGTCAGCAAGCATATTGGTATTTTGATAGATACCAAAGGCCCGGAAGTTAGAACTACAGGTAACGATGCTCCGATTGAATATAAGACAGGTGATGTAGTAAAGATTTTTGGACGCCCTGAAATGAAGACAGAGCACGACATATTGAATCTGTCGTATGAAAATTTTGCTAATGATGTTCATGTAGGTGACGATATTCTTTTTGATGACGGTGCCATTGACATGAAAGTTATTGGCATAAATGGTCCTGCCGTAGTGGCGCAGGTTCAAAATGACGGTCTGCTTGGTTCACACAAGAGTGTAAATGTTCCTGGCGTACACATTGACTTGCCGGCACTCACAGAAAAAGATAAGCGTAACATACTGCTGGCAATTGAAGAAGATATCGATTTTATTGCCCATTCATTTGTCAGAAGCAAAAAAGATGTACTCGCTGTACAGAAAATTCTCGATGAGCATAACAGCGATATCAAAATTATTTCAAAAATAGAAAATCAAGAGGGCGTTGACAATATCGACGAAATTATTGATGCCTCTTATGGAATAATGATTGCACGTGGCGATTTGGGTATTGAGGTGCCTATTGAAAAGATTCCAGGAATACAGAGAATGATCATACGCAAATGTATGATGGCTAAAAAGCCTGTAATCGTTGCTACACAGATGCTACATACAATGATTAACAACCCGCGTCCTACGCGTGCTGAGGTTACAGATATTGCAAATGCAATATACTACAGAACTGACGCACTTATGCTTAGCGGTGAGACTGCTACGGGAAAATATCCTGTAGAAGCTGTAAAAACGATGGCATCGATAGCTGAACAGGCAGAACAAGACAAAATGTATGACCATGATACAGATTTCCCGCTGAGTGAGAATTGCGACGTTACGGAGTTTTTGGCACGTAATGCCATTGAAGCCACTGAACGTCTTGGTGTAAAGGGTATTATTACTGACAGTAAGACTGGTCTTACAGCACGTAATCTGGCTGCATTCAGAGGTCCTAACCCGGTACTTGCAATCTGCTATAAAGAAAAGACTCAGCGTTGGCTTGCTTTGAGTTATGGAGTTATTCCTGTTGCTCAGCATGAACAGATTGGAGCTCAAGAGCAATTCTTGGCTGCGTTGCGTATGTTGAGACAAAAGGGCTATCTATGCATGGATGATAAGATAGCATATCTAAGTGGCAGTTTTGGAAAGGGTGGGGGTACAACTTTCCTTGAAATCAATAAGGTGAAAGAAGTGTTCAACAGGTCATACGAATTTCATCTGCCAAATAGTACAAGATAAAATAGATTTGAATTGCTGCATAAGGTAAACTGGCAGCATAAAACCATATTAGTGTAACTCGGTATACGGTCAACAACAGTATTTCTTTTATAATTGACGGCATGCCGACCGATATATAATAGAGAATATGTCAAGATGCAATGTACTTTAGATAGTCTGATACGAGCATCTTGGCATATTTTTTTTGTATCAGAGTATAATTGGCTGTTGACGCTTTGATACAAACGCATGCCAAATGTGTTGTTATATGCGGCATTTCATGCTGTAAAAGGTATTATTTGGGAAGATAAAAAGCCATATATTATTTTTATATCCAAAATAGTTATTTAGACGGTATTTATTTTTGGATATTTTGAGTATTCAGGCTGAATCTTAATGACTTGGACTTATGCCCAATAATCAGAAGTAAGCCAGCAAAATAAAATGTGATGCACCCTCACGTAAAGGATGCATCACCACTTGATTACAGGAATATGATTCCATTTACACTTTAATATCTTTTGCCTTTAATTTATTTTAAATGCAATGACATTTTTCATGGCCTTATCAAGATAGAATGTGTACGGAACCGTGTCTTTGCCATTGTAAATCCTTGTCTTTGTCAGGATATACGGTTTCTTACCTTTATTTGTTCCGTAAGCTATATTCTTCTTGAAAAGACTGTTATTTTTCGCATTAATCTTCATTACGTTTATCATGCTGTCTGTGATATTCCTTGTAGAATCAATGTTATTAAAACTTATAGAATAGTCGGCAGACAAAAGATTCTGATCAAGAAAATCCTTAACGACACCTTCTGCTTTATGCTGCTCACTACAACTCATTGCCAGGAATGCCGCAGAACAGATGACAACTACCTTAAAATAACGTTTCATTATATGAAGCGTTATTTCTCAGGAATATTCTTCATTATTTCGAGAAGATGGTCCCAAACCATTTGAACCGTAGGTATGAGCAGACGCTCCTCCGGAGAGTGTACACCTCGCAGTGTCGGGCCCATAGAAACCATATCAAGGTTAGGATATTTCTCAGAGAAGAGACCACACTCCAAACCAGCATGAATTCCGATTATCTGTGGCTCCTTATTGAATAGCTTTCTATATGTATCAGCAACAATTTCTGTAAGTTTGCTGTCTTGCTTCATCTGCCAAGCAGGATATTGGTCGCCCTGAGTTACCTCTGCACCGGCAAGCTGGAACAAGGCCTTTATGGTGTTGCCCATATTTGTAAGATTACTCATTACATTAGAACGCTGAGAAGCAACAACAGTAATTTCATTGTCAGATGTTGTAACACTTGCAACGTTGCTTGAAGTTTCAACCATCCATGCTAAAGCTTCGTCCTGACACATTGCCATCACACCATTGTCAACAGCCTGAAGAGCCTGAATAAACTTAGTGTTGACAGGTTCCTTGATTACCGGCTCATTATCAGCACTTTCAAGACTGAATTTGATTTCGTGTTCAGTAACATGGAACTCATCTTCAACCTCCTTAGTAAATACATTCAAATCGACACTTACATTTTCCTTATACTGAGCAGGCACGGCAAATACAACAACGCCATCACGAGGAATTGCATTATGCATGCGTCCAGAATTAAAGCTGGCAAGGCGTACGCCATATTTTTCGTTCATCAGATAAATAAATCTAGCCAAGAGCTTTATACCATTGGCAAACTTCTTATTGATGTCGTCACCGCTGTGTCCGCCATGAAGTCCTTTGAGGGATAATTTAAGGAAGAAATAATCTGCCGGAGCATTTTCTCTTTCGGTTTTAAACTTTGCAACAGTTGTCATACCACCGGCACAGCTGATGAAGAACTGTCCTTCGTCCTCACTATCAAGGTTGATAAGCATGTCACCGGTCATGAAACCTTCCTTCATGCCGTTAGCACCAGTAAGACCTGTCTCCTCGTCTCTTGTGAATACACACTCAACAGGTCCATGCTCTAGAGTATCATCGTCAAGCACGGCAAGCTGCATGGCACAGCCAATTCCGTCATCAGCACCAAGAGTTGTGCCTTTGGCTTTCATCCATTCTCCGTCAACATAAGTTTCAATCGGATCCTCTTCAAAGTTTATTTCTTTGTCAACGAGCTTGTCGCATACCATATCCATGTGGCTTTGCAGGATAAGAGTCTTCTTGTTCTCATATCCCTTCGATGCTTTCTTTCTGATAACCACATTTCCGGTTTCGTCAACTACAGTTTCGAGATTTCTTGATTCACCGAAATTCTTGAGATATTCAATCATTTTTTCCTCGTGCTTTGACGGACGTGGAATCTTGTTGATTTGTGCAAAGTGCTCAAACACACTTGCCGGCTTTAATTCATTTTTTTCCATTATTATAGCTACATTTATGTTATTTTGTTAAAAATCAATCTCTTAGTCAGCGATAAGCAATTAATGAACAACAAAAACAAACGAGTTTGTTTTGTATTGTCTTTGATTTGCATTATCTTTGCATGCAAAAATAAGAAAAATGGCAGAAACTTTCCTTCTTGGCATGTTAATAATTGCTATATCTTTAATATTACTTTGTATAAAGATGATATTATTAAAGAACGGGAAGTTTGCGTCACCTCATGTTGGCGACAATCCGGGATTACGCAAGAACAAAATACACTGCGTTATGGATGAAGACAAAGAGGCAAGACGCAAACGTGCCAAAAGGCTTGATAAGAATAAATAAAGTGTAATAAAAATAAATTAAAAACAGTAATGGGTATGAAAAAAATAATCCGTTCAGCTGCTGTTGTTGCATTAATGTCACTTGCTGTAACTTCTTGTAATAAACAGGCACCAAAAGTAGAAGACAAGTCGGCTTCTACAACCACCGCTAACGCAGGTATGAAGATTGCTTATATAGAGGTGGACTCTATTATGTCTCAATATAAATTCTGCAAAGAGTATTCTTTGATTCTTGAGAAGAAAAGCCAGAACATTCAGAATACAGTAAATGCAAAGGGACGTTCTCTTCAGGCAGCTGCTGCAAAATTCCAACAGGACATACAAAATAACAAATACACACAGCAACAGGCTGAAGCTGTTCAGGCCGGCCTTCAGAAACAAAATGCTGACCTGCAGGCTTTGCAGCAAAGACTCGGAGCTGAATTCCAGGCTGAAACAGAGAAATTTAACAAAGCTTTGCGTGATAGCATACAGCACTATTTGGCTGTTTACAATAAGGACAAGAAGTTTTCTCTTATTCTGAGCAAAGCAGGTGACAACATCTTATATGCTGACAAAACATATGATATAACAAACGAGGTTATTGCAGGTCTTAATAAGGCTTACAAACCAGTTGCAAAAAAGAAGTAATTAAGATATTTAATTTATTATTTAAAGGCACATCTGGACGTTTATTCAGATGTGCCTTAATTTTTTATAAAAACTGTTTTTAGGATTCGGTCGAGTGTGTTGACTATATGCCTAATGATAGATTGTTGTTAATACATGTGTATAAACATTTAAACTAAAATCAGTCATTAAGACCGTCACATAGTTTTATCTATTTTGTGCATTTATGCTTTCAGTCCGTCTTTTTGTTCGTTTCTTTTTTGACACAGCCCGCTATGCCGGTGAAAAATCTAACGAAAACACGCTCAATATGAAGCAAAAATATCGACAGAATATTAATACCGATTTGGGCTAAAGAATTAACATGCTTCAGTTATTAAAAAGAGGGTGCGTCAAATACATTAAAATTTGATGCACCTTCTAAATTTATTTAGTAAATGTAATTGTGGCAAATGCACGAAGAATATGTGACGCATAACCGCTTTTAAAGTCTGTAATTATGCATGAATATTCAGAATCAGGTTCATCTCTTTTCGGAGTATACATTTTAATGTTATTATCTTCGTCAATAAAATAATATGAATAATATGGATAAGCAAGAAAATAAAATGTTTCTATTTTTAATGCTGAAAGATTATCATTTATTGTTTCAATATTTGTTTTAATGTATCTTAGTTCTTCTAAACTTGGAAGTCTCCAACAATTGATATCTTTAACAGCTAATTCACCAAGAGCATTATTAATGGTTACTTTTGCAGATTCTTGAGTATTGTCAGCGAATACTAATTGCTTTTTTGAACTTTTGGTTACTAATGTTACTTTAGTACCGCTTCCGGTTTGTTCTGTTCTCAATACATAACATCCTTTATATAATGTTCCTGTTTGTGGCGCGTTTCCTGTTGCCGTTTCGCCCGTATCTTCTTTGTATTCTTGTCCTTCTTCACTATTGTTATCTGTGTAAGTGCTTACATCCGTAGTACTTCCACTTTCATCAAAGTTGAAGCTTATGTTTTTGGTACCGTTCCACTTGGCTCCGGTAATAGTGCCTTTTAGTATAATCCCATTTTCGTTATAAGTTCCGCTGATATTAATTTTATAATTAGCTTTAAGTTCGTCATTACACGTATAAGAATAGCTTTTAGTTACAGCATCGGTTTTCAGTGAAACCTTTATTGTTGCCTGTCCACAGGCTTCTAACAGATAAGTATTGACATCACTTTCCCATGTCGTTCCATCATTTCCTTTTGTCAGGTTTATTGTATGTGAACCATTTTCTCCACTGTATTCGCCACTAAGTAAAATGTTCTCATACAGTGGACTTATGGTAACGCTGACAGCTGTCACGTTTGATGGAACGTTTTTTATGCTTACATTTTCAAGCAGCATAACTTTTCTTTCAAGCGAAAGAGTCAACGTGTTTTCTTCGCCATAGGCAAGAGTAACGCTGTTTTTTGCAGTCATAATATCGCCATGTGTTTTATCTGCCTTTAAACTGATCAGATAGTCTTTTGTCGCATTATCTTTAGTCGGCAGGTTATAATTTTCAGCGTCAGCTCCGGCTATTGCGTACACTTCGTAGCTTCCTTCCGGAAGCTTCATTGATATTGATGAACTTTCAGATTCTATCAATGCTGTTTCAACACAAGAATTCTCGTAGAAGATGTAGACATTAATCGGATAGCTTATCTTGCTTTCTGTTGTTTCGTTTTCATCCAATGCACGTGTTCTGATTTTCAAAGTACTATTGGCTTCTTTACTTGAAAAATTTGTGTCTTCATTATATTTCTCACAAGAGAATAATGACACTACTGCTGCAAACAGCAGCAGTAAATTTAATGCTTTGTTTTTCATAATAAAAATATTAAGATTATTTATAATAGTATATGTTGCTTATTATATCCGATTATTTATATTTTATGTATTTATTCTTTTCATTACGCAAAATAATTTAAAGTTTTTATTATAATTTTTGTTTTCAAATATACAAAATAATCTTTATAAATGCATTTTTATATTAAAAATATGATATATAATTTAAAAATATTTATATCAAATAAATATTTGTTTATGATTGAAGGTGGATTATATTTGATTAAATATTTTTCAAGTTATAAACAAAAACTAATATAAATGCAAAGTTGATTCTTACAATCTATACCTTGACTGATTATAAACTTCTTTCAAAGGAAACTTAGGTATGAAAAACTTGAAAATCAGAAATGTACTGGGCAGTCGCTGTGTCAAATTATCCATTGGAACGCAGTCTTTGTATATATCAGATACTTCTCTGCAGAACATATTTCCTTATCAAGATACATTTTTATTATGAAATTCTTTCATTCTTACGAAGCAGTTAAAAAATAATATTACATTTGTAATGTCATTTGAAACCAACAAATTTGAGTGGATTTCTAACAGACACATTTTTTGAAACACTATCTAATAAAAATATATATTGTATGAAGAATATTATAGCTGTAATATGGGATTTTGATAAAACTTTAGTTGACGGATATATGCAGGATCCAATTTTTAAAGAATATAAGATTAATTCTTCAGATTTTTGGAATGAGGTTAATTCATTGCCTGAAAAGTATATGCGGGAACAAAATGTTAAAGTTAATCCAGATACTATATATCTAAATCATTTCTTAAAATATGTTAGGGATGGGATATTTAAAGGATTAAATAATGAAAAGTTAAAAGGATATGGACAACAACAATCCTTTTATAAAGGAATCCCTGAAATATTTAAGACAACTACAGAATTATTAAAGTCGGATCCTGTTTGTGAGGAATACAATATAAAGGTAGAACATTACATAGTAAGTACTGGATTTGCGCAGGTAATTAGAGGTACGTCAATAATGGATTACGTAAAATACGTATGGGGATGTGAACTTATTGAGAGGGAAGATAAAGAAGGAAATAAATGTCTATCAGAAATAGGATATACTATTGATAATACTTCAAAAACTAGAGCTCTCTTTGAAATTAATAAAGGTGTAGGAGGAGACGTGGAGGTAAATGTCAATAGTAAAATGACAAATGAACAACGTCGAGTGGATTTTAGAAATATGATTTACATAGCTGATGGACCTAGTGATGTACCCGCTTTCTCTGTTGTTAAGGGTAAGGGAGGCGCCACATTTGCAATATATCCTCAAGGTAATAAGGATGCATTTAAGCAAGTTGAGCGTTTAAGAGAAGATGGAAGAATTGATATGTTTGCTGAAGCAGACTACTCAGATGGAAAGACAGCATCAATGTGGATTTGTAATAAAATTCAGGAATTTGCTGAAAGAATTAAGAAAGAAGAGCAAGCTAAAAGGGGTAATTTAGACAGTGTACCGCGTCATTTAGTTTAATAATTGTCTTTATATATAATGTAGGAAAAGTATTCTGATGAAAAAGTCTTAAAAAATAACTATAATATTTGTTATTTAAATATGTGTATATAAAAAGATTGCACAGTCATAAGATTGTGCAATCTTTTTTCTTTTAAAGAATCAAGGTCACTGAACAAATGACCTTGAATTCCATATATAATACTACAAATTAAGCCTCAGCCTCGTTGCTCCAGTCTTCCTGTGACTTGCGGATATAGCTCTTGTAACGGAGTTTAGCCATACGCTCAGCCTCAGAGAAGAGCTCTTCAGCCTCGTTAGGATAAGCCTTCTTTACAGAGAGGTAACGAACCTCGCCGAGCAGGAAGTCATGGAATTTGCTCCAATCAGGCTCCTTAGAATCAAGTGAGAACGGATTCTTGCCCTCATCAGCCAACTGAGGATTGTATCTCCAAAGATGCCAGTAACCGCAGTCAACAGCCTTAGCCTCTTCAGCCTGGCTCTTACCCATACCACCTTTAGCCTTAAGACCATGGTTGATACAAGGTGCGTAAGCAATGATGAGTGACGGACCTGGATAAGCCTCTGCCTCACGGATAGCCTTCAAGCACTGAGCCTGGTCTGCGCCCATTGCAATCTGTGCAACGTAAACGTAACCATAAGTTGTTGCCATAAGACCGAGATCCTTCTTGCGGATTCTCTTACCCTGAGCAGCGAACTGAGCGATAGCACCTAGAGGAGTAGCCTTAGAAGACTGACCACCTGTGTTAGAGTAAACCTCAGTATCAAGAACGAGGATGTTAACATCTTCGCCACTTGCGATAACGTGATCAAGACCACCGTAACCAATATCGTAAGATGCACCATCACCACCGATGATCCACTGGCTGCGCTTAACGAGATAGTGATCAAGAGTCTTAAGCTCCTTGCAAATCTCACATCCAGATTCTGCACCTGCTGCAATCATAGGTTTCAGCTTAGCAGCTGCTGCCTTTGATCCTTCAGCATCGTTCTGAGCGTCAATCCACTCCTGAGCTGCGGCCTTGAATTCAGCAGGAGTATCCTCCTTAGCAATAGCCTCGTTCAGAAGAACCGTTACACGCTCTTTCATCTTCTTGTTACCAAGAACCATACCCATACCGAACTCGCAGAAGTCCTCGAACAGAGAGTTGTCGAATGCAGGACCCTGACCCTTCTCGTTCTTGCAATAAGGAGTAGAAGGTATGGATGCAGAATAGATTGAAGAACATCCTGTAGCATTAGCTATCATCTCACGATCACCAAAGAGCTGAGAAATCAGTTTTACATAAGGTGTTTCACCGCAACCAGAGCAAGCTCCAGAGAACTCGAACAGAGGTTTAGCAAACTGAGAATTCTTAACATTTGACTTGATGTCTACAAGATCTTGCTTGCTTGAAACTTTGTTAACCAAGTAATCCCAACGAGCAGCCTCAACATCGTTTCCTGCGAATGGAACCATTGTAAGAGCCTTACCCTTCTTCGGATTTCCAGGACAAACATCAGCACAGTTACCGCATCCAAGGCAATCCATAACACTAGCCTTGATAACGAAGTGCATGCCCTTCATTGCTGCAGGAGCCTTCATCTCAATAGTTGTGTCATCAAAGCCCTTAAGCTCCTCGTCTGTCAGAACGAACGGACGGATAGCTGCGTGAGGACAAACGTAAGCACACTTGTTACACTGGATACAGTTCTCTGAATTCCATGAAGGAACGAATGCTTCAACACCACGCTTCTCGTAAGCTGCTGTGCCATTCTGCCATGTTCCGTCAACAGTATCATGATTTACAAAGTCAGAAACCTTCAGCAAATCACCAGCCTGTGCATTGATAGGACGAACAAGTTCCTTAACGAATGCAGGAGCATTGTCCTCAACAGGAGCCTCATCTTCAAGATTAGCCCATGCCGGATCAACTGTAAGCTGCTTGTATTCACCACCACGGTCAACAGCTGAATAGTTCTTATCAACAACATCCTGACCCTTCTTGCCATAAGACTTAACGATGAACTTCTTCATCTGCTCAACAGCAAGGTCAACAGGGATAACGCCTGTTATACGGAAGAATGCACTCTGAAGGATTGTATTTGTACGGTTGCCCAAACCAATCTCCTGTGCAATCTTTGTTGCGTTGATATAGTAAACAGTAATGTTGTTCTGAGCGAAATAGCGTTTAACCTTGTTAGGGATGAAGTTAACAAGCTCCTCGCCATCGAATATTGTGTTCAGCAGGAATGTACCGTTCTTCTGAAGACCACGTGTAACATCATACATGTGCAGGTAAGCCTGAACGTGACATGCTACGAAGTTAGGTGTGTTTACAAGATATGTGCTGCGGATAGGAGAGTCACCGAAACGCAGGTGAGAACAAGTGAAACCACCAGACTTCTTAGAGTCGTAAGAGAAATATGCCTGACAATGCTTGTTAGTGTTGTCACCGATAATCTTAACTGAGTTCTTGTTAGCACCTACAGTACCATCAGCACCAAGACCATAGAACTTAGCCTCGAACATACCTTCGCCACCAAGAGCCATCTCCTCAACAGGAGGAAGTGATGTGAATGTAACATCATCAACGATACCTACAGTGAAGTGATTCTTCGGCTCATTCAGCTTCAGATTGTTGAATACAGATATGATTGATGCAGGAGTTGTATCGCTAGAACCCAAACCATAACGTCCACCAACGATAAGAGGTCTGTCCTCAACATCATAGTATGCGCTCTTAACGTCAAGATACAGAGGCTCACCTTCAGCTCCCGGCTCTTTTGTTCTGTCAAGAACAGCAATGCGCTTAACTGTCTTAGGAACAGAAGCAAGCAGGTGCTTAACAGAGAAAGGACGATAGAGGTGAACAGAAATCATACCAACTTTCTCACCATTTGCATTGAGGTAATCTATAGCCTCACGAGCAGCCTCAGTAGCAGAACCCATAAGGATAATCATTCTCTCAGCATCTTCAGCTCCATAATATGAGAACAGATGATACTCACGACCTGTAATCTTGCTGATTTCACCAAGATAGTGCTCAACTACCTCAGGAACTTTGTCATAGTAGCTGTTGCTAGACTCACGATGTGTGAAGAATGTTTCAGGATTCTCGGCCGTACCGCGTGTAACAGGACGCTCAGGTGTAAGAGCACGGTCACGGAAACGCTTAACATCTTCCATATCGAGCAGAGGAGCAATGTCTTCCTGCTCAAGAAGCTCAACTTTGTGGTACTCGTGAGATGTGCGGAAACCATCGAAGAAATTCAAGAACGGAACGCTTGTCTTAAGAGATGCCAAGTGAGCTACGGCTGTAAGATCCATAACTTCCTGTACAGAACCTTCGCAGAACATTGCGAAACCTGTCTGACGGCATGCCATAACATCTTGATGGTCACCAAAGATACACAGTGAGTGAGATGCCAATGAACGTGCAGAAACATCAAAAACGCAAGGCAGAAGTTCGCCGGCGATTTTGTACATGTTAGGAATCATGAGCAGCAAGCCCTGTGATGCAGTGAACGTTGTTGTAAGCGCACCTGCCTGCAGAGAACCGTGTACGGCACCTGCAGCTCCACCCTCAGACTGCATTTCCTGTACAGAAACTGTCTGTCCGAAAATGTTCTTGCGGCCTTTTGCAGCCCATTCGTCAACGTGTTCTGCCATCGGTGAAGATGGTGTGATAGGATAAATTGCTGCTACTTCGCTAAACATGTAGCTAATGTGAGCGGCAGCTTCATTACCATCACAAGTGATAAACTTTTTTTCTTTAGCCATTTTTTAATAAAATATTAAATGTTAGTGTATCTGTAACTTTCTTATAATATAATAAGGTGTTAATATCAATAAAGGAAACCTAATAACCATAATGGTATCTGATTGCCTTTGCCTATTTCCGTATTATAGCGGGCATATATGGTTTCTGGATTCATTCTTATTTTCGCACTTCCTGTAGCGTCACATATTCTGAATTCAGTTTTTTCATCTACAATATAGCAATTGTCTTTGCTGCTTTGATTCACCTTATGGTCTTTCCACATGGAATTTACAAAAAAAGTTTCCATTAAGTCTTGCTCCTCAACTCTGATAGGATATATTGCATATATCAGGTTGGGGTTGTGCATCATTATTTTTCCTGGTTTTTTGGGAAATTCCTGTCCTACAGGATATATAATGTTTATCAGGCGTGCCTCTGCAAGATATTTTATATAATTCATTACAGTAGCCCTGCTTGTTTCTATATCTGTAGCCAATTGGCTGATATTGGGAGCCTTTGGTCCGTCTACGGCCAACTGATAGAACAATTTCTTTATTTTTGTAAGATATTTCAACTCAATTTGTTTTATCAAAAGAATATCTACTTCTGTCATCATATTCATTGTCTTGAGCAAGTTTTCAGAGAAATTGCGATGCTCGAGAAAGAAAGGATAAAATCCATGATGAAGATAGTCCTTAAAATACTTTCCTGGAGAAACTTCTGGAAGTATATGACGTGTAATATGTTCATGCTCACGCAATATATCATCCAATGTATAAGGCTTGAAGTTAGTACCTGACACCAGATTCAGATATTCTCTAAACGAGAATCCTCTTAGGTTGTAACTTTTGGCAATGCCATTAAGTTCAGGATTGTCTTCTTTGAGATGCATAACGCTACTTCCAGTAAAGATAAGTTTAAGTCCTGGATATTTTTCGTAGCAAATACGCAATTCTTTACTCCAGTTAGGTTCTTTAAACACTTGATCTATAAGCAAAACTTTTCCGCCATTCCTGTAAAATTCACCGGCAAAGTCAGCAATGCCTCTTCCCTGAAAGTAAAAGTTATTCATATTGACATAAAGACACCTGCGGTCGTTTGGAGCAAAATGCTCTTTAGCATACTGTAGCAAAAATGTGGTTTTACCAACACCCCTTGTGCCCTTGACGCCAATCATCCTCTCGTCCCAATTTATCTCGTCCATCAACATTCGACGAACGGGGGCGTTTGTATGTTCTACCAAGTAAGTATGGGTACGAAAGAAAGCTTCCATTCTTTTTCAATTTGTTTTCTTCTGCAAAGATAATATTTTATTCTTTATTTGCAAACCATACATTACAAAAACTCATTTTTTTTTATTATTTTTGCACCAGAAACAAAAAAAACTTTTCCAGTGAGGTTACATATCTTTAATCCGGAGCATGATATTGCGATGGCTTATAACGCCGGACAAATAACTTTGCCACACGCCATTCAGGAGTTCAAAATGAACCTTGGCTATATTCCGGCACTATGGGCAAACGATGGCGACTGCGTTCTTGTTGATGACGTAGCGTATGCCATAAAAGCTTTGTCTAAGATTCACAGACCGCATTCCGATGTGGTTTTTGTAAGTGTTGATGATATAAAAGGTGCAAATTTTACATCTATTGATCCTTGGGGATGGGATTTATGTATATATACAGCACTTTCGAAGGCTAATGTCTCGGTTGAAGGAGTTAATATTATTAATGTGTTTAATGACAAATTCTTTTACAGACTGAAAGATTTATCAAACCGTAAGCATACGTCAACGCTTTTGCAATATATACGTAAAGGGATTGAAGAATTTACATGTGGTGAAAGCTTTTATGTAAGCAATTTTGGTAATTTATTGAAATTGATACAATTATACAATTTGGCTGTAGTAAAAGCCCCTTGGAGTAGCAGTGGCCGTGGGGTAAGATATGTTTCATCTAAAGGCATATGTGATTCATTAAGCGGGTGGGCTCAAAATATTATTAAACGTCAAGGAGGGTTAACCGTAGAACCATATTATAATAAAGTTAAAGACTTTGCCATGGAATTTTATTCACATGGCAATGGTGACATAGACTATAAAGGGTTATCTGTATTTAATACAGCTGAAGGAACATATACAGGAAATATCGTTGCGTCAGAGGACTATAAGACAGATATAATTTCAAAATATTTATCAGGTGAATTGTTGCAACTCGTAAGTCAACGTATTAGAAATTATCTCTCGCCGATATTTAATAATGTGTACAAAGGACCTTTTGGTGTTGACATGATGGTGGTGGCCGGAGATTCTAAGGGTTTTCTTCTACATCCATGCGTTGAAATAAATTTACGAAAAACGATGGGGCATGTGGCTAATTCTATAAGAATAGATGATAACGCCCCGGCAGAATTAATGCATATTGTACATGATGTCAATTATATACTACGTTTTGAATCAATAGAAAAAAACTATGTAAAAGTTATTTGATTATATTTTTATATCAACAAAATTAATTTACTTAAACACATGAAAAAAACATTTTTAATGTCGTTGCTTTTTATGCCATTAGTCTCATATGCGCAATATCGCTCTGAGGTATGGTGTCCGGACAACGGTAATGGGACTTACACAAATCCAGTTATCAACGCAGATTACAGTGATCCTGACGTATGCGTTGTCGGAGAAGACTATTATCTTACAGCAAGTTCGTTTAACTGTATACCAGGATTACCAATTCTTCATTCAAAAGATTTGGTAAACTGGGAAATTATCGGTCATGCTCTAAAAAAAATCGAGCCTGCAGATGTTTACAACAAGCCATCACATGGTAATGGTGTATGGGCACCTAGCATAAGATATCATAACGGAGAATTCTACATTTATTGGGGAGATCCTGATTATGGGGTATTTATGGTTAAGACTAAAGATCCTTCAGGTGACTGGGAAGCTCCTGTATGCGTTATACCAGGAAAAGGTAATATTGACAGTACGCCTTTATGGGATGAAGACGGCCGTTGCTATTTGGTAAGTGCATATGCCAATAGTCGTTCTCGGTTTGCATCAGTAATTGTGGTACGCGAACTTTCCGCAGATGGGACAAAGGCTATAGGCAATCCTGTTATTGTATTTGACGGAAATGGTACTGAAAACAGAACATGCGAAGGGCCAAAATTTTATAAGCGTGATGGTTGGTACTGGATTATGTGTCCTGCTGGAGGTGTTCCGACAGGCTTTCAATTGGCTATGAGGTCTAAAAGTCCGTTTGGTCCATACGAATATAAAAAGGTGCTTGCACAAGGTAAAAGCAACATTAACGGTCCTCATCAAGGCGCATGGGTTCATACCGCATTTGGCGAAGACTGGTTCCTGCATTTTCAAGATAAGGGTTGTTATGGCAGGGTAGTACATCTACAACCTGTAACGTGGAAAGATAATTGGCCTGTAATGGGAGTAGACAAAGATGGAGACTATTGTGGTGATCCTGTGAATACATTCAAAAAGCCAAAAACATCTAAGGCATGGCCTATCCAGAATCCTGTTGAAAGTGATGAATTTAATCAGCCTATACTCGGCAAACAGTGGCAATGGCACGCTAATTACAATCAGTTCTTTGGTATGCCCACTGCATTTGGAACATACAGAGTGTATAATCATAAACTCAGCGAAAACTTTGTCAATTTATGGGAAGTGCCTAATATGTTGCTTCAGAAAACACCTGCCGATAAATTTACTGCAACTGCCAAAGTTCGTGTTACTGCAAAAGATCAAAATCAGTTTGGTGGATTAATTATGATGGGACTTGATTATTCTGCTTTAGTTGTAAAAAGAGTAGGGGATGAATTTCAACTCCAGCAGATAACATGTTTTAAAGCAGATAAAGGTAAGCCGGAAACAATAAAAGTGATTGCCAAACTCAAACCTACTGCTATAGATGAAATTGATTATCAGCCGGCTATCCATGAAGATATTTATCTGCGTATGATGGTTGACAATGGCATATGCAAATTTGCTTATAGTACTGACGGTAAAAAGTTTAATACCGTAGGCGATAAGTTCGAAATGCGTGAAGGTAAGTGGATTGGTGCAAAAATTGGTTTTGTGGCTGCAGAACCGGCAGGAAAGGCTAATAGAGGCTGGATTGATGCTGACTGGTTCCGCGTTACCAAATAACATCATTATGTTTTATCATAAAACATATTCCATAAATATTATCTAAAAAGCCATGGCTATATTCTTATTTGAATTATAGCCATGGCTTTTTATTTTCTGTCATTTTTATTTTCATTGACTGTCATGCCAACCCTCTTTTCTATAAAGTATAGTGGTCTTCTTTTTGTCTCAATATATATTTTTCCAATATATTCACCAGTAACTCCACAGGCAATAAGAATACATCCGCCAATAAACCAAACTGATATCAGAAGTGATGTCCAACCCTGAATGGCTTCGTTGTCAAAATATGATACTAAAGCATAAATGATAACAGCCATTGATATTAAAATGAAAACTACACCAAGATAAGTTATATAATGCAACGGCTTTATAGAAAACGAAGTAATGCCATCTAGTGCAAAACTTATCATTTTCTTTAAAGGGTATTTTGATACCCCAGCCATTCTTTCACGTCTATCATAATATACTATATCAGAAGGATAACCTAATGATGCCACCATACCACGAAGAAAAAGATTACGTTCTGGATATTTCATTAAAGACTTAAGCGCCCGACGGCTCATCAGCCTAAAGTCTGCATGATTGTATATTATCTTGCCTCCCAACTTGTTCATCAATTTATAAAACATCAAGGCTGTATTACGTTTAAAGAACGTATCCGTTTTACGCTCTCGTCTAACACCATATACTATGTCGGCACCATTATTGAAGCTTTTCACCATATCAAATATCGCATTCACATCATCTTGCAAATCTGCATCTATTGATATTGCTGCATCAGAATTCTCTGCAGCCCATTCCAATCCTGCAGTCAATGCAAATTGATGTCCTGAATTTCGCGATAATTTCAAACCGCACACCAAATGACTTTCTAATGCATATTTTTCAATCAAACTCCAAGTCCTGTCACGACTGCCATCATCGACATACAGAATTTTTCCAGAGTCAATACTCTTTTCTCTCACCATGCGTTCTATCACACTGGTAAGTTGCTTTGTTGTTTCTGGCAACATTTCTTCTTCATTATAACATGGCACTACTATCAAAAGGTTCATTTCTTATCTTTATTATTGTTGTTCTGTTGTATTCGGTTCAGATATCTTATCCGTAAGAATATTACGTTTATTAAACTTATAAAGATGCAGCCATTTCTTATCATCACAGCTTCGGTGATTAAAGTTGCACACTTCCTCAACATCATATGATGTATATGTCTTTTTAAAGGTGTCAATGTCGTCATTACCGGCTATAAGGTAGCCTGTTGCAGGATTAAAGCTGTCAAATGGCGCCACACGATCGCCAAGATAAAAGTTTATGGTAAACGGATGCATACGGTCACCGACCACTATATCTGTACGATAGGAATAAATACGCCCTTGGGGTACAATATTCTTTATCTTCATTGCTACATCATAATCTGACTTTGCGCCAAGTATGACAGGCTGATAAAAACCGTCAAGAGAAATAAAAATTCCCCATATAATGCCAAGTACAGACAATATTAATTTGTATGAGTTGTAATGTCGCATATGCCAAAATATACATGAAGCAACAAGCGGCACAGCCAATATTATTATTGACAAGATATTCAAATCAGCATTAGCCAAATCTCTCATCATGTTTATATTTTCAATGGCATGTTTGCCTGAAAATAAACTTTCTGGTATCATATTTAATCTGACAGCTATAAAACACAATGTAAGCAATATTGCAATCACAGCCATTATATTACCAAACACCTTTAACGCAACACTATGTCTTTTTGCCAAATATATAATATACTCTGCCAAGAAAAATGCAATAAACGGATATATAGGCAAAAGATATACACTACGCTTACTCTTGGGAATACAATAAAATATAAATATAATAACAATACTTAAAAGTGAGAATAAATGAGCTGAATCCATTTCCAATACTTTAGCCTTTAATTCACTCCACCATTTAACACCTTTTATATTCAACGGTTTATATTTAATGGTGAAAAGCGATATAACGACAAGAAGGGTATATGGAACATAACCGGCAATCAATGTTATAAAATTATAATATGCTGGTTTTTCATGAGATGCATATGACATTTTTCCAAGAAAGCGCAGAACGTTTTCTTCATAAATCAATTCTAAAAATTTATCTCCACCTTGACGATAAGCTGCAAAATACCACAATGCAGGCAAAATACAGGAACTCAAGCCGATAAAGACAAAGATACCAATAAGTTTTAAAGGTTTGGCTCCGCGTATAAGCAGATAAACAAATTCAACCAAACATGGTAACAATATACCGACAGGGCCTTTTGTGAGAAAGGCTCCACTCATAGCTAAAATACCCCAAAACGGTATTCCTTTCATATCTTTTTCGCCCCATTTGTGAAGCTGATACAAGGCAATAACCATAAGTGCACTTAGCAGCATGTCTACACGGCATGACGTACCAGCACGATGAACCTCAAAACATGTCAAAGTAATTATGCCTGTAATAAATGCCGTCATTGCATCTTTACGCTTTGCAAAGAAAAAATAACTGGCAATTATCATAGCTATCAACGCTATGGCTGAAGGCATGCGAGATGTAAAAGGTGTCACTTCTCCGTATATATATGATATAGATGCAATAAGCCAATGAAGCAAAGGCGGCTTGTATGCGATGTCTATACCATTATTTACGGGCAATATCCAATTGCCATACTTTAGCATGGATAAAGAAACTATGGCCTCACGTGGCTCACCTCTAGTATTGAACAATGTAAGACCGATAAATGAAATTAGCGACACTATACATATCGCCAAAAGAATTAAAAATAAATTTCTTTTTTGTTTGCTCATATTTGTTATATATTGTTGACAACACAAACCTTTTCTGTTATTATACTTTATAGTATAGAAACGTGCTTGTTTGCCTTTTATCATTTGCAAAATTAAGAATAAAACTCCTTTTAAAGCTCATTTATACGATATTTATTTTCATTTCATAATGAAGTATACCGAATAAGCAAGCTCTTAACACGCAAAATCCTTAACATGACAAATGTACATGAAAGCATAATACTCTACCCAAGTTGAGTCTTGTATGCCCTAATATGTTTCCATATAATATATCTCAATGCAATATAACGCATTATATATGCAATAGTCGTGCCTATAATTGCGCCCAATATGCCACCACAAACTACATCACCGAAATAATGAACGCCAAGATATATTCTCGAATAGCTGACTATAAAAGCCCATAGAAACACTAATATGGCCATTTTCCTATTTTTCATTTCGAAAGAAAGAAATGCTGCAACACCAAATGTATTTGCAGCATGGCTTGAAACAAAACCATACTGTCCGCCTTTATATCCATAAACATAATGCAATAAATCACATAATCCTTCTGTATGAGAGGGACGTAAACGGCAAACCAACGGTTTTATCAAGGATGCAGATATCTGATCGCATAAAGTTATAACAATAGCAAGTCCAAAAACTATTACAATATATTTTCTTAATTTTGCCTTTCGCTTGAGAAACAATGCTATTAGAGTTAAAACGACCAACGAACAGGTAATTCGTGAAGACATTGCATACAAAATTGCATCAGCAATTGAACCGCCATTAAAATTTAAAGCTACGGTTATTTGTTTGTCTATTGCATCTAATATATTGAATATTGGATACACATATCCGGGTATTATACAAAAAATAAGAATTATTGCAGATATTATAGATATCAATATTGTCTTTTTCATTTGTTTTTTCTGCAAAAATAAAAGGAAAATTTGTAGATATTTTGTAGATTTTAGAACAGTGGTGTTAAATATTATCTTATTTTACAAAAATAATTGTACCGAAACATATTAAGTTGGCACAATTAAGCACTTGAAAAATGAATATGATGAAAACGTATTGAGTTATAATTTGAAGAAATACAACCACTACGCTTTTATAAACCTGATTTTATACGTTTTAATTTTTATGCAAAAAAGGATATATACAAATCAGAGTAAAAATAGGGTAGTGTTCCAAAAATAGTGAACGCTATAAATTTATTTAGACAGTTTACATATAATAGAGTCTTATGTATCAGTAAATTATCTTTTTAATGTGAATTAAAACTAAAGTGCCAATTTTATAAATACAAAATACGGCTGCGAGTTACTTCTGTAATTTTAGGCAAATGTAATAATAAAATTATTTTTATTATCTTCATATTGATATTTTATCTGCCATTTATGATAATCACATATCGCTTTTACAATAGCCAAGCCTAATCCGTTACCTTTAATATTTCTCACAGGCCTATAAAAACGACTAAACAACAACTTATCATCAAGTGATGTTCCGTCAGATGTATTTGAAATTATCATCTTGCCTTGCTCTACTATAATGATTATTTCACCATCAACTTTGTTATGTCTAAGAGCATTTACAATTAGGTTATTAATCATGCTCTCAAGAAGAGTTGCATTGCAACGTATTTTCATTGAAGGTAATTTAAATTCCTTTTTTATTGTTATGCCTTCAGATATTGACATCAATAAAGGAAGCATTCGATTAAGAATACGTATTAAATCTATCTCTGACGTATCTTTATATTGTTTGTTATCTATTTTAGCCAATAGTAAAAGATTCTTGTTTAAACGAGTCAAACGCAGTGTCAAATTATAGAGATCCTGTATTGTTTCAGCCTGCTGTTCCGTAAGATTTTCATCTTGTAAAAGATTATCCAATTTACTTTGAAAAATAGCAAGTGGTGTCTGCATTTCATGCGAAGCATTCTCTGTAAATTCCTTTTGAATGTTATAACTCATTTGACTATTTTCCATAAGAATGGTAACAGCCTTATTCAATTGCGTAAATTCCTTAACATTGTTTTCTGGTAATTTAGGCACATTTTTATCCTCAAGCCTAAATTTGCTTATCTCATTTAGCGTATAATAAAACGGAGTCCATAGCTTTACTGATATGTTTTTCATTATTAATATTACTGATATTCCAATAATACATATAATCATTCCAAATTGAATCATTATTCCATGCATAATGTCACGTTCTATGTCAAGAGGTGGAATATCTTGACCATGCTTGATAGTGTTAATAACCAATATCAGATCTTCAGCATAATAATGTTTTGTCAGCCAATAGAAAAGTGGTGTTGCCAATAGCATCAAAACAGTTACACAAAATGTAAACTGAAGCATGGCCTTGTCTATAAGATTATTTTTTCTCATTTCTCATCAATCCATTTGTATCCTGTCCCATATATATTTTTTATACACTCAGAGCACCCATGTCTGGCAAGTTTTGATTTGAGATTCTTTATATGTGTATATACAAAATTATGATTATCAAGCATATCGGCCATCTCTCCAGTGAGATGTTCTGCCATAGAAAGCTTTGATATAACTTTATTTTTATTACTTATTAAAAATAATAGCAATTCATATTCTGTTCTTGTTAATGTCACAATATTCGAATTTACGATTACTGTCTTTTTCAATAAATCTATCGTTATACCGTTACTACTTAAAAGATTGTTTGTATAAAATTTTTTTCTCCTTATTATTGCATAAATACGAGTCTTTAATTCTGGTAAACTGAATGGCTTTGACAGATAATCATCTGCACCAACTTCAAGTCCGATAATTTTGTCATTAATTGAATCCTTTGCAGATACGATTATCACTCCAACTTGATTTTGATTTTCACGTATGTTTCTCAGCAAATCTAGTCCATTACCATCTGGTAACATTAAATCAAGAATAATACAGTCATATTCATACAGACCAACTTTCATTCGAGATTCTGCATAAGTGAAAGCCTGTTCGCACAAATAATTTTCGGAACTCAGAAATGTAACAATATTATCTGATAGTTCCTTTTCGTCTTCAATTATCAATATTTTCATTTTATCAATAAAAGTATACTTCCGCCTGTAATTAGCAGACCTCCAATAATAGTTTTAACATTCACAGGTTCCTTTAATATAAAAAATGCCAGACATATAGTTATAGGAACGCTAAGCTTGTCTATGGGAGCCACACGCGAAGCATCACCTATCTGTAAAGCTTTGAAATAAAATAACCAAGAGCAACCAGTAGCCAGACCGGATAAAATGATAAACAGCCAAGAATGGAAACTTACATCTTTAATTTTATCCTCTATGCCACCAAATAAAACAATACTCCAAGTCAATAATAAAATAACGGTAGTTCTTATTGCCGTAGCTAAATCCGAATTTACGCCTTTAATTCCTATCTTGGCAAAAATTGCTGTTAAAGAGGCAAATATTGCCGACAACAAAGCATAATACTTCCACATAATACTTAAAATATTATTTATGACGACGTAAAATTACGCCATTTATTTATTATGTACAAATATAGCCCAAAAATTTATATAAATATTGAAGATTATTGTTTTTTTATTAAAATTGTTGTATTATCCCAATATTATGCTTTCAAAAAAACAAGTATTCTCTGCCAAATGGTTAATCTAAATTTTTATTATAAAAATTATTCGCTAATTTATTAAACTATTCACAAGTAAAAAATAAAGGAATACAATTATAATAATTTTCGTGTTTCGAGCGGTAAACGAGGCTCGAACTCGCGACCCCCAGCTTGGGAAGCTAGTGCTCTACCAACTGAGCTATTACCGCAAAAGAGCCGATACCGGGACTCGAACCCGGGACCTATTCATTACGAATGAATTGCTCTACCAACTGAGCCATATCGGCATTCCTTTCAAGTGGTGCAAAGGTAATAAAATTTTGTGTATTAAAAAAAATACGAGATAAGCATTTTACCGTTTTAACTTATTTTTTAATTTATGAATTTTTCCTTTAAATATTTTCCTGTAATGCTGTTTGCACATTTAATACAATTTTCAGGTGTACCTTCAAATATAAGTTGTCCGCCATTATTACCTCCTTCTGGTCCTAAGTCTATAATATTATCTGCACATTTTGCAACATCAAGATTATGCTCTATAACAATTACAGAATGGCCATGTAGTAATAAAGCATCAAATGCTTTTAATAATTTTTTTATATCCTTCAAGTGTAATCCTGTTGTAGGTTCATCAAAAATAAACATTGTTGGATCACACTTTTCTTGACTTAAAAAATAAGCCAGTTTGACACGTTGATTTTCTCCGCCAGAAAGAGTTGATGAACTTTGTCCTAATTTCACATATCCGAGTCCTACATCATCTAATGGCTGTAACTTATTTGCAATATTGATTTTGTCATTCCTTTTAAAGAAATCAATTGCTTCTAACACTGTCATATTTAAGATATCATATATATTTTTATCTGCAAATTTAACATCAAGAACATCTGATTTAAAGCGTTTACCATGACAACTGTCACAAACAATCTCTAAATCAGCCATAAATTGCATTTCTACCGTAAGTACGCCTGTACCTTTACAAGTTTCACATCTTCCACCTTCTGCGTTAAACGAAAAATATTGTGCAGTAAATCCCATTTGTTTTGCTAAAGGCTGATCTGCGAATAGCTGTCTTATGTCATCAAAAGCTTTTACATATGTAACAGGATTTGAGCGAGAACTTTTTCCTATTGGATTCTGATTAACCATTTCAACATGTTTGATTTCAGACCAATCACCTTCTAAAGAAGAGTACTCTCCCGGTGTGTCAGCAACTTCATCTAATTTTCTTTTCAGGGCAGGGTAGAGTATACCTCTTATTAATGAAGATTTTCCAGAGCCACTGACACCGGTAACAACATTTAAAACATTTAATGGTATATCAACATCCAAACCTTTCAGATTGTTCATTCTAGCTCCTTTAATTGTTATTTTTTTATTCCATTGGCGACGGGTTTGTGGAATTGAAATATTTTCGATATTGAATAGGAACTTTAGAGTATGGCTTTTGGGAAATTTATTTAAATCATTTTTATTAAGATTTGCAGGTTCTCCACTAAAGACAATTTCTCCTCCATTTGAGCCCGCGTCCGGACCTAAGTCAATAAGATAATCTGCAGCTTTTATTATATCTTCATCATGTTCAACGACAATAACCGTATTACCTAAAGACTGTAATTCTTTCAACACATGTATAAGTTTATATGTGTCTTTGCTATGCAGTCCAATACTTGGTTCATCTAGTATATATAAAGATCCGACTAAACTGCTTCCTAACGCAGTCGTAAGGTTTATGCGCTGACTTTCGCCACCACTTAAACTATTTGAAGGCCTGTTAAGTGTAAGGTATCCTAATCCGACATCAACGAGGAACTGTAATCTGTTGTTTATTTCTGATAAAAGTCTTTTGCTTATCTTAGTTTCTGTTTCATTTAGCTGAAGATTGTCAAACCATTGCTTAAGATTGGCAATAGACATTTCTACTAGGTTACAAATACTTTTATCATTAATCTTTACATAATTGGCATCTTTTCTAAGGCGTGTGCCTTTGCATTTTGGACATATAGTCTTACCCCTGTATCGGCTCATCATTACGCGATATTGTATTTTATATTGATTATCTTTTACCATTTGGAAAAATGAATCAATACAAACTCTTTCGTTAAGGGCATTATCTTTTTGAGAGGGTAGACCATGCCAAAGCCACTCTTTATGAGTTGCAGACAGATTATAGTATGGTTCAAAAATTGGAAAATTATCTTTAACTGCCTGATAGCAAAATTCTTCTTTCCATTTAGCCATCTTTTCACCATGCCAGCATTGTACACATCCTTCATATACACTTAATGAAGGGTTGGGTATTACAAGTTTTTCATCAATACCAATAACGCTCCCAAATCCTTCGCATTCAGGGCATGCGCCAAATGGAGTATTAAAAGAGAACATATTATCATTAGGCTCTTCAAATCTTATGCCGTCTGCTTCAAATTTATCAGAAAAATCATATGATATATTTGATGGAAAAAACACTAATCGGCATGCACCGTCTCCTTCAAAAAAAGCAGTTTCTAAGGAGTCGTTTATTCTTGATATTGTATCAGAATCATCATTGACAGATAATCTGTCAATTAATAAAAATGTATTTTCTTCATTAATATCTGATTTTGAATTTAAGACATCTTCGATTCTATAGAATTCATGATTATGATAAATACGCGAAAAACCCTGCTGTAAATAAACTTGCAACTGTCTTTCTGTCGTATATTGTTCATTAATATGCAATTTAGCTAAAATCACAAATTTTGTACCTTTAGAAAACGACATGATACATCTGAGGACATCTTCTGAAGAATGTTTTTTGACTTCTTTGCCTGAAACAGGTGAATATGTATGTCCAATCCTTGCAAATAACATCCTTAAATAATCATATATCTCAGTACTTGTACCAACTGTTGAGCGCGGATTTTTGGTGTTAACTTTTTGTTCAACAGCTATAGCCGGTGGAAGTCCTTTTATGTAATCAAAGTCAGGCTTATTCATCCTGCCAAGAAATTGTCTGGCATATGATGAAAGACTTTCAACATATCTCCTTTGGCCTTCGGCATACAGTGTGTCAAAAGCCAATGAAGATTTACCAGAACCAGACACTCCGGTAATTACAATAAATTTATTATGTGGTATCCTTAATGAAATATTTTTGAGGTTATTTACACGTACATTCTGAAGTTCTATGCAATTGCTCATAATCTTTCCTTTTATCTATTTATCATAATCGCGATTAGTTCTTATTATCTTACTCTTAGATAATCGCCAACTTTTATATTGTAATCAGGTGACAAATTATTCATTTTATAAAGACTTGAAAGTCTTATTCCATAATATTGTGCTATCGAATACATACTTTCTCCTGCTTTCACTCTGTGCGGGCGTTTTTTATATATTTTATCAGCTTTCTTTTGTTTCTTTTTTAAATATATTATTTCTCCGGGAACTAATTTGTCATTTTTATCTCTTTCATTATATTTAGCAAGTTTTCTGTATGATATACCTACCTCTTTAGAAATAGATTTAAATGTATCGCCTTGTCTTGCATTTAAATAATAGTTTTTATTATAAATATGTATTGGATGTAAATTTGTATTTGGAGAAATGTCTTTTACTTCTGAACGCTCCACCATAAATTTATCATATTTTTTGGCATTGTCAAATTTGTGTAATTTATATAATTCAATAATCCCAATAAGTTTTTTTGCATAATTAGGGTTTGTTGCGTATCCGCAGCTTTTCAAGCCATGCGCCCAGCCTTTGTAGTCTGTTCTTTTTAATGAAAATAAACGTTTATATCTTGGCTGACGTGCTAAGAATTTACTATGATCTTCATAACTTTCATATGCGTCACGGTATGCCCTAAAGCATTCTTGTTCTTCATCATCGTCATGGTATGTTGTCGCACCAAGCCAATCATGACATTTTATACCAAAGTGGTTGTTGCCTTTTCTTGTAAGTTCACTCATTCCTGCACCACTTTCTAGTAAACCTTGAGCTAAGGTTATACTGGCAGGAATATTATATTTTAACATTTCAGAGATGGCCAGATCCTTATATTTGTCAATATATGCCTGATATTTCGAGTTCCACTTCATTTGGGCATTAAGTGAAACGCTTATAACTAAACATAAAACAGCGGCTAAATATCTTCTCATGTTTAACACTAATCCAATTACAATTTATATAAGTTCAAATTAATGCAAATTTAAATCAATTATATTTGTTTGCAAAATTTTGCAAGATAAAATTATATAACAGCTATACCATAAGGTATAATTTTAGTAGATAATATCGACATTTTTTAATGAACTAGGCGTAAAAACAAGCTATCAAATTGTTTGGTAGAATGTATTTACGCCTAATTCATCAATCGTTTTTGATTTTCCGTATAACCTTATATGCTGATATTATCTGCCGCCAAATCCACCTCGAGGCATCCTTCCTCCTCTTTCAGGTCCACCTGCAGGTCTGTCTATCGGTCCGTCTGCCGGTCCATGTCCTGGGCCCATTCTTCTGCCTCTATCAGGTTGTTTGCCGCCAAATAAATTCATTTTATAAACTACATGGAGCATTGCATAACTGTTTATACTGTTATATTTTGTATCACTTTTTTGTACGGCATTAATTACACGGCTAAAATTGCTCTGATTATTCAAGATGTCATAGAACTGCAGCGACACTGTTAGCGGTTTCCCTTTTAGGAAGCTTTGGCTTATTTGCATATTCCATATTAATTCATTAGTATTCATAGAGTTATCATTAAAGCCTCTGCGGCTGTTTTCGTGAAGATCTGTGGACAAACTTGTACCCCATGGCAAATACAAGTTTACAGAACCTCCATAAGAAAATTGCCAAGTATCAAGATTACTTTCACTTTGCAATAAATTTCTTGAATGAGTATAATTGAGAGACCCGTCAAGCATAACCTCAAGCCAGCTGTTGCGAAAGCTGGCTCTAAGTTGTTCATTTATCAACATCGTTCTAGTTGTATTTTTTTGTGAATTAGAATTATTGTCAAGAGCAAGATATCCAACATAATTGTTGTATGACATATTTGTAAATGTATTAATGCTCCATTTACCGATAGAGTCAATTGCTGTATTAAACATAAAAGCTCCCGATATATTCCAGTTACCATTGATGTTTTCAGGTTTAGTTGTTCGTCCACCTGTCTTTTCGTCATAAGTAACCATATTGCTTATACTGTTTCGCGTGTTATTATAGTTTATATATGTCATAATAGCACGCTGATGGTCTTGCAAATATGTATTATAGAATAACCGTAGAGAATTAGTAAACGAAGGTTTCAGCCCAGGATTACCTTGTGTTATATTCAGCGGATCACTATCGTCTGTGATATCCATAAGGTCGGTCATGCTGGGCTGCGTTGTTGTTCCACGATAATTAATTCTGATATTGCTTAACTTTGAAAAACGATATCTGAAATCCAATGTCGGAGTTACATTTACGACATTTCTTACAGTATCTGTATTAACACCTTGATATTTTTGAATGAAGTGTGTTGTCTGAGGTTGAGCCAATACTCCAACATTAAGGTTATATTTTGGCCTAATGACTCTTAGCATTATCTGCAAATCATGAATATAGTTTTTATATTCAGAATATCGGCTTAAGTTTGAGTCGATATAACTATCAAGAGGATGTTCCAATAATGAAAAATAATTATTCCATCCTCTGTATTCACTTATTACATTATCAAAAAGTCCGTCTTCAAGGTTACTGAAATCATATGTAGAACGATCGCTCTTGTTATAGTTATAAGTAAATTTATAGCTGAATTGCAGAAACATTGCCTTAAATATAGGTTCGCTATATGTTGCCTGTATGTCATAACTTAATGACTTAGTAGGTGTAAGACTGTACCTGTTTGTCTGGTACAATGAGTCTGTACCCATTTCATTTTTTATTTGATAAAGATGTACATTAGATGTACTCAAATTTTGACTTTCATCATCACTGTAGCTGAAATCTGTCCGCAAAGTGACATTTCGTCCTTTAGAATTTAATTTACGGTTAATCTGCAGCATGCCACCTACACTTTTGCTTTCAGTATATGATATGGAATTGTTTCTCCTGGTATTAACCATCAGACTGTCGTCTGCCATTTGCGAGATTGATTCTGCCGATAGAGGGTCTGTTACATAGAGATATGGATCATCATTGTAAGAAGCACTTGTAGAAGAAGATCTGCCGTCACTGGTAGAGTATTTGAAATTAGGACGGAACATGATATTTGTCATGCTATCCGGTTTCCATTCTAATCTCATGCGGGCATCCCAGCTGTTGCTGCGTGTATAGTTTTGATTCAGACTGTTTGAAAAGGAGCCTGCGCTACTGACAAAATTCTCTGTCGACTGTTCTGTCCTTACATCGCCATCAGAGTGATTCCATCTTACGCTTCCGTCAAGCATTAATGTCTTATTATGATTATAGTTAAAATTTGCACCAATCATTTTTGAAGAATTCAGACCTTGCTGTCCGGCACCGAAATGCCCGCCTCCCCCACCTCCAGGAAAGCCTTTGTCATTAGTATTGTTGGCATTTCCCATAAGCATGATTCTGGTATTATCTTTAAACATAGCTCCCATCAGTCGTTCTGAGTAGCGGTCATGAGTTCCTATTGACGCATCGGCATTACCGATGAATCCTTTATTCATACCTTTTTTGACTCCAAAATCAAGGACTGTCTGTTCTTCGCCGTCATCTATTCCGGTGACTTTTGCCAAGTCACTTTTTTCATCATATGTTTTTATCTTGTCTATAATTGACGTTGGCAAATTCTTTAATGCAGTTTGTGTGTCACCTGTCATAAATTCTTTCCCGTCAACAAGTATCTTTTTTACCTCTTTTCCATTTATAGTTATTTTTCCGTCATCGTCAACTTGAGCACCAGGCAATTTCTTTACAAGTTCTTCTACAACAGAACCTTCAGGCGTTCTGTATGCAGAGGCATTATATACAAATGTGTCTTCCTGAACTGTCACAGGTGGTGCCTGCCCTATAATTGTGGCTTCTTTAAGCATAATGGCATCAGCCGATAATTTTATATCGCCTAATGCTATATTTTTTCCATTAGAAACACTTACCGGTTTAGCTAAAGGTATATATCCGACACTTGTGAATTTTAATATATAATTACCTTTTTGTGGCACATCTATTTCAAAATTCCCATTTTCATCACTCAAGACACCTTTTATGTATGTACTATCAGACTTAAGCATCTGTACTGTAACCATCATCACGCCATCTTTAGTGTCCCTGTCTACCAGTCTACCAGTTATCTTTCTGTTCTGTGAAAAAACGCACATTACCGAAATCAGCAGCAAACAAATTAGAATTATTTTCTTCTTCATCTTATATCTAACATTTTTCTGCTTTAGACGATTTATATAATATTTGGTTTAATTGACCGCATACTAAAAGTAGTGTAAAAATTTCTTTTTAGAATAAAAATGACTACCTTTGCATGTGATATTATATCTTTATGGTTATGAAACAGAGTATTATAATTTCTAAATGTCTGGACGAAGAACTCCATTTTATCTTTCAATCATATAATCCGGATAAAATTTTTATCATTGTTGACACTACAACAGAAAAAAAATGCTTGCCTGAATTATGCCGTATTTCTAAATTAAAAAATGCTGAAGTAATTTCTATTGGAACTACAGATAACAATAAAAACCTGGAAACACTATCTTTTGTATGGAAAAATTTAAGTGACAAGAAAGCTACAAGGCATTCACTTATAATAAATTTAGGTGGCGGTATGGTTACAGACCTTGGAGGCTTTGCCGCTTCTACATTTAAAAGAGGTGTAAAATTTGTGAATATACCCACTACCCTTTTAGCTATGGTTGATGCTTCTGTCGGTGGTAAGACCGGTATAAATTTTAATGGATTAAAAAACGAGATAGGAGTATTCAATAATGCTGAATCTGTAATAATTGATACAAATTTTTTGAATACGCTTGACTCTGAAAATATTTGTTCCGGGTATGCCGAAATGATTAAGCATGGATTAATAAGTAATGTAAACATGTGGAGCAAATTGATAACGTTTGACATTATAAATCCAGATTTACACGAATTGCAGATAATGTTGGCCGACAGTATAAAAGTAAAGGAAAAAATTGTTGAAGACGATCCGCGTGAAACCGGCCTAAGAAAGGCCTTGAATCTCGGACATACTTTCGGACATGCATTTGAGTCGCATTCAATGACAGTTGGATTGCCTATTTTGCATGGCTATGCTGTTGCGTTTGGCATTGTATGTGAATTATATTTGAGTTGCATAAAGTTAGGATTTCCTATAGATAAAATGCGACAGACCGTAAATTATATTAAACACATTTACGGAACATACAGTTTTACATGTGATGATTATGGGCGTCTTTTTGAACTCATGAAGCATGACAAAAAAAATGTTTCATCAGAAATCAATTTTTCATTACTTGAAGATGTCGGTAAAATAAAGATAAATCAAACTGCAGCAAAAGCGGAGATATTTGAAGCTTTTGATTTCTTCCGTGAAGGCTTTTGACTGCTATTAACTATAGCATTGTTTGCCAATAAGAAAATCAGCGACTTTTATTGCAAAAGTAGACGGGTTAAATATAAAAAACGGTTACTTTTGCAATGAAAGTAACCGTTTCTTACATAAAGACATGCGCTGACATTTTATCGTGTGCAGAACTTTATCCGTTCACAACCAAAGACGCAAAAACATCTATAAAAGAGATGATGCCGAATGTTTAAACTGATTTTATAGTCAAATCCCCTGGTAGTATTCCAAAAAGAAAGTCTTTTACATGATAATCAATGAATGTGTTGCGAAAGACAAATTAAATTCGTATATTTGTAAAAATTCATACAGACGCAACACTCTGCAATCGGCTGAAACATATAAAAATCGCTGCCTATGATTAACACAAAACACAGGCACATCCGTGCCGCCTGCCTCATTCAGGATAATGTTATTTGCACTCATTATTATCGGCGCTCTTACTATTATTCTCAGTTCCTTCACGTCAATGCCGCACGGAAGATACATTAGCGAAAAAGAAGATTCTGTTGCTCCCGGCAGAGATTCGGTGCTGTATGTGGTTGCATTTTTCAACAAAAACGACACCATGATCTACTGGATAAACGAGAGCCAATGGGATGTAAAGAACGGTGATACGATAAAAACCATGGGGATTAACACCAAGGTAATGGTAAACGTAACCGACTCAACCAAGAAAGGGTATAAGATGGAATATACTTTTCTTGATTTTGTCAGCGACTCGGTAAAAGGCTCATGGAAACAGAAGCTTCTAACCGAGAAGTTTGATACTTTAAAAAAAGTGTTGAAAGGCACTACGATAAAATTCACTACTGACGAATATGGTAAAATAGTTAAGTATGACAATCTTGACAAGATAGCTAAGCATGCAAAACAACTTTTTATGTCAGTTGTTAAAGAAATGCCAATCATTGACAGTCTTGATGCTAAGGGCGCTGATACAAAAAAGCTGTTAAAGGATGTTGACTACGATAATATCGTGAAGGGATACACGGAAGAACTTGAATTGATGTTCAGGCAACACGGTGAGGCATATAACATCGGCACCGTAACAGAGCATACTGACGCCACTGAAGATGAATTTGAATCAGATTCATACGTGGAAGTATCTGAAGATCCCGAAACTTATGATTACAAGATTGAAGCTGATACATATAATTATATTCCAAAAGACGATGTCAGAGCTATACTTAAAGATCTTGTAGAAGGTATATTAAAAGGAGACGAATTAAGCGATGTCAAGAAAGACATAGGCGATAACCTTGACAAACAGGTTAACGGCAGGATGCTGTATAACGATTACCTCTTGATAGAGTATTACTCCGACGGATGGCCCCAAAAAATCGTAAATCAAGAGAAAAACATGATTGGCAACAACGGAAAGCTTTCTCAGAAATATATCATACCATGCTATCGCAGCGTGAGGCACTGATAAGTCAAGCATGACGGCATGGCATATATGGTTCGCTCAACCAAACACAAGTGTGCCTTCTGCCGCTTTGTTGCTGTCTGCTTTCACCGTATGGCTTTGCATGGATAATAAAAATAATATAGAAATACGTCAATATGGACAGTGATACGGAGCCGAAATCAAAATATAGTTTTGTGGTTACGGCATAAAAATGCCTTAATCAGGATGTTTCCTTTTGGCACATAAAACGGCATAGAGATAGTCATTGTGTCACTCGAATTTTGTCGTGATTTTCTGCTGAAATAGAAAATTAAGTGCCTTAAAATGAACTGTAATAGTAAAGCATTTTTACAATATCATATAAAAGGCATGCTTTTATAAAATAACTCGGCCACTTTTTAGTCAAAACCCGACTGTTTTCATGTCCTAAACAGTCGGGTTTTGTCATTAAAATAAGGGCATTTTTGCATAAAAATATACAGATTTAATTGCACAAATACATTCAAATCCGCATAACTCACAGTAAATCACGTGTTTGCATTTGCACACAAAAACGGCATGTTTTTACGTCCGAACGGCTTTAGTTTTCAAATTTTGCAGTATGACGGCATCATATAAAATCAGATATAAAGCAACTCCGTGATATTTATAGCATTGTGTTATTTTGAGCAGGACACAAAATTTAAATAAGATATCATTTACAAAAAATATACAAATCCAGTTTGGACATTAAGCAGCATGTGGCTTAATTTTACTGGCTGATTGATGCTTTCTGCTGACTCTTTGTAATCCCAAACGTCCTATCTTCCAATATTGTCAATATTTGTTCATCCCCTACCCGTCTGTTTATACATATTATTTAAATGTACGATTTATAGAAATTATTAAAAATATTTCTTTATCAGATCTTTAAGAATCTGAGTCC
>ENA-UONW01000737-UONW01000737.1-human-gut-metagenome-genome-assembly--contig:-CS52-NODE-737-length-46275-cov-7.153375_pt1 | contig 46275 bp, 30 predicted proteins | sample MGYA00242463_ERZ724010 | MGnify/ENA metagenome assembly ERZ724010 | reverse complement strand
GTCGATGTCGAATACGATTCCCTTGAAGCGGTGGGCTTCGCGGTTCCAGAACTCCAGAAATTTCATCGCAGTCTCTCTTCAAAGCCGGATTTTCCGGCCGATCCTTTAAAATAGCCCGATAAAGCGGAATTTTCCACCCGGAAAGGCTTGATAAACGTGCCGGTTCCGGGTATTGTAAGAGGAAGCAAGATTCAGATGGGAGTTCCGTTTTGATGGAGTGGAAACAACTGTTGTCCCCGCACCGCGTCGGCAGTTCGAAGCCCGGCGTGATCACGCAGGACCGTTCGCCGTTTCAGCGCGATTTCGACCGGATCGTCTTTTCGGGAGCGTTCCGGCGGCTGCAGGATAAGACCCAGGTGTTCCCGCTGGTCAAGACCGACTACGTCCGCACCCGGCTCACCCACAGTCTGGAGACCAGTTCGGTCGGCCGTTCGCTCGGCACCGCGGTCGGGGTGGAGATCTGCAAGAATTTCGACACCGCCGGAGCGCAGCCGAGCGACATCGGCGCCGCCGTCGCCGCCGCCGCCCTCGCCCACGACATCGGCAATCCGCCGCTCGGACACGCGGGCGAGGAGGCGATCCGGTACTGGTTCACCCATTCCCCGGTCGCCTGCGCCATGCGCGATGTGATGAATGAGGACGAGGCCGCCGACATCGAGCGTTACGAAGGCAACGCGCAGGGGTTCCGGGTGCTGACCCGCCTCGAAATGCCCGATCAGAAGGGGGGAATGCAGCTCACCTGCGCCACGCTCGCGGCCTTCGCGAAGTATCCGAGCGCGTCGCGGGTCGAGGTGAAACCCTCCGGCGTGGCGGGCAAGAAGTTCAACTTCTTCCGCGAGGAGCAGGAGTTCTTCGCCGAGGTCGCCGAGCATACCGGAATGATTCCGGCCGGCCCCTGGGCGTGGCAGCGCCATCCGCTCGCCTATCTGGTCGAGGCGGCGGACGACATCGCCTACCGGATCGTCGACTTCGAAGACGGCCAGCGGCTCGGGCTGATCGACTATCAGGAGCTGGAACGTCTCTTTCTGGAGATCATCGATTCGGAGCGGTCCGCCGAATATGTCGCGACCATCGCTTCGCCGATCCGCAAGGCGGAGTTTCTGCGCGCGCAGGTGATCGGGCGGCTGGTGCGCGAGGTTTCGGCGATCTTTCTCGCTCACCACGACGAACTGCTGGCCGGGACGCTGCCGCGGCCGCTGCTCGACTACGTCTCCTGTCAGGAGCCGCTGAAGCGGATCCAGAATCGGAGCACCCGCGACATCTACAACCACCGGCAGGTGGCGGAGGTGATCGGCGCCGGGTTCGAGCTGGTCTCCGGCATGCTGGACATCTTCGTGCCCTGCGCCAACGAGATGGCGCTGGAGCGGACCGGCGGCAAAGGCGCTTCGTTCCGCAGCCGCCGGATTGCGGCGCTGCTGCCGGATCTGGAGCAACATCTCGCCGACGAGGAGTGGTGCCGGAACGGTTACCGCCGGCTGCTCACCGTGCTCGACTACGTCTCCGGCATGACCGACTCCTACGCGGTTTCGCTCTACCAGAAGCTCAAGGGGATCTCGATCTGACCGGCCGCCCATGCGGGTCCGGAGTGATCCGGGGTGCGGTTCACCGGCGGATTCCGCCGAGCCGTTCGAGCCCGAGCAGGGCGGCGTAGAGGACGTTGACTGAACTGCACGAACAGCTCCTCCGGTAATCCGGGCGGCAGAACGCCTTCAGGAAACGGCGGATCAACGGCTCCCTCACCTGTCGCCCGGGCGCCAGGAGCAGTCCGGTCATCAGATTGCCCGGAATCCGCACCAGATTGAAGAGATCGTGAAACCCCGGCGTCTGGCCGCAGCGCAGATCGAGTTTTCCGTACGAAACGACCCCGCCGTCGGGCCGGTGCACCAGCCGCAGCGCCGTCGAATCACGCCAGGCGGTCGCCGGAATCGACCAGGTGCCGCGCCACCTCTCCAGTTCCGGGAGAAAGGAGCCGCACAACATCTCCTCGGTGACATCGCCGATTTCACGGGCGATGGCGGAGAATTCCGGGCGCGGATCGAGCTCGTGGCAGAGGGCGAGCGTCAGCAGAAACTGCGAGAGTTCAAAGTGGTTCCAGTCCTCCTTGGGTTCGGCGGCGCGGCGGAGCGCCCGGCCGATCATCCGGTCGTAACACGCCCGCCAGTGCGCGTCGCCCGAGAGTTTCCATGCCGCCAGGTAGAACATCGGCAGCCGGAGAATTTCATGCGGCAGGACCTCATCCATTTGCAGCAGCGAATCCGGCACGCCGCCGAGGGTGAGGTAGCTGTATTGATTTTCCGAAACCACCTCCCGCTCGCCGCGGGCGGCGAGCTTCACGACCAGGGAGCGGATCCTCTCCCGCTCCGGCTCCGTGGCGGCATCGCTGCGGAAGTAGCGCCACAGCCCCCAGACCCAGAAGGTCAGCTGGTCGCGCGACGAACAGCTGTAACAGCTTGTGCCGTCCCGGTGGGAGACGCTGCGGACCACGTAGCCTTCGCGGCCGTGCACGGTGGCGCAGAGCTCCAGTCCACGGAGCAGTTTTGCGGCGAATGCGCGGCACTCCTCCGCTGTTTCCGGAAAGAGCCGGGCGCGGAGAAGCGCCGCGTGGATCATGATCCCGCCGTTGAGCGCACTGTCCTCCATCCCGGTGGCGTAGCCGCGCGGATTCGGGAAATCGTGTTCGATCTCCTCCGGGAACGGCAGAAAATCGAAACGGTCCTTCCCGGTCGAGCCGAGGTAATCGTAGATGAGATTGGTACGTCCGCAGAAGAGCAGACCGCTGATCTGCTCCCACGCGGCATCCAGCGAAGTGCGCAGTTCCGGCGCTGTCAGAGGGGGAAACGTTGTCGTCATGAGGAGAGGTTCTCGTATCGGGCTTGTTGCAGTTTCACTCAAAGTGGATCGACGCCGAAAAGCGCGAATTTGACGCTCTTGTTGGTCTGTTCCTTCAACTGGGTCCGGGAGGCCATTTTCACATGCCCGTCGCCATATGCGGTCGACACGGAGTTCCTGTTGTGGATGATCCAGGGATTGGCCCCCCAGGTGCCGACGTCACCGCCGAAGAAGACCGCCTTGGGGCCGTTGTTCATCACCCCTTTCCGTTTGCTGTCGATCAGCAGAACGAAACGGCTGGGGGAGCGCAGCTGCTTGAAATTCAGAAGCGTGTCGTTGGTGGTCATCCCCGGGGCCGTTGTCTTGATCGAACCGCTCAGGTCGCCGTTTCGCCAGCTGCCGAGATAGTTCAATCCGTAGCAGTTGTTCCGGATGAAGTAGGTGCTCGCCAGATTTTCGGCGGTCGCGAGGTCGCTTTCCGGACAGAGGGCGACATACCGGTTGCCGGTGCGCAGATAGCCGCCCCGCATCAGGGCGCCCGCGTAGTTTTCCACCCCCAGACCGCTCGCGGGGACGCTCTCCCGGTAATCCGACGCGTAGAGCAGGATCAGCTGATTCATCGTCTTTAAATTGTTGTTGCAGGCGGCGGTCTTGCCCCGCTGTCTCGCCTTGTTCAGCGCCGGCAGCAGCAGACTGGCCAGAATCGCGATAATGGCGATGCAGATCAGGAGTTCGATCAGAGTGAATGTGCGAAGGGAACGGATCTCCAGATGTGTGTGGATCATGATTCAACCTTTCCTGTCAAATGGCATCTTCGTATTGGCAATTGGTTCTTTCCTGTTCTACCAGCGGTAATAGCGGTACGGATCGTCCGAGGCGATCGGAATATCCGGATAGAAGCGGTTCTCCGGAACCATCGAGAGGGTCACCGTCGACGGCAGATCCCCGGGATATTTCCGCTTCTCCTGCGAAATCTTCACCACATTTTTCTCCGGATGGAGCAGGGCGGCCGGCACGATGAACCGGCGGGAGAGCCCCCGTTTGCTTCCGGCAATGTTGATCGTGCGTTCCGGAATCTTCCGGCCGTTGACCTCCACCGCGAGGGAGCGCGAGGGCGAGGAGACCGCAAGGATCGCGTCGCTGCTCCGGCGGAGAACTTCCGGCGCGACATGGAAGGTGTTGCTGTGCTCTTCGACCCGCTTTTCGCCGGAGGCGGTTTCGGAGCTTTTCCAGCGGCCGGAGAACGCCACGCCGCGTTCCCGTACGAGACGGCGGCGGTGTTCCCGGTCCAGTTTTCCCCAGGCGTCGAACCGGTCCGCGGCGCCCAGATTGCGGAGCAGCCGCGAAATGAGAAAATGGTTTCTGCGGCGGCTGGTCCGGTACTGAAAATCGGTTTCATTCATCATCCACGGCGCCACCTGCAGCACCACCACGCTTCCTTTGCCGAGCCGCAGGGCCTGCAGAGCGGTTCCGCCGTTGGAGCGGCCGGTGAATCCGGCGAACTCCAGCTCCATCCGGCAGTGCAGATCGGCGTTGGAGATTCCGCGGAACTCCGGAACCGCCCCGAGATCCCCGACGAAATCGGAGAAGCGCTTTTCAACTTTTGTCTCGAATCTGCCGGGGAAGAGGTGATTCAGCTCCTCCTGCGACAGCGCGAGGGCGAAGACATTCAGCCCCTGCTTTACCGCGCCGGTCAGGTCGCCCAATCCGGTGCCGGAGGAGACGACAAGTACGCCGGATTCCGGAATCGTCACGCAGGGCTGAAACGCGACGCCCAGATCCTCCAGCAGCTGCGCCGCCTTCTCCCCGCCGCTGAACCAGGTCGGTCGGTCGGGCTGTACCCGGGCGGAATCCAGACGGCACAGCAGCCGGCGCAGGAGCTCATCCGCCTCCGGTTCATTCTGCGTCCGGTCGGAAAGATCGAACTGAGAGAAGATGGCGATGCCGTTCCCGCTTCTCCATTCCACCGCGGGGGTGTACTGCAGGTCGAAGCCGCACTGCATCAACGGCAGGAAATCGCCGATGACCGGCTTCTCCAGCGGAACACTGCAGACGTTGCCCCGGTTGCCCGCCCGCCACGCCCGGGTGTTGGAAAATCCCTGCCAGTTCCAGACCGGATCCTGCCGCTCCCAGCCGGGCAGGGCAAGTTCCGGCGGCGTCAGCGTGGAGGCTCCCCGCCAGTCGCGGGCCGGTTTCGCCGTGAAATCGGCGACCAGCGGGAAGACGGTGCGGATCCCGTACTCATTGCTGCGGAATCCGAGTTCGGCGAGTCCGGCGGAGTCCTGTTCCAACACCAGCAGCCGTCCGCCCCGCCGCATCTTCTCCGCCAGCGGCAGCGGACAGCCGGGCAGAGCCTGACGACCGACGACCAGCAGATCGACCTCTTCCAGATCCGCATCGCTCTTCACACTCCGGAAGGGCACGCCCAGACGCCGGAGCGCCGCCTCACTCTGCTCCCGCGGATCGTACAATCCGACCCGCGACTGCAGCCGGAGCGGCGGGGCGGAGGCGACCAGATCGATCTGGAAGCGGTCGCTCCGCTCCTCTCCGTTGTCGAAACGGACCGTCGCCTCGATGGGGAATGACCGCTCCCGGCAGCTCTCCGGAATCGGGAAGGTCACCGGGAGGTCGCGCCGGGTGCCCGGCATCAGAGAGACTTCTTCCTGCTCTTCCAGACCGAGCGCCGGAACGCGCCAGCGGACCTTCGCGTTTCGCGTCCGACGGGAATCGTTCAGGATCACAATCGTCTTTTCGACGGTTTCGCCGGGGCGGAAGGTGTGGGATTGTTCGGTCACGTCACCGGGTTTTCCGCCGATCCAGGCGATCAGCTCCCGCAGGTACGGCAGCCCCGCTTCGCCGCCCCGGCTGACGGCATAACTGCCGTATCCGTCGGCCGGATAACCGCCGCCGCGCCGGGTGCGGTCCGGCACGATTCCCGGCTGTTTCAGGTTGCGGAAACGGTCCGGATGGAGCTGTTCGTCAACCTCGTTCCGGCAGCGCCAGAATTTGCCCTGATCCCAGGGGAGGATGGCGGAGACGCCCCGGGCGCGCATATCCCGGTAGTTCTTCCCGATCATCGCGGCGATCACCTCGTCGCCGTCCTCATTGGCGGAAAATCCGCCGATCTCGCCGTACTGGACCGGCCGGTTTCCGGCGCAGAGGCGGCTCTGCCGTTTGTAGCGGATCTCCTTGAGCCGCGAGCTGCGGTACGCCTTTTCGCCCAGAATCGCCGCGTTGTACTCGTTGAACCACATGCACTGCACGCTCCGGACGCGCCAGATGAAATCGGGCCCGCGGTAGCTCGACCATGAGGCGATGTGCGGATTGCCCCACTCCACCAGCATGAGCGGCTTGACGCCGAACCGCTCCCAGTGTTCGAACCAGTCGCTCCGCTCCTGTGCCGGAACCCAGTTGAGGTAGCAGTTGATGGAGAAGATGTCGCCGAGGTTGCCCGATTCATGATGGTAAACCGGTCGGGAGGGATCCAGCTGTTTGATGAGCTCCGCCGAGAGCAGCGCCTGGCGCCGATTTCTGTAATCGACGGCGTTGGCCTTCTTCATGAATGGATCCGGGGCGTAGACGCCGTCGATCTTCTGCGGATTCTGGTCGCCGTAGTAGCCGGTTGCGTTGTGGTTGACCGCGTACAGAACCACGCCGGGAACGTTCTGGAACCGCCGGATCAGAAATTCCGCCATCTTCCGGTAGCGCTGTTCGTTTTTCTTCAGATCCCATTCGAAATCCTTGATGTGTGGCAGCGTCAGCGAAGTGAGCACGCCGGCGCGGGAGCTCTGGAGGTAGAAATCATCCTGATAGCCGACCATGCCGGGGGTGAAGAAGTAGTTGTAGGCGATCAGGTGGTTGAAGCCGTTCTTCTTCGCCCGTTCGGCGTAGCGGCGTGTGGCGGCGGCGCTGGAGTGGTCGGCGCCGTCCCGCATGGCGGAGCTGCACAGGCTGCGAAGATGGATCACCGACCCGTTCAGCATGAAGTTTCTGCCGTCGATCCAGAACTCCCGGAAGCCGAACTGTTGCGGCAAAAACGCATCCAGCGTGGCGCCGTCCGCCGCTTTCAGGCGGAGATTGGCGGTGTAGAGGTTCTCCGGCGTGTCGGTGTCCCAGAGGTGTTCCGCGAGCCAGTCGGCGGAGAATTGGATGCGGAACGGCCGCCCCCCGGACGGAATCCGGAAGCGTTCCGACTTCACCTGTTTGACGACCTCGTTGTTCCATAAAATATCCGCTTCGAGGGTGTAATCGCCGCCGTTTCCGGAGAGGCCGGTGTCGAAGGTGATCCGTTTCCGGCGGAAGCTGGTGAGGATGTGCACGTCGGTGATGGCCGCATGGAGCGGCTCCGCATGCAGATAGACGTCGCCGGTGATGCCCCGGTTGCTGATGCTCTTCGCCTCTTTGTGCTGCCGGTCCGGCGCCATGAAGACGCTGTCGCCGCTGCCGGCGGCCACGGCGGAGACCAGAATCGCCAGCTCATGCTTCCCGCCGGGGGTGACGAAGCGGGTGAGGTCGATTTTCCCGCCGGGGAAGTAGAGGTCGCCCGCCGGTTTCCCGTCGACGAAGATGCGTCCGGCGGTCTGGAGCATGGTGATTTCCTGCAGAATTCTCCGATTTCTCCAGCCGTCGGGGATGGTGATGGTACGCCGGTACCACGCCGAAACCAGCGCCGCGGGATTTCCTCCCGGGAACCGTTTCGCATCCAGTCCGTAAACCATCGTGCTGTCGCCCGGCTGGTTCTTTTTTTTGCCCATGCCGGGCCAGATGCCCGGGACCTTGAAGAATCCCCATCCGGAATGTTCCGCAGGCATCCTGCGGGCCGTTTCCGTGGTCAGGATCGGGTAGAACTGCCACAGCCCGTTCAGAGAGACGATCTCCCGGGTCGAGGTGGTCCGGCGCCAGGCGTCGTCCATGCTCCAGTTTTCCTCAAGCGACAAGCCGTTCGGCGGCGGCGCGTCGCCCCGCGAATTCTCTTCCGCGCCGTATCCCGGCAGGAGCAGAAGCACCGTTGCGCAGATAAAAAGAAGTTTTCTGATCATGAAAATCTCCATTTGATGAATGAATTCTATTTATATTTTATGACAAAAGTCGTTGCATGTCAATATTGCACCGATTATATTATATCGTGAAACGGTTAAAATATATATGGAAAATTAACATCATGCAATATCCGCGGAAAACGATCACGGCCGACCGGGAGGAGTTTCTGCCAGAGACCGTCACTCATCAGGAGGCGGGAGAACAGCGACTGACGGTTCACCGCCGGAACAGCCGGCTCTACTACCTCTATCTGCCGCCGGAAATCCGGGAGATGGTATATGTGGAAAATTTCTTCGAAACCCACTGGCTCAAACGGGCGCGGTTCCATCGGCGGAACGTCCCCTGGCCCTCGGTGGAGTTTGTGCGGGAAGGCGCACTGCGGGTGGAGACGCGCGAATGGGGAACGCCGCGGATCGTCCACGCCGGGAGCCTGCTGTGGATTCCGCCGGTCTGCGAGGCGACGCTGAGTCCCGGGCCGGAGGGATTCTGCCGCAAAGTTTCGCTGACACTGGGCGGAGCGCTTCTGCCTGCCTGGCAGCGGGCGAACGGCTTTGACCGCTGCCGGATCCTGCCGGAGATCGACCGGAAAGAGTTCGAATTACGTCTGGAGGAGTTTCGGCTGCTCTACGAACAGCAGTCGGAGCAGGCGCTGCGGGAAAACGGCGTGGCAATCTGGACTTCGAAACCTTCTTCCGTATGGCCGGGGAACTGGGGCTTCATGTGATCGTCCGTCCGGGGCCGTATACCTGCAGCGAGTGTGACAACGGAGGACTGCCGTGGTGGCTGATGAACCGTCCGGGGATGGAGATCCGGCGCAGCAACAAGCCGTTTCTGGATGCGGTGCGCTCCTACTGGAGCGTGATATTGCCGAAGATCGCAGCGCTGCAGCACGATTGCGGCGGGCCGGTCATCGCCGTGCAGATCGAAAATGAGTACGGCGGTTATTGCCACGATGCCGCTTACCTGGAAACGCTGGCTGGAATGGCGCGGGAATTCGGCATAACCGTTCCGCTGTTCACCTCGAACGGCGCGCATCCGGAATATCTGCCGGATGCGATGATCGACGGAGTGCCGCTGGCGCTGGACTTCGGTGTCAACAGCATGCAGATGTTCCGGCTCGGCAGAAAATTCCGTCCGGATGATCCGCTGTTCTGCGGGGAATTCTGGGGTTCGTGGTTCACCCGCTGGGGGGACTCGCAGGTCATCCAACGCGGCCCGGAGGAGTATGCGTCTGAGCTGGATGATATTCTCCGCTCCGGCGGCAGCGTCAACATCTACATGGCCTGCGGCGGAACCAATTTCGGTTTCATGGGAGGAGCCAATCAGATGCCGGGAGATCCCTACAAGCCGGATGCGACGACCTACGATTTCGATGCGCCGATATCGGAAGCGGGGGAGATCACGCCGAAATTCCACGCCCTGCAGCGAGTGATCCGAAAATACCGGCCGGAAATGAAGCCTGTTACGCCGGAAAATCCACGCAAACACTCCTATGGGAAAATCCAGTTCAGCGCGACCGCCCGGCTGTTCGACCATCTGCCGGAACTGAGTTCGCCCCGGAAATCCCTCTCCCCGCAGACGATGGAAAAACTCGGCCAGGGCTTCGGGTTCCTGCTGTATCGGACAACCGTCACCGGTCCGCGGCACAATTTCCTCGCGCTGGAAGGCGCCAGAGACCGCGTTCAGCTCTTCCTGAATCGTGCGCCGGCGGGAATTTTTTACCGTAACGACAGCTCGTTCCGGACGCCGGTTCTGCACTTTCCGCCGGGAACGAATCAGCTGGACCTTCTCGTGGAAAACCTCGGCCGCGTCAACTACGGCCCCTATGTCGGCCGTGATCCCAAGGGAATCGTCGGCGAATTGATGCTCGGTACTCAGGTGCGGGTCGGTTTTGAACACTATCCGCTCCCGCTCGACAACCTGGAACAGCTGACCTTCGACACACCGGACACGCTCTGCGAAGAACCGGCGTTCCACCGCGCAGTCTTCGAAATCGGCCCGGAAGAAGAACCGGCGGATACCTTTCTGCGTTTTCCCGGAGTTCACGGCTGCGTCTTCGTCAACGGTATCAATCTGGGCCGGTATTGGGAGATCGGGCCGATCAAGACACTCTTTCTGCCGGGCTGTATGCTGCACCGGGGTGTCAATGAGATCATTGTGTTTGAAACAACCGGGCTGCGCTTCCCTTACGTGGAATCGACAGCAACTCCGGAATTCGGTCCTCGAAAACAATTTCTGGATTCTCTCGATCAGATATAGAAAGAGGTGAAACATGCTGGCGACAGAAAATGTACCGCAGAGAGGCACGTGGAAAAAATACCACGCCAATCCGATTCTGGGCGGCCCGGAACTTGGCACCTGCTTCGACGTCCACGTCCGGCGGATCGAAACCGGCTACCGGATGTATTTCTCCTGGCGTCCGAAAAAATCGATTGCCTGCGTCGAGGGGCCGGACGGCATTCACTGGAGCGCCCCCGAACTCATTCTCTCCCCCTGGCCGGAAAGCGGCTGGGAAGATGAGGTCAACCGCAACTGTGTCGTATATCACGACGGCATCTGGCACATGTGGTACACCGGGCAGGCCAGGGATCTGCGCTACAGCTGGATCGGTTACGCCCGCAGCCGCGACGGAAAACAGTTTGAACGGGTTTCATCGGAACCGGTGATGATTCCGGAACAGCCCTGGGAGAGAGAGTCGGTGATGAATCCGTTTGTCTGCCGGGATGAGGAACGGCAGCTTTTCCGCATGTGGTATGCCGCCGGCGAAACCTCCGAACCCAACGCCATCGGCTACGCGGAAAGCCCCGACGGCATGAACTGGAAAAAGTGCCGCTGCAATCCGATTTTTACCGCGGGGCATGAACCATACGAGAAAAACCGGGTGGGCGGATGTGAAGTTCTGAAAAACCCGGACGGAACCTGGACCATGTTCTATATCGGTTACGAAACGATCCATACCGCCAGCATCTGTGCGGCCACCTCGCCGGACGGCCTGACCCGCTGGGAACGGTTTCCGAACAATCCTCTGGTTTCCCCTTCTCCCGGAGAATGGGATGGCGAAGCCTGTTACAAACCATCCGTTCTGTTCGACCCGGAAGCGAACCGGTGGATGCTCTGGTACAACGGGCGGCAGGGTCAAAACGAGTATATCGGGCTGGCAATGCTACCCGGAACTGATTCAACCAGAAGAAATTCCTTCAATTTCTGAAAAGGAGATAAGCTCTATGAAAAGAAAACTGAACTCCGATCGTTCTCCCGGCAGCCTTCCGCACCGGACGGCCGCCGGACCGCGTTTATTTACTCTTATCGAACTCCTGATCGTGATAGCGATCATCGCCATTCTGGCGGCGATGCTGCTCCCGGCCTTGAACAAGGCACGTGAGCGCGCCAACACGATCTCCTGTCTCAACAACCTGAAACAGCTCGGGACAGGATTTGCCATGTACGCTTCCGAAAACAACGGATTTATCGTCTTGAACGCCAAAGTGGGTTTTCTGACGACAACATACACTCCATGGGCCTTTTTCTACAGCAAGAAAATCCGGGATATCACAACGCTCGGCAGCAAAGGCGATCTGTATCGCGCCGGCGGTGTCGGCGGGAATTACATCGAGTCCTTCAACAGCTTTTTCTGTCCTTCGATCTGGCCGTTCAAGGCTGCCGATAAGGAAAACATCGTTTCGCCGGGCGGAGTCAGTTCCCACCGGTTTCAGTACACCTACGGTGCCGCCGCCGGGCGAACCGAACACCCGGGTACGAAGGAACACCCCTTTGCAACTCCCTGTTCGGAGATCGTCGATTCGACGGCGGTTGAAAGTGCAGGAAAACAGCCGGGAACCTACATCGTCACCTCCCGGCTGAAAGATGCGTCCAACTGCTATCTGGTCGCGGACTCCTATTCGCCGTCTTGGAAATCCGCGATATTCATCATCCCCCGTCACAAAGCCAACGGCGGTCAGGATGGTGCATTCCACATGCGACACGGAGGTCGCGGCAATTTCTGCTGGGCGGACGGTCACGCCTCCTCTCTGGCACCGCGGGAGCTGCTGGATCCGATTCCGTCACTCCGGAACACGGCAAGAGTCTATATCGGAGACGGAGTTTCCATGGAACTGTAGTTCCTTTCGACAGCGGGAACAGATACCACCGCATGGTTCCTCCCGGCCGGACAACTCCGGGTGGCGTTGCGCGACAGGGGGGATTTGTGTTCCGCAACCTCTGAATGATCGAAAAAAAGAGAAGATTTTCCGCCAAATACTCTGAAACCAAGAGAAGGAGATTCCGATGAAGAAACCTTTTTTCACTCTGTTCGTGATACTTTCGGCGATGCTCCTCGCCGCTGTCTCCCCGGAATTCGAGTTTGACAAGCAGGGGCGGTTTTTGGTACACGGCTACCAATTCTACGTCGACATTCTCGTCATGCACAATCGGGCGCAGGGGAGCGGAAACTACTTTACACCGGGTCCCGTCTCTGTCAAAGACGGAGAGACCAGCTTCACTTCGCGGATCGTCATCCCCGAGGAGTGCCCCCCGGGAACTCTTGCCACAACCTGCAGCATCCGGAACGGCAGAGCCCGACTGGAACAGAAGATCCATTTCGACACACCGGCAAAATTTCGTGCGATCTGCTACCGCAGCAGTTTTCCTGCCTCCGACATGGCCGGCAGAACGATTCTGATCGACGAAAAAGAGCTGCTTGTCCGCCGGGATCCGGTTTCTGGCAGCCGCAATGTGGGGCTGTTTGCCGGACCGGTTCAGAAGCGGGTCTCTCTGCCGGTCAACGGGGGACTCATTCACATTTTCGGAAAATTCTGGCTCTCCATCCAGGAATACCGCGGCATCAATCTTAACCGGCTCGACGTGATGCTCAGTTTCACCCCGGGAGCCGGAACCATTCAGGATGCAACCGGCAGGTTCGAATTTGAATTTGAACCGTTCGCCGGACAACCCGTCGATCTCCGCAGCGTGGTGAACATGGGGTTCCGGGATGAGGTCGCCGGAGACGGCAAGGGCGGCTGGACCGATCAGGGGAGCAACGATCTGCGCCTCCTGCCCGTCGGCAGAAAACTGTTCGGCGGAATCCCGTTTGACATTGTCGATCCGCTCCGGAACAATGGGAAATCCTGCCTGATGCTCCGTGGCCGTGAACGGACCTATTTCCCGAAATCCGCGACGGTGGAATGCAAAAGCCGGGGAAGATATCTCCATCTGCTTCACGCTTCCGCATTCCATCCCGGCCAGCCTCCCCGCTATGGAGTGATTCTGGTCACCTACGCCGATGGTTCGACGCAGCGGATTCCCGTAACCGAGAACCATGTGGGTGACTGGTGGAATGCCACCCGCCTGCCGGAAGCCGACGTCGTCTGGAGTGCGGAAACAGACCGGGCCCGCCTCGGCCTCTATCATACGATGTTTTCTCTGCGAAACCAGCCGCTCGCCTCGCTGAAATTTGAGTCCGCCGACGGAGCGGTCTGGGGAATCGTCGCAGCGACATTGACCAACATGCCGGGCTCTCTCCGGCAGAAAGGTCCGGTCGTCGACCGGAGCGGAGAGAAGTGGCGGAAGATCGATTATCCTCTCGAGCCGATCCGCGGTTCCATCATGGACTTCTCCGGTCGGCTCGACGCGCCGGCGGGAAAATATGGTCCAGTCGTGGTGCGCAACGGCAGGTTTGAGTTCGAAAAAAAACCGGGCCGTCAGGCGCGGTTTTACGGGACCAATCTCACCGGAGACACCACCACCATGCCCCGGGAGTGGAGCGACCGTATCGCCGACCGGCTGGCGATGTTCGGATTCAATCTGGTCCGGCTCCATCACCACGACGGCGAAACCGTCATCGGCGGAGATGCGCGCCGTCTGCACAAGGAAAAGCTCGACCGGATGGATTACCTCATCGCCGCCCTGGCCAAGCGGGGAATCTACACCACCACCGACATTTACGTTTCGCGGAAATTTCCTGCCGGAGTGATCCCGGAACACCCGGAACCGCTAAAAAATTACGAGGACTACAAGGTGCTGTTCCTGCTTTACGATTCGGTCTGTGATGAGTTTCTCCATTACATGCGTGAGATTCTTTCCCATACCAATCCCTACACCGGATTTCAGTGGAAGGATGATCCGGCAATCGTCAGCATCAGCCTGCTCAACGAAAACTCCTGCACTACACAGTGGAACCGAAATCCGAAACTGGCGAAAGTGTTTCTCGAACGCTTCCAACAGTTTTGCAGAGAACGCAACCTCCAGGCAGAAGGCGGTTCCGCCAATCCCGCATTCCGCGATTTTCTTGACGGTCTGTACCGAAAGCGGCTCGAACAGATCAGGGCAGAACTCCGGAAAATAGGCTGCAACAAACCGGTGACCGACCAGAACTTCCAGCGGGGCACCTTTCTGGCGCTGCAGCGGGAGGCCTGCGATTACGTCGACATTCACCTCTACCATGACCATCCGGTGCGTGTCGGAGAGAAAATGCGCCGCTTCCTCCAGCGGAGCGCCATCCCACTGGGGGTGGAGGTCCCGGGGGCCTGCTTTCCGGAGCGCCTGATCGACAAGCCGTTCGCCATCTCGGAGATCGAATACTGCACCGCCAACGACTTCCGTGCGGAACATGCGGCGCTGCTGGGCACCTATGCGGCACTGCAGAACTGGGATATGGTAATTCAGTTCACCTATGCGCACCGGTTCGGTGATTTGAAAAACGGCGCACTGGTTTCAGCTTTTGACATTTCCAACGATCCGATGCGTTCAATCGGCCACCGCTTCGCAGCGGCGCAGTTTCTGGACGGCAGTTTCAAAGCCGCACCGAAAACCGCGGTGATCGGACTTTCCCCCCGGCCGCTGCCGGCACTCTCCGCTGGATTCGAACCAGTATTGCGCAGACTCGGACTCATCCTGCGCCTGGGCACAAAAGTCGGAACCGAATTGCGGCGGGATCAGCTGCCCGCCGACACCGTCGCCCTTCTTACAAACCGGTACAACGCGCCGGTCAACCGGACCGGTCTGCTGGAATTCACCGGCGAAGACGATCTGTTGAAAAAACTCGCCGCGGCCGGAGTTTTCCCGGCGAAGTGTTACGATGCGAAACAGGGCATTTTCCGTTCTCTAACCGGCCAGCTCGAGGTACGGACCCGGCAGAAAGTATTCCGCGGAATCTCCGACAAGTGCGAAGTCTTTGTCGCTCCCATCGGCGCAGAATTACAGGGAAACTACCTTTCGCTGCGCAGAAATGACGCCCGTTGTGTCGTCGGCATCATCAATCCGGCGGGCGAGGATTTGAAAGAAGCAAAACGGCTTCTGCTCATGCATCTGACCAACATTTCCGCCGAAGGACGTACTTTCGTAGATGACTCCCGCACCACCTTGAGTGACTGGGGAACCCGGGAGTTGCTCGCAGCACGCGGGCAGACGGAAATTACTCTCTCTCTTCCCGGAGACTGGAAAGTCTTCGCCGTCGACGCCGCGGGCAAACGACTGGCGGAAATTCCGGTTCGGAAGCGGAACGACAAAACCGTCTTCCCCGTCTCCGTCTTCAACAAGTTCGGTCAGACAATGGCGTATGAACTGACTCGGAACTGACTATCTCCCGCGACACTCCAGCCCGCAGTGGTTCAAAAAACAGCTTCTGCGGGTTGGTGTTCGCATCTCTGCTTCAGATCCCCCTTTTTTTCCTGAAAAAATTATCGTCCTCCTCTTGATTTCTTTGAAAAATCCTGTAAAGTAAAAATCAGTAAATCGATTTACTGATCTGAAAATCGGAGTTTTTTTCATGATAGCAGCAAGGAAACTGGAATATACGCGGGAGCTTCCGATTCGGAAGAGCGTGGATGTTTTCATCGCCGGCGGCGGCCCGGCGGGGGTGGCGGCCGCTGTCACCGCCGCCCGGGCCGGAGCGAGCGTTTTCCTCGCCGAGTCGCTTGGCGCGTTCGGCGGCATGGGCACTTCTGCCGGCATCCCTTTCATCTGCCGACCGACCGACGGAATCCATTTCCTCTGCGGCGGAATCGGCCGCGAAATCTACGACCGGCTCTTTCGCGACGGCGGCGCCGGGCCGGAGATGAAATATGACCAATTCCCGCCGGAAATCGGCGGATTCATTTACAATCCCGAATCGATGAAGCGGGTCTACGACGACTTGATGACCGCTTCCGGCGCGGAGTTCGCTTTTCACACTTCGCTCATCGACCTCCGACGGGAGAGCGGCCGGGTCTCTCACGCCGTCTGCGCGGCCAAGAGCGGACTCTTCGCCGTCGAAGCCGCCATCTTCATCGATGCCACCGGCGACGGCGACCTCGCCGCGATGGCGGGTGCACCGTTCGAATTCGGCGACGAGGAGAATCTCGCCCAGGCGGCGACCCTCTGTTCGCTCTGGTCCGGCATCGACTGGAACCGCAAGGAGATCTGGAAGGACGGCGCGGCGCTGGAACAGGCCTACCGCGACGGCATCTTTTCGGTGCCCGACCCCGGACTGCCCGGAATTCTCCACACTGTGGCCGATTCCGGCTGGGGCAACGTCGGCCACATCTACGGTATTGACGCGCGCGACGAACGTACCGTCACCCGCGGCATGGTGCAGGGGCGGAAGCTCGCGCTCGAATATGAACGCTACTACCGGAACTACGTCCCCGGCTGCGAGAACGCCCGCATGCTCTGGACCGCGCAGACCCTCGGAATCCGGGAATCCCGGCGCATCCTCGGCGACTACCTGCTCAACGTGGAAGATTTCGTCCGGCAGGCGGTGTTCGACGACGAGATCGGCCGGTACGGGTATCCGATCGACCTGCACGGCACCCGCCCCCCGGCGGACGGAAAAACCGACTCCGGCACCGCGCTCTTCGAACGCTATCAGTACCGGAATCCGGGGGAGAGCTACGGCATTCCCTACCGGATCCTGCTGCCGCGGACTCTGGAAAACGTCCTCACTGCCGGCCGCTGCGTCAGCACCGACCGCGGCATGCACGGTTCGATCCGGGTGCAGGCGGGCTGTTTCATCACCGGGCAGGCGGCCGGAATGGCGGCGGCGCTCTCCGCCGCGCGGCACATCACGCCGCGGCAACTGCCGGTCGGGGATTTACAGGACGCTCTGCTCGGCATCGGCGCCTATCTGCCGAACCGCCAGAAACAGAAGGAGACTCTCCCATGCGCGTAACACTGGCGGACATCGCGAAGATGGCGGGCGTGAGCACCGCGGCGGTTTCTCAGGTGCTGAACCGCCATCCCCACGCCCGCACGCTCCGCCCGGAGACGCGCGAAAAGATTCTGCGGGCGGTCCGGGAGTCCGGCTACTGCCGGAACGAGGCCGCCGCCGAGATCCGCACCGGCGCGCCCAAAACCATCGCTCTGCTGCTGGAATTCAGCCACAGCGCGGTCCGGGGCGTCGCGGCGAATGAGATTCTGCTGGGGCTTCTGAATGCTGCGGCGCAGCGCGGCTGCAACGTCCGGGTCTGCAACCTCTCCGAACCGGAACAGGTGCAGCTCGAACTGGCGAAATACGACATCCGTTACGCGGTCTGCTTCGCCTTCTCGCCGCAGTTGCAGCAGGAGATCGGCGAATTTTGCCATGCCCGGCAGATCAATCTCTGCTACATCGAGGAGAGCTGCCGCGATGATTTCCCCGTGGTCTATTCCGACGACCGTACTGCGATGCGTCAGATTGTCCATCTGCTGGTGAAGGAGGGGCACTGCCGGATTGCTGTGGTCAAGCCGGGCGACGACATCCGTTACAGCGTCGAACGTCTGGAAGGAGTGAAGGAGGGAATGCGCGACTGCGGGCTGGAACTCGATCCGCGGCTGGTCTCCCCGCACCACGACCCGCGGGAACACTTCGCGGACCTCGAATGGTGGTTCAAGCTGCCGGAAGCGGAACGGCCGACCGCGTTCATCTGCTTCGACGACAACCGGGCGGCACAGGTGCTGATCACGGCGCAGCATCTGGGGATCCGGGTGCCGGAGAGGTGCCGGGTCTTCGGCTTCGGCGACACGCTTGCCCGGCAGCTCTACTACCCGGTCGGAAGTGTCGTTCAGCCGTTTGAAACGATGGGGGAGGCTGCGGTCGAAATCGTCACCGGCGGAAACGGTTCCGACGGACTCCGTCACCTGTTTCCCACTGAAATCAGAGAGAGATAGCTTCAGCGGAAAATTACAGGAAAGAGCGTTTCATATTCCAAAAACAGTTTCCGGAAAACCATTTCAACAGGAGGCACACCATGCAGATCACCCCGAAAAGCAGTCCGACAGCGGCGGAGGCGAAATCCGGTAAATATTTTACCTTGATTGAACTTCTCATTGTGATTGCGATCATTGCAATCCTCGCATCGATGCTGCTTCCGGCATTGAACAAGGCGCGGCAGCGGGGAAAGGCCACTCTGTGCACCTCCCGGCTGAAACAGACCATGCAGGGGTGTCTGCTTTACGACGGGGACTACAACGGTCAGATCATCCTGTATGAAAAGACAACCGGTCGTTCATGGCTCGGAGTCATGCAGAGCAAATATCTGAACAGAAATGTCTCGATCTGCCCGAACACAAAACCCTATACCGGGACGAACATCAAGCTGGAACTCTATCGCTACTGTTACGGAATGGGCAACTACCGGGGAGCCGCCGGACGAGAACCCCATTTCGGCAACAACTTCTACTTCAACGTTGCGGACAAGGGATGGGGTTTCAATACAAAAAAGTCCCGCCAGCCCAGCAAGCTGGCTGTACTCGCCGATACCGTTTTCGCCAACAATCACGCAACCTACAGCGGCGTCGGAAGTTATCAGTTTGAGTTCGGAGGCTTCACTGAAGGCGGTACCGTCGGCGTCTTTCTCGCCCATCAGAACAATGCCAACATCGCGTTTCTGGACGGACACGTCAGCGCCCTGAATCGAGACCGGCTCTATCCGTGGCCGACCCGTATCATTTATGTGGTTTCCGGCAATCTGGAAAAAATCAATCCCACGTTTTAACACAGGAAAGAGATTATCATGTTCCGCAACGTTCTGTTTCTTCTGCTTTCGGCAATGCCATTGCTCTGTCCGGCAAAGTCACTGGTCAACTTTGCCGACCCGCTGGAAGCGAGTCCTCAGGTCCGCAATGGAAAAATCCAGCTCGATTCCGCGGGGAAACGATCGATTCGCTTCCCCTCCTATGGAATTTTTCTGCCGCCGTTCCGCCGCGGCGAAGTGATCTTGAACCTCACCGCCACAGAAAAACCGCTCTCCGTTACCGCCGTCGTCCATGACCGGCAGGGACGCACCTTCCGATTTCCCCTGAAACAGACCGAACGAGGATATTCCACCATCATCGACTCCGCCGCAACCTACCCGGGTGTAAAAAAGCAGAAGCGGGAAACCTGTGTACCGGAACAGCCGCTCCGGGTCATGTGGCTGGAATTCCGCGGAAAAACGCGGACAATCTCTCTCGACACCCTCGATTTCTTCGAACGGGGCGTGATGGCACAGCTGAAAACCGGCAGCGACCTCTCCGTGCTCAATCTGAGCGGAAAAACCATTCCGGAACTCGAAGCGGTCAACCATACGTCTGCTCCGGCGCAAATCACCCTCTCCTTTTCGGTGCGGAACAGCGCGGGCAGAGAGGTCGATTCCGGCAGTGCGCGCCTGTCGCTGGCCCCCGGAGAGAAGAAATCCCTGCCGCTGAAACGGCCGGCGCTTCAGGGCGTCTACACGGTTCATTACACGATTGCGACGCCGGAGGATTCGTTCTCCTTCCGGAAACGGTTCGCCGCGCTGAAGCCGAAAGAGTGGAAGGGCGCCTCCCGGTTCCCGCTCGGCATCTGCACCCATTTTCAGCGCTACGGCAAGGACGATGTTGAAAAGATGATCGAACTGCTCTCGCTCTGCGGCGCGGATGAGGTTCGCCTGAGCTGGCTCTGGCCGCAGATCAATCCGGCCCCCGGACAATGGAATTTTCAGCGGATCGACTGGCTGGTCAATCAGTTTGAGAGGAAAAACATCGGCATGCTGGCCATGATGGGCGCGGCGCCGAAACATGCGGAAACCACCGGTTACCATCGTACCAACACAAAGGCGGCGCTGCATCTTCCGCAGGCGGAACGGTTCGAGGAATGGCTTCGCCTCTTCGCCACCCGGTACGACGGGAAAATCAGCCGATTCTGCGTCTGGAACGAGCCGGATGCCTCCCATTTCGCCGACTTTGACCCGGCGGAATATGTGAAACTTCAAGAGATCGCCCATCGTACTTTGAAAGCGGTAAATCCGAAAAATGCTGTGATCGCGGGCGGTTTCTCTCATATGCTCACCCCCTATGGCAGAGAGGCGTTGGAACTGACGGCGAAACTGGCGCCGGACTCCATCGATATGGTCTCCACCCATCTCTACATGCCGCTCTCCCGGTTCGACGAGACGCTTGTCGACTGCCGCCGTTTTCTGCGGTCACAGAAGCTCGATCTTCCACTGTGCACGGAAGAGACCGGCGAAGGGACTATTGACAATCGGCTGCAACTCATCACGCTTTTTCAAAAAGTAATCCGCAGTCGGTTGGCAGGAGTGAAGTTCTTTCACTGGTACAACCTTCGCAACTGCGGCTTTGACACCTCCGACCGGCAGCACAATTTCGGCCTGGTGGAGCACGATCTGAATCCGCGACCGAGCTTCGTAACCTTCCACATGCTGACCAGCCTGTACGGCAACGCCGAATTGATTCGGAAAGAACCGTGGAAGAATCTTTATGCGGTGCGCTTCGAATCTCCTGACGCCGCCCTCTATGCGCTCTGGCTCGCAAAACCGCCGCAGGAACAGACGCTGCTGCTCTTTGAAACCGATGCCGAAACCGTCGAACTGATCGACCTCTTCGGCAACGCCCGACGTCTCCATGCGGATAATGGACGCTATGCAGTTCCGGTCGATTCGGCAGGGCAGACGCTCCGTCTCACTCCGGCGAACGCGACGCTGAAAGCTCCGCAGGAGGCGCTGGCGCTTCTGGAGCCGTTGCGGGTCATCCCCGGCGAAGCGAAGGAGTTCCGTTTTCTCTGCCGTCTGCCCGGAGAGGTGACGTTGAAGGCGCTGCCCTGCGATCAGCTCACCGTTTCGCCCGCGATCCGGGGCGAGAAAGGGGCATTCCGGATTCCGGTCCGGGCGGCGCGGGAGTTCCGGCCGGAAAAGGCCCGGGTGTTTCGGGTGCAGATCTTCCGTGACGGCAAAATCTTCGGGGAACCCATCGAATTCCCCATCAGCAAGATTCACTATATTCCCATGGGGAAGATGACTAAAGTCGGTGGCATCATGCAGCAGAATCAAGTGAGGCGCATGCTTCCGGACACGCCCGAGTACGGCAAACTTTTCTGGACCGGAGCCCGTGATTGCGCGGTTCTATTCGGCGCGACGGCGGAAAAAAACATCCTGCATTTCCAGATCGGTATGAACGACGACGTACACGTTCAGCACTTCCCGGCGGAGGAGATGTGGAAAGGCGATTCGATTCAGCTGGTGCTGCTCTTCCCCGGCCAGAGCGACTACTGGGAGCTGGGCGTCGCCATGACCGAAGACGGAAAGATGCTCAAATATGTCTGGCATGCGCCGAGAGGAATGGATATGAAGAGGGCACTCGAGGGAATTCGGGTCAACGGGAAAAAATTGGAAAAATCCCACAATTTCCACCTCGTTCTCACGCTTTCGGCATTCGGAAGCAGTCTGGAATCGCTTCAAAAGACGGGCGTTTACTTCAACGTTCTAGCCAACGACAACGACGGGGAACTTCGGGAGTCCCAGCTCTCCTTCATGGGGAGCGACGGCACCGACCCGGCGGAGCGGCTCACCCGGAAATCCCCGCTGCTGGTGGTGAAATAGAAGTTTTCCGCAGGGAACTGCGTCACTGAGATTCGTTTCGGCAATCAATCAGGAACCGGGGACCGAATTCCTTGAAAGGGCAAAAATGAAATATCGAATGACTATGAATCATGTCATACCTCTGCTGTTGACCGTTTTTTTTCCCACGCTGTTGCCGCTGGCCGGACAGGTCGTGAATACCTTTCCGTCTCCTGAATCCCTCTACCTTCGTGGTCGTGGAGCAGCGGAGGCGGCTCTGGGGCGCGACCGGGAATCCGGTTCCGGGAAAGAATATACTTTTCTCAAGCTGAAGAGCCCTGCCGGAATCTCTCTGGAACTGTTTTCACGAGATCAGCGCTGGCTGGGAAAACGGACGAGCGGTATCATTCAGCTGCGACTGATTCCGTCGGAAGCGAATCTCATCGCCCAGTGTCAACTGCGGATGGTTGATAAACCCGGAGAGGTATTTCAGTTTTCTCCAACACGTCGTTTCCGGGATGGTCGCGTCGAAGTGTTTGAATTCCGTTTTGGCGAGGAGCAAATTCGGAGTTCCTGGGGGCAGAAAGTAAACAGGAAGTTTGATCCGCCGCTGTCGTTTGCCGGATTTTCTCTGCGTAGCAATGCCGTTCCTTCACCGGGAAAGCTCTACCTTGTCAGTGCGGAGCTGCTTCCAGAGGAGGCAACCGGGGTGCGTATCCGCCGCCCGCTGCTGTCAGCTCCATTTCAGAAATACTCGACGCGGCAGAGTCAATTTCAGGGGAAAAGCGCACTCACGGCAGAGAACGAAGCGTTCATCATCGCGGGAGACGCGCAAAATTTCCATCTGGTGATCCATGATCTTTTTGAAATTCCGTTGACGCATCTGAAAGCGATCCGGCTGTCTCTTGCTTCCGACGTGCCGGGCAAAGCGGGGATCGTCGTCGTTGACCCGGCAGGCAGAAAAATCTCCACCGCTCCGGTTGCATTCGGACCCGGTCAGTCCGTAGTGGAAGTACCGTTTGCAGCTGGGGAGGTGGAACGGCTGTCGTTCCGGTTCCTTACCCTCTCCTTTGCCCGGACGCCCTACCGGTGCGAACTTTCCGGAATGGAAGCGGTGGAAAACGGCAGTCAGGCGGCGGCGCTTGAGGTGAAACTTTCCGGAGACAACCCGTTTCTGATTCAGGAACCGGGAACGGAAAAGAAATTCAGGCTCAAGGTCCGCAATCTTTCCGACCAGCCGCTGACATCGGAGCTGAAAGTACACCTGGAAGACTACTTTCGGACCCAGGTGGACCGGAGATTCCAGCTCTCTCTGGCTCCGGACGAGACAAGAGTGCTGCCGCTGACGGATTCCCTGCCGCGCCAGGGGGTCTGGTACGGCAGGTATGAAGTCGGAAAATGTGCGGACGGCTCCCGGCGCATCGGAGATTTTCATCTCGCCAACATGCCGATGGGCCGGCCGACTCCGCTGCCGCAACCGGGGGAGTTTCTATTCGGAATGAACTGTCACTTCAGCTACTGGAATGATTACAACTTCAATCTGGCGCTGCAGGCGATGATCGCAGCTCATGTAAAACTGGTCCGTGCCGCCGTGTATTGGGATCACATACAGTACGCTCCCGACAAATTCCGCTGGGAATACGCTGACCGGCTGGTCAATTCTCTTCAGAAAAGCGGCATCGCTCACAACTGGTGCGTTTACCCGGTGCCGAAATGGGCAGTTCCAGAAAACGTTCGTGACAAAGGTTATTCTGTTTTCAGCCGTACCGCGCCAATGCCCGGGCTGTATGGAAAGTTCATGGAAATTCTGGCAGAGCGGTACCGGGGAAAAGTTCGTTACTACGAGGTGTGGAATGAAGCTGATCTGCTCAAAACCATCACCGTCGATGATTACATCAGAGTGCTCAGGGAGGGGTATGAGGGCGTGAAGAAATCAGATCCCGGCGCACTGGTCACCACCACCGGTTTCGCCTCACTGGTCCATCCGGCTGTCCGGAAAAATTTTCAGCGGGACGTGCTGCGGCAGGCCCGGGGATTCTATGATGTGCACGCGCTGCACGAACATGGCGGATTCGGCTGGTATGCTTCCATCATTGACAATCAGGTGCTGCCGCTTCGCCGCAGACTGGGTGTCACTGCTCCCTGGTACGCCAATGAAACGGCGGTAACCTCCGCCGGAGGGCAGGATCGGATGCAGGCGGAGACGGTGTTCAAGAAAATCCTGTTCTCTTTCGCTCGAGGTTCGGCTTCCTACATCTGGTACAATCTGCGGAGCAAAGGGCGGAATCCGAACAATGCAGAGCATTGTTACGGATTGATGACGGCTGATTTTCAACCCAAATTCGGTTACGGAGTCTTCTCCGCTCTGGCAGGATTGTACGCGGGCGTGAAGTTTTACGGCGATCTTTCCCCGTTTCCGGGGCAGTACTGTTTCCGTTTTCGCGACAACCGCCGAATTCTGCTCGCGGCCTGGAATGAAGCTCCTTCTCTGGGAACAACACCGATGGTGGTCCGCACTGACGGGACTGAAGCGTTTCTGGTGGATCTTTTCGGCAATCGTCGAAAACTGCAGCAGGAAAACGGTATCGTCGTTTTCCCGGTCGGCACGGTTCCGGGATCGCTGGAGTTGCCCGGGGCGACGCGGGCGGAATATGGGCACCGGGTTTTGACTGCGGAGGCGCCCGCCGCCGTGCTGCCGGGGCGGGAACATCCGCTGAAATTTACGTTGCAAAATCCGTTTGCAAAAGAGGTTGCCGTTTCGATAAAACTGCAGGCCCCTGCTGGGATCCGATGTTCTGAAACGGAGTTTTCCCGTCGTCTCCCGGCCGGAGGTTCCGGAATCTGGAATGGAAGTTTTTTCGTAACCCGGGATATGCGCCTTCACCGGGAATCTCCTCCGGTCATATCGGCGGAGTACCGGTTTGATCATATCGATACCGGAGTGATGTACCTGCCGTTGAACCCGGCGTACCGGATCCCGGCGGGAGATTTTTCCGGTCGCGCGCCCGATTTCGAACTGGAGAAGATCACCCATGTCTTCAATCGTTATCAGGCGGATCCTGCCAACCAGCACCGGCTGTGGAAAGGACCGGACGACCTTTCGGCGAAAATCTGGCTGGGGCGTGGCGCCGATGCACTGAAACTGCGTGTTGTCGTGCGTGACGACGTGCATGTGCAGCCGGAGAAGGGGATGCTCACCTGGACCGGAGACAACATTCAGCTCTCGCTGATTTCAACCGGAATGTTTGAAATCTCCCTGACCCGCCTGGCAGACGGCACCGCGGAAGTGTATCCGACTGCAGTCCCGTCAGGATTCGACAGCAGCGAAGTTGCGAAGGAAATTCGTCTCGTCACAGCACGTCGCGGAAATGAGACCATATATGAAGTGGAGTTTCCCCTTGAGGCGGTCGGATTGTCGAATCAATTGATGAAAAACGGGTTTCAGTTCAATCTAATTATCAACGACAACGACGGCGACGGGCGCGACGGCTGGCTGTTTCTCGCCGAAGGAATGGGGAAGGGCGGGAGCGTGAATACGACACAATTTCCTTATCTGGTTTTTGAAGAAAATCCATGAGAGAAACCGCCGGGAGCAACCGACGATCTCTGTATATTCACAATACGATTTGAAGGATGTAACCGGCAAAAGAAGTTTTTTGCCGGTTCGTCCAAATCCGGTTCGACTTTCGGCAACAAGACGGCAAGGAGTATTACTTTCGCGCTGTTTCCGTCGAATAATATGACTGTTTTTTCCGTTATTCCTCGCAGTTCTCTGCGGAAATAACGGTTTTTTCCGTTTTTTTCGAAAAAATGACGGAAAAACAACGGCTCATCCTCCGTTGGAAAAAATACCGTTTTTTTTTCTCCCCACTCTTGACTTTTTCCATGAAATATGGTATACTTTTACAAGTTGGCCGATGGTTGGCGAAAATAAAATGCCGAACCGTAGGAAAAAAGGGCAGGAAGGATGCAATGAGAACGCAGTCACAGCAGACCATCTCGGAAGTGCAGAAGATCTGGTACCGGGTCATGTCGATCCTCTACCGCTCCGGCGGCCAGTCGGTGCGGATTCCCTCCTCCAACGAACTGGCGCAGGAATTCGGCATCGCGCGCTCCACTGTGCGGATCGCACTGGAGAAACTGACCGCCGAAGGATTTCTTATCCCCCGGCGCGGCAGCGGCACCTTCACCAATCCCAAATGCAGGCTGAACGCCAATTGGGATACTCCGCTGGTCGGTCTGCTGATGCTTGACGGCAACCTCTTTTTCTACTCGCAGGAGCTGCAGAACGAGCTGGAGTGCTTTTTTGCCGAGTTCCGGGAGACCGGCTGGAACATCCGGCTCGTCACCGGCCAGATGGATGTCCCGGAGGCCGTTCGGACCATCCTCTCCCACAACTATCTGGATGGTCTCATCACCTTCGGCTCCTCCGAATTCATTCCCCGGACCGCCGACGCGATGCTTCCCACCGTCAACATGGGATTCTTCACCGAAGGGCTCACCAACGTCACCCCCGCCTTCGGCCGGGTCCTGAACAAACTCTTCGAGCTGACCGGTCGCGACCGGGGAATCCGCGTCTGGACCTCGAAGCCCCGGAACGGGAAAAGCGATTTCCTCCGCGCCTGCCACGAACTCCCCGGACTGACCGTCATCCACGGTTCCGACGACCGGGTTCTGTGGGATCAGCAATATGAGGCTTCGGTCCGCGGGGAGTTCAGCCGCCACCGGCCGGACTGGATCCAGATCCATCCCCGGGAGCTGCCGATCCTGCGGCAAATCACCGTCGACCTCTATGGAGAATCCGCCGCGCGGCAGATTCTCTGGATTTTCCATACCCTGCCCGACACCGATCCCGACTGGCCGGGATACTTCGTGCAGGCGGACCGCCGCACCGAAATCCGGACCGCCATCGATCTGCTCCGGCGAAAAATGAATCACGAGAGCGGTCCCTTCCCCTGTGTCACCGTGGAAACCCGGCTGATCCGGGTCCCCGATCATTGTGTCATCGCATGAAAAAAGGAGTTCAACCATGAGAACACGCGGCAGAAGTTTTACGTTGATAGAACTGCTCGTCGTAATCGCCATCATCGCCATTCTGGCGGCGATGCTGCTGCCCGCATTGAACAAGGCGCGGGAACAGGCAAAACTGACCAGCTGTCTGAGCAACATGAAGCAGATCGGGAACTACGCCGGAATGTACAGCGGCGACAACAACGATTATACGCTGCACAATCACCCGGCCAATATGGCCAATCACTCCGTCTTCACGGAAACCTACATCGTGCTGCTCGCCCCCTATCTGGGGCGGGACGGTTCTTCGCTCAACAACTTCACCGGCACAACCGGGACGCGCTATGAACTGTTTCGAAATTCCGCCCCGGTACTGAGCTGCCCGGCCCATACCGGCGACAACTACGGCCCCTCCGATTCCAAAGCGGCATATTCCTACGGCGTGAATGGATACATGTATGTGACAAACACCTCCCCCATCAACGCTTCCTCGCAGTTCATCGTGCGGAAGCTGAACAGCTACAAAGTGCCTTCGGCCATGTATTATCTGGGGGAAGTAGGACGGGTGCAAAATGACTGGATTGCCGCTGTTCTGGTAAACTCCCGCGCCAATCTGCTCAACGGCCAGACCCTCAATCTGACCGGATTCCGCCATCAGGCGGGAGCGAGATGCTCCATGCTCTATCTGGACCTGCATGTGAATCCGGTGCTCAATACGGAAGATGCCATGGTGACCTCGCCGAATCTGAATGATGACTTCTTCCTGCGGAAGTGGCTGGGGTATTCCGGACAGCATTAATGTAAAGAACTTCCTCGTTGAAAACCGCTCCTGCGAAACCGCATCCGGGGGCGATTTGTGTCTCCGCCGGAGGCGGTGTGCCATCGCAGCCCCTCCGGCAATCAAACACCTGTGGTGAATATGGAAAGGACATCTTCAATGATGCGTTATCTTCTTTCTCTCTGCTCCATAGCGGTCGCGCTCTCCGCCGGAGCCGGCGGCATCGCCATGAAAACAGGAGAGTGGCAGTTCATTCTCGACCCCCAGAATGGGAATCTGGAAAACATCTTCTACCGGAATGAACGGATTTTCCCGGAGGCCTCCCGGAAGCTGGAGCTGGACAAGCAGGTGATCGACCGTTTCGAGCTGCTCCGCCATTCGCTGGAGGAGGGAAAGCTCTCTCTTACCCTCCGCTCGGGAGAGTGGCAGCTGGAGGAGACCATCGAATTTGACGCCCGCAACTGCCCCGGCCTGATCCGGCGGACCGCCCGTCTGCTGCTGAAGAAAGGGGATCCCGCCGGAGTCGCCTTCGGCAGCTACGTCGCCACCTGGAAAACCGGGAACCGGCAGGAGTTCTACATGCCTTACGCCATCGCGGAGAGTCCCAAACCCTACGGCATCATCCGCAAGGACGCCGATTTCTACGATCTGGAACGCCCGTACTGGATTCGCGGCAAGACCGGCAACCAGGGCAAACTCAACGCCACCGGTTTCGGCTGCGACTTCCTGCTGCTCCGGAATGAGACCGGCACCGCGCTGGCCATCCTTTCCGATTCCCGGCTGGAGCCTTCCCGGCTGGTTCTGATCGCCGGGAAGGAGGCAAATACCGTGGAGATGCGGGTCCTCTCCAGCGGCTGGATCTTCCCCGGCAGGCCGCAGAACAATCTCGGCGATTTCTACTGCCATGTATTGCCGCACACTTCGTTCGACACCGTGATCGACAAGACGATTCCCGCCTGGTACCGCCTGCTGGGGATTCATGCTCCGGCGGACCGTCCCGACTGGGTCGAAGGAGGGCGGATCTACCAGTTCAAACCGGATGCGTATGATGAGGAAAACCGCTTCGCGTGGCTGGAAAAGACGCTTTTTCCACGTTTGAAGGCGCTCGGATACAACATCCTCTACGCCCAGCCGGTGATCCCCGGATGGAATCCGCACTATCTGCCTGTCCAGTTGGAGACGCTCACCTCCCGGGTGGGCACGGCCGAAGAGTACCGCCGCTTCATCGCCCGGGCGCGTTCCGGCGGGTTCCGGTACTGGCAGGATATCGTGACCCACGGCAGCACCGCCAAAGAGAACGCGGCCCGCAACATGGATCTTTCGATGCTCACCTTCAACCGGGACGGGAAATTTTCCAACCGCTTCCTCGGCGATTACATGAATCCGCACTACCGGGCCTACCTCGCCCGCTGCGCTGAATTTCTGATGAAGCTCGGCCCCGACGGCTTCCGGGTCGACATGCCGTACGGCAACACGCCGAACTGGCGGAAGAAGGGATTTCCGACCGCGGAGACCCCGCAGAATCTCGCACCGCAGGAAAAACGCTGGTATCAGGAATGGTTCGCCCGGAACGGCTCCATGCCGGAGCTGCCGTATGAACGGGCCAGTCTCTGCCTCCGCGGCGGACGGCTGATCAATCCGCTGCTGCGGAGCATCGTACGCAAGTACCGTCCGGACGGGGCGATGCTGAGCGAACTGGTCGAACCGGTTCACGGCTCCTGGGCCGACGTCGTTTACGACCTCTGCTGGGACTACTACGGCGTCTACTACTGCAGCACCACCCCCGCCATGTTCGTCCAGGATATTCAGCGCTTCTTCCACGAGCAGCAGAAACTCTCCCCCCCGGGAACGCTGTGGGCCCACGAGCTCCAGTCGCACGACCTCATCGACATGTATGCGCGGCTGGGCACCGCGGCGGGGAACTGCGCGTACGCCCTGACGGTTCTCTGCGCCGGCCTCTCCATGACGCAGGAGTACGCGGACATCGGCCACGGCGATTTCGTCGCCCGGCTGAACGCACTGCACCGCATCCGCCCGGAGCTCATCCGCGGCGCCGCCGACTACCGGGCCGTGCAATGTTCCGCGCCCGAGGTGTGGAGCGTGTTGCGTCACGACGGGAAGCAGTGCAGCATCGGGCTCATCAACTTCTCCAACCGGCCGTTGACGGCGAACCTCCGGATTGCTCCTGAGAAGGTGTCGTTTCTGAAACGCGACAGCTATGCGTTCGTGGATCTGCTGGACGATTCGGTCATTCTGAAAGGAAACGCCGCCCGCCTCGCGGATTTTCCGGTGAAGCTCCCGCCGTTCGGCGTGCGGGTGATCGCCTCCTGCGCTCCGGAAACCGGTTCCGGTAACGTCTCCTCCCCGGTTCCCGCCGTACCGGCGGCGGAACCTGAACTCCGGGCGTTCCCGGACCGTTACGAAGTTCACACCGGGAACTACTCGCTCGCGATCGGGCGCAAAAGCGGGCAGCTGGAATGGCTGAAAAACCGGGAGGGCAACCCCCTGCTGGAAAAAACCGATCTGATCTTCGCCCGCAACAATATGCCGGAAATTTCCGTCAAAGCGGAGAAACGGCCCGGCGCAGTTGCCGTCACGACCACCTTCTCCAACGCCCGGGGGCGGGTAATGCTTGAATACCTCTGCGGCAAAGAGAAGGCGGAGGTGCGGGGCACACTCTCCGGCACGCCCGGCGGGGAGTACACCTACTGGTTTCTGGGCGCGCCCGCCCGCAACTCTTCCTGGAAGGCCAACACCTTCGACGGCGTCATGGCCGACCGCATTTACGGGGAGGTTCTGCCGCTGCCGCGCCACCCCTACTTGGGCAACAACACCCATTACCGAGACAATTTCTACCGGGTGCAGTGGTCGTCGGAACGCAATCCGCTCGATCCGGCCGATGCGTCCTGCGGCGTCTACCGGCAGGACGGGCAGGGCGTGCTGATCCGTTTCCCGAACGGATTGAAGGATGTTCCGCCGGCGATGGAGTTCCTGAAGTTCAGCGGTCTGGAGAACCGGCCCGGCTACGCGGTCTATCTGCAGTCGCCTTCGCCGCTGCTGGAAGGAATCGCCCGGTCGTTCCGGATGGAGCTGATTCCGGCGGAATCGAAGAGCTTTTCCGAAGAACATGCGATGAAACCGACCGTGTTGAACGGCGTCACGCTGCGGAGCGAATCCACCGGCGCGGTGATTTCCAACGCCCATTACGAGGTGCATCTGCGACGGCTGGGCGGCATGATCCGGCTGTTGCGCGACCGGAAAAACGGAGTCCGACTGATCGACCGCATGAGCCTGTACGGGCGCGTGCCGCAGTATTCCGCCTCAGAACTGTTTCCCCACCATGACGGGCAGAGCGGTTACCTGATCCGGGAAATGGATGGGCGGCTGTATTTGCGGTACGCGTCCCATTACCGCGAACCCGGCCGCAATTCCATGTTTGACCAGCAACTCCAGGGGGTTCACGAGTACTGGTTCGATGCGGCGCCGGTTTTCCATGCCGCGTACTGGGTGGAGACGCCCACACACTGGAATTTCTCCCTGTCCCTGCAAAGCACGGCGGAAACAAACAAACCTCAAATGAGCAGAGAAAAGGTGGTGTTTCCGGCGAAGGGCTCCTCCGTGACGGTGGAGGGGCTGGGAGCCCGCGACGTTCAGATGGATCGGGTTTTCTTTGTTGCAACCTATTTTGATGAAAAAAATCCTTTGCCGCAGGCGAATCGTTTCCACCGGAATCTCACGTTCCGGCTCAACGACGCTCCGGCGACGGAAAGAGCGGCCGCGGTCTACCCGGCGAATTTTGTCCGCCCCGCCCTCGACACCTCCTTTGAAATTCTCGGCGTGGCGTATTCCGTCCGGGGCGAAAAGATGTTCCCGCACATGCCGACCATGCTGTGGGAGAGTCTGGGGTACCGCTTCCACACCGGCAGCGGTTCACCCTCCTCCATCCTCTGGGATCCCGGCGACGCCGCGGAGGGGAGGGTTTCCATGGTGCTCAAGGGGTATGACGGATACCTTTCCCCCTGTTTCAAGGTTGCACTGAACGAACGCCCGGCGGGACGGTACCGGCTGACCATGGCGGTGAAGTCCCGGGGCAACCGTCGCGAGCCGAACATCGAAATCTGTCTGCGCGGCACCTCCGTAAACTGCCCCCGGGAATACCCCTTCTCCCGGACTGCCGTACCGAAAGAGAGCGACTGGCACGACCTCTCCTGGGAGGTAACCACGACGCGGGACCTGACCGCCGCATGGCTGCAGGTGGTGAACCGCGACGCGACCGGAACGGTCATGTTCGACAACATCCGTCTGGAAAAACTGCCGTGAACAACGGGAAAACCCCGGTTTTTCTCCGGATTGGGATTGCAAACAGCCGCCCCTCTGCTATTTTAAGGGAAACATCAAATAACGGGGAAGTAACGGAAAGGTGACGGGAAAATGCCGGATCGGGGAAAGGTGACGGGAAAGCGGTTGATTTCGTGCATGTTGAGTATTGCCGGACTTCTCGGGATTCTGCTGCTCTCCGGCTGCCGGAGCACGCCGCCGGAGCCGCCGCCGCCGGCGGCGCAGTGGTTCGACACCGGCACGTTCCGGGTCGAGGTGGTCGACGCGTCACTGCCGCGCGACGTGCGTTCGACCGGTTGCCGTTTCCTGCTCGCCGGCTGGGTCCGGAGCCTGATTCCGCAGGGCGCGGAAACGAGCATCCTCCGGACCCGCTCCATCCACCACCGTCTGCCCGCCTACGGCTGCCCGTTCGAATTCTACCCTACCCTCGAACTGGAAGCAGGAGAGCTGCCCGGGCACTCCTCCCGGCTCCAGATCGGCGTCGGCGTCGTCCGGGAGCACGGCGCGGGGCGGTTTGAAACCCGCCCGGTCGAACTCTTCCCGTGGCAGACCTCGGTGGAGAGCTCCGGTGGAACCATCCGCATCATCTGCCAACAGAACTCCGGCGATCACGCCGGTTACTCCTACGAGTTGACCGTGACACTGACCCTGCGGCCGGGCGACAGCCCCGCCGAATATGAGTTCACCCTCGCCAACACCGGCCGCCGCCGAATTGACACCGAACTCTACGCCCACCCCTTCTTCGATATCGCACCGGGATTCAACGAAAGCTGGTTCCAGTTGCCGGGCAAGGCACGGGAGAGCATTGCCGCCGCGGGGGAAAGTACGGAATCCACCTGCTCCGGCACCGGCATCGCCGCCGGAAACTTTTCGCCGCTCTGCAACAGCGTCATGCTCCAATGCTCCCCCGCCATGGACCGGGCGGTGTTCTGGAAGCATCCGAAGAAGTTCTTCTCGCTCGAACCCTTCCGCCGCTTTTCGGTCGCGCCGGGCGGACGGCAGAGCTGGCGCTGTTCTCTCGAGGTCTCGCGCTGACTCAGGCCTCCGGATCCGGAATGTTTCCGAGCCGGATCCGGGAGAACCCCCGGTCACGGGCGTGGTCGCGGATCTTCCGCAGCAGCTCCGGCGGCGTCGGCCGATCGAACAGCCGGTACGCCGGATGGAAGGCGGTGAAGTGGATCGGTACCTTCCGATCGAGCTTCTCCTCCGCCCAGTCGAGAAAGGCGTCGATCATCTCCGGGGAATCGTTCCGGCCCGGAATCACCAGATTGGTGATCTCCAGATGGTGTCCGAGCTCCCGGTGGAAGTACTCCATCGACCGGAGCACCGGCGCAAGGGTTCCGCCGCAGAGCTCCCGGTAGAAGCTCTCGCTGAACCCCTTCATATCGATGTTGGCGGCGTCGATGAGAGGATAGAGTTCACGCATCGGCTCCGGATTGATCCAGCCGTTGCTGACCAGCACCGTCGCGAGATTCGCCTCCTTCGCCAGACGGGCGACAGCGAGGGCGTATTCGAGAAAAACCGTCGGTTCGTTGTAGGTGAACGCCACCGAACGGCAGCCGTGGCGGAGCGCCGCTTCGACGATCTCCTCCGGCGCCACCTCCCGTTCGCGGAATCCCGGCGGATAGCTCCCCCGCGAGAGCTCGTCGTTCTGACAGAAGACGCACCCGAGGTTGCAGCCGAAGGTGCCGAGCGAAAAGGTGCGCGAGCCGGGCAGGAAAAAGGCCAGAGGCTTCTTCTCGATCGGATCGATCTGCACCGCCGCCGGGCGGCACCAGGTGAGCGCTTCAAGCCGTCCGCCGGAGTTGCGCCGCACGCCGCAGTATCCGCATTTGCCCGGCGCAATCCGGCAGCTGCGCGGGCAGAGGGTGCAGCGGAGCTGCTCCGCCTCCTCACGCCGGTAAAACATCGCTTCCTTCATCTGTATCTTATCCTCTCTTTCTCATGGTTGCGCTTCCTCCCTCGTCCGGACTTCGTCCTGTTTGTCATGAGTCATCGGGTAGCCGCGGCACCGGGGATTCCGGTAACGGCAGCTCTCCGGGGGCGATGCCGGTCCGGTTGTAAATTTTCCGGTATTCACTCGGCGGCATGCTGTTCGGACAGGCCTTGAAAAAACGGCTGAACGAGGTCTTCTCCTGAAAGCCGCACTCCCGGCCGATTTCCTGAATGGAGAGATCGGTTCCGGCCAGCAGCGTTCTTGCCCGGGCGATCCGCTGATTCCGGATATATTCCCCGGGGGTGACGTGCATCGCCTCCACAAAGTGTTTGCGGAACGTGGAGCGGGAAAGGTGCAGAACGTCGCAGAGTGTGTTGACATTCAGTTCAGAATTAGACAAATTGGCTTTTATGTACCGCAACGCCCGCTCCACGACGTCGCCCGACTCGAGAAAGCTCTTTCTTTTCTCCCCCGCGAGATATTCGAACAGCAGAAAGAGCTGGGTTGTCGCGTGGAGCACCGAGTCGTGGTCGGATTTCGGCAGACAGCCGAGCAGCTCCCGGTAGATCTCCTCCGGAAACCCCTTTGCCAGCGGAAAGAAGCGGGGAAAACGGTAACTGGAAAATATCGACATCGCCAGCGGCCCGTCAAAATTGACCCAGGCGACGACGCTCTCTTCGGAATCCGACAGAAAACGGTGTTCCTCGTGCGGATAGTAGAAGATCACATCGTTCTCCCGCATCCGGAACGGGCGGTCGAAGAGGTACGCCACCCCCGAGCCCCGGACGCAGAAGGTCATGCCGATGAACTGGGAAAGGAGCGGCGGAACGTGGCCGGAACCGCTTTCGCCGCCTCGCTTCCCCACGCTGCAGACATAGAGTGGCAGCGGAATGTCGACCGGAAAATCCGGAAATGGACGGTTCGCCTGTTCGTACATCGAAACAACTCCAAAATGATAACTATCTGGCTTTTTTGTATCTTGTTTTTCCATGCAGAATATAGTATAATTATATCCAGATGCAAATGCTGCGAGGTTTTTTTATGAAAAAAAATTTCACCCTTATCGAACTCCTGGTTGTGATCGCAATTATCGCCATCCTGGCGGCAATGCTGCTGCCCGCCCTGACCGCGGCACGGGAGAAAACCCGGGCGACCGAGTGCCTCAACCGTCTCCGTCAGAACGCCGCGGCCATGCAGTTGTACGCGATGGACAACAATGGACTGGTGGTCACCTATATCAAAGACGACGCCGGCTCGACCGTTCCGTGGTCCATCCTTCTGTTCGACTACAAATACCTGGCCAGCTCCACCTATTACGGGACGAAGAGTTTCTTCTGCCCCTCGCTCCCCACCGAGGGGATCAACGACCCGTTTCGGACCTACGGCTCCCTGCGCTTCAACGACACCTGGGATATGAGCCTCTTTGAGGACGAAAAGGGGTGGGGCAATTTCTGTCTGCTGAATCAGGTGATGACCACCGGAAATCTTTTCTATGCGACGCAGAAGTTGAAGAGGCCCTCCGAGGCGGTTCACTTTGCCGACACCATGTATGTCAGTCCCGGCACTCCGGAGCACGGGTACGGATTCTACTACATGCCGCTCAGCGTCAAAGTGAACGCCACCATCTCCCTGCACCACAGCCACCGGGCCAACATCGCCTACTTCGACGGGCACGCCGACAGCCGCTCCATCTCCGACCTTCAGGCGGCAGGAATCAGCGCTCTGGTCGTCGATGGCCGGAAACTGCCGTAAAACTCACGCAAAAATTTCGATACAGACTCAACGAAAGAGAAAAAATATGTGCAAACTCCTTCTGCCGCTTCTCCTCTATCTTCTCCTTCCGACGCTTTCGGCCGCTGAACTTCTGCAGTTCGGCGATGCAGAATTCCGGCTGGAGGGGCGAAAAATTCCCGGCCTGGATCAGGTGAAAATCGAACGGGCCCCGCTGTCCGGCTCCCGCCGGAATGGAACGGCCGTCCGCTGGGGCGATCCCGTCCCGGTCGCGATGGAACTGGGGCTCGTCTCGCCCGCCTCCCCCGAAATCGGCAGGTTCGAACAGGCGACCTTCTCCCTTCGGGTCGAGTTCCCGGAACCAGTCGAACTGCGCCGGATCGTTCTCCGGCTGCGGGATTCCAGCGGGGAGCTCTTCCAGTTCGTCAACAATGTCTCCGGCACTTTTTCCGGGAAACGACAGCTGGACTACCGTGTTGCCGAAGGCGCCGCCGCCGCTGTCTGGGGCGGCGATCGAAACCGGAAAATCGACTGGCCGCTCCGCTTTCACGGCATCGCTGTCGACTGCAGCGCCCGGACGCGTTCCGGCGCCGTGATCCTGCTCGATTCCCTCGCCTGCCGGCGCTCCGGCGAAGCGGCGACCATCTCGCTGGAGACCGGACACCGGTTGAATCTCCTGCTGCCGCAACGGCAGGAGCCGCCTGCGCTCATCGTGCGCAACGAGGGCAGCGGGGAGCTCTTCCTCGGCGGCGTGCTGCGCATCGAGGACGGCGCCGGCAACCTCCGGCAGGCCGGAGTGTCCGCCCGGGCCACGCCGGAAACGCCGGGGCGCATCGCCCTTCCCGGCGATTACTCCGCTCCGGGGTGGTGGAAGCTCAACTACCGCCTGATCAGCGCCACCGGGAAAGAGTATTCCGGCGAACACCGCTTCGGTCGGATGGTCCCGGCGGGACCGGTCGCGAAACGTACCCCGGGATTTCTCCTCGGCGTCTGCAGCCACATGGAGCGGTTCGGCCGGGAAAAGGCGGAGCTGGAAGCTCTGGCCGCCGGCCTCTGCGGCGCCGGAATCATGCGGCTGGATTTCTCCTGGAACCGTTTTCAGCCGGAACCGGACCGGTGGAATTTCACCCTCTATGACCAGCTCGTCGGTCTGCTCGCCGCTCAGGGCGTCGAAGTGGAGGCGATCCTCGGAAATCCGCCGGACTGGGCGGTCCCCCGCGACTTCACGCCGAAGTACCGCGCGCCGGAATTCGCCCGGGTCGGCCGGTTCGCCGATCCGGCACTCTACGCAGCCTTCTGCGCGAAGATCGCCGAACACTATCAGGGACGCATCCGGTATTTCGAACTCTGGAACGAACCGGATCTGATCCTCTTCGCCAACTTCGACTTTTCCCGGTACATGGAGCTGCTCCGAGCCGGATATGACGCCATCCGGCGCGTTTCGCCGCAGGCGGTGGTCATGAACGGGGGCATCGCGGGTACTCAGACCGACGCGGCGGCCGATCCCCGCTCCAACAACGGCTGGATCAGACTGCTCAAAGAGGACGGCGGCAGACACTTCGACCTTTTCGCCTTTCACGGCCATGGCCCCCTCGCCGGTTATCAGTCGCAGCTGGAACAGCTTGAGCGGAGCGGACTGATCGGCAGGAATGCTCACCGCCCCTGGTACTCCAACGAAACGGCGGAGAGTTCCGTCCGGATCGGCGAGCGGGAGCAGGCCGCGAGCCTGTTCAGGAAACTCCTGACCGCCCGTGCCTTCGGCGCCGTGGGCTACAACTGGTACAATCTGCGGGAGAAGGGCGAACTCTACGCTCCGGGCCATTACGAGCGCCATTTCGGCCTGCTCACGACGGAGTTCGAGCCGAAACCGGCCTATCTCGCCTTCAATATGCTTTCCGCCAACTACCGGAATGCCGAATTTACGGACAGGATTCCCGTCGGAAAGGAGATCAGCGCCCTGCGGTTCCGCGGCACAGACGGCGGGGCGCTTCTGGCGCTCTGGAGCAATCAGCGTGAACGCCCCCGGACCCTCTTCGCCACCCTTCCCCCCGGAACCGTAAAGGTGGATCTCTTCGGGAAGGAGACGCCGGTCGAACTCCGGGGAGAACACGCATGCATCCCGGTCACCTCCACCCCCTTCACGCTGAAAACACCCCCGGGCGGGAGCGGGGAAATCCGCCTCACGCGCGGTTTTCTGCCGGAACAGCTGCCGGTACAACTCATTCTGGAGCCGGGGAGGGAGCGCACCTGTTCCATCGCCCTGTTCAATCCGGCGGAGAAGCCGCTGTCCCTGACGCTGAACGCTGCGGCTCCGGACGGGGTATCCGTCACGCCGGAACGCGAAATCGTCCCGCTGCGGCCGGGCGAGACCCGGGAGGTGAGGCTCGTTCTCCGGGCGGCGAAGAGCTTTACAGCGCCGCTTTCACATCCGGAGACTCTGCAGCTGGAGCTCTCGCTGGATGATGCCGTCATCGAACGGATTCCGCTTGCACTGACCCGGAAGCCGGCGGCGGGCGAGCCGCTGTTCGTGCTGGCGGACGCCGGGCAGTACCACGCGCTGGTGCCGGGCGCTCCGGGGAACGAGCCCTTCTACTGGCAAGGTCCGGCCGATCTCTCCGCCCGGATCTTTCTGGAGCGCCGGGGAGAGTTTCTGCGTCTGAAGGCGGAGGTCACCGACGACCGTCATGCACAGACCAACTCCGGTGAAGCGATCTGGCGGGGAGACAGCGTCCAGTTCGGCCTGGCGCTGCCGGGGCAGAAGGGGTTCTGGAGCATCGGGTTTGCCCGGCGCGGCGATGGCGGGACGGAGGTGTTTTGCTGGAGTCGTCCGGAGGGGTTTGCCGATCCCTCCGCCGCCGTCCGGGCGACCGCCCGGCGCGACGAAAAAAACCGTCGGACCCTCTACGAGGCGCTCCTGCCCTTCGCCGCGCTCGGCATGACGCGGGAGATCGCCGGAACCGGATTCCGCTTCAATCTGATCGTCAACGACAACGACGGCAAACTGCGGGAGGGGTATCTGGCCGCCGCGCCTGGCATGGGGACCGGAGAGGACCCCTCCCTCTGGAAGGTGCTCCAGCTGGAGTAGGAGAGGCCGGGCTGGCCGTTTCCCGCGACGCCTAGTGGAAGTACATTCCGCCGTTGACGTCGATGCAGGCTCCGGTGATGTAATTGCCCCCCTCGCCCGCGAGAAAAGCCGCCGCCAGCCCCACATCGCGCGGCTTGCCCAGCCCGAGCGGAACGGTCGCGGCGAGCTTCGCCACCCCCTCATCGCCGTGGGTCTGAAAGAGCAGTTCGGTTTCAATGATGCCCGGTGCGATCGCATTGGCGGTGATGTGGTACGGCGCGCCGGTCCGCGCGATTGTACGGGTGAAGGAGAGAATCGCCCCCTTCGTCGCCGCGTAGTGGCAGTGGCCGAACACCGCGCCGCGGTAGGCGACCATGCTGGTCATCGAGATGATCCGGCCGAAGTTCTGTTCGCGCATCATCTCCATCGCCCGCTTGCTGCACAAGAATACGCTCTTGAGGTTGGTTTTGAGGATGAAATCCCAGTCTGCCTCGCTCATTTGAAAGATGTCCTGCGCCCGCGAAGTTCCGGCGTTGTTGACCAGGATGTCGAGCCGGCCGAAGGTTCCGGCGATCCGGTCGAACAGTTTCCCGACCTCCCCGGACTCCGAGACGTCGGCCTGCATGGCGACGGCGGTTCCGCCCTCCTTTTCGATGGCGGCGACGGTTTCGGCCGCCGCGTCGGCGCCGCTCCGGAAGTTGACGACGACGGTCGCTCCCTTCTCCGCCAGCACCATGGCCACGCCCCGGCCGAGTCCGCGCGACGCGCCGGTTACCAGTGCGATTTTTCCTTCCAGCTCTTTCATGATTATTCTCCCAGATTCCGCCGGGGGGTCCGCAGGATTTTTCACAGTGTGAAACTCCATTTTTCCGGCTGGGTTACTATAGACGCGCAAAAGAAAAATTGCACGGGAAATCCGCCGGTGCGGACAACTTTTTTTCGTTTTGTCTCCTCCATCGTCCGGAATTCCCCGGAAAAAACGTCGACGGGATTGAAAAAAACCGGTTTGTTTGCTATGTTATCTGAAATCATTTTACGCAGCGAGGAACTGGATTATGCAATCGATCGAAATCCATATCGAAACCCTTCTGCGGCGCCACCCCGAACTGGCGCCGGCGGCACCCGCAATCCGCGAAACCATCGAAATGATTCTCGCCGCGTTCCGGGCGGGCAACACCCTATTCTGCTGCGGCAACGGCGGCTCGGCTGCCGACGCAGATCACATCTGCGGGGAGTTTCTGAAAGGGTTCCTGCTGCGACGCGAACTGCCGGCGGCGGAGCAGAAACATTTTACCGAAAAGTTCGGCGCGGAAGGTTCGGAACTGGCCGGGAAACTCCAGCGCGGACTCCGCTCCGTCTCGCTGCTGTCGCATCCGGGGTTCACCAGCGCGTTCTGCAATGACGTCGATCCCTTTCTGGTCTTTGCTCAGCAGCTCTACGCGCTCGGACGACGGGGGGATGTCCTTCTCGGCATCTCCACCGGCGGCGGCGCGGTCAATGTCAAATACGCCGAAATGACCGCGAAGATGATGGGAATCCGCACCATTCTGCTGACCGGGAACCGCCACGGCGCCTGCGAAAAATACGCCGACGTCGTGATCGCGGTTCCCGATTCGGAAACCTATCGCATCCAGGAGCTCCACCTGCCGGTTTACCACACCGTTTGTGCGGCGGTCGAGGATGCGATGTTCGGCGGAGACGAGCGATGAATGGTACGATCCGCCATGTCGCCATCATCATGGACGGCAACGGCCGCTGGGCGGAGCAGCGCGGTCTGCCCCGTACCGCCGGTCACCGGCAGGGGGCGAAACAGGTCTCCGAGGTGCTGGAAGCGGCGAACGAGTGCGGTGTGGAATTCCTGACCCTTTACGCCTTCAGCACCGAAAACTGGAAGCGTCCGCCCGCCGAGATCGCGGCGCTGATGAATCTGCTTGAGGAGTTCATCGACCGGAACCTGCCGGAGCTGCAGAAGCGCGAGGTCCGGCTGCGCACCATCGGTCGGACCGGCGGACTCCCCGCCGGCGCGCGCAAGAAACTGCTCGCCGCTGTCGAAGCGACGAAAAACAACGCGAAGGGCACGCTCAATCTCGCGCTCAACTACGGCGGCCGCGCCGAGATCGTCGACGCGGTCAACCGGATCACCGCCGAACTGGCGGGGCAGCCGCGCCGGGAGATCACCGAGGAGAGCTTCCGCAACTACCTCTACGCGCCGGATATTCCGGATCCGGATCTGCTGATCCGGACCAGCGGCGAGCTTCGGCTGAGCAACTTCCTGCTCTGGGAGCTCTCCTACGCCGAACTGTATGTCACTGACACCCTCTGGCCGGATTTCGGCAAAGAGGAATTCAAAGCCGCCGTCGCCGCCTTTCAGCAGCGAGACCGCCGCTTCGGCGGCCGGAAATAACGGGAAAACAACGGGAAAATAACGGATTGAGAGGAAGGATTTAAAAAAGTGTTTCTCTATCGGGCAATCAGCTTTCCACTGCTTCTGGCGCTGCTCGCCGCCGTCGTCTACTGGCGGGCGGGAGGGCCATGGCTCTTCACCATCGTCGCTTCGGGCGCCATCGCCGCGACGCTCCATGAGTGCTGCAAACTGGTCGAAAAGTGCGGCGCGCCCGCACTGCCGAAAACCACAGCCCTGCTCGGCGGACTGCTTTTCCTCGGCTACCTTGCCGCCAGAACGCTGCTGAACATCGGCCAGGTCGAGATGGCGCAGCTCCTGATGAAATTTGAGTTTCTTCTGCTGGTTTTCACCGTGTTCGGCGGCTGGTTTCTCGTGCTCTTCGGCCGGGAGCGTCGGAAGGAGCTGCTGCTGCGCGCGGCGGCTTCGCTCGGCGTGCTGGTGCTGATCGGCAGCTCGATGTTCGCGGTGGTTTCGGTCTACTTCAACCGGACCGTGCCGCTCGGGCCGGTACCGCTGAACATCGGCGCGCGCCAGCTGCTCTTTCTGATTCTGGTGACCAAGGCGATGGATACCGGCGGCTACATCTTCGGCATGCTCTCCGGACGCTGGATGAAGAACGGCAACCACAAGATCTGCCCCTCGATCAGCCCGAAGAAATCGTGGGAGGGTACCGTCGGCGGACTGCTCTTTTCGGTCGGCGTGAGCCTGATCTTCTGGAAGATCTACGCCGAAGCCCCCTTCTGCCGGATGCCGTTCCAGAATCTCGGCACCTCGATCTGGTGGTACATCACAGCCGGTGTGGTGCTCGGCATCGGCAGCCTCGCCGGCGACCTGACCGAATCGGCGCTGAAACGGAGCGCCGGAGTGAAGGATTCCGGCGCGATCATTCCGGGCATGGGCGGCGTATTCGACGTGCTCGACAGCTTCATCTACAACGGCGCACTCTTCATCGTGCTGGGCATGTGGAAAATCAACTGAACAGATCATCCGCGCGGCAGAACCCGCGGGAAAGGAGAGGATATGAACCATAAGATTCTCGCCCTGCTGAGGGAAAATGCCCGTATGGGCATTCAGGAAATCGCATTGAGGTCGGGCCTCCCGGAAGCGGAGGCGGAACAGGAGATCCGCGAACTGGAGAAGAGCGGCGTCATCCGCGGCTATACCGCGATTCTCAACGAGAGCGAACTCGACGACAACAAGGTCAAGGCGCTGATCGAGGTCCGGGTGACTCCGCGGCGCGAAGGCGGCTTCGACCAGGTGGCGCGACGGATTGCCCGTTTCCCAGAAGTGACCGACCTCTATCTGGTCTCCGGGAGCTTCGATTTGCTGCTCACGGTGGAGGGCGATTCGCTCCAGGAGGTGGCCTCGTTCGTCTCGGCGAAACTCTCCACCATCGAAGGGGTCCTTTCGACCTCCACGAGCTTTTTGCTGAAGAAATACAAGGAATCCGGCAGGATCATGCAGAATGATGAAGAATATGAACGACTCAAAATCTGTCCGTAGGCCGCTGGTCGCCGACCATATCAAGGATCTGCCCAAGAGCGGAATCCGCGCCTTTTTCGATCTGGTCAACACGATGGACGACGTCATCTCGCTCGGCGTCGGCGAACCCGATTTCACCACTCCCTGGACCATCCGCGAAAGCGGCATCTTCTCGCTGGAGAAGGGGCACACCAGCTACACCTCAAATCTGGGGACGATCGCGCTGCGGAGGGAGATCTGCGACTACGTCGCATCCGATTACCATGTCCGGTACAGCCCCGAAAACGAGTGCATCGTCACCGTCGGGGTCAGCGAGGCGCTGGACATCGCCATCCGTGCGCTGGTCAATCCGGGCGACGAGGTGATCTACACCGAACCGTGCTTCGTCTCCTATCCGGCCGAAGTGCGCATGGCGCACGGCGTGCCGGTGCCGGTGGAGACCTACGCGAAGGACGGTTTCGCGCTCGATCCGGAGGTGCTCCGCACGAAGATCACGCCGCGCAGCCGGGTGCTGCTGCTGAACTTCCCCTGCAACCCCACTGGCGCGGTGATGTCGCGCGAGGGGCTGGAGAAGATCGCCGAAATCGCCATCGAAAACGATCTGGTGGTGATCACCGATGAAATCTACTCTGAACTGACCTACGAGGGAACCCACGTCTCGATCGCCTCGCTGCCCGGCATGCGGGAGCGGACCATTTTCCTCCACGGATTCTCCAAGGCGTTCGCCATGACCGGCTGGCGGGTGGGTTACGCCTGCGGGCCCCACGAGATCATCGACGCGATGATGAAGGTGCACCAGTACGCGATCATGTGCGCCTCGACCACCGCGCAGGAGGCGGCGCTGGAGGCGCTCCGCAACGGCCGCCGGGCGATGAACGAAATGCGCGAAAGCTACCGCGAGCGGCGCAATCTGATGGTGGCCGGATTCAACCGGATCGGCCTCGACTGCCTGATGCCGAAAGGGGCGTTCTACACCTTCCCGTCGATCGCGTCTACCGGACTCTCCTCGACCGAATTCGCCGAAGAACTGCTCCGTGCGGAACGGGTGGCGGTGGTGCCGGGGCCGGCGTTCGGCGCCTGCGGCGAAGGATTCGTCCGATGCTGTTACGCCTCCAGCGCGGAGGATATCATCGAGGCGATCGAACGGATCGGCCGCTTCGTCGACGGCCTGAAGCATCGGTAAACGCGGTGAAACGCGGCGCGGCGCTTGCTCTCGCACTCCTTCTCGCGCCCGGATTGCGGGCGGAGGTATTCACGCTCCGCCCCCTCCGGGACGGGGGGAATGGCGGCCGCGCCGCCGGATTCGATGAACTGGTTCCGGGTGTGGAGCAGCGGGGAGAACACCGGGAATCGCTGCTCTTCAACGGCCTCCGGCTCGAAATGACTGTTTCGCGGATTTCCACCCCGTTCGACGAGCTGGTGCGCCACCTCTCCGTACAGTTGAAACCCGAGGAGTTGATCCGCTCCGGCGGGACGCTCCGGGTGAGCCGTCCGCTGGGCGGCGGCCGGATGGAACGGTATCTGCTGATCGACTCCGGCCCGGGCAAGCCGGTGACCGCGTTCCGGGTGGTCACGCCGGAGAAGCTCCCGAAACCGCCCCGCTGGCCCTCCGGACTGCCCCGGCTGCCGGTCGGAGCGGAGCCGGTGCAGGTGATCGAATTCTGCCGCACCGGCAATCTTTACGGTTCCTTCCGCGCCGCTTCCGGAGAGCCGGCGGAATTGCTCCGCTCGACTGCGGCCGGGCTGCGGGCGGCAGGCTGGATTCCCGCGGCGGGAGAGGCCGCGCCGGAGATCGGCGGCAGGGGAGATCTCTTCCTCGACACCGCGAACCGCCGGATCGCCTGGGTCAACTTCGCCCCCGGCGGAATCGGTTCTTTTTATGTCGGAACTTACTGAATCCGGCTTGAAAAGCGGCCGTTCGGGAGCTATCTTAAGAAAAAACGTGCCGGAGTGGCGGAATGGCAGACGCACTTGACTCAAAATCAAGCGGTTTCAACCATACGGGTTCAAGTCCCGTCTCCGGTACCATTCTAACCTCAGAATGCAAGATTTTGTGCCGTTTTGTGCCACTATTGCCTTTCAATCCTCGAAATCAGTGTTATTTTAGCTCACGAGGATAGTTATGAGGAAAGAGGGCAATGGCGAGGAAAGTCATGAAGCAGGAAGTCGGCACCATCTACCAGAAACCGAACGGGACATATCATTATCGTTATCAGATCAACGGTGAACGCAAGTCGATCAGCCTGAAAACCAAGAATCAGGAAGAAGCGAAGCGGAAAGTCAAAGAGCTGCTTCCGGTTCTGAAAGCGACCAGCATGGAAGTCGTTTCGGCACATGTTGCTCACGCGCGCAATCTGATTAAGCCGGCAAACGTATTGTTGCTTACCGAAGCGTGGAATGTTTACGCAAAACACCCGAATCGTGCCACTCCTGCAACTGTTAACGAACGTCTCGCCTATGAAGCAGACTGGAGAGATTTCCTGAAGTCTCTTCCGAAAGGCTGTCAATATCTTCACGAAGTGACGCCGGAACTCGCCGATGCCTATGCGCAAAAGCTCCGGGAACGTCAACTGGCCGTTGATACGCACAACCGCAAGATCAAACGGCTGCGGAAAATCTTCTCTACTCTTATTGAGTATTGTCCCGACGGTTCCCCGTTCCAATCGCCCGTCCTGTGGCGTAAAGACCGCGAAGAGCAGGAACACAATACACGCCGTCTTGCCTTTACTCGCGAGCAGGAACAGGCATTGCTGGACGTACTGGCCGATTCTACGCACAAAGTGAAGAACAAGCCGGAAATCCGGGTCATCTATCATTTGGGGATGTTCACCGGCCAGCGGCTGAAAGACTGCGTTCTGCTGCAATGGCATAAGGTTGATCTTGAACGGCGGCGCATCTGGGTCAAGCAGTTCAAAACCGGTAAGGAGGTCACAATACCAATCGCCGATCAGCTATTGGCGGTACTTGAGGAAGCGTTGGCATGGAAGCGTGATGAATATATCTGCCCGAACTGTGCGGCTCGCTATAAGCAGAAAGACGCCAGCGGCAAAGATGTCGGATGCAATAAAGTCGGCTTGGACATTCTCCGGGTGATCCGCTGGATCGGGTTGGAGCCATCCGTGGAGGTGCCGGGGCGCAAGAAGAAGGCAACGGTCTACGGCTTTCATTCCCTGCGCCACAGCTTTGCCAGTCATTGTGCCGAAGCGGGCGTCCCGAAAGCCGTATTGCTTTCAATTCTCGGCACCGATTCTGATATAGCTAATAAATACTATATTCATATTGGAGAGGAGGCCCAAATGGAAGCGATTGCCGCTGTCGCGTCCATCACGACCAAATCCGATCGCCAGCGGATTGAAGAAGCATTGAAGTTGCTCGATACTCCCGATATCCCTACCGAGGAAATTTTGAACCGTGTCCGGCACGTACTGAAAGCATAAATGCTTATTTATGATAGCTTATTAGTTGAAACTGAGCCTCCAGAAAATGAAACTGGGGGGCTTGCTTTTTGAAACGTTTCACCCTTGAAATGAGTCTGTAAGCGGAGAATTTGAAACAACGATTTTGAGATTTTGAGCGTAAAATCTCAACAGATATTTATATCCTGGACCATTCTTTTATTTTCCAGAAAAATTCTCTCCACCTCAAAATGGCGAATTTTTCGAGTCTCAAAAGGAGGAGCATTTTCACTTCTCGAAAAATTCTCCGTGAGAAACTGGAACTTCATTCTACCTCAAAAAAGAGTTTGAACATCGCGAAAATGGTAGAAAAGAGATTCGAACTTCCGACCTCTACTCATGACCTGTCATACGAAAAAATCAGACTGGCAGACTGTCATAAAATCCCTATTTTTCTGACAAGAGCGAAAATCCTCACGCGCGCGTAACGGGGGTGCATAAATTC
>ENA-UONW01000736-UONW01000736.1-human-gut-metagenome-genome-assembly--contig:-CS52-NODE-736-length-46286-cov-5.945232_pt1 | contig 46286 bp, 41 predicted proteins | sample MGYA00242463_ERZ724010 | MGnify/ENA metagenome assembly ERZ724010 | reverse complement strand
TAAATTCTAATGTTTAAGTCATATAAATATATAAAGACTATTAAATCAGAATTTACTGATACTTGCCCATTCATCAGAAGCGGTAGAAGTTCGTCACGTTGCTTAGTAAGAATATCTATTTCTTGGCGATTGCATATTACCTTTTGATATAAATGCCTGATTCGTTTGTCAAACTCTTTTATTATCTCATTAGTAGGTAAAGGCAGTAAGATGTTTTTAATTGTGTCTTGAGATATATTGTCCCTTGCCGAACCTGTGCTAAGCGTAATGAAATGGCTATACAGGGATAATATATGCATATATACATAGAACAACATTTCATCTGTTTGGGGAATTACACCACAAACAGCTTGATTAGAACAAGCTTCAAATGTAAGCAAACTAACCTTACCGGCTGTCGCACCATACATTGCAACTAATATGCTATTACATGGATATAACTTTGCACTTGAATTATTTAAACCGCTTTTTGTAATATAATTGATTGCTTTAGTAATTATAGGACTATTCAGTTCCCCACTGTTTATCCAAGCTATATTACCATTATCATAATATTCAGCCTTTGTTGACTTGGGCGTACCCCCTGAATATGTAGTGGCAATATCTTTTACAGAAACAGTTTTCCATCCTTCCGGAATTTCTCTTTTAAGTTTCTCATTCCAAACCATCTTACCACCACTAGATTTATACGGCCTTCCATTTTCCTCTGGAAAATCAAATTGCACAAACCAGTAATCATAAAGCTGTTTTGCCATCGCCTCTAAATTCTGATTTATCAATATTTATGTCTCTTTTATTTTGCGAGCGCCCGCGAGCGATGTTCCGAGCCCTCGCAACAAAAATTCTGAGCGCTCGCGATTGAATTTCCGGGCGCTCGGAATTTTATTTTTGAGCGCTCGGAAATTCTTTTTTATCCGTTCGTTGTGTGGCGCGCAGTTGCCTTAAGTCTGGTTCGGTTTGTTCTTCTGATGGTTGACTGAGATACTTCGCACGGATTGGAACGACTGTACGCACGGATTTTTTTTCCTTGATTGGCGGATTGACGAATGGTGTTTTTATGAATGGCTTGGTTTACGTTTGTTCCTCTTCCGTTTCCAGTAGAGATAATAGGCTGTGACGGGGAGGGCGGCACCGATGAGTGCTGCGAGGAATGTGAGTACCTGCGAGAATGTGCCGAGCCATAGGCCTTCGTGGAGGGTGACAATCCAACCGCGTATGCGTTTCTGCGCGCTCGTCTGCTCGTAAGGGGTGAACTGTTCGAGATGGCCGTCGGCAGGTGAGAAAGTGTATTCGTCGGCACGGCGTGTGTTGCCGAAGCGTGATGCGGAGACGCGTATCGTTGTGCCGTCCATTTCAATCCAGCGGTAGTCGGGATGGCGCATGATGGTCTGCGCGAGGGCTGTCTGGCGTATGCCGGGTTCAAATGTTTCTGTTTGGGGCGATGAAGAGTCGGACGAGGTGTATTCCACTCCGAAAGCGGCATAGAACGCCTGACGGTACCATGAGAAGGACCAGGTTAGGCCGGTCAGTGCGAGAATGAGCAGAAGGGCGATGGTGTAGAAGCCACCGGCGGAATGGAGGTCGAACATGGTGCGGCGCGTGCCTTTAGATGTGCATACCTGCAGGCGCATGCGGAGTATGTGTCGTGTGGCCGGCCACCACACAGCGAGTCCGCTCAACAGCAGGGGGATGGAAAGGAGGGTGGATATTCCGACAAGGAGCTTGCCAAGGCAGACGGCATCGCTCTTGCGGTCGTAGGTGTCGAAGAACCAGCGGTGGAGACGGCGTACGGTGTAGAAGAATCCTTTGTCGTGGTCGCGCATGCCGGTGACTTTGCCGGTGTAGGGGTTGACGAAAATCTGTGCGTTGCGAAGGGATTTGTTTTCGAATATCCATGTCTCGTCAGGTCGGCCTATGCGGAGAGTTCCTAATTCGATGCTGTCGGGGAGCTGTTTTCTGACGGACGAATACACGGAGTCGACCGGCATCCAATGCTGTTTAGCTGATTGGCTGTCGGCTGATGCTGTGTAATGTTCAGGATTTGCGAGGCGCTGTATTTGAGGTTCAAACACGAGTATGGCGCCGGTGAGGCATATCACCATAAACGGAAGCCCGAGCAGGAGCCCGAGCCAAAGATGAAGTTTATGGTTGATGCGTTTGATGTGTTTCATCGGCAGGTATTGAGCGTCTTTACTTTTCATGATGTGGCAAAGATACTCATATATCTGTTTCCGATGAATCGGTGTTTTGGGGAAAAGTGCGTTCTTCTGCGCTTTTCAGCAGCAGAAGAACGATATGAGGAGCGGTACGCTTATTTCGAGCACGATGCCGTGGAGCACTGCAACAGGCATGAGTTCGTTTTTGCCTGTGCTGCGCATGATGGTCGGCAGACAGACATCCATGGAGTTGATGCCGGCCACAGAGATAGGTGCGAGAAATCCGCATCGCTTCGTGATGAGCGGTGTGCCGAAGAGTGAAATCATCTCGCGTATGATGTTGGCGAGCAGGGCTATTGTTGCCAGTTCGCCGGCCACCTGTGCTCCGGCCGTTGTAATCTTCATCTGCGATATGAGAACGGATGAGAGCGAGTAGTAGCCGAAGCCGCTGCCGACGGCCAGGCTGTCGCGCAGGCTTATGCCGTGGAGCATGAGGCCTCCGATGGCTGTGAAGAACAGTGTGCCTGCAATGGTGAAGAGCGGCAGGCAGAACATCTTAGGGTTGACCTGCTTGAGGGTTGCGATGAGTCCTTTGTTGCCTCCGAGGCTGATGCCTACCTGTATGACGAGCAGTGTGAGTATGATTCCAGGCAGTTCGTGCGACTGCATCCACACTGGTGCCTGTCCTGAATATCCGAATGCGATGCCGGATGCGAAGCATGCCAGCAGTATGAGATTGCTTTTCATTTTTCGTTTCCTCCTTTGTTTTTGTTAAGTATTTTTTGTGCTGCTCTTGCTGCGATGAGGCTTCCAAGTATGCCCATCACTGCTATGACGGTGGCTTTCCAGCCGAATTGTCCGAGGTTGTTGATGAGTTCGTGGCTTGCTCCGATGGATATGCCGAAGACGAAGAGCATGGCGTAGATGGTTATCTGAATTCCTTTTTCTGCCTTGTGGGGCAAGGATGTATTGCTCAGCAGGTAGCCCACTGCTATTCCTGCTGTCAGAAGCATAAGAATTTTAAACATAGGCTTATGATTTTGTTGGTTTTTATGTATGCGCAATAAGGTATACGTGACGGCATTTTGTCCTTTTGGGAACATAGCGACACGAATACTTCACGGTGTTGTGTGTTCAATAAAATCAGTGTAGAGTGGATTTGCCCTTCTGCTGTAATGGGTATGAAACTATAGTATAGTAATGTGCAGAACGGCTGAAAAATGAATCAAATGAAACCGCTGAACCAATGTACATGCACAATCGTAGATGTACGCGGAGTGGCATCTGATGCTGTGATTTTGATTATGTTATCTCGATTGTTCATGTTTATAACTTGTTATTTCATCTATTCTGCCGCGAAGATAGCACGATGTGCCGATTTTTCCAAATTTCAGATGTTAAAGGTTTTGATTTGTAAGCAAAATTTATGGTTGGGTTGACTGAATGGTGTTGGAGACTATGTTATGTATTGATTTTTAGATGCATTGTGTTTGCTTTAAAGTGTTACTGATTGTAAGTTTTTCGTGTTTGCGATTGCTAACTGTCATGTATAAAACTGTCTATATGTAACTGAAATATGGCATATAAAGTTTTAAGAAATTCTAAAATCCTTTGCAGGATGAATGCTACATTGTACATTTGTATCATTGCTAGTATTATATAAATGAAGGGAAAAATGATAAGTAGACTTGTCTATATTCTGTTGACTTTGGTGTTTGCGGCATCGTGCAGCGAGAAATATACGATTGAGGGTTCTTCTTCGCAGAGTTCGCTGGATGGCAAGATGGCTTACATCAAGTTGATGGAAGACAATATTTATGTACCCATAGATTCATGCGAGGTTATTCATGGACAGTTTCTTATGAGCGGGGTTGTGGATACGGTCAGATTTGTATCGCTTTTTATGGACAACGATAATTTCATCCCGCTTGTGCTTGAACAGGGAGACATCAATGTGAGTCTGGCAAATTCATCTGTAAAAGTAACCGGTACTCCTCTGAATGAAGTGCTTTATGCGTTTCTGACGTCTAGGGATTCGCTCATGATGCTTATAAACGAATTGCCGATGAAGGAGAGCAAGATGTATCTTGACGGGTATACGCAAGACGAGATTGATGTGGAGCTGGGGCAGGAGAATGCAGAACTGAATACTGCTCTTGACAAGCTTGAGACTAACTTCATCTTGAACAACAGCGAGAACATTCTTGGTGTTTCCTGGTTTCTTGAGTTGTGCAACGGTGCGAGAGCGCGTTTCGGATATCCGACGACAACTCCGCAGATTGATGAAATTTATGGTCGTGCACCGGAGTCGTTCAGAAGAAATCCAGCTGTAGAAGCCTACATGAAGCTTGTGAACAGCGGAGCCGGTCATTGAGGAATAAATAAGATGTTCTGTTAGGGCACAGAACAAAAGATACACTTGTCGGGGCTATTGCAGTGGTATTTCAGCTGTAATAGCCCCGATTGTTTTTCTAAGTATCATAGCCATATCTATGGTTTCAGACGTGAATACGGTGCTGAGATTTTGTTTTATGTCGTTTTTGTGCTGTTTTATATCGATATTATGCTGCATATGGATATAGAGCGTGGATTATTTTTGCTGTCAGACAAATAAGTTTTGTTTTGTCTTTTTTCTTTGAACTTTAAATCTACACGAGCTATGGACCGATTTGTCAATCAAATGAAGCGTTATGGAGGCATATGTTGTCATCGCTTAAGTATGCCCTTTCGAACGGTACTGATATGCATTCGATTGTTGATGCTGTGGCTTTCGCAAATCCGGCCGAAGGTGGTTATAGCTTGTCGGACAGTTAGACGGCTGTGAAGAAAGGCAAGATTGAATCGTGGCAGGGAGTGGAGATAAAGGACCTCAACACCTTGGGTTAGCGTTCGGCTACAGGAATGGACACGGAGCGCGGTGTGTATGTGGTTTCTGCTGACCCGCTCAGCGGTGTTCATACATGGCTGAGGACAAATGATGTCATTCTTTCTGTTGAAGGGCATGCGGTGGACAATATGAAAGATTTCAACAGTATATTGAATAATTTCAGAGCTGGTGATGACATTGAACTTGTTGTTTCCCGTTCGCAGAAAGAAATGAAATGTCGTCTGGCATTGAAATAGTGTTCTGATAATGGTCTTAGAGCCTTTTATTGACTTTGAATACATTGGTGTTTTTATGAAATGTAATTATAAGTTTTCTTCAGTTTTTGCAACTGTATTTCTTTGCTGTGTACAAGTTGTTTTCCCGCAGTCGGAAATAAAGCGCGCGGACGTGGAAAAACTGTCAGGCTTTTCGGCTGATGCTGTCGTGCTGAAGGATTCGTGGATTAAGGATAGGGAGAGACTTAATACTGAATTTCTGAAATCTCTGGATGCTGACAGGCTTCTGCATAATTTCAGAGTGAATGCAGGCATTCCGTCCGATGCCGTTCCGCTGGAGGGATGGGAGGCTCCTAATGTAGGATTGCGAGGACATTTTACTGGGCATTTCCTTTCTGCTGTGTCCAGGTGGGTGAAAGAGTCGGGCGATTCTCTGTTGAAGCGAGAGCTTGACTATATGGTTGATGCTCTCTATGACTGCCGGCAGAAACTGGGACACGGATATCTTTCTGCTTTCCCTGAAAGTGACTTTGATGCTTTGGAGAAAGGCGGCAAGTTCGTATGGGCTCCTTATTATACATTCAACAAGGTGATGCAGGGACTGCTTGACGTGTATGTCTATACCGGAAACAGGAAAGCTTATGATATGGTGCTTGGCATGGCCGATTATGTAAGTTGGAGAATGAGCCGGTTGAGCGAAGAGGAAATAGAACGCATGCTGTTCACGGTCGGAGCTAATCCGAATAACGAGCCGGGGGCTATGAATGAGGTTTTGTATAAGCTTTACAGGGTATCGGGGAATGCTGAACATCTGAAGCTTGCTGAGATTTTCGACAGGGACTGGTTTTTGCGCCCTTTGTGTGATGGACGTGATGTGCTGAGCGGTCTGCATGCAAATACCCATATTGCCATTGTTGACGGCTTTGCCAAAAGGTATGTGGCCGACGGCAATAAGAAATATCGTAAGGCGGTGGAGAATTTCTGGAACATGCTTATGAAGGGACATGCTTATGCAAACGGTACGAGCAGCGGACCACGGCCGATTGTTGTCACTCCGACATCGGTGACTGCCGAGCATTGGGGTAAAGCCGGTGTTTTGAGCAATACGCTGAGCAGGGAAATTGCGGAGACTTGTGTGTCGCATAATACACAGAAGTTGTCGTCGGCGTTGTTCTGCTGGACAGAAAATCCGATGTATGCCGATGCGTACATGAATACTTTCTACAATGCTGTTCTTCCTTCGCAGAGCATGAGTTCCGGACGTAATGTGTACCATTTGCCGTTGGGTTCGCCTCGTAATAAGAAATTCTTGGAATTTAATGATTTCAGATGCTGCAACGGTTCAAACATAGAGGCGTTCACTTCTCTCAATTCTTCTATCTATTTTTCGGACGGTAAGGATTTGTGGGTAAATCTGTATGTGCCTTCAGAACTTAAGTGGAAGGAGAAAAAAGCTGTCATTGAGCAGGCGGGTGATTTCCCGATGGATTCCGTGGTGAGATTTTCAGTCATGGATGCAGGCGACGGACGTTTTGCAGTTAATTTTCTGATGCCTTCGTGGGCTAAACATGTCGATGTGTATGTGAATGGCAAAAAGTACGACGGCAAGTGTTCTCCTTTATCCTTTTGTAATGTCAGGCGTGATTGGAAAAGCGGTGATGAGGTGGAACTTAGGTTTCATTATTACTTCTACATAAAGACTATGCCAGATGATGAGAATGTCTTTGCCGTGTTCTACGGACCGTCTATGCTGGCTTTTGAAACAGCTGAAGAGGTGGTTCTGAGCGGGAGTAGAGATGATGTCCTTAAGAGTTTGAGACCGCTTGAAGATGGTGGTTTTGAATTGGAAAACAACGGTATGACTTATAGGCTGAAACCGCTATATATGGTTGATTCAGAATCTTACGGTGTTTATGCGACATTGCAGAATTTTTAAACCTGCTCTGGTTGGGCTCTTGAAATCTTTAGATTATACAGATACTTCATTGAATAGATTGCCCATTTTATTAAGTTCGGAGAGTGTGAGTTGATTTATGTGCGTAAAAAAAAGTCTCGCAAGGTTATGGATTTCCCTCGCGAGACTTTTCTGTTTGTATATAATATTGGATTATTTCATGTATTTGTCGATAATCTGTTGAGCTGTTGTATCTCCCATATCAACGGCTTTTTTAAGATTCTCCAATGCTGATTTTCTGTCGCCTTTCTGAAGTTGTGCATAGCCGAGAATGCGATAGGCATCGACATAGTTATTGTCTACCTCTATGCATTTCTTAGCCGCGCTGATGCTTTCGTCAATCATGTTTACCCGAAGCAGAAGTCCGCTCTTTTCTGCATAGTAGAGAGCTTCGTTCGGTGCATGTGAGATGGCAAGGTTTATGTCGTCAAGTGCCTGCTGGTACATTTTTGCTTTTACTTCAATCTGTTCGCGGTCATAGTAGAAACGAGCGTTGACTTTGTTGTTGCATAGATAGCAGAATTCATTGTAGTCAAGAACAGCTTTCTTGTATTCACCAGCTTTGTCGTACAGCTGTCCGCGTTTGAGAACATATTCAGAGGCTTCTGCAGGAAGAGGTTTGCCGAATAATGCAATGGCGCTGTCTAGTAGGGCTATCTGTTTGCTGAGTGAATCGCCCATGCATGACATTGCAACTGATGCTGCGTATAATGTTGCAGGTGAACGATCAGAACTCTTGTTTATTTCGTCATAGCAGTTATATGCTGTGGCATAATCCTTCTTGGACATCAGAATCTGTGCTTTCAGAAGTTTGTTCTCGAGGCTTGGGTTAAGCGTTATTGCCTCGTTGATTTTTTCCAGAGCGTAGTCATATGTCCATTTGCTGTATGCCGGCTCAGGCTGGTATACAAGTTTTGAAAGTATTGTCTGACTTATATTATAAAGTGCCTTGTCCTTTTCTTTGCTCAACTCGTAATATTTGTTCAGGTCGGCATCGGCTTGGTCGAACTGATGTGTGTCTATCATCGGTGTTGCACGTCTGAAATACCCTTCTGGATTGTCCGGATATTTGCTGATGAAAAGGTTCAGCATGCCGATGTATTCATCGTTGCCGGCAGTACGGGACTTCATGTAAAGATAGACGAGGCTTTCTTCCATCGATTCAGGCAGACCTTTAGGTATGTCTGTATTGTTTAAGATTATGTTGTCTGCTTTGCTGTCGATGGCCTTGATTGAAATGTTCTTTGTGTAGTTGATGTCAAGCGCATAGCCTTTGCCTCCGTCGGAAGGCTGCATGATAGCTATTACTTCACCGTCGGCATTGAACACCGGACATCCGTAGAACTTTGTCTCCGGGGCTTTCGACAAAGTGTAGTAGCAGTTTGTGCTGACGCTGTCGCCGATATGGCTGACACTGTCGATTGTTGCACTTGTGAATGACGGCTGGTCTGCGGAGTAGGCCAGAGTCCATACTTTTTCATCCTTCAGTGCTGTCTGTGCTGCTGTTTGCACCGGTACACTTTTTTTGCTGTCTACGTGGAAGCGTATGAGCCCGTATGCATTGTCTGCACCCATAATGAGATCTATCGGGTATTTGTTTCCTTTTTCGTCTATGGCTGTGGCCGTATGTGCACCGCTGAATATTTTTGCATCAGAGATGGCATTGCCGTCTTCGCTTACAAAGAATCCTGTTCCGGATTGAAGCAGTGTGCTGTCCTTGCCGTAGGCCATAATTGAAAATATGGATTTCTTGACTTTTTTAGTCCACTTGGGCGCGCTTTGCGCCAATGACGGCAGTGTCACTGCCATCAGAGCCAATGTAATGATGAAAATTCTTTTCATATTTCGTGAGCTGATTTTAATTCTTTTGTGCGTTGGTCAGAAGTTCCCTTGCATTCTTTCTTGCCGCGTCTGTCAATACCTCGCCACTGAGCATGTGTGCCAGCTCTTCTATGCGCTGTTCTTCGGTCAGGCGTATGATGTGACTCTGCGTTGAAACTCCGTCGTCGGTCTTGTAAACTTTATAATGTGTGTCTGCCATGGATGCAATCTGCGGCAGGTGGGTGATGCTAATGACCTGTCTGCCGTTTGCTCCCATGTCTTTCATTATTCGTGCCATCTTTTCGGCAATGCTGCCGGACACTCCTGTGTCTATTTCGTCGAATATTATAGTAGGAAGTTTGGAAACGTCTGCTATGAGGGCTTTAAGCGAAAGCATGACTCTGGCTATTTCTCCGCCTGAAGCCACCTGTGCAAGGTTTTGCAGGGAACTGTTTCTGTTGGCACTGAACATGAATGCGGGCTTGTCCTTGCCTGAGGTTTCAGGTTCTTGTGTCTGGTTCAGTTCTACCTTGAAACGTACGTTTGGCATTCCAAGCGGTATAAGCAAGGAGCACATCTTTGTTTCAACCTCTTCTGCGGCCTTGCGCCTTTTCTCGGAGAGCTTGTCTGCATGTACGTTGAGGGATTCGTAGAGTTGGCTTTTCTTTTTCTGCAATTCTCCAATCAGTTCTTCGTCATTGTCGATTGCAGAAAGTTTTTCGTTGTTTTTTTCTGATATTTCGAGCAGTTCCTCAACACTCTGCACATTATGCTTTTTTAAAAGAGAATAAATTGTGTTGAGTCTCTCGTTTACGTAAGCCTGCCTTTCCGGGTCGTATTCAAGTGAGTCTTGTCCGGATTCTATTTCGTCGGCTACGTCTTTTATTTCTATACGACAGCTTTCCAGTCTTTCAGCGAGCTGTGTGGCTGCAGGATAGACATTGCTTATGTTGTTAAGACATGAGATGGCATCTTTAATCAACTGCATTGCACATGCGTTGTCCGACGACAGCATCTCATGGCTTTTGTAAAGCGCTTCCTTTATCTCTTCTGTGTGGTCGAGTATTTCGGATTCTTTTTCAAGTTCCTCCTGCTCACCAGAGGAAAGTTTGGCTTCGTCTATTTGGTTTGCCTGGAATCTCAGATAGTCTTCTTCTTCCTTGTTTTTTATGCTGTCCGTTATCGCTTGTTCAAGTTCTCTGCATACCTTGCTGTACTGACTGAATATGTTTTTGTACGTCTTCAGTTCTTCGGCATTGCCGGCAATGGTGTCGAGAACCTTCAACTGGAAATCCTCGCGGTTGAGCAGAAGGTTCTGGTGCTGTGAATGGACGTCGATAAGTTTCTCGCCCAATTCTTTCAAGAGTGTGAGCTGTACGGGTGTGTCGTTGATGAATGCTCTGCTTTTTCCTGACGATGTGAGTTCACGTCTGATGATGCATTCACCTTCATCGTAGTCGATATCATTTTTGTCGAAGAAGTCGGCAAGTCCATATTCCGATATGTCGAATTTTGCTTCTATGATGCACCTCTTGGCACCGTTCTTTATTGAACGTGTGTCGGCGCGCTGTCCGAGAAGCAGACCTATGGCGCCAAGTATGATTGACTTTCCGGCTCCTGTTTCTCCTGTTATGACCGAGAAGCTTTTGTGAAGCTCAATGTCAAGTTTCTCAATGAGAGCATAGTTCTCTATATGCAGTGATTTTATCATATAGGATTATTTCTTAATCTTGTTCCATTCCTGCTCCTGCGAAGCATTTATTCCTGAAAGGATATTGTAGACTTCCTCTTTTTCTTTCGCCGTTCCGTGTCCGTTGTAGATGTTCACAATCTCGTCACGTTTCACGTCTGTGAAAATCTGCGGAAGACTGCTCATCGGCTTGTTGCGGTGTGCCTCGTTCAGAAGTTTCAAGGCGTCTGTAACTGCTGTTCTTCCTCTGTCTACGTTGTTTGCCATCTCGTCGAGCCCCTCGCGGTAGTATTTGTACTGCATCTGTCTGAGAGGTTCCATGGATGTTTCCATATAGTCGTTGATTATGGCATGTCGGTTACGGCTGTCGTCGAAAGCTTTCCAGCCTGTTTCAGCCATTGTCTGGGCGCTGTTTACGATGTTCTCGACTGTATGAAGTATTTCTGTTCCTCCCAAAGGAGACATCGTGTCCATGTCCATTCCAATGAACAGATAAGCATAATATGCCAGCATGGCTGTGAGATTGTTGTCCATGGATGTCTCGTTGAACTCCAGCGGGTCGAATTCCTTATATGTGAAGTTGAAGTTTTCGTCCTTCATGCTGAACACAGTGCTGTTGTATGTCGAGTTGAATACCGGTCTGCTCACCTGAAACAGCAACTCTCCGGTAAACTCGTTTGTAGTTGCATTATATTGCTTTATGGTGATATTTAGCGAACATTCAATCTTTTCAACCTTTCCGAACTGCAGTTCCGTCCATTTTCTGTTGTTCATAAATTCAGTTATGGCCGTCTGCAATGTTTCAAACACACTGACGTTTGTTCCCTGTATCTGGCTTCTGTTGATGTTGACCTTGCAGTTCAGTTCTTGTGCATCGGCAGTATTGAACGGTGCCAGTGCCATCATAGCCGTGAAAAGCAATGTCGCATACTTTTTGGCAGATAAGTTGAATATGTGTCGGAAGGTAGCTTTCATTTCTTCTTTCTTTTATAAGAGTCAATACTACTTACAAGAATCAGTATCGCTCAATTGAAAACAATATGACAACTGCTGCTCTATCATTCAGCGTCTGCCGGCATTATTGTCTGCAGCTCATCAATGATGTCGCGGGCAACCTCTCTCTTGTCCTTGAGCGGAAATTCCTTATGTTCCTGAGGAGTGATTATAGTGATTTTGTTCGTATCATATCTGAATCCGGCACCTTTGTCGTTGAGCGAGTTCAGTACGATGAAATCAAGGTTTTTCTTAGCAAGTTTGGCTTCGGCGTTGCTTTCCTCATTGTTTGTTTCAAGTGCGAACCCTACAAGAATCTGATTATCCTTTTTCATCTTCCCGAGATGTTCGGCAATGTCCTTTGTCGGTTTCAGTTCTATGGTCATGCTGTTACCTTCGCGCTTGATTTTCTGTTCAGAAACCACTTCTGGAGTAAAGTCGGCCACGGCCGCGCACAATATTCCAGCATCTACGGTAGGATATATCTCTGTAGAAGCCTTGAACATTTCTTCCGCCGACACAACATCAATGCGTTCAATGTTGGGGCTGCATGGAGTCGGCAGACTTACCGGACCGCACACAAGCTTCACATTTGCACCTCTTGAGGCACATTCCTCTGCGAGTGCAAATCCCATCTTGCCGGATGAATGATTGCCTATGAATCTAACCGGGTCTATTCTTTCGTATGTAGGTCCGGCTGTTATCATAATGTTTTTGCCCTTGAGCGACATATTCTCATCGAAGAACTTGTCGAGTATTTCAACAATCTTTTCCGGCTCTTCCATTCGTCCTTTACCAACGAGATGACTGGCCAAGAATCCGCTTTGCGGTTCGATGATGTGGTTGCCGTATTTTTTCAGAGTATTGAGATTTTTCTGTGTTGATGGATGTGCAAACATGTCGAGGTCCATCGCCGGAGCCACAAATACTGGCGCCTTCATCGACAGATAAGTTGTCACAAGCATATTGTCGGCCACGCCGTTGGCCATCTTGCCGATGGTTGAGGCCGTTGCCGGAGCAATCAGCATTGCGTCGGCCCACAGACCCAGCGATACGTGGCTGTGCCATGTACCGTCTCTTTGTGAGAAGAATTCGCTTATCACTGGTTTACTTGTAAGAGCCGAAAGCGTAATCGGCGTAATGAATTCTTTTCCGGCAGGCGTAATCACCACCTGCACTTCGGCTCCTTTCTTTATGAGCAGACGTATGATGTTGCAAGCCTTGTAGGCTGCGATGCTGCCTGTGATTCCCAATACTATTTTTTTACCTTTAAGCATGTCGGTCGAATAGTTTTGGCGACTTAAAGCTTTATTCCGTCGCGCAGTTTTATCTTTGTTATAATCTGTTTTGTGTTGAGGGCAAAATCGCCTTTCATCATCCAACTGTAATATCCAGGGTCATTGCGGAACACGTCGGATACCTTTTGTCCCTTATATTTTCCGAAGTTGAATATTTCGTTGTGGTTTTCGTCATAGACAATTCTTCCGGCAAAATCTACATTGTCTGTCATCTTAGAGAAGTCAGCCAAGAAGTCTATGTCGTTTTTCAACTCGTTAGGGTAGTGGTCAAGCTGTGCTTCCAGCACTTCCAGCGTAGCCTTTGTGTCGGCCAGAGCCGAATGGGCGTCTTCAAGGTTCTTGTTGCAGTAAAATTTATATGCCGCAACCAATGTTCTCTTTTCGAGCTTGTGGTAAATGTTCTGCACGTCCACAAATTTTCTCTTCGACAAGTCCAAGTCAATTCCCACTCTTAGGAATTCTTCCACCAGCAACGGAATGTCGAACCTGTTCGAGTTGAATCCTGCGAGGTCGCATCCTTTGAATGTCTGTTCCAGGCTTGACGCAATTTCCTTGAATGTTGGGCAATCTTTGACATCCTCGTCCGTTATGCCGTGTATCGCCGACGATGATTCAGGAATATGCATCCCAGGATTTATCCTCATGCTCTTCGATTCCTCATTGCCGTTCGGATAGAGTTTGATATAGCATAGCTCAACTATGCGGTCTACGTTAATATTAACCCCCGTCGTCTCCAAATCAAAGAAGACGATGGGGTTCTTTATGTTCAGTTTCATATTGTCTGTATTACTTGTTCAGCATGCCTTCCACTTTCAATTGTGTCGCAGCACACTTCTCTTCTCTATATTTTGATGCGCTGTTTATATGTTGTATCAGTCGTTGAGCATCATAGGCATCAAGAGCATCAGCAAATCTTCGTTCTCCTCATTTTCCGCAGGAACGATTACGCCCGCACGGCTTGGGTCTGCAAGTTCAAGTATGATGTCATCTCCACCGATATTGTTTAGAATGTCGAGCAGGAATGTACCCTTGAATCCGATGCTCATCGGGTTGCCGTTGTAGTCACAGAGAATTCTTTCTTCTGCAGATGTAGAGAAGTCTATATCTTGTGCCGATATGATGAGCATGCTGTTCTCCAGTCTCAGTTTTATGAGAGCGCTGCTGGCACTTGCGAATACCGATACACGGCGCAGTGCACTTATCAGAGCCTGTCGGTCCACTGTCACTCTGAACGGGTTGTCTGTCGGTATGACGGAATTGTAGTTAGGGTAGTTTCCGTCAATGAGTCGGCAGGTCATAGTGTAGTTGTCAAGCTCAAATGTCGCATTTCTTTCATTGTACAGAATCTTGCAGTCACCGTTGTCTTTCGGAAGTATATTCTTGAGCATCAGAGCCGGTTTCTTGGGCAGAATAAATGCATTGTTGTACTCGCCTCTGACCGAATAGTTCCTGTTGCGTACCAGCTTGTGTCCGTCGCTTGCCACGAAAGTAAGGCTTTCGGTAGTTATGTCGAAGTATATGCCGTTCATGATTGGGCGAAGTTCATCTTCGGCTGTAGCAAAGATTGAGCGTGAAATGCCGTTGAGCAGAATTTCGTTGCTGATTGTCAGTGCCTGCACGTTGTCGCCCAGTTCGGACGGGGTAGGATAGTCTTCTCCTCTTGTTCCGTACAGGTTGTATTTTCCGTTCTGATAAGTTACAATGATTTCAAGCGTCTCCTCATTGACCTCGAAAGTTATAGGCTGTTCCGGTATCTCCTTTATTGCATCGATTATGGTCTTTGCATTTACGGCAATCACACCGTTGCCGTCAGACTCGGTTGTGTCTATAGACGTAACCAGCGTCGTTTCGCTGTCTGATGCAGTGAGTTCAAGTTTGCCGTTGTCCAGCTTGAAAAGTATGCATTCAAGGATAGGAAGTGCATTTTTCGAACTAAGAACTCTGTTTATGGTCTGCAGTCTGTTGCAGAGTGTACTGCTTGATACGTTGAATTTCATATTATTGTGGTTTTATCTTGTTTTTCTAATCATAATATGTTGATGCACATAATCTTTAGCACCATCATATTCCCATGTTCTGCCACTGTCGCATGATGGCATTATGTAGCATACAAAGTTATGAATTGTTTTGTAACTAGAGTAAAAAAACGTTTTAAAATTAGTTTTGTCAGATTGAAAGTTGTACTTTCGCACTCAAAATAATTTTATTATGGAATTAGCAGGAAAGATAATAGCAGTGCTCGAACCTAAGAGCGGAGTATCTAAGGCCACAGGTAATGAATGGAAAACTCAGGATTATGTTCTCGAGACCCATGAGCAGTATCCGCGCCGTATGTGCTTCAATGTGTTCGGAGCAGACAAAATCGCCCAGATGAATATTCAGGTAGGCGAAGAGGTGAATGTGTTTTTCGATATTGACGCCCATGAGTATCAGGGACGTTGGTTCAACAACATACGCGCATGGAAGGTAGACAGAGTTCAGAATGGGGCACCTGCGGCGCAGGCACCAGTTCAGCCTCCATTCCCTGAAGCGGCACCTTCTGCACCTGCCGATTTCTCATCTACAGATCCGGCAGACGATCTTCCGTTCTGATACTGACATTTCATGTCCATAGAAATCGGATTGCATTTTATGCATCCGCAAGGTACAGCTGCATTTCTGCAGGACTTCATTTTGAGAGTTCTATGCAGAAATGCAGCTTTTTTCTTCCTGCCGTTGCAAGCTTGTACGGCTTGATATTTCTGGTATGTAAAAGCATGATGCCCCGCATGCCGGCCTTTGAGCCTGTTGCATGCGGGGCATCATTGTATCTTGTATTTTGTCCGTAACAGTTTTTCAGCTGTTCATCGTCAAGAGAAATTCCTCGTTGTTCTTTGTCTTGTCGAGTCTGTCTTTCACGAGTGTCATGGCCTCCATCGGAGTCATGTCTGCAATATGTTTGCGCAGAACCCACATTCTGTTCAGAGTCAGCTGATCCTGAAGCAGGTCGTCGCGTCGTGTGCTCGAAGCGTTTATGTTCACAGCCGGGAATATGCGCTTGTTTGCCAGTGAACGGTCCAGCTGGAGTTCCATGTTACCTGTACCCTTGAACTCTTCGAAGATCACTTCGTCCATCTTGCTTCCAGTATCTATCAGTGCAGTTGCAATAATTGTCAGTGAACCGCCGCCCTCAATGTTTCTGGCTGCACCGAAGAAGCGTTTAGGTTTGTGCAGTGCATTTGCGTCAACACCTCCAGACAGCACCTTGCCCGATGCTGGACTCACTGTGTTGTAGGCGCGTGCAAGTCGTGTTATTGAGTCTAGGAATATTACAACATCATGTCCGCATTCAACCATGCGCTTGGCCTTTTCGAGCACAATGCCGGCAATTTTCACGTGGTTCTCAGCCGGAGCATCGAAAGTCGAAGCGATAACTTCAGCATTTACCGTTCTTGCCATGTCTGTTACTTCCTCCGGACGTTCGTCGATGAGCAGCATAATCAGGTAGGCTTCCGGATGATTTGTCGCTATAGAGTTTGCAATGTCCTTCATCAAGATAGTCTTACCTGTCTTAGGCTGTGCTACGATGAGTGCGCGCTGTCCCTTGCCGATAGGTGAGAACAGGTCAACCACCCTTGCCGACATGTTGTCGTTTACGCCTTTGCATAGAGTGAATTTCTCATCAGGGAAAAGTGGGGTAAGGTATTCAAAAGGAACTCTGTCTCTCACAATTGAAGGGTCGCAACCATTGATTTTGTTCACCTTCACCAGCGGGAAGAACTTTTCGCCTTCTTTGGGCGGGCGAATCGTACCTTCAACAACGTCACCGGTCTTTAATCCGAAGTGCTTAACCTGCGACTGGCTTACATAAATGTCGTCAGGCGAAGGCATATAGTTGTAGTCAGAGCTTCTGAGGAATCCGTATCCATCCATGATTTCCAGAACTCCGGAACCTGTAAGTATGTCGCTGAAGTCATATGCTTTTTCTTTCTGGAAACGTTCCTGAACAAAACCGCCCATCTGTTCTTCTTCGGTGTTGTCGGCGTTGCGGTCGTCGGCCTTGTTGAACAGCGAGAGCGACGATGAGCCTGCAATTTCTTCGTTTGGAATATCTTCCAGAATAATGAAGTCTGAGCCGTCGTCAAACACGTCTCCTGCAAGAGGTGCTTTATTGGTAATCAATTCTTTTGGATGTTCGTTTATCTGGCTTGCGAAAACCTCTTCGGGAACGACACTGGTCTGTTCTTCCGTATTTTCGCTGTTGTTTTCCATCTCTTCTTTGGTTTCGGCGACATTCTGTGTCGGACTCTCGTTATTTTCCCCAATGTTTTCTTTTTCTTCTACAGATTCCTGTGCTGCGCTGTCCATTTTGGCTTTTTCTTCGGCCGCTTCTTTTTCTAGGGTCTTTTTGTTTTTTGTTCCCGGTTTGCGTCCTCTCTTTTTCGGTGCCTGTTCCTCTTCTTTAGGCGCCTCCTCCTTTTCTTGTTCGTTGTCTTCGAAGCTGGATTTGAACAGAGCCGGAGTGTCTAGCGATTGCATCATCTTATCTATATCTTCGCTGTCCGAGAATATTGGGTCTTCTCTTACAACTTTCATTGGTTTGTCGATTTTCTGTGCTTCCATCTGGTTGGCGGTATACACCCTGTCTACATTTTTAAGGCTTATGCGTGAGCGTTTGTGGACTGGCTTTTCTGCCCCCTTGGATGTGGCGTATGCCATAGCCTGTTCGTCCAATATTTTGAATATCAGCTCATTCTTGTCCTGTGAGCCTCCGTCAGCAATACCCAATTCTTCAGCTATTTTCTGAAGCTCAGGCATTTCTTTCTCATTTAGCTGGTTTTTAGTGTACATAGAATATTATTTAGTATTGCACAAAGCAAAGACATATATGGCTGAAATGAACACTGTTATAATTGGATAGTGTGTTCAGTTCATAAAGTCTTTTTGTGGAATATTAGTTTACTTGAATTGTATATTCGGTGGAAAAATAACAGTTCAGACATGTGCTGTCTGAATCCTGCGCAAAAATAATAATTATAATTTATTTTATTGTTATCAGATATGAAAAAACTGAAGTACAGGTATATATTTTTTTGACCGGCATGCATTTCTTTTCAGAGTCTGGTCGGTATTTGTTCTGTATTCTTTTTTTATTTGTCCTTTTATTCTCCGATGACAGTTGCAACGATTTTTCGTGCACCCCCATATTCGCGGAATTCACACAAGTATATTCCCTGCCATGTACCCAGGTTTATTCTTCCTTCTGTAATAGGCAGAGTAATCGAAAGGCCTGTAAGCACGCTTTTTGCATGTGCCGGCATGTCGTCGTCGCCCTCAAGCGTATGTCTGTAGAAGGGTTCGCGTTCCTTCACCAGTCTGTCGAATATGCTTTTCAGGTCGGCCCTCACGTCCGGGTCTGCATTTTCGTTTACAGTCAGAGCCGCACTGGTATGTTTTATGAATAGGTGCAGTATTCCGGTTTTAGGCAGTTCCGGCAGTTTTGACATTATTTCGCCCGTCACCAGGTGGATACCTTGAGTTCTGGGCGACAATGAAAATTCAGTCTGTCTTACCATATATTTGTTTAAGATATGTGTCGTAAAATTTCAGTTTTCTTCGGACTTGTTGTTCTCTTTATTTTTCAGGCTGTTGTTTATTTCGTCGATGTAGTCGAGAATCTCTTCGCGTCCGGCTTTTGTCTCAGAACTTGTAATGAAATATCTCGGCAGTTCTTCCCACTGTTCCTTGATGGTCTCCAGATACTTGTCTACAGCCTGCTTCTGCTTTCCGAATGTCAGCTTGTCGGCTTTTGTGAAGACAATGACGAACGGCACGCCGTTTTCGCCCAGAAATTCCATGAAGTCAAGGTCCTTCTTCTGTGGCTCGTGCCTGATGTCAATCAGTACGAACAGGCACGTCATCTGCATTCTGTCCAGCACGTAGTGGTTTATCAGGTTTGCCAGTTTGTCCATCTCCCTTTTGCCTCTCTGTGCGAATCCATATCCAGGCAAGTCCACAAGAAACCACGAGTCGTTTATGAGGAAATGATTTATGAGCATGGTCTTTCCCGGAGTCGACGATGTCATTGCCAGCTTGTTTCTTCCTGTCAGCATGTTTATCAGGCTCGACTTTCCTACGTTCGAACGTCCGATGAATGCATATTCAGGTATGTCGGTCTTCGGGCACATGTCAGCTCTTGGACTGCTCGTCTTGAATTCAGCTGTCTTTATTATCATTGTCATATATCATTTTTTTATGATTCAAAAAATCCTTATTCTTTTCTCTATGCCAGTTCGCTCAGCTCCAGCCATCTCATCGACTTTTCGTCAAGCTCATCGTTCAGCTTCGGCAGTCTCACCGACAGTTCCGTTATTCTGTCCACGTCGCACGTACCTCCGTTGAGCTCGCTTTCGATTGATTTCTTTTCCGTTTCCAGAGCCTCGATGTCCTTTTCCAGCTGAGCCATCTCTGTCTTTTCCTTATATGTGAGTTTCCTTTTCGACTCGTCTCTTGTCTTCTGCTGTTGAGGTTTTGCCGCCGTTTTCTTTCCGCCGTTGTCGCTTGGCTTTTCGGCCAGGCTCTTCCATTCCCTGTATTGGGTGTAGTTGCCAGGGAAGTCGCGTATGCTGCCTTCGCCTTCGAACACAAGCAGGTGGTCCACCACTTTGTCCATAAAATATCTGTCGTGGCTCACGATTATCACGCATCCCTTGAAGTTCATCAGATACTCTTCAAGAATCTGCAAGGTTACGATGTCGAGGTCGTTCGTCGGCTCGTCAAGCACAAGGAAATTCGGGTTGCGCATCAGCACCGTACACAGGTACAGTCTGCGTCTCTCGCCACCGCTGAGCTTGTATATGTAGCTGTATTGCTCTTCCGGCTCAAATAGGAAGTGCTGCAGAAATTGTCCTGCACTCAGCTTCTCACCGTTGCCCATATCAACGTATTCGGCAATATCCCTCACAGCGTCGATGACCTTCATCTCGTTGTTGAATTTCATTCCCTCCTGCGAGTAATATCCGAATTTCACTGTCGTACCTATGTCGAACGTTCCGCTGTCCACAGGCTCCAGTCCTAACAGCATCTTAATGAATGTCGACTTGCCTGTTCCGTTGTTGCCTATGATTCCCAACTTCTCATATCGTGAGAAGTTGTAGCTGAAATCCTTCAGTATGCATTTGTTGCCGAACGACTTGCATACATCCTTTGCCTCAAAAATCTTGCTTCCGATGTATGTGGCGTTCATGCCCAGGCGCACCTGGTTCTCGCTTATCCTCTGCTTGGCAGCCTTCTCCAGTTCGTAGAAAGCTTCCTCCCTGTAGCGTGCCTTGTGGCCTCGTGCCTGAGGCATTCTTCTCATCCATTCCAGTTCGGTCCTGTACAGGTTGTTCGCCTTCTGTATGGCCGCCTTGGTGTTCTCTATTCTTTCCTCCCTCTTCTCCAGATAATAGCTGTAGTTGCCCTCATACGAGTATATCGTAGAGTCGTCCATCTCGATTATCGAGTTGCACACCCTGTCGAGGAAATATCTGTCGTGCGTCACCATGAGCAGGCTCATAGGCGTGCGCTTCAGATACTTTTCCAGCCATTCAATCATGTCCAGGTCGAGATGGTTCGTCGGCTCGTCCAGAATCAGCAGATCTGGTTCTGTGATTATAGCGTTTGCCAGAGCAATACGTTTCACCTGTCCGCCCGACATGTGACCTATCTTCTGGTTGAAGTCGTTTATCTTCAGCTGCGACAGAATCTGTTTCACATTCTGCTCATATTCCCAGGCCTTCAGGTGGTCCATTCTGGTCAGTATGCTGTCCAGTTCCGGATTCCCTTCCGTCTCCATGCACTTCTCGTATTCGCGTATCAGTTCGGTGATTTCGTTGCCGTGCCAGAAACAGGCCTCCAGCACCGTCAAGTCGTCAGGATATTGCGGGGTCTGTTCCAGATAGCTTATTTTCAGGTCGCGTCTGAATATTATGTCTCCGCCGTCGTATCCTTCCTTGCCGGCAATGATTGACAGCAGAGTCGATTTGCCCGTACCGTTCTTGGCAATGATGCCGACGTGTTCGCGTTCGCCGACGGTGAAAGAGATGTTCTCAAACAAGATTCTCTCTCCGATACGTTTGGTCAGATTCTGTACTTCTAGATATGGATTAGCTGTTGGCATAAGCTTGAATTGTGTCTGTTTTTTTGAGATTGTTCCGTACGTGCAGACTTTTGTCCAGCCTTTGTCGGCATGTCTTTATTCATTAAGTCTGCACATCGGGTAGGGCGTACATCCATGTTCCTTGTGCCGTTCATCTCCGGCTGTTTATATTTTATTTATTGTGAGGAAAATGGATTACGTTAACGAAGATACATTTTTTGTTCGTTTCGTGCAAGAAGTCGTTCAACTTTTACATCTCTCTGCTCCAATTTGCTTGCGGCCCGTCAACCATAGCCCTGCAAACGTAAGCATTCCGTTGAGCATCAGAAGTTCATAGCCGAATTTATAGCCTGTCGTATGGCCGATTATGTAGTCTGTCGCATAGCATATCAGCGGCGACGCTACGGCAATGTACGGCACAGCCTTGTCCGATGCCGAGCGTCTTGTGAATATTCCGTAGGCGAACAGTCCCAGAAGCGGACCGTATGTATATCCAGCCAATATGAATATTGCATCTATTACGCTCGTATTGTTCAGAGCCTTGAAGCCGAGAATGAATATCACGAATATGGCCATCATGCCCGCGTGCACAATCTTTCTTGTCTTTTCCGGATTCTTCGAGAAGCGGCTTTCGCTGTTTTCAATCTCCAGAATGTCCACACAGAAGCTTGTGGTCAGCGCCGTCATGGCTGAGTCGGCGCTCGAGAATGCCGAGGCTATCACGCCGATTGTAAACAGCACTATGGCTGTCTGTCCCATGTATCCGTTGGCTATGAATTCAGGCAGAATGTCGTCGCTCTTCTCGGGAAGTGGTATTCCTGCCTTGGCATAGAGCATAAGCATGAGTATGCCCAGCGAGAGAAACAGAAAGTTCACCGGTACGAACATCACTCCGTACGTGCACATGTCTTTCTGAGCATCCCTCAGGTTGCGGCACGTCAGATTCTTCTGCATCATGTCCTGATCGAGTCCTGTCATGACTATTACGATGAAGATGCCGCTCAGAAACTGCTTCCAGAAATTCTGCTTCGAACTCCAGTCGCCGAACTCGAAAATCCTGCTGTGAGGGTCGTTCCACACAGTGCTCCATGCTTCCGCAGGACTCAGTTCGAGCATCGACATAGCCTTGACGATTATCAGCACCAGAGCCGCAATCATGCACAGCGTCTGCAGTGTGTCGGTCCACACCAGCGAGCGTATGCCGCCTTTCCTTGTGTAGAGCCATATCAGCACGAGAGTGGCAATCACCGTTGCAGCGTAGGGAATGTGCAGACCGTCGAACACGTAGTTCTGGAGAATGATGCACACGAGATAGAGACGCGCCGCCGCTCCTGCAAATTTCGACAGCAGGAAAAACGAAGCTCCCGTCTTGTAGCTCGTCTTGCCGAAGCGCTTGTCAAGATAGGTGTATATGGATGTCAGTCCGTAGCGGTAGTATATCGGCAGCAGGATGAATGCCACAGCCGCATATCCGAAAATGTAGCCGATGCACATCTGCATATACGTCATGTCGGTCTTGCTGGCCATTCCCAGCACGCTGATGAAGGTTACTCCCGAGAGAGAGGCACCAATCATGCCGAAGGCCACCAGATACCACGGCGACTGTCGGTTGCCCCTGAAGAAGGCGTCGTTGCCTCCTCTCCCAACAGCTTGCGATATTGCGAGCAGTATGCCGAAGTATACGGCAATTGTAAGTAGAATTGTCATTTGACCGAAACAATCTTTTCAAGCTTCTTTGTCAGTTCTTCGCAGGTCACGGCCGAACCGCATATCTTGCCGTCTGGGTCGATGATGTACATTGTCGGAATCCACTTCAGTTCGTAGCTTTCTGCAATAGGATTTGACTTCCACGGCTGGAGGGTAGAAATCTGAAGCCATGCAAACTGTTCCTTCCTCAGACAGCTCTTCCACGATTCTTCCTTGTGGTCGAACGAAACGCTCACGAATTCCACTCCTTTCGGATGGAATGTTGCATACATGGTTTTGACAGCCGGTATCTCGCGTCGGCAGTCGCCGCACCACGATGCCCAGAAGTCCACCACTACATATTTACCTCTGAAGTCCGACAGATGGTGTTCTTTGCCCAATGTGTCGCACGCAGTGATTTCTGGAGCTTCAGTACCGTTTTTCAGAGTAGGCATGTTCTGTGCACATACATTTTCCTGTGGCATGACCATGCATATTGCCGATACGGCCATGCAGAAAATAAGATTCTTGAGTTTCATATTTTTGTCAATGTTTTTTAGAGTTGTGTTTCTTCGCCTTGCATTTCCTATTTATATGTATGCAGGCGACGCATGCAAAATTACTTATTTTTTATGAATGTACTTATTGCTCCATGCATAAATGCGCAGAACGCCCTGCACGACGCAGTGTTCCTCGATTCTTCGTGTCCGGAACTCTGTCTGTGCAGGGCGTTCTGTATTTCCGCAGGCGTCGCTGCGGAATATGTTGATATATCTTCCTTTCTATTATTTGCCCACTGTGAGGCCGTCTGTATCGATTGAGCTGAGGATGTTTCCGCCTTCCTTCTTTAAAGTGCCTGTTCGGCCGTTTAGGCTTACAGAACCAGCACCGGACAGCGATACGTATGTATTTTCGCAGTCAATTTTCATGTCGGCATTTCCTGCTCCGCTGATTTCTATATCCAGGTCTTTGCATTTCACATCACTGTTGATGTCTCCTGCACCGCTGATTCCCATAGTCACATTTTGACTGCAGACTATTTTCTTTGTGTCTATGTCGCCTGCTCCGCTGATGCTGATGGTCAAGTCCTTGCCGCAGGTTATGCTTTCGGCGTCAATGTCACCTGCACCGCTGATGTTGATGTTCAGGCCTCCATTCTTGAAGTTGACTGTTCCCAAGTCAATGTCTCCTGCACCGCTGCAGTCTATTCTGTCGATGAACGGCGATGTAACAGTGATGTTGATTTTAGGAATATTCTGATTTCGTTTGTTTTGCTTCTTATTGACAATCAGTGTGCCTCCTTCCGCCTTGATGTCGTAGAGCGCGAAAGCCTTTTCGTTTGTTTCCATCTTCACGCTGGTCTTGTTGCCCTGCACATATACGACATCTGCATAACCGGAAATGTCAAGTCTGGTAATGTTGTCTGTACCCAACTCTTTTGTCACCAAATTGCCGTATTTTTCTATGTATTTCTCTTGGTCGTTATCGCCTGCCGACATTATGGCACCGGCCAGAGCTGCACCTCCTGTACACGATGAAGCTATTACGCTTGCAGTGAACAGCATTATAACACCTGTTGAAATAAGTCTTCTTTTCATAGTCCGTCAATTTTAAAAGTTATTGTTTGTTTTCCTTAAACTCCATGTACATGTCTCTGATTTCGTCAATCGTGATGCCCAGTGTGTCCATCTTTCTGAACAATTCCGGCAGGTCGGCTTTCATGAATTCCCGCTTGCGCATCTTCTCTATTTCACCCTTTGCTCCTGCACTGACGAAATAACCCAGTCCGCGCTTCGTGAATATTATATCCTGTTGCTGAAGCCAGTCGTATGACCGCATGACGGTGTTGGAATTGACCTCCATCGTCGATGCATATTCGCGTACCGAAGGTATGCGCTCTTCCTCGGCATAGCTGCCAAGAAGAATCTCATCGCAAATGTTTTCGGCAATCTGCAGGTATATTGCTTTGTTTTCTTTGAAGTTCATGTCAAATCCTGGTTTCTATAATAAGTTTATTGTAAAGTATTTTTTTATTTATTCCATCTGCTGGTTACCTGTGCACGGGTGTAGTTTCTGTATGAAGCCCACCACAGCACACCGCTCAGAATAACCACAATGACTGAACCTATATTCAGCAGTGTAGGCATTGTTTCGAGCAATGTTTCCGGATTTATGTCGTTTACCCTTTCGGCCTGATCCATTGCGATTACAACGAACACTACTCCCAGAATGAATTGCAGTATGTACAGTACAATAAGAGTGAACAGAATGTTGAACTTATATTTCAGAGAGTTTCCGAATGCATATACAGTGAATGAAAGTATTGTGCCTGTGATGCTGAGCGTAACTATACTGTTTCTTATCCTGTCAGGAATGGTGCCGAATGCTGCAGTTGAGAAATCTGCTGCATCGCTGTGAAGCAGTATGGCGTTTCGGATGTAGCTGTAGGTGATGGAATGTACATTTTCAGCACCGAAAAGCAGAGTTGACAGCAGTGCGTTGATGCCGTCGCACACCACTATGCTTGCGAAGCAAAGCACATACATGCCGACTATCATAAGCAGCGTGTGCCACAAGAATTTCTCCAGATTTGTTGCCGGCAGTGTGAGCGACGAAATGCGTCCCTGCTTGTTGCGCAGGTTGTGGAGAATACATCCTGCCGACACGCACATGATGATGCCTACGGCGTATGCAATGGCCATGGCCGTGCCGCCTACGGTACTGAATTCATAGCTTGGATTGCCTTGGGTCATGAGTATCCAGCGGAAAAACAGACCGAAAAGTGTGATGGCCAGTATCGTGCCGCTGACTACAAAGGCAAAATTTCTGTAAAATGATTTGTTGATTGTCAAGTCCCATCGCGCTACGTTCTTGAAACGTGTTATATCGAAATTTTTCATATCCGTCATTTTAAAATTTTCTGTTGAAGATTGTTTTGCAGTCGGCGTGCTCATTTGATTTCGTTCCCGTAGATGGCATCATTGATGCGTTTATTGTCTGTAAGCAGGGCGTTGAAGAGCAGTTCCAGATTGATAGGAGTTTCCATCGTTCCGTTGTTTGCTATTATGGCGCTGACGCCGTGCACGTCCTGCTCCGAATATATGATGTCGGGGCATGATTCGCCCTTTTCAAGCTGTACGAACGACAGATGTTCCGATACTTTGTTTGTCGAGGCGTTGAGCAGAATCTTGTCGCTGTCGATAACTGTGAGGTGGTCGAGCAGGTTCTCCACGTCGCGCACCTGATGGGTCGAGATTATGATGGTTTTGTCGTCGCTCATACCTTTGGCGACAACTTTTCGGAACTGCGATTTAGATGGAATGTCGAGTCCGTTTGTCGGTTCGTCCATCACCAGAATTTTGGTGTTTGTGGCCAGCGCAATGCACATGTACACCTTCTTTTTCTGACCCATTGACAACGCGCCTAAATTCACATCGTTTGTCATGTTGAAGCCTTCGAGGCATTCGTTGAGCAGTTCCTCGCTGAAGTCCGGATAGAATGGACGTATGGAACTGATATACTTTTTCAGAGATACGCTGGGCAGATTGTATTCCTCAGGCACGATGAACATGTCTCTCAGCGTTTCCGGACGGCGCAGTTTCGTTTCGATGCCGTTGTATGTCACCGAACCGACCTGCGGACGCAACAGACCCATGATGAGATAGAGCAGGGTAGACTTGCCTGTTCCGTTCTTTCCTAAGAGTCCGTAAATGCCGCCTTCTTTGAAATCAAGGGTGAAGTCCTTGAAAACGTTGTAGTATTTATTGTATCCGTACGTTACGTTGTTTATTGATAGCATAATATATGGTTTTTATTGCAAATTTAATATTAAGACACGTCTCTCCATGTTTTACAGGGAAGAAAACTTACTCATTGAAGCATAATACTTCATTTTCGTTCCCTATACCTTATTATATATAGGTGTAAATGCCTTTAGAAGCAAGCTCTGCTTTAACCTTGTGAGCGCTGTGCTGCTGATTAGTCATTATAGATGTTCAGCGCCTTTGCATTGATTTTCGATTTGTCCGAGCTTTTGAATTTCTTAGTGTTGCCCTTTATATTGACACTTCCGTTTCCGGCATTTTCTGCATTCACCTTGTTGCAGCTCACTGAAACATTCACAGTTCCGTTGCTGTTGTTCTCGATGTTTAAGTCTGTGACGCTGCATCCAAGGTCCATTTTGCCCATACCGTTGTTCTCTACGTTAAAGGTGTTGCAGAGAATATTGATAGTAGACATTCCGTTTCCAGCCTCTTCTATGTCGGCTGTTTCTGCCTGCATTGTAGCTTTGAGCAAAGAATTGCCTCCCTTGTCCATCTGGACCTTGTCGCATCTCACAGTGTCAAGATTGAGATGGCTGTTGCCTTCCAGGTCCACGTTAAGCGCATGGCACGCAAGTCTTCCCATTTGGGCACCGGCATTGCCCGAACATTCAATGTTCAGCTCATTGCAGCACAGTGTCTTGGTCGTAAATATGCTTTTGTCTCCAATCTCCAGTTTCGTAAGCGAAGGACCGCAGACGTTTACTGTGGCTGATTCAGACTTCTTTCCGTCGTCGCTTATTGTCAGTACACCGTTCACAACGTCGCATTTCACTGTTCCCTTCTTTCCGTCTGCACCGATGATGTCTACCGAGTAAACAGCCGACTGAGTGAAGTTCACCTTCACATTGCCCGCAGTCTTCAGAGAGTTGAATGCTTCGACACTGCGTGCTGAATTGTCCACAACTGTGATTCCGTTCTCTGTATTTCCTTGTTCGACGGTTGAGGCAAACGCCTGATTGTTGATAACTGAAGCTGTTGCCAATAAAACCGATAAAGCAAAAATGTGTTTCATAATCGTATCCTTTAAATGTTTATTAATTATTCAAGTTTGTTAGTTGTATAGTGTTCTAGTTGAATAGAACACTGCAAATGTATACACCCTTGGTTGCATTTGCAATAGCAGAATCGTAATTTAACAATTAATTAACATTTCATGCAATCATGTTGGTATCAGTATTTTCAAGTATATGACATTCATCATCAGCATAAATTTTGTTCTTTCCTCCTCTATTTGATAGGGTATAATGCCTGTCACTCATCAGCATTGCAAACATCGCGGGCGCCCGCAAGCGCAACTCTGAGCCCTCGGAATTTTCATCGCGAGCGCCCGCAATACATTTTGCGAGCCCTCAGAATTTGAATTTATAGTATCATAGTAGAGGAAATATCATTTCTGTCTAATGCATAATTTAACTGATACGCATCTAGCATTCTATCTTTTAGCAAACGAAAAGTGCCTGAGAACTATAATCTGCCATTCGGATATATGCGGAAAGAGCGATGATTTTCATTCATTTTGCCAAATATTGTTATCTTTGCGTATCATGCGATAATATGGAAACACTAATCTAAAGATATAGGTGAAAGTGTGGATGTAATGAATTAATGATTTATCAAGGAACAACAGATTATGGAGAATGAAGCAGGTTATGTTTATATATTGACTAACCCGAGTTTTAGGGAAGATTGGGTAAAGATTGGCAAAAGTTCTCGTCCTGTGGATGTCAGGAGCAAAGAGTTTGATAATACAGCTGTACCACTTCCGTTTGAAATATACGCAACTCTAAAGACTTCTAAATATGCTAAAGTTGAGAAGCAGATACACAAGCAGATTGACCGCCTCACAGATTTGCGTATAAGGCAGAATCGTGAATTTTTCAATATAGCACCATCTGTTGCTTTGGATATTATGCGTGATATGGCTGATTTGCTTGATGACGCAGAACTTTATGTCTATGTTGACGGTAAACCTGTAATAAGCAAGAGCAAAGAGGAAGATAAAAAGATTGAGGCGGAAACTAAAGAAAAGCAACGAAAGGCACCGAAACCTCCATTCAAGTTCCACATGATTGGTTTGAATGTTGGTGATACTGTTGTTTTTGATGAACTCAAAATTCCTGTTAAAGTAGCAAGTGATGATAAGATAGAGTACGAAGGTCGCTTATATAGCTTGTCAACATTTACAGCTGAGTTTTTGCCGGAAGAAAAACAGAATTCATCTGGCGCATATCAGGGACATAAGTATTTCAGCTATAATGGTAAGGTACTGAGCGAATTGAGAAAGGAATTTGAAAAAGAAGATTTAGTATAATTTGTATCAGTAATATATATGTCGGCGATGTTTTAAATAAAATGATATATTCGCAAAACTAAAATGTTGGAATATACACACGTGTTTAAACATACCTCATTTATTGTTGATAATATATATAATTTTGTGAAAGACATCTTCCAAGGCTTATATATGGAGAATTCGAAATATAAAGATAGTTACCATGACAGATTTTGAAGAGTATATTAGGCAGAGTGAACCAAACAAGCAACAAAAAGCTTATGCTTGGAGAACAGCTATCGGGCTTCAGGCTGTTGATGGTTTGGAAACATCTGAATATCTGAAAGATACTGCCAGAAAACACATAGAGGGAGAAATAGATATTGAGGAAGCACAAAAGCTGATTAAATCATACTACCAATCTAAGACAAATAGAACGTTTGTAGATAATCAAGAAGAAGCAGATATGGTTTCCGCTCATATTGCCAAGTTGTTGGGGGAGCAATCTTTTGCTTTTTCAATTGTCGGTATAATTTCTATTCATCGTCGATTATTTGAAGGTGTATTTAAGTTTGCTGGCAAAATACGTGATTATGATATTACGAAAAAAGAATGGGTCCTTAGAGGGGATTCTGTGCTCTACGTAAACTCGGAAGACATCAAAAGGGCTTTAGAGTATGATTTAGAACAGGAAAAGAATTTTGTATATGCAGGGCTTACGTACGACCAGATGGTGGAACATATAGCAAAGTTTGTTTCGGGAATATGGCAAATTCATCCGTTTGGCGAAGGGAATACACGCACTGTAGCTGTATTTACCATAAAATATCTACGTTCAATAGGATTTTATGTTGAGAACGACTTGTTTGCTAACTATTCGTGGTATTTTCGTAATGCTCTGGTTCGTGCCAATTATCGCAATGCAGTGAAAGGGATAGAGCCTGACTTGAAATATTTAGTCCGTTTTTTTCGCAATTTGCTTTTAGGAGAAAATAATGAATTGCGAAATAGATATATGGTGGTTAGTGCTCCTGAAGAATGGGCAGAACTTGAGGTTAAGGATACCCCCACAAGTACCCCCACAAGTACCCCCACAAGTATGAAGAGTCAACTATATACTAATAATGTCAATATTAAGAAACTGGTTTTTGTAATAGGGGAAGTTCCAAGGACTATAAAGGACATATTGAGACTATTGAATCTGAAAGACCGAAAAAATTTGCTTGAATATTATGTCGCGCCGGCACTGGCAGATGGATTTGTGGCTTTGCTATACCCTGATAAACCTCGTCATCCGCGCCAAAAATATATTCTAACAGTCAAAGGCTTGGCATTGTTTTCATCAATGAATTCAAATTAATTATCAAAAAGTCTTGTATTGAAGAACTATGTCAGTAACATTTAAGAATTTAAAGAGAGACGCAGTTATCTTTTCGGAGTTGCGGAAAGGTCCTGCGTGGTGGGAGAAGTTTAAGGCGGATGATTCACTGTATATAGAGGTGCGAAAGGACAATAATGTAAATGTGTATTTCGAAGGTGGCAGTATTGCGCGGATTCATTATTGTTCGAGGCACAAGAAATTGCAGGTGTTCACGCATTATAAGTATCTGGGACTTGATAGTTCTGATAGGACGTATGTTGAGTGCAGTGATATTATTGGTGACAAGATTGCGTCTGTGCTTGAACTTGTCAAGAAGAAATATTCACAAAAACATTCTGTGAATGGTGTTGTACCGAAGGAAAAATGGTCTGAGAAATATATTCAAGGAAATATAATATTGAATTCCAGGGATGTTCATCTGGATTCTGAATTTGCTTATAAAGAAGGAGATACGGATATTCGTATTGACCTTGTACGTGTCGTGGATGGTGTTGTAAAGTTTGTTGAGTTGAAACGACTTGACGATGCGCGTATGTTGAAAAGTACGGACGACAGTCCGGAGGTTGTTGAACAGATGGTTCGGTATTCGGAATTTATTGATAAACATAAATCTGATATTCTGAATTATTATCACACATTATATGAGATAAAATACAGTCTCGGGTTGTCGGTTCCAGCATCGTTGCCGGAGTCGGTCTGCATCAGACCAGAACTTCTGATATTTGACCGTTGGGAGAGTGCGGACCCGGCAAGAGAGATGCACAAGAGAAGAATGGAAGAGATTCTTTCGAGGGAAAATATTGAATATAAGATTATATCCGATTGTAAGAAACCGAAATAATTTCTTTGGACAGTTGGGGATTCCTGTATTTTTTTTTATGATTTGTCATTTGGCTTAATTGGCAAATCGGGTCTGACGTGAAAACGGCACAAATCTGCAACCCGTGATTGATTGCAGGTTTGTGCCGTTTACGGTTGATATTCTGTAGTTTGTACAGTTAGATGTTGTTGTGGCTTATAGGAGTCGTGATCGTATGACACGCTTCTCCTCATCCATTGATTGCTGATGCGAGAAATCATTTTACGGCTTTGCTTGTTTATATGTAAACATTGACCTCAAGTGATACTCGCGTATCTCCATTGATGTCGTGCAGACCGATTTTGTTTTCCTTCGCCAGCCAACCGATGGCAAGCATAAGATCGCTTTCGCTGAGGGATGTCTTGTTCCTCAGTTCTTTAAGGCTCCATAGGGAATTATTGCATAGAGCTTTCCATACAATTCCCGCATTCCGCTTGATCTGTTCTTTCAAAAAGTACTTCATGGCTTTGATTTTTTACTGAAATACCGCGTGGACAAAAGTCTAGCAGAATCCCGTTGGTTTATTTAATTGTCCCTTTGAGCGGCTGCATTTAATGATAACATGGTTGGTGTGGTCTTTGGTGCAGATTCAAGGAACGGAATTTGTCTCGTGCAGAGCATATATATTATTTTTTATATAGCCCTGCTACCTATAAAACATTCGAAATGTGTTTTTTGTTCGTTGCATTGTTCTTTGAATGTGCCTTTTTGTGTATTGTTAACATTTTGGTTTATAGGAGGTTCGCCTATTGTACTCTTTTGCTATGCTTGTATGTCATTTATGCCTTGTGCATCAATGTATGTCAGTTAAATGATTTGTATAAATATTTATTTATTTGAAATTTTGTACCTTGGAATTGAATAAAAGTTCTGATGTTTTATGTATATTCGCAAAGCAGATCAACCTTTTATATCGGTTTGTGGTTTGTGCATCATGAATTGCCGCTTTACGGCAGATGCATATTTCTGTCTGCGTTGACCTTTTTATACTGTGAAAAATATTTGTTATAATAAATATGTGCAGCTTAGGGGCATCCAGATTATGGATGGATTTTTCTGGCTGGGCGTTTAAATTGGTTTATTATGGATGACTCTTGCAACGACATTAAGATTGAAGAGCTGGTGGCTCCACTTTTCGAGAGCATGAAAGCTCGTGTTACCGACGAAGAACTGTTGCGTATAAAGGATGCTTTTGCTTTTGCGCGTGAGGCGCATAAGTCGCAGAAACGTAAAAGCGGTGAACCGTACATTGTGCATCCTATCTCTGTGGCCCGTATCGTAGGTGAGGAAATGAGACTGGATGCAAATACAGTCTGCGCGGCCTTCCTGCATGACGTTGTAGAGGATACTCCTTATACTCTGGAAGATATAGAAAACAGGTTCGGCGACGATGTGGCGTTTCTTGTACGTGTGGTTACGAAGAAGAAAAAAGACCATTACGAAAAATCCAAGCAGGTGGACAACTTCAAGCAGATGATAGATTCTGTGAAGTTTGACATCAGGGCCATGCTGATTAAGCTGGCCGACCGTCTGCACAATATGCGTACATTGAGCAGTATGAGGCCTGAGAAACAGATGAAGATTGCCGGTGAAACGGATTATTTTTATGCTCCTCTGGCTAATAGGCTTGGGCTGTTCGGCATTAAGATCGAGCTGGAGAATCTGAGCTTTAAATATAGATGTCCGCGTGAATATGCGGAAATAGAGAAGATGATAGAGGCCGACAAATGTGCGGAAAAGGATGCGCTCGACCGTTTTACAGGACGAATAAATGCAAAGTTGAAGGCTAACGGAATAAAAGCCAGCATTGACTGCGAATTTCGTATGCCTTTGAGTCTGAGACGTAAAATGATACGTACCGGACGTGATTTCAGTCATATTGAGCATAGGCACTTTGTGCGTATTGTGTTTGATGACGGACAGAATGCTTCGGAAAAGGATATGAGTCTGAAAATTTATTCGCTTCTGACCGATATGTTTAAGGAAAAACCGGGGGAATTGTCGAACTATATTGATTCTCCAAAGGAAAATGGTTATCAGGCTCTGCATGTGAAATTGCTGTCTGATACTGGCGCATGGGAGGAAGTGCATATTTGTTCACATAGAATGCTGTTGACGTCATGGTATGGCTATATAGCTGAGAGAGAAGATGGAAATTCGAGAAGATGGATTGAAAAACTGAAGTCGATTCTTCAGGACATGGCATGCCACAGTCATGAAATAGACTTCATGGAGGGTATAAGCACATCATTTTACAATGACGATATAACTGTGTTTACGCCTAAGGGACGTCCGGTGACATTGCCTCAGAGGTCTACTGCTATCGATTTTGCTTTTGAAATACACAGCAGCATCGGTCATCATGCCAAGTATGCAAGGATAAACGGCAAGTTGTGTTCGGTCAAGACTATGCTGAATAGGGGGGACAGTGTTGAGATAGGTACTGACAGCAGTATGTCTCCAAAACGTGATTGGGCTGATTTCGTACATACTTATAAGGCGAAAAGATATCTTAACAGCTTCTTTTTGAAGAAGGGTAAAAAGGATATGGAACGATGTGAATTCTGTAATCCTTTGCCTGGCGATGAGGTTATCGGTTTCAGAGAGGGTGACGGTACACTGTTTGTGCATAAGCGCGATTGTGCTCGTGTGATAAGCCAGGTGTCGCAGAACGGAGATTCGGTTGAAGCTGTGGAGTTTAAGGAAAGCGATGATACGCTGTATCCGGTGAAGATTCATGTGAAGGCTGTCGATCGTTTTCATCTGCTTTGCGATTTGATTGACTGCATAACGAATCAGCTTCATCTGTCGATTGTTAGTTTGAACACTGTCACAGTGGATGAAATTGTGGATTGCGATATATGCTTTTCTGTACATTCGTTTGATGAGCTTCAGACTGTTATGACCCGAATCGGAAATATTGAAAGTGTGGATGAAGTGAGCAAACCTGATTGAAATGATTTGTTGGAGTTTGCTGTGATGACTGGTGCCGTTTTGGAAAACAAAAGTATGGACATGTGATATAGAGAAGTTGTATTTCTGACATATATATGACGATTAAACAAAGCCGAGAGTCTGCGGGCTGTAATATTGCAGCTGAACCTGACTTTCGGCTTTTTTTGATGTCTGGTGTATAGGTGGAAGGCATAAAACTGTGGCATATTACGCCGATTTTGATTAAGTTTGCAACATAAAATATTTTTTTCTGATGTTGCAGGTTGAAAATCTTTCTTTAAAATATGGTAATCAGCAGATTCTGAAAGATGTCTCGCTGACGGTGATGCCTGGTGAAATGGCTTGCATATGCGGTGAGTCGGGATGCGGCAAGAGTTCTTTGCTGAAAGCTGTGCTGGGATTTGTGGACGCAGATGGATATATAGCCGTCTGCGGTGAAGCGCTATCTCCGCTTACTGTATATTCTATCAGAAAAAATATTGCTTATGTCCCCCAAGAATTGGCTTTGCCTACTGAAACTGTCGAGGAGATGGTCAGAATGCCGTTTGAACTTAAGGCCAACAAGCATGTCCCTTATTCGCATGAATTGCTGATGGAGGAATGGAAATGGCTCGGGTTGGAACCTGGGCTTCTGAAGAAATATACCACTGAGATTTCCGGTGGACAGAGACAGAGAATTATGCTTGGAGTGAGCGGCATGCTGCGCAAACCGCTTCTGCTGGCAGATGAACCTACTTCTGCGCTTGACGGAGATTCGGCTCATCATGTACTGGATTATTTCAGAATGCTTGCCGACAAAAGAGGTATGGCCGTGGCTGTCGTGTCGCATGCCCATGAACTGGCTGACGGCAGTGATAAGGTGTTGAGGCTTTAAGTGTACGTAGGGCTGTGAGGGTGCATATATGGGCCGATTTTGCGGCTTGGTGTTTTGTTTTTTTAAGTTAACTGTTTGTTATTCATGACTGAGGATTTGTCGCCGTTGGGCCTTGGCATCGGTATGATGCTTATGGTTATACCGCTTTATTTCTTGAGCTTGTATAAGACTAAGCTTGTGCGTTCTACGATGAACGGTACCATAAGGATGGTTGTTCAGCTGTTTCTTATCGGATTGTATCTGAGATATCTGTTTTATTATGATTTATGGTATGTCAATCTGGTTTGGGGATTGATAATGGTAGGTGTGGCCACAGGTACGGCTCTCCAGAGGACCAATATGAAACCAGAGGTGCTCATGTTCCCGATAACGGTGGGATTTCTGACAACTGCATTGTTTATAAGTATTTATTTCCTTGCGCTGGTGCTGAACGTGGGTAAGGTGGCGGATCTTGGACTTACTCTTGATACTCTTTTCTCTGCCAGATATTTTATCCCTATATTCGGAATTCTTCTTGGAAATATGCTTGGAGTGAATGTCGTCGCTCTGAATACATATTATGAAGGAATAAGACGCGAAAGGCAGATGTTTTATTATCTGCTGGGAAATGGGGCTACTTTGTGGGAGGCTACAGCTCCGTTTATGAGGGCTGCGATAAGGAAGGCTTTTAATCCTTGCATCGCAAATATGGCTGTCATGGGACTGGTGGCTCTTCCGGGAACCATGATAGGACAGATTCTTGGCGGTTCGGATCCTGGGGTGGCTATCAAGTATCAGATGATGATTGTTGTCATTACTTTTGTGGCTTCTATGCTGTCGCTGATGATAACTGTGGCTTTGGCCATGAAACGCAGTTTTGACAGGTACGGAAGACTGCTTGACGTGTTCCGCAATTGAGTTGTTATATATATAAGGTGTGTGAATGTTGCAGGATATAAAAAAGCTCACCTGCCGTTTCGTATTTTTATTACGAGTCTGGCAGGTGAGCTTTTTTGTATGTTTCTGTTTTTTCAGATTTTCTGCTTATCCGTATATTACTTTTCCATTTTCGTCTTCGTATGGTGCGAGATCTTTGGCATACTGGTTCATTGCGCGGAGGCTCATACCCATTGATGAGAATCCGCCGTCGTTGAAGAGATTCTGCATTGTGACCTTGCGTGTGAAGTCTGAGAACATCATTACGCAGTAGTCTGCACATTCAGCAGCTGTCGCATTGCCGAGCGGAGACATCTTGTTGGCAAAATCCATAAGATTGTCCATGTCCTTTATGCCCTTGCCGGCTGTTGTTGGCGTAGGCGATTGTGAAATGGTGTTGATGCGAACATGCTTTTCGCGTCCGTAGATGTAGCCGAAGCTGCGTGCTATGCTTTCAAGCATGCTCTTTGCATCAGCCATGTCGTTGTAGCCGAAGAATGTACGCTGTGATGCCACGTAAGTGAGAGCTATGACTGAACCGTATTCGGCAATGGCGTCCTGCTTCTTTGCAACCTGAAGCATCTTGTGGAATGAAATTGCTGAAATATCAAGTGTCTTCTGAAGATAGTTGTAATCAAGGTCATCGTATGTGCGGTGTTTGCGCACATTTGGACTCATGCCGATTGAGTGGAGTACAAAATCAATCTTGCCGCCAAGCAATTCTACTGATTTTGAGAATACATTTTCGAGGTCTTCAACACTTGTGGCGTCGGCTTCTATAATAGGTGCATTCAGCTGTTTGCTCAACTCGTTGAGTGTACCCATTCGTATTGCCATTGGCGTGTTGCTCAATGTAATTGTTGCCCCTTCTTCAACTGCTTTTACTGCTACTTTCCAAGCGATGGAATCTTCATTGAGCGCGCCGAAGATAATGCCACGCTTACCTTTCAATAAATTGTGAGTCATTATAAAAATATCTTTATGTTTGTTATCTCGTCACGAAAATACAATATTTGTGCAATGTTGACAAATATTTCGGTCAAAAGGTGCACAAAATGACGGCACAGTGCTGTTTCTGGTACTTGTTTTTATTGCTTTGTGCCTTTTATGGCTATTTATAACAGTTTTTTATCTATTTGCGAAATGTGGGTGGTGATGGCACCGCTGTGATACGAAAATGCTGATTTTTATATGGATGCACTCTAAAAAACATGACATTTATGGTGCAGGCTAGGCAAAAAAGGTTTATCTTTGCCACAATTATGAAAATACGGGAATTAGTTGATGCCCTTGAAGAATTTGCACCACTGTCCCTGCAGGACGGCTTCGATAATGCTGGAATGCAGATTGGATTAGCAGATGATGCGGAAGCTGCAGGGGCTTTATTGTGTCTTGACGTCACTGAAGATGTCATTGACGAGGCGGTCGAAAAGGGCTGCAACATTGTTGTTAGTCATCATCCTTTGATGTTCCATCCGTGCAAAAGCATTACGGGTGTGAATTATGTAGAGAGGTGTGTGATTAAAGCCATAAGGAACGGTGTGTCGCTTTATGCTGCTCATACCAATCTGGACAACGCACATGGAGGCGTAAATTTCAAAATGGCTGAGAAACTCGGACTTGCAGATGTGAAGGTGCTGGAACCGAAGGACTGCAACGGAGAAACGGGTGCCGGACTTATAGGAATCCTGCCGGAAAAAACTGAAAAAGAGGACTTTCTTGCTACTGTAAAAGAAGTGTTTGATGTGGCTTGTTTGAGGTTCAACAGCTGGACGGGCGAACAGGTTAAGACGGTGGCTCTATGTGGCGGCGCTGGCGCGTTCCTTATTCCTGAGGCGATTAAGGCGGGGGCTGATTGTTTCATTACCGGAGAAATAGGTTATCATAAGTTCTTCGGATATGAGAATGATGTGCTTCTTATGGAACTTGGACATTTTGAAAGTGAGCAGTATACTGTTGAATTGCTGGAATCGATTCTGAAAAAAAAATTCCCGGAGCTTCCGCTTTTCAGGACGGAGCTTGAAACAAATCCGATAAATTATTTGTAGAATATAACTTTTATAATTGTTTTACAGCATTATGGTTAAGAAGAAAGAGGCACAGGCTGATATGTCTGTAGAAGAAAAACTCAAATCGTTGTATCAGCTTCAGACTATGCTGTCTGAAATTGACAAAATAAAGACTCTGCGCGGTGAGCTTCCTTTGGAGGTGCAGGATCTGGAAGATGAAATTGAGGGACTGAAGACACGTATTGACAATACTAATGCCGAGATTGCTGACCTTCGTTCAAAAATCAATGAAATGAAGGGCAAAATCGATATGGCTAATTCTAAGCTTGAATCGTATAAGACTCAGCTGGACAATGTGCGCAATAACCGTGAGTATGATTTGATTAACAAGGAAATTGAGTTCCAGAGTCTTGAGATAGAACTTTGCAACAAACGTATACGTGAAAGCACTGCTGCTGAGAAATCTAAGGAAGAACTTATTGCAAAGAGCAATCAGCTGCTCGAAGAGCGTACGCAGGATCTTGAAGTCAAGAAAAACGAACTTGACGAAATTGTTGCAGAAACGAAGGCCGAGGAGGAAAAACTCCGTGAGAAGGCAAAGAATCTGGAGTTGACAATCGAGCCGCGTCTGCTTACTGCTTTCAAGCGTATACGCAAGAACAGCCGTAATGGTTTGGGTATCGTATATGTTCAGCGTGATGCTTGTGGTGGATGTTTCGCAAAGATTCCGCCTCAGAGACAGCTTGATGTACGTATGCGCAAAAAAATCATTGTTTGCGAATACTGCGGACGTATTCTTATAGACCCAGAATTGGCTGGAGTAAAGCCTAATGAAGTGGTTGAGGAGAAGCCTAAGCGTAAGCGTGGCATAAGAAAGTCTTCTGCTGAATGATTTGTATATGTTCAGCTTGGACCAAGCTTTGATTTAAATGCTGCAATTTATGCGGCCGTTCTGCCATATTGCGGAGCGGCCGCTTTTCTATATATTGCTGTGGCTTTTGATGTTTGTGTTTTTCATCAGCCGTTATGTGCGTTTTGTCGCCTAAAAACTACTGTTTATCTTTAAAAAGCTATTTTTGACTATATTTTTCTCATTTTTGACAATAAAATGTAATATATTTTTGTTTACCTTTGCTCAAGATCAAAGTAAAAATGATTTATTAAATTATCTAATATCTAAGATTATGGAAAAATATCAGATCGGATTTAATGCTGGTAAAGTCTGGGTGGCAATCCAGAACAAGAGAGCAGAGTTTACATTGGAAGAACTTGCTAACGAAACAGGACTTACAATTCAAAGTACTTTGCTGGCCGTTGGTTGGCTGGCGCGTGAAAATAAAATCAGTGTGAGAACTCAGGATGGCGAACTGCGATTGACCAGCGAAGATCTAGGATTTTACTATTGATCAGTGCACGTTGTATGAATTCCTTACAGCACTCTTGCTGATGCTTGTTCCTTCGTGTTTTTAAGTTCGTGTGCCGGAGGTTGGGCAGTATGCAGAGTGGTTAAAAGAGGATGTATATGATAATATATTAGAGGTATGCCGGTGGATATAGGCATACCTCTTTTTTATTGCTGTTTGTCTAGTTCTAAAATAACGTGTTGATGGTAATGATGCGGGCAGTGCGCGTTGCCTGCATGTATATTATTCGTTCTGCAACTGTTGCAGAAGAATATCAAAATCTGGTATGTCTTTGAGAAATACATAGCCTTGGGAATCGTAGTCCATTTTGCAGCAATAGTGATTCAGACCGTTGCTGACGACTAGATAGTCTACTCTTAAAACCATATTGTATCTGGTGATTTGATTGAATACCTTTTGCGTTATTTTGATTTCTGGCGCTTTGTATTCTATTATCATTTTAGGTTCTGTTGTCTTGGAGAAGACTACCGTGTCGCATCGTTTGGAGGTTCCGTTCAGCCTGAGCGGAATCTCGTTGTTCATGAGGTTCTTGCTGTAATGTTTGTAGTTGATGAGGTATTGGACGAAATTCTGTCGTACCCATTCTTCTGGAGTCAGGGCTACAAATTTATTCCTGAGTATATCGAATATGAAATCACGCCCGTTTTCGTTCTTTATATTGGCGTTGTAGGGCGGTAGGTTGAGTTCCTGCATGTCGGTAAGTGTTTGTGTTGCTTGTTATGTTGTGGTGGACGATGTGTCGGTATGTTACGATAATGCTGTGGCTTTTTTATTCTCTGCTTATGGCTACTGCATTGATATATTTCTTGTTATTTTGATGTGCTTCTTTTATGCAAAAATAGCAATTATTGCTGACATTTGTTTGCTTTATGATGCTATACTCCCTTTTTAACCGACATAAATATACATTTTGTATATATTAAGTCGTGAAATCCTTGCAGTATTTTTAAATTTGTGTACGAATAATTGAAATAATCAGAATATGGCAAAGGCTAACAGCAATGGTGTTACATATCAGGAAGTGATACGGGCTGTACAAAGAAAAGAATATAAACCTGTGTACTTGCTGATGGGTGATGAGTCGTACTACATAGACCGTATAGCGGATTATATAGCCGACAATGTCTTGACGGAGGAAGAGAAAGGATTCAATCTCTCTGTTATATATTGCACGAAGGAAACGGATGTGGCAACTGTCATCAATGCGGCTAAGCGGTATCCTATGATGAGCCGTTATCAGGTTGTGGTGGTAAAGGAAGCGCAGAATTTGTCAAAATCGGAAGATTTGTTCTATTATGTACAAAAGCCTCTAGAGTCGACAATTCTTGTAATTTGTTTCAAAAACGGAACTATTGACAGACGCAAGAAACTGGTACCGGCAATAGAAAAAGTGGGTGTCGTATTTGAAAGCCGTAAACTTAAAGATAGTCAGTTGGGCAGTTTCGTGACAGATTATTTAAGAAGAAAAGGCATTGGAATAGATGAGAAGTCTGTACAGATGCTGGTGGAATTCATCGGTGCTGATTTGAACAGAATGGCCGGTGAACTGGATAAGCTTTCTATAATCGTCGGAGGGTCTACGAAGTTGGTGACACCGGATGTTATTGAGAAAAATATCGGTGTGAGCAAGGATTACAATAATTTTGAACTTAGAGCTGCAATCATCAATAGGGACGTACTTAGAGCTAATAAGATTGTAAGGTATTTTGATGAAAACCAAAAGGCCAATCCTGCTGTTGTAACAGTGGCAATGTTGTTCAGTTTCTTTTCGAATCTTATGTTGGCTCATTATTCTCCTGATAAATCTGAAGATGGATTGTGCCGTCAGCTGGATATGAAATCGGCTTGGCAGGTCAGAGATTATGTGGCGGCTATGAGAACTTTTTCTGCAATGAAGACTTTGCTTATTATTGATAAGATTCGTGAAACTGATGCTAAGTTGAAGGGGGTGGGCAATGCTTCTGCAACACCTGGCGAGCTTCTGGAGGATTTGGTTTTCTTCATTCTTCATTGATGATATAATTTAGTAGAGTAGATTGACCGTATATAAGCGCACCCGCATGCTGTCATATTGACAGTCTGCGGGTGCGCTGTTTTATTGTCGGCGTAAGAGCGTTTGTTGTTGATGCGTTGGTAAGTCACGCAGAGCTGATGTTGTGGCTTTTCTTTGGGTATTGACGATTTTGCTGTTGTGGCGTTTTGGTCGGATTGTTGCTTCTAATAAATGTATAATGACATATTTTGAGGCTGTTCTGGGGGTATTTCTTATAATCCTATGGCTTGAATATAGGTTTTCAGCATGCGCTTTTTGCGTTTGTAATGCATTTATTTTCTTATTTCACATTTTTAGGGTAGGGGCGTTTACTGCATTTTTCGTTTGTGAATCAGAGGGTTATACGTCTATACATCGTCTGAGATTTGAATATTTGAATCTGGATTGTACCGCGGTAGGGAAAATACCGTTTTTTCTAGGTTTTTGTGCATTATGATATAGTCAAAGATTAAAATTAACATATATTAGCATACATCGGACACGTGTTTATGATTGTATAATATGTATATTTGTATACATGATGTAAATACAGAATGACATTATATAATGATATATGTATACTTATATATATGCAATCTTTATGCATATATGATAACGATTTGTATACCAGCTTTAAACGTTGTTTTATTCAGCTTTTTTAGCTTTAAATGCACTGGAAATGTATATAAGTTTGTAAATATTGCAGTGTAATACAAAAAAATCGTTTTTATATAATTCTTTGACCCAATAACTTGAATTATTTACTTTTATCTAAGCTTTATAAATGTTTTTCTCCTTGTATCTCTGTATTTTGTTGATTCTTCTGTTTTTGTATAGTGTTGTATAATTTATAAATGTAAACATATATACAAATATAATGTTTTATATATGTATTTGTATAGTTTTGATTTGTATATTACACTTTTCGTTTGTATATTTGCGCTGTAGATTTGTAAACAGCCATTTTATGTTAGAAATTGGCTGTAATGTTGAATGTTTTCTGATTTTATTATATGGAAATGGATATGGAAGACAAGGATCGTGTGGCTCTTATCATGAGTGAGTTTAATCTTACATCAAATAATTTTGCAGCCAGAGCCAATCTGTCGCCTGCAACTTTGTCACATATTTTGACAGGACGAAGCAAGCCTACTCTTGCTATATTGAGAAGTATTGTTGCTGGCTTTCCTGAGCTTAATCCAGAATGGGTAATGCTTGGGACTGGAGATATGTACCGTAATGGTGGTGATGGTAATCAGATTGGACGGGATGCAGATAGAGATACATTCGATGGTTCTGAAGAAAATGCTGTAGCTGATGGCGGACATGCTCAGACTGGTGCTCCTGTTTATTCAACCGGTGATCTTTTTGCTGTGGCTAATGTCGGCCGTGAACAGCAACCAGCTAATAATGTAAAGGGAGGTCCGGCCACGCGTTCTAGATTGGATTCAGATTCTGAGCCTCGACAGAGAGCTGCGAGAACTTCTGGAACTGTGCCGCCACGAGATGCCTATGATGCACCTTTGAGGCATCAGCGGAAGATTGTAGAGATTAGAATCTTTTTTGATGATGGAACCTATGAGACTTTTGGTCATTCTAAATGAGTGGGTGAGTGGGCGTTTCATCGACCTTAAGTCAATGCTCGTCTTTTGCTGTGCATATTGTATCTGTCAGACTTGAAATCGAAGATGGCCTTTTGTACTTGCAGATTGTTGGAAGTGGATATCTTTTGGATTTTACAGAGGTCGTTGTGGGCTTCTCTGTATATTTTTCAGTCTTCCGTTATGTAAGTGGAGTGATATTGGATTTTGTCCAATATGTCGTATTTTATTTTGGAGCGGGTGGCTCTTGCCACTTGTCGATTTTTGTCCATTTTATAACCTATATAATGGATTGTTTATTGTTTGTGTGTTGTATGTCGATAGGGTAAGTAGGCCTTGTGTGGTGGTGAATCTTTATTGTATATGGTGAATTGTTTATTCATGAGGTTTTTGTCGTTCTATACTGCTTTTTTATTTCTTCGATGTACTTTTTCACTTCGTTTTGTTGTGTTTCTCGTATTATATGTTGATTTTTGTATTGAAAAAACACTTATATATAAAAACACTTGTAATGAAGAACACTAGATTTTTTAGCCTTTTATGTTTGGCTATACTTTTTAATGTATTTCTTGTGTCTGGGTTGAAAGCGCAGGCTTTGCGATGGATAGGGCAGACACCAGATATTTCTACTCCTGTCAGTTTTGGAATACCGTTTTCAAAGGGAGAACTGAAAAAGAACAGTTCTGTCGTTCTACGTGATGCTAATGGAAATGTGGTCGCGTCTGACAAATGGACGTTGGCGTCATGGCCTGACGGGTCTATAAAGTGGCTTGGCGTGGCTTCAGTTGTGCCAGGTGGCTCCGGTAATATCGTGTTTGAAAAAGTGAAGGCTTCTGAGGCTGCAAAGCTCCAGCGCGGTGTTCAGTCTGTGAAAGTAGAAGAGCAGGCTTCGCATTTAAAAATCTCTACAGGTCTGATTGATGTTTATGTCTCTTCTGGAAACAACCATTTTATTGACAGTATATCGATGGGTGGCTGTAAGGTTGCCGGTGAGGCTAAGCTGATATGTACAACGCAGAACAGGCCGTATGGTGATGGTGTGTCAGATGTCTCTTTTGAAAATTATAATGGTATAGTTGAAAGTGCCGAGGTCGAAAGGGTCGGCGACATACGTGCATTGATAAAGCTTAAGGGGCGGTATGTGTCTTCTGCCGGGCGTAAGTGGTTGCCGTTTGTCGTAAGGCTGTATTTCTATGCAGGAAGCGAACGAGTGCGCATCGTACATTCTTTTATATATGATGGTGATATGGATAAGGATTTCATACGAGGTTTGGGTATGAGATTTGAAGTCCCAATGAGAGAGGAGTTGTATAATAGGCATGTCGCATTTGCTGCTGATGAAGGTGTGTGGGCTGAACCTGTACAACCTCTTTGTGGACGCCGAATCTTGACTCTCGACGGTAAACAGGGATGGCAGGAAGCTCAAATGAAAGGCGAGAGGATACCGGATTATAAATGTTTTGATGAGAAGAATCGCGGATACCTTGATGATTGGGCGTCATGGGGGAGTTTCAGGTTAAGTCAGATGTCGGCTGACGCCTTTACTGTGCGTAAGCGTACTCACGAAGGGAGGCCTTGGATTGGTACATATTCAGGAAAGCGTTCATCTGGATGCGTGTTTGTTGGTGACGTCAGTGGCGGATTGGATTTGGTCATGGATGATTTTTGGGAATCTTACCCGTCTTCTGTTCAAATCGACAGCGCTTGTTCCAAAGTTGCATATCTAACAGCTTGGATGTGGAGTCCTGATGCTGAACCGATGGATTTGCGCCATTATGATTATGTGGCACATGGTTTGGAAGCAAGTTATGAAGATGTGCAGGATGGAATGAGTACACCTTACGGTGTGGCGCGTACGCATTCATTTGTGCTTATGCCTTCTTCTGGATATAGAGGAAAGAAAAACTTTGCTTCTCTTGCATCGCAGTTGGCTTCACAGCCGCAGATGGCTTGCACGCCTGCTTATCTCCATGAAAAAAGAGCTTTCGGAATATGGAGTTTGCCAGACAGAAGTAATGATTTGAGAGCGAAGGTTGAAGATAGATTGGACGCTTATATTCACTTTTATAAAAATATGGTGGAACAGCACAAGTGGTATGGCTTCTGGAATTATGGGGATTTTATGCATTCGTATGACCCTGTAAGGCATGAGTGGAAATATGATGTCGGAGGTTATGCGTGGGATAATACAGAACTGGCTTCTAACATGTGGCTGTGGTATACTTTCTTGAGAACTGGCGATGCTGATGTTTGGAAGTTGGCCGTTGCAATGACTAGGCATACTTCTGAATGTGACGTATATCATATTGGACCGTATGCCGGTCTTGGTTCAAGGCATAATGTTAGTCACTGGGGGTGTGGCGCCAAGGAAGCACGTATCAGTCAGGCTGCATGGAATCGTTTCTACTATTATCTTTCGACTGATGAAAGATGTGGGGATTTGATGTCTGAGGTGCGTGATGCTGACCAAATGCTTTATTCTATAGATCCGATGCGATTGGCGTTGCCGCGTAGCAAATATCCTTGTTCTGCACCTGCGCGTCTGAGAGTTGGTCCTGACTGGATTGCTTATGCGGGCAACTGGATGACAGAGTGGGAGAGAACAGGCAATAAAAAATATAGAGATAAAATTGTTGTTGGAATGAAAAGTATGTCTGCACTGCCTCATGGACTCTTCTGCGGACCTGGTGCGCTTGGCTATGATCCGGCTACGGGAATTGTAAGTTATGAAGGAGATACTGCTATAACTAATACAAATCATTTGATGACGATTATGGGTGGTTTCCAAATAATGAATGAAATGATGGAGATGGTGGATGTGCCTGCATGGAATAAAGTTTGGCTTGAACATGCCGCTTTGTATCATAAGATAACGACAAACAAATTCCCGGTTCCTCATCTGAAAGCTTATGCCGCTTATATGATGCATGACAGAGCGTTGGCGGGTGATGCCTGGAAAGAGCTGTGGATGGGTGGCGAAAAGAAAGATAAGGATTTTGTCTTATATAAGGTTTCTGTGCCGGATGTACCTGCTGATGTTGACGAAAATCCTAGAATTTCCACTAACGATGCAGCTTTATGGAGCCTGTCTGCTATATATATGCAGGAGGTTATTCCTCAGTAGGGTATTAGTATTGTAATTCAGGCGTGCTTCACTGCTAATTTATGGTGTGGCACGCTTTTTATATGTCTGTGTCTTTGGGATATAGAAAATATCTCTTTGTATATGTTATTGGTTTACAGTTTGTTGTAACTTTAGGTAAAATTTTCTTCGAAAAAAGTCTTGAAAATATTTGGTGCGTAATGTAAAAAGCTCTACCT
>ENA-UONW01000729-UONW01000729.1-human-gut-metagenome-genome-assembly--contig:-CS52-NODE-729-length-46577-cov-6.237049_pt1 | contig 46577 bp, 31 predicted proteins | sample MGYA00242463_ERZ724010 | MGnify/ENA metagenome assembly ERZ724010 | reverse complement strand
GATTGCAAACTGTCTGAACATACCGAAAAACTTTAAATCTTTTTACCTAAACATATAAAATAACGCACAGTCACGCAACCTCGACAATCCCGAAAAGTCTCAAGAACGAGCATGCACAACCTTTCGTGGGTACAAAATTATATCATTTAATGTTTGGGTGTTCTTCCAAATGCAGAAACATGTGCATAATGTTGAAAAAATATGAAAAAAAGCTTTCAAACAGACACACACGGCAATGATGTGTGCAGACAAGAATGGGCATTACAAAAACAAATGCAAGAATAATGCAGCTTTACGTTGTATATTGCCGCATAACGAGGCCGATAATATTTTACAAAAAACGATGTATTGGAACATCAATCCGCAACAGCATACACAACGTATCGTTTCAACTATGATGGATTATTTTTTACTTTTCTCTGGATTCTTGTTAAACTTCAGCTGTACGCTCAACATAAAATAAGAAGGCAGACTTAATCTCCATGTTTCAATACGTCCCTGCGCATTGAACGTTGTATGCGTAGACGAAATCTGATGCAGAATATCGAATGCCTTTGCGGCAACAAGCAGACGCCCGCAACAGAAAGGACGACTTATCTGTGCATTCCACAACAGATTGTCTGTACACAACGAACGGTCAGCATAACCGCGACGGCTGTACATCTTTATGTCGGTAGACAGACGCATCTTCAACGGCAAATCCACATGCAGGTTGGCGCCATAGTTAAAATCCACATTATTGATGTCATCGACATTTGCCTGTCTCATGCCGTTCCACGAAATTCCACCCATGAGCGCTAAGGTAAACAGTCTATGCTTGTATTCAAGTTTCAGATTCTGTCCAACTACGTGCTGAACTACGGTGCTTCTTTCGTTGTCCTTCATATCCACACTGTGAATATAACCGTAGGATGTACTGCTCTCTACATTCAGATTGCGGTCGGCAGTCAAGTCACGACGCAAATCAAGACTGCTGCGACTGCTCCAGTTGCCGTTGACATTGACAGGCATGTATGTGTATGCTCCGGTATTCTCATTGTATATGGAGTTCACAGCCACAAGATTGTCCATGATTGCGGCTGAAGAACGCAACATGAGGAACTGTCCGTGCGTACCAAAACGAGAACTGAACAGGAAAGAGAAATTATGGACCGTGCTCGGACGCAAATCCGGATTACCCATCTGTATGGCAAGCGGATTTGAAGTGTCCGTCAGGTCAGCCACCTGAGCAAGGTTCAGCGGACGCATGTCAGTATCATAGTGAAAGCTATACGTGTCATGCCACTTGCGCGTCTGGTACTCAAAATCCACACTTGGCTTGAACAGCCAGCGGTAGTCAGAAGGACGTACAGTGTTTTCACCTCGGGTGTAGACACCATTCTGCCAGGAAAAACGGGCATTCAATGTAGCCGTGAACGAGATGTAGCGTCCACGACTGCTGTCGTAATTATGTCTATGCAGTGAACCTGTAATGTGCTCCTCGCGCTGTGTGCAGACACTGTGCGGGCTATTATCGGCATCAAGCAGATGCAGATAATCCGTTACCGACGGAAGCAATTCATCCGGTCGGTAGTTTTCGTCCCAATCCAAACGGTAAAGATTGTTTTCTTCATCGCTGTGATATTGATTATGGGCCAAAGAAAAATTCAAGTGCCAATCCGTCAAGAAATGTATGGCATAGTTGACGCCGAAATTCAAGTCGTATGAATTGAATCTATTCCTGGTAAGCCTATCCTGAATATCGTCAGGCATTTCCCCATAAGCATATCTCAGCCGATATTGGCTGCTGCCGTCGTCACGAGCCCCATTCCACAAGCCTTTGGCTGTCAACATGAGGTCATCGCCCCAAGGAAGAGCTTTGTGGTAGTCGAACTTCTGCTCGGCAGTCCACTTGTGCCCGTTGCCGGCTGCCATATCCTGCACATTGTTCACCATGAATTTCAACATCTCGCTGCTCTGACTAATACTGAATATGCTGTCTATTATCTGCTCCACGCTTCCGCTCTGCTGTTTCGAAAACTGGGCACTGCGTGTAAGCACGTCATCGTCATAATCGGTATAATCAAATCGGGATTCTGATATAAGCCCTATACGTTTGAGCGTAAGATGATTTTTTGCGTTGACAGCAAAACCTCGTTTCGTCGATGCACCTTTGCTGTAACTGAATGCATCGCCCTGCTGCAGGAACTGCTGCGACGCCGTACGCTGTTCGTTCCTTGACTTGTTCCACATGAGCGAAGCGTTCAACACTTCCTTATAGCGTTCTTGCTTGTCGTCGACTAAAAGCTCACCACCAACGTTGTAAGTATCCGTATCACCTTCAGGATTGCCCGATTGCCCCCAACTTCCATCTCCGCCAGGACGGCGCTGTTCGTTGATATTGTTGACATTGCCATAGAGCGAAATCCTCGAATTGTCGGTAAAGCGCAGAGCAAACCCACGTCCCATCCAACGCTCGTGTGTGCCTGCCCCAACTTCCACATTGCCCAAATATCCAATGCTGTATTCCTGCTTAAGTTTCACGTTCATGACAAAGTCAGGACGCTCGACATCCTTGCCGACCAACTGACTGCGCTCGCTTCGCTGATTGAAAAATTGAAGTTTGTCGACTGTATAATAAGGTAGGTTGTCAAGCATGATGCGGTTGTTGCCCTTGAAGAAGTCCTTGCCGTTGAGCATAAGATAATCCACCTTCTTGCCATTCATATATATGTCACCGTTGTCGCGGAGTTCGCATCCCGGCACATTCTTTACCAGCGACTCGAGCATCGAACCTTCTGTCAATTTGAAAGCCCTGGCATCTACCTCTATCGTATCGCCTTTGTAGCACAACTTAACACGTGTAGCGCGCACCGTCACCGCATCCAAATCGATTGTTTCTTCATCAAATCTGCGCTGCAAAAGCATGTCGGGGAATTTATACGAATTGAGCCTTGCCGGATTGGCCATCTCCACCGTCATCTCTCCGGTTTCATATTCGGGATGTTCAACTCTGATACGAAATTTGCCGGCGCGCCGCGGGACGAGCAGTGACCAAACCTGAGCATCGTGTCCGCCGTTTCCTGGCACTGTACGTAATGTGTCAATAACGCGTCCTGTATAGTCCATCACAGTCACAAGAGCATTTCTGACACCATATTGCGTAAAAGAATTTCTAACAAACTGATTGATGTATATACTGTCCTTACGTGCGGCCGATGCAATAGACGATATCAGCAACAGCATATACAAACACAAGCCCCTCATGTTTTTCATAAGTAGATTTTAAGATAGGAAAAAAGAAAAGCAGTCGGACTATCAGCCGGGTTCTGTTCCGTCTCTTGCGAAACGGCGTCTGTCATTTATCCACTCCGCATGTCACCACACGGCTCTAGCGTTCTACCCTCTGGCTCGGACGGGCAACCCTCAAGCGCCAGTTTACATGAACTTGCAGCCCCCAGCGTGCACAGCCGATGTGTCACCACACCTCTGGTAGGCTCTTACCCTACCTTCTCACCCTTGCAATGCGACCGAAGCCGCTTCAGCGGTTATTTTCTTCTGCACTTACCAGCCCTCGCAGACTCCTTCTACATTAGGAAGCGGGGTGCCCTATGCTGCCCGGACTTTCCTCTCGTGCAAAAAACATGCACCAGCGACAAACCGTCCGGCTGCTTCTTTAGTCTGCAAAATTAAAGAAAATAAATCAAATAATCTGTCATACATGAAAATATCATGCAATATTGGATAAATTTGCATACGCAGACAACAGAAAAAGCAGTCAACAGCGACTGCACGGCACTCTGCCGGATATATCTAAAACTCAAGTAACAAATCTTTAAAAAGACATACCCCTAAAATATGAAAGAACTGAAATGTCCTAAATGCGGAAGTGTATTCAAAGTCGATGAAGCTGACTACGCATCCATACTCAACCAGGTGAAAAACGCTGAATTCAATGCCGAGATAGAACGACGGCTTGCCGAAATGTCCATGCGGCGCAAAGCCGAAGAAGAGCTCAACGCGGCCAAGGCCGAACAGAACTTCCAGTCGAAGCTCAACAGAAAAGACATTGAACTCGAAGCAAAAGACGCAGAAATCAGCAGAATCAGAAACGAGAAAGACACAGAACTTGCAAAACTCAAGGGAGAGAAGGATGCTGAAATAGCACGGCTGAAGAGCCAGCTCGAAAATATCGAGGCACAGAAGGAAACCGAAAAGACTCTCGCACTTGCCGAAAAGGACAAGACCATAGCCGAACTGAATTCGACCATAGAAAAAGAAGAATCCAAGCTCCAGATAGCCGTGATGCAGGAACGCACAAAGTCACAGCAGATTCTTCAGGAAAAAGACTCGAAGATAGCACAACTTCAATCAGAAGCCGAACTCGAAAAGACAAAAGCACAGGTCCACGAAGCCGAACTCATCAAAAGCCATGAAAACGAACTCAAGGCTAAGCAGGAACTCGTTGACTACTACAAAGACCTCAAAACGAGAATGAGTACGAAGATGGTCGGCGAAACGCTCGAAATACACTGCTCCACTCTCTTCAACCAGATGCTGCGCCCCGTCATGCCGAACGCTTATTTCGAAAAGGACAACGATGCGTCCGACGGCACAAAGGGCGACTTCATCTTCCGCGACTCAGAAGACGGGACCGAATACATATCAATCATGTTCGAGATGAAGAACGAGATGGACACAACATCCACAAAGCACAAGAACGAAGATTTCTTCAAGAAACTCGACGAAGACCGTCGAAAGAAAGGATGCGAATTTGCCGTCCTCGTCTCATTGCTCGAAGCCGACAGTGAGCTCTACAACGGTGGCATTGTCGACGTGTCCTACCGCTACGAAAAGATGTACGTCATTCGCCCTCAGTTCTTCATACCTCTTATCACCCTGCTTGTGCAAACATCAAGAAAGAGCCTCGAATACAAGAAACAGCTCATCCTTGCACAAAGTAAAGAAGTGGACGTGACAAACTTCGAAAACAAACTCACCGACTTCAAGACCAAATTCGGACGCCACTACACACTCGCATCCAAAAAGTTCGAAGAAGCCATAAAGCAAATCGACGACAGCATAGCAAAACTGCAGAAAGTCAAAGACAGTCTCCTTGGCTCCGAAAACAACCTGCGTCTCGCAAATCAAGACACCGAAGAACTGACAATCCGAAAACTCACATACAAAAACCCTACAATGAAGCAGAAATTCGACGAGGCAAGACAGCAGGACGAAAAATAAACAGTATCACGAAATTTCAATAACCTCCGAGCGCTCGCAACCAATGTTCCGAGCGCTCAAAAATAAAATTACGAGCGCCCAGAACATTAATTCTGAGCGCTCAGAACTTTAATTCTAGGCGTCCGAAGCGCTAATAATGAAATACTTCGCCACACACAGCACTTAAGATACGCCATGTCACGAAATGCCTAAATCTACTTTAAAGAAGTGTGAAGAACGCCCACTGCATGACTAACTGCTGTTAAGTGCCGCGTGGCTACTGTTAAAGATTTTCAAAAGCTTAAATTTTGTCGCTGAAAAACTTTTGGCGTTTCTGAATTTTGTAGTTATTTTAACACCGTAAAAGTTAAAAAGATACTTGAATTTAACATTAAAAACCGCAATAGTTATGAAACAATCAATTAAAAAAATCTACGGAATCTTTTCCGGAGTAGCATTGGTTGCAGGTGTAGCAGGAGCATTCATATACTCAGCCACTGCCAATGCAATGGTTTCATCAGGAGAACAGAATTCAGAAGAAACAACCGTTGCGCCTAAGACCACACCATCTGTCGGAGGCCCATACGTCGACCTCACAGAAGCGGCTGAAAAGGCATGCAATGCAGTTGTATACATCAAAGTTGTTATAAACGGCAAGACACAGACAGTGGAATACCGCGACCCATTCTCTGACTTCTTCGACGATTTCTTCGGACGCGGAGGCGATGTTCAGCGCCGACAGATACAGACACCTAAGAGAGAAGCCGCAGGTTCAGGCGTCATCATATCAAGCGACGGATACATCGTCACAAACAACCACGTAGTTGAAAACGCAGACGAAATCACAATCACTCTCAACGACAACAGAGAATTCACAGCACGCATCATCGGTACTGACCCAGACACCGACCTCGCGCTCCTCAAAATTGACGGCGAAGACTTCCCTACACTTCCAATCGGCGACTCTGATGCACTCAAAGTTGGCGAATGGGTACTCGCTGTAGGCAACCCGTTCAACCTGACTTCAACAGTAACAGCAGGTATAGTCAGCGCCAAGGCACGTTCTCTCGGTGCAACACGTACAGGCATCGAGTCGTTCATACAGACTGATGCGGCCATCAACTCAGGCAACAGCGGTGGTGCGCTGGTCAATGCACGCGGTGAGCTCGTCGGCATCAACGCCATGCTCTACAGCCAGACAGGTTCGTTCACAGGCTACGGATTCGCCATACCGACTTCAATCATGAAGAAGGTTGTCGAAGACCTCAAGCAGTACGGTATCGTACAGAGAGCACTCCTCGGCATCAGCGGTACAGATGTCAACAAGTACATCGACTCGCAGAAGGCAGACGACAAGGATGTAGACCTCGGAACTGTCGACGGAGTATACGTAGCAGAAGTATCTGAAGACGGCTCTGCAGCTGATGCAGGTCTCAAGCAAGGCGACGTAATCATCTCCGTCAACGGCAAGCACGTATCAAAGATGAGCGAGCTCCAGGAAATGCTCACCAAGTTCCGCCCTGGCGACAAGGTGCTCATCGGATACCTCAGAGACAAGAAAGAGAAGAGCGTCAACGTCACACTGCGCAACTCGAAGGGTACAACAAACGTTGTCAAGAACAACAACATGAAGATTCTCGGTGCCGACTTCGTAGAACTCAGCGACGACCTCAAGAAGACTCTCAACCTCAGCTATGGCGTTCAGATTAAGGAGCTCCGCAACGGACGAATGAAGGATGCCGGCATGACAAAGGGATTCATCATCCTCAAGGCCAACAACCAGAACATAAAGACTGTAGACGACCTCAACAACGCATTCAAGGCCGCAAGCAACTCAACAGAGCAGACATTGTGGATATGGGGTAAGACTCCGGCAGGAAAGTCACAGAGTTTCGCAGTAACTGTAGGCGAAGAATAAAGATAGAGATACGGGCTGAAAAGCCTTACATATAACCCCAAGGAGGCAGACACGGTGGTAGAGCTTCACAACAACACCGCACGTCTGCCTCCTTTTTTATTAAATAATCTGAACGCACGAACAAAATACCCACAGGACGCGTTTAAGATTTATAGAGACATGAAAGCATCAGCAAAAGAGACAAAAGAAAACCATTATCAACAATCCAACCTAAAAACATCAAAAACATGAAGGTAGACAATCTCGTAAAATCTGCTGTCATACTTTCCATAGGAATAGTGATAGCATCCATCTTCATTGCACGCGCGGCGTCAGACATGAAATCAAACGAACGTTATGTCACAGTAAAAGGCCTGGCCGAACGCGAAGTCAAAGCCGACAAGGTCATCTGGCCTATCGTCTTCAACGACGTGAGCAACGACCTCGGTTCGCTCTATGAGAGCATCGACTCAAAGAACAAGACAATAGTGGGATACCTCAAGAAAAACGGCATCAAGGACACAGAAATCAACATATCCTCGCCGTCAGTATTCGACCGCATGGCGCAGAGCTATGTGGCAGACAATGTCACCGTGCGCTACCAAATCAGTCAGGTCATCACCGTCACCTCAACCGATGTCGACAAAGTCATGAACCTTATGTCCAAACAATCGGAAATGCTCAAGCTCGGCATTGCCGTAGGCTCAAGCTACGAAAACCGTGTACAGTATCTCTACACCTCGCTCAACAAGCTAAAGCCTGAAATGATTGAGGAGGCTACGAAAAACGCACGTCAGGTGGCACAGAAATTCGCAAAAGATGCCGAATGCGACCTGGGAAGCATCAAATATGCGAATCAAGGACAGTTCAGCATAACAGAAGACTCAAATACTCCGCACATCAAACAGATACGCGTGGTAACTACGGTGGATTACTACCTGAAATAAAAACACCGGAAACAAGATAACAGATTCAAGAAATCCGGCACCGTCCCTAAACATATGCTAGGCGGTGCCGGATTTTTTTTGTACTCCGAGAGTATGTTCTTAACGTATCCAAACCTTAACTCTAGCCATCTGTATTTTCTGTTCTCACATTATTGTCCTATCTTAGCCGCTGAAAAAACGAAACACGCATCAGCAGAACAATGAAGACAGCAATAATAGGAGGAGGAGCAGCCGGATTCTTTGCGGCAATAAATCTGAAGGAATTATGCCCTGAAACAGAAGTATGCATATACGAACAGGCACCTAAGGTACTTGCAAAAGTTGCTGTCACCGGAGGAGGCAGATGCAACCTCACCAACACCTTTGATGGCATACGAAGCATAGCAGAAGCCTATCCGCGCGGCGAAAAGCTCATGAAACGCCTGCTGAAAACATTCAGCCAGAAAGATGCATGCGCATGGTTCGAAGCCCACGGCATTGCTCTTACCATACAAGACGACAACTGCATCTTCCCAGCATCTCAGGATGCGCACGAAATAATCAGGATGTTCCTCGCCATGTGCACCAGAACCGGCATAGACATATACACCAACCACAGAGCAACACGTATTGACAAGGGAGAAAATGGCATAAAGCTGACATTTGCAAACGGCAAAACGGTCGAAGCCGACCGTGTCATTGTCACCACCGGTAGTTTCTCTGAAATGAAACACGGATCAATGCTAGACGGCCTGGAACTGAAAATCGAACAACCCGTACCGTCACTTTTCAGCATAAACATTAAGGAAGATATAGGAAAGCTGTCAGGAGCAGTCATTGGAAATGCAACCACACGCATACCTGGCACTGCATTCAAAGCGTCTGGGGCACTGTTGATTACACATTGGGGAATGAGCGGACCAGCAATACTCAAGCTCTCGTCCTATGGCGCACGTCATCTGCACGAATGCGGCTACCACACAAACATAGTCGTAAACTGGTGCGGAAACATGAATGACGAGGAAATCAAACAATCCATCGATAAACTCCTCAAGGCCAACACGGCCAAACGCATCTCCTCAGTTCATCTTACGCAGACACCGGCACGCCTGTGGAACCGCCTTTTGGAAACCAGAAACATACCGCTGGACAAGAAGTGCGGAGAATTGAACAAAAAGGAAATCAACCGCCTCACAGATGCACTCGCCAACGACACATTCGAGATGACAGGCAAATGCCGCCATAAGGATGAATTTGTCACCTGCGGCGGTGTGTCGCTGGAATCTGTATCACCCACGTCTCTTGAATGCCGCACGTGCCATGGCCTCTACTTCGCAGGGGAAGCTCTCGACGTAGACGGCATAACAGGAGGATTCAACCTGCAGGCAGCATGGACAACAGGATTCACTGTTGCAAGAGCTATTTCTGATTCATTTTAAGCAAGAATCATACTATTTCTGTTCACGATATTTCTTCGGTGACACACCTGCGTGTTTCTTGAAATATTTTCCGAAAAAGGACTGATTGGGAAAATTCAAGGCATAGGCGACCTCCTGAATGCTCATGTCTGAATATTTTATAAGGTTCTTCGCTTCAAGCACGACATATTCATCAATCCATCTGGCAGCCGACTTGCCGCTTACCTTTCGTATGAGATTGCTGAGATATTTCGGATTGAGATGTATTTTTGAAGCATAAAATTTTACAGACCTGTTTGTTGTGTAATATTTATAAAGAAGTTCGATGAATTGCCTGAAATAATATTCATCGCGATGCTGTGACACATCAGAAACAGGTTCTTTCACAAACATATCCTCCATGAGATACATGAAACGATAAAGGCCTGAGGATATGAGCGAATCCATCATGTCGCGATAGTAAGAATTATACTCGTTGCCGTCTATGGCATCGTATACCAATGAAAACAACTGACAGAAATATTGACAGTCCTTTACAGACAACGGCAAACAATATGCCTCCCGCATTTTCATGAATAGTTCTGCCACATTCTTAACTTTAATATTCAGCTCGTCCAGAAATTCGTGTCTGAATATGAGAAGCGTCACTGTGCTCGGCTCAACTTCATATAATTCTATAATCATGCCGGGACGATAAACAAAAGCAGTATTTTCCGACACAACGTAATGCTTAAGATTGCATGAGAACTCAATCTTTCCTTTGGAACATATAAGAATGATATATGCATCGATTCTTACCGGATATCGGAAAAGTTCACTATCTGATTCACTATCGATAGATATTACAAAACAATTTCTATTGTAGAGTCTGCCCTTATCTTCTATTTTACTGATATTTAAGAACTTGTTAAAAGAAAGTATATTTATTTCATGTTCGTTTCCCATATTTTTCCACTTTACTCAATTCAAATATAGCCATATTACTTATACATTATGCATAATACTTATAACATTAAACCTTTTGACCAAATGTTCTATATTTTATACCTTTCAATAGTATAAAGCACAGACTAAATTTGCCAAGTTTTATAAAAGATTAATTGCAATATGGTAAAAAGAAACAAAAAGTATCTGTTGGCGCTATTTGCACTGCCGATGCTCCTATGTGGATGCTCTACCGACAATCGGCATACAGAAGCGGCACCAACAAGAGTAAAGACCGAGAAAGTCGGGAAAAGCAACAACACATCAGTACTACAGTATATTGGAACAGCCGAAGAAAAAGAATGTATGTCACTCAGTTTCCTCGTTGCAGGAACAATAAGAACCATGAATGCTGACGAAGGACAATTTGTACAACGCGGCACACTTCTTGCATCACTCGATGAATCATCAGCAGTCAGTACGCTGAATGCGGCCGAAGCATCACTTGAACAGGCTAAGGATGCATACAACAGAATGGACATGCTGTACAAAAACGCCAGCCTGCCTGACATAAAGATGACAGAAGTCAAGACGAAACTTAAACAAGCACAAGCTTCATATGACATTGCAAAGAAGAACTGCAGAGACTTCAAGATAACATCACCGTTCTCTGGGGTAATCGGGAAAAAGATTCTCTCTACCGGTGAAACTGCCGTACCTGGACAACCTGTATACACACTGCTGAATATCGATCAGGTGAAAATCAAGGTTTCAGTACCAGAGACAGAAATTTCGGACATCAATCCGTCACTGATTGCAACGATAAGTTCCGAGGCACTCAAAGGCATGACTTTCAAGGGTTCACGAATAGAAAAAGGTGTCGAGGCCGACCCTTTGGCACATACATACGATGTATATATAACAGTAGAAAACAATCAGCACAAGATTCTGCCTGGAATGATATGCACAGTCATGCTATCGAAGGAAGATGATGTTCCGCAGATTCTGATACCTGTAACTGCCGTACATGAAGAAAACGGCGGGCGCAAATATGTTTGGACAGCCAAAAACGGCAAGGCTGAACGTACATATGTCGGCATAGGCGAGACATCGGGCAACAAGATTGCCATAACAAACGGACTGAATGAAGGAGACCTGATTGTTACAGACGGTTTTCAGAAAATAAGCAACGGCAGCAAAATTATATATTAATGAAAAGCAATAGCATTATAGAATGGGCGATACACAATTTCCGTATCCCCTACCTTATCATGTTCCTGCTGTTCGGCTTCGGAATATATGCAATATCAATTATGCCGAAGCAGGAATTTCCTGAATTTACAATACGTCAGGGAGTCGTCGTCGGCATATATCCGGGAGCCACATCGGAAGAAGTGGAGGAACAGCTGGCAAAACCGCTGGAAAGATACCTATTCACATTCAAAGAAGTGAAAAGGGCAAAGACCACATCTACATCCCAAAACGGAATGTGCTACATCATGGTAGAACTTAACGATGATGTCAACAACAAGGACGAAGTATGGTCAAAAATAAAACATGGACTTGCCGCCTTCAAACAGCAGCTTCCTTCGGGAGTACTTGCGGTGCAGGCCAACGACGATTTCGGCGACACGTCGGCTTTGCTCATTGCCATAGAGTCGAACAGCAGGTCGTACAGGGAACTGGAAAAATATTCAGACGAACTCAGCGACAGGCTCAGACGTATAGAGTCGGTGTCAAACGTACGTGTATACGGAAACCTGAAAGAGCAGATATCAATCTATGTCGACAGAAACAGACTTGCCGCATACGGATTGAACGACAAGATGATTCCTGGCATACTGGCCTCGCAGGGACTGACAACTGGAAGCGGAGCAATAAGCAACCGCCAAGAATATATACCTCTGCATCTGACGGCCAACTACGAAAGTGAAGAAGAAATAGCCAATCAGATAATCTACAGCGATGCAGACGGGCATATTGTAAGACTTAAAGACATTGCACGCATAACACGTGAATACGACACATCCGAAAACCACATCGAGAACAATGGAAACAAATGCCTGATACTGTCGATGGAAATGAAAGACGGCTACAACATCGTACAGTATGGAAAAGAAGTAGACAAGGTTCTTGACGAGTACCGCTCGACGTCTATGCCGGAAGATGTGTCTGTAAGCAGAATAGCAGACCAGGCAAAAGTTGTAGACGAATCGGTCACATCGTTCCTGCACGACCTTGTGGTGTCTATGATAATCATCATTGCAGTAATGATGATACTGTTCCCGTTCCGCTCGGCCTTGGTTGCTTCGATAACGGTGCCGCTGTCTACATTCATCTCGGTAGGCATCATGTACATGTTCGGCATACCACTCAACACCGTCACTCTGGCGGCGCTGATTGTCGTACTGGGCATGATTGTCGACAACTCTATTGTCGTTATCGACGGCTATCTGGAATACCTCAACAAGGGCATGTCGAGATGGCACGCCGCCATAAAAAGTGCTGAACAGTACTGCATGCCGATGCTTCTTGCAACGGTTTGCATATGCATGATATTCTTCCCGCTTCTGTTCACCCTTACAGGGCAGACAGGCGACTTCGTAACCTACTTCCCATGGACAATCACTATAAACCTGATGGTTTCACTGATTCTTGCGGTTCTGATTATGCCTCTCTTGGAGTTCATACTCATCAAACGCCAGAACCCGTCGAAGAAGAAAAAAGGTAAAAGAATAACCGATTATGTACAAGGATTCTACGAAAAGGTACTGCAATGGACCTTCAGACACGGATGGCTAACAATAGGTATGGGTGTGGCATCTGTTGTTCTGTCCATACTCATAGTACCGCAGCTCAAATTCAGACTCATGCCTTTTGCCGACAGAGACCAGTTTGCGGTCGAGATATACCTGCCACAAGGAAAAGGCATTGCCGAAACTGAAGAGATAGCCGACTCAATATACAATCTGCTGAAAGCCGACAAGCGAGTGACATCCATCACATCATTCATAGGATGCTCCTCTCCACGCTTCCAAATGTCATATGCTCCGCAGATGGCATCGCGCAACTATGCACAATTTATTGTAAACACTACATCTGCCGAAGATACAGAAGAAATCCTCGATGAATATGCCGACAAATACTCTGAAAGGTACCCGGAAGCATATGTAAAGTTCAAACAGCTGGATTATCAGACTGTACCTTCACTTGAATTCAGGTTCTACGGAGAGGACATAGATTCCCTGCACCGCGCCGCCGACATGCTGATGGACAGTATGAGGGTCATGCCGGAACTGATGTGGGTACACACCGATTTCGGAAATCCTACACCTATTGCCGACATAAAGCTTGATGCCGTCAAAGCTCCGCAACTGGGCATAAGCCGTACTGGAACGGAGATAGACCTCAGCATGGCTACCAACGGCATAAACCTCGGCAATGTGTGGGAAGGCGACTACGCACTGCCCATAATGCTGAAGAACAAAGACGAAGACAGCATCTCGCTAGGCGACATCAAAAACATCAACGTTCCGACTCTGAAACCGGCACAAAGCGTTCCGCTGCGCCAGATTGCAGACGTGTCGACCACATGGACTGAAGAGAAGATTATACACAGAAACGGAGTGCGGTGCATATCCGTAAGTGCCGACCTTCATAGAAATGCAAATGCCCTGACAATTATATCTAAAATCGACAAGATGATAAAAGAAGACATGTCGGACAAACTGCCGGCAGGAGTTACTTACGAACTCGGAGGCGAATACGAGTATGACATGGAGACACTTCCTCCGATAATGTCGGGAATAGGCATTTCGCTTATAATAATATTCTTCTTCATACTCATAAACTTCAAGAAGTTCGGAATAACCATCGTTTCCATGCTGTCCATGTCGCTGTGCCTCTTCGGAGCCATGATAGGACTTTGGATTTCGGGCAAGACTATAAGCATAACCTCTGTCTTCGGATTCATTACATTGCTGGGAATGATTGTCCGAAACGTCATACTGATGTACCAGCACGCCGAAGATCTGCGTATCGGACACAAGATTTGTGCACACGATGCAGCCTACGATGCCGGTAAACGAAGAATGGTACCTATATTCCTCACAACCGCAACAACAGCCGCCGGTGTGATACCTATGATTACAGGTGGAAGCACATTCTGGATGCCTGTGGGTGTTACAATATTCGCAGGAGGAATTGGTTCTCTGATACTTCTCGTAACAATATTGCCGGTGCTTTACTGGAAAATTTATAAATAAACAAGAATGGAAAAAATCAGAAGTTTTTTATTGGCAGCACTGGTGATGACTTACTGCTCGGCCGGTGCTCAAAAAATATACACGCTGGAAGAATGCAGAAACGAAGCTCTGCAGAACAACCTGAAGCTGAAGAATTCACAACTTGACGTCGACATGGCTGTACAGGGAAAGAAAGAAGCCTTTACCGGTTATTTTCCGAACATCTCGGCTGGCGGAACTATCTTTCAGGGATTCAACAATCTGCTTCAGGCCGATATGGAAATGGCTCAGACAAAAGTACCTGTTTCAACCATAAAGAAGGGTGCCATAGCATCGGTCATGGCCGTACAACCTGTATTCACCGGACTCAGAATAGTGAACGGGAACAAGCTGGCACAGGTGCAGCATGACGCGAGCATACTGAAAAAGGAGCTCACCGAAAAGGAAGTTGTTCAGAAAACCACAGACTACTATTGGCAGATTGCCGCGCTGAAAAGCAAAATGGAAACTCTGAAAAGCGCGGACAAACAACTGGAAGAGGTCTACCGACAGGTCGACATATCTGTAAAAGCAGGACTGACCACCAGAAACGACCTCTTGAGAGTGGAGCTCCGAAGACAAGAACTGTCGGGAAAGATGCTGGAAATAGACAACGACATAAAAACGGCCAAAATGGTGCTCGCACAGCATATCGGAGTTGAACGCGACTCATTCGACATAGAAGCAAAATCATTCTTAGAGCCTGAAGAGCCATACAAATTCTATGTCGACCCGAAAAATGCAGCCATTGGACGTCAGGAATATCGCCTGTCTCAGATAAACACCCAAGCATGCGGATATGAGGTGAAAATGGAAAGAGGCAAAAATATGCCTACCGTTAGTGTCGGCATAGGCGATGTATACTACAATCTGATGGACAAGAATGTCAACAACGGCATGGTCTTTGCAACAGTGAGCGTACCCATCTCATCATGGTGGGGAGGCAGCCACAGCATTGCAAAAGCTAAAATGAAACAGGTGCAGGCACAAAATGCCCAACAGGAAGCAGAAGAGCTGCTGACTATCGACATAGAACAGGCATGGAACAAAGTTACTGAAGCCTACGCACAGATAAGCATTGCCAAACACTCGGTTGAATCGGCAACGGAGAATCTCCGCCTCAACAAGGAGTACTTCAAGGCCGGCACAACGACATTGACAGATTTGCTGGATGCAGAATCATTGCTTACCAACAGCCGCGACAGGCTGACATCGGCATGCACCGATTATCTGAGCAAACTCAGCAGCTACAGGCTCAAGACTGAATAAATGTGCAGCATACCAACATGCAGTCCCAATAAGACTGCAGAATAAAAGCAAGGCCGGCGCAGTGCTCAAATGCACTACGCCGGCCTTTCAAATATCCAAACAGAGAATTTACACTTATCATTTGAACTTCACGTTCTTCACAAAAGCATTTGTCTCAAACCCGTCAAGGCTGCGTATACGCTTGCCATTGACGGTTACGTTGCGGAATGTGACGCCGTCAATGCATCTTTCATCTGAATATCCGGTCAATACCGAAGGATTGAGTTCATAGAAATTACCTTGGTAGGATACGTTTTCCAGTATGATGTTGCTTATTCCGCGTCCTGGCACCCGGTTGTACTTCTCATTGAAGAGAACATTGAAGTTCACCAGCCTTCCCAATTGAACATCTTCTATTCGAATATCGCGGAAAGTGACATTGCTGACAGTATTGTTGTCGCCGCATCCTATCGACAGGCATCCCTGATAAAGCGGTTGGCTCTCACGGCACTCAAGGATGTCGATGTTTTCGTAGAGCACATTGCTGAGCGTTTCGCCCTCACTGTCCATGTCATCGCCATGTCCGCCAAGATTTATAGGGTGTGCCACGTCTGCCCAAAGCACAGTGTTGCGCACGGTGAAATTGGTAGAATTGCCCCAAAAACCCCAGCGGTGGTTGTAGAAAGCAAGGCAGTCGTCACTCGTACGGATGAAACAGTCGTCAATATCGACATTCGAGCACGACATGAGGTCGAAGCCGTCGCCCCACTGTGCACCCGAAAGGCTCTTCACATTGTGAATGCGTACCGAATCCGACTGACCGCCGTAGATGGTATAGTGACCAGGATTGACGATGGTTACTCCGTCAACTTCTACATTCTTTGAATAGGTAATGTCTATCGCTTCGCAAGGCGAACAGATATATCCGCGTCCGATGATGCGCACATTCTCGGCCTTGTCGACCGAAAGCTGTGCATTGACCACTGCACCTGGTGCCAGATACACGGTGCAGTTGCTCGGTATACGGATACGCGTATTAGGCAAATCCTTCGGACGATGAACACCTGGGCCGAAATAAATCAGTCGTGCATTCTTGCGGTACACGTCACCATGCTTCTGCGCCCAGTCGATGCAATCATCGCCGTCCGGCTTAAGAATCTCTTTCAACGGTTCGTTGACAAAGATGTGCAGATTCCGGTAACGGTCGCCTCCGGTTTCGAGACTCAGTTTCATGCCTGGCTTAGCCTTAAAGGTAAGTACAGAATCATTGAGGCACGTCCACCCCACACGACGAGAAAGCGGGCGTATGGATACGGAGTCATAATTGGCAATGTGGTTCGTGACGCGGAACTCCACCTCCCCCTTGCTGTCTATCTCGACAAAAGAAGTGTTTCTCCTCTTCTTTATATCGACACTTGCAGAATAGACCTCAAGGTTCTGCCACTGGCCATCGGGCAAATCCCTTACCTCAACACTATAGGAGGAACTCCGTTTGAGAATCTTGCCGTCAGCATCGCCTGAAGGATATGCAGTTACCTGCGAATATGACATATATGCCAAACTGCCCATAATAGCAGCCAAAACAAATGTTTTCATATAATTCAACGTTTATATAAAATTTGAATGGTGAACTCTGATGCTTTCACAGAACACCAAAACAGGGAGCCGGCACGACACGTACGTTATGATTATATAATGACATACGTGCCTGTGCGGCTTCCTGCGGGGTATTTCAGTCAGTCATGTATAAGTATGACGTCAATGACAAACTTATTTTACCAAGACCTTGCTTGTCTCTACATGACCGTCAACAAAAGTGACCTTCTTGATAAATATGCCAGAAACAGGCTTTTCTACCTTCATGCCACTGATACTGAAGTATTCAGTCTTCACAGCTTCAGTTGCCATCTCGGTCTGTTCGATGCCGGTAGTTGTTGTCTGTTCGTCGAGTACAAATACATACTGCGGAACAGAAGAAGTGTTTATCTTATCGTAAGGAGCCTTCCAGCTGAACGAATTGCCCCAATAGAGGCGGTCGGACATGCGGCGTATTGCCACCAGGCTGTCGGCAGGGTCAGACTTCACAAACTCGAGAGCATAATTCATATAATTGTAAGATGTAATCTCACCGACCTCACGCAGATAACCATCGACTGTGACATATCCCTGTTCATTGCCTATAGTGTAGAACTCAACCTCTTTTGTCTCACCGGTATTCTCATCAACGATAGAGAGATTATGTTTGGCTACAGTCCAATCCCAGCGATAATCAGAAATGTCATATCCATTCTTGTTTGCATCGGAAACAACATTGTCTATTGTCCAAAGGGCAGAATAATAATATACGCCGGCATTGTCGGAAGCACTGTTCTTTCGTGTCAATCTGCTTTCTGTTCCTGCTACACGGATTGTCCAGTTGCCCTGTGCATCGATGACATAAGGTGCCTTCGACTGCATGAGTTTGTCGAATATTTTGTTGATGTTGAGTATGAGTGCATCGACTTCAACCTGAGTGACAATGCCTTCATCCTCCACTTCTATATATCCTGAAGCCGTTTCGAGCAAAGCATCAAGCTCGGCAGCTACCGTTGCATCATACATTCCATCAGGAATCATACCGTTTTCGTCAGGTGCGGCCAGCTTATCCGAGATTGCGGCATATTTTTCGGTTACGTCGGCATAGATGCTCTTCAGTTCGGTCATATCAGCAATCTGATAAGGGTCAAAAAACTCTATCTGAGAATTCTTGGCAGAATCCACAGTAAACTGGATTTCAGAGTTGAGGCAAGACGCTACATAGAATCTAACAAACTCGTTGCCGCAGCTTGAGTTGCGTCCGGCCGTGTAACACTCTGTCTCAAACGACATACGGTCACCAGCCTTCATATTGACAAACATCTCCACTGTTACAGTATCGCGTCCGATATAGAGCGAACCGGTCTTCGCACCGAAGGCCTTTCTTACAAACCAGTTAGACGTATCGCAAAGTTCTGTACCAGCAGCCATATAGTGTCCCATAAGATATTCGGCAAAATCGTTTCCTTCAGGATTGGTCCTCGAAACAGCCACCTCTACCTTGTAGACATGGTCAGCCGGAGCTGTAAACATTATAGAAGGAACCTTGTTGGTCATTGGATGAACAAATCCGGCATCAGTGATATACATCCAGTCGCCACCGTTTTCATACCATGCTGTGGTCGAAGAACCAGCCTTCGAACCTGTGTCATGCTTAGACAACTTAACGTATGCTCCGTCGGCAACGTTATGATAATAGAAGCCCCATGGAGAATCATTATTTGCAGCGGCGGCCGTTTCATCATACATCTTCGTATTGCCTGCAGTCCAATACAAGCGGTAGTTGTCAAGACCTTCGCTGAAGTCAATCTGCACCTTAGAATTTTCCAAAGTGTTCCATGCACTTTCAAGCATATTGTAATAAATATTCGCATTCATCACATTGACCAAACCGCCCTGAAGCGCATCGTCAACTTCAACAAAGACTTTTTCGAAAGCACTCAACGCCTCGTAAGGATACTGGCCGTAACCGTTTCCGGCATTCTGGCTTGCCACCATATAGAGGTCTGAAATCTCGTTGAAATAGTCGGTCAGACGCTGGTAAGCCTCGGTACCGTAAGGATCGACAAAGTTTGTATCTGCTTCGGCAACCGACTGCTCTACAGCTTCAACGTCGAGCATCTGAATGAACGTACGTCCCCAGCATGTACGCGCAAGACCATCATCATATATGCCGCAGCTCTTGATGCTCGGCTCTAGAGAAATCTTGTCACCGGCCTTTGCCTGGAAAGAGATGGTGAAATCAACAGGCGTCTGGTTGACAAAACGCTGATGTGCACCGGCCGCCAATGTGCCTAGCCCGTCGAAACCTTCAATGTCGCCGACGCTCGCACCGTAACGTATGACAACGCCCATATCGGAAAGCGGATTCACGTAATCAGGATTTTCGTCCGATGCATATCTGTACTTGAACAGCAGCGACATGGCATCTGACGTAATGCAGTCCTCACGCATGACACGTCCTTTTACAGAATAGTATCCGTCGGAAGGAGCAGTGAACGTGATTGACGAAGAATACTTGCCGTTGGCATATATTTCATAGCCGAAGCCTTCACGGGTATCGCGCACCACGTAGCTGAAAGTCTCAGCATCGCTCTGACGGCTCTCATTGCACACATAGTCGCACCATCCGCTTCTCCTGTTCTGCCCCAATCTGTATCCGGCAGACGAACCTTCCCATTGCGCAATGTCGCCCGGGTCAACAATAAATTCACCGGCCAAGCGTTCAGGATTCCACCAGTCGAGATAATTTGCCGCACACGAATCGCTCAAAAGCGTGTATCGCGAGAACATACCCGTTTCATACGAATATTTTTCAAAGCTCCACTGCGCATCTCCTCCGTTGACGAAAGTTTCCTCCGACATTTCAGTCAGTTTCCAGCTCTGTGCATTCAGGCATTGAGACACCAGAAGAACAGCTCCACAAAATGTAAAAAACTTCTTCATAATGTTTTTCCTTTTAAGTTGTCGTTAGATTTAAATGATAATAAAAGTTCAGTACTGCAATAATTTTTACATAAATGACAAATCATACTTTCTACGAAAAGTTATGACTGAGACAAATCTACTAAAATTACCAATCTGCATTATCATAAAATATCAACAAAAAGCGGATTTTCTATTCCAAAATTATTACAGACTTATGTACAAACTGCTGAGGTTCTGATATTTTGCTGACAAAATCCGACATTCGTACACACAATACGACAGTTCGTACTCAAAAAAGAGGCGTGAGCTCACTGCAGACCACGTGAACGGCAAACCTAAAAAAATTGCATGCCGACATATGCAAAAGCACAACCGACATGCAAAAGTAATCTGAAAATAAGATATGAGAAAACGCTATTGGCGAATAAAAAGTTTTCCGTTTTCCAACAAACGCTCCAATCTCAGCAGCGCCTCTATATAATAATAGTCGGCATAGACTATCGAAGCATCGATTTCAGAACCGGCCGGATGATGCCCGACACAATGGACGAGGAAAGCACAATTGTCGCCACGGCTCTGATATTTGTCCGAACTGAGAGATTTGAGCATGTTCACTGCAGCACGCACATATTCATGCGACTTTTTCTCCGGCACATACTGCGACAGTTCAAGCATAGCCGATGCCACGACTGCTGCTGCAGAAGCATCGCGGTACTGATTGCCGTCGGGCGCATCGAAATCCCAATAGGGAACATAGTCTTCAGGAAGCCGGCTGAGATAGACATCGGTTATCTTCTGTGCAAAATCCAGGAACTCTCGTTTGTGAGTTTCCCTGTAGCACATCGTAAATCCATATATGCCCCACGCCTGTCCGCGCGCCCACATGCTGCTGTCGGAATATCCTTGATGAGTCACACCTTTGATGAAATCACCTGTGAGCGTGTCGTATACGGCAACATGATAAGAAGTACCGTCCTCTCTGAAATTATATTTCATCGTCTTTTCGGCATGCGAAACTGCCATGTCGTACAGATTCTTCCCTCCGCCGTTCTTCGATGCCCAGAAAAGCATCTCCAGATTTATCATGTTGTCCATGATGGTGTTGTGCGGCCATCCCATCTGCTCCACCATACGTGGCCAGCTGAGTATCGTGCCCACCTTCGGATTGAAAAGAGTGGAGAGTGAATCGGCAGAATCCACTATCACCTTCTTGTACGACGTGTCGTGCGTAAGACGGAAACCGTTTCCGTACGAGCAATACATCAGAAAGCCGAGATCGTGGTCATATGCCGGCTGTCTGCTCAGAAACTCAAGCGACGAGGTGAATTTTTCGGCTTCGGCCTTCAGCTTGCTGTCGCCCGAGGCCTCGTAGGCATACCAGAGTATGCCCGGCCAGAAGCCCGAACACCACTCTTCGGCAGAAACCTTGCGGCAGTTCCACACCCGTTGTCCCTTCAGTATATTTCGCGGCATCATGGTATAATCAATATTGCCGCCACCGGTACGCTTCAGAGCCTCAAGTGCAATCCTCGTCTGCGACAAGCAATAATCCAATTGTGCCGATGGATTGAAACCGTCGATTTCGTCCGAATACTTATCGCCGAAACCGGATTTGGCAAACAAATTTTGCCCTAAAAACAGAAACGCCAGAAAAGTCAGCACTGCTGATATTCTACGTGAACACTTTGTCAAAACCATAAAATCTACATTCAATAATTCTAAAATTCAACAATACAAAGGCCGGAAACATATATATACAGCACACCCATGTCTGCACACCAAGTGCATACCGACCATATTGCACATTTACAAATTATATAGAGCACTAAACTTATTCACCAGTACTGCAGTCATCATCAGGCTTTACGGCATCGGCCGCGTCAGACGTCTTTTCCGAATCGTCTTCACCTGTTCCGTTCTGCACGGCCGTCCTTATACCGATACGTTCCATATACTCCGACGGCGTACATCCCTCCTGAGATTTGAAGGTTGTAAAGAATGATGACTTTCTGAAACCGCACATTTCCGATACGGCGGTTATTGTATAATTCTTATACTTAGGATCTTGAATACGGCTTTTGAATTCCTCCAACCTGTAGCTGTTTATGAATTCATGGTAGCTGCGGTTGAGATACAGTGTGAAGAACTGCGACATGTTGGCACTCGTCGAACCGATGGCCTTCGCAACCTCCGAAATCTTCAAGTCCGGGTTGAGATAAGGTTTTTCATGCTGCAGATATCGACATAGAGAATAGAAAATCTTCTCGTAATCCTTCTGTTCTAGCCTTGCACCTTTATATTTGTCTTTCGACTCTTTCTCTGCCGTAAGCAGTTCAATGCGGCTGTTGAGCGACTCGTTGTCGTACTTCAGCTTGGCAGCCTCAGCCCTCAGTGCCTCAGCCAGTTCGCGCTGTATGCGCTTGCGCTCTGTTTCCAGATAATTGCGGCGCATCTTTATTTCCCTGTACTTTCTTATGTATACAGACAAGAAATATAAGAACACCAGCAATGCCAATATGCCGAATATCATATACAAATCCGGATAAACAATGATTGTATAATCCGTACACACCGAGTTCATCTCCGATGTGCGTATATGCAGGACATGTTCTCCAGGCCACAACCCAGTGACATTTATCATGTCGTCGTAGCGCACCGGATGCCATTCGTCCTCATCATCAATCTTATACTCAAAGATATGGTCGCTCACTCTGCTGTAATCCAGCATAAGCGGATTGATGGAGAGCTCTTCCGAGCCGAACGCCCATGCCAGTTCAAACCTTCTCGACTCAATGACGTCCATAAGTTCATCATATTCCAGGGTGCGTCCGCCGACAGCCGCCGTATTGGGAATTATATGCTTTGTTCCGACACCTACTATTTTTTTCTGTATATCCCTTGTGTCGGCATATATAAGTCCGTCGCTGCAACCAATCCATACATACTTCTGACTGTCGACAAAGAAAGAGCTGTTCGAATAGAACAGGTTCGAATGTACTCCGTCGGCATAAGTGAAATGGATGAAATCGTCCCATTGTCTGTCGAAGACAAACAACCCGTTGTCCGATGCCAGCCAATAGCGTCCTGCACTATCCTCGCGGACAAAGCAAATCTCGTTGGTGAACAGATTGTCAAGCTTTATCTGAGAAAAATTCTTTGCCGAACCTTTGCTTTCGATAAGCATGTTGGAAGAATATGCAAACACCGACTTCGACGTCAAGCTGTAGAACAGCATCAGGTCACGTCCCTTCTCATAGAGTCCTTTCGGCAAATCCACATGACCGAACTTCCTCTTTCCTGCATCGTAAACGCTGAGTCCCATAGACGAACCCACCCATACGTTTTGGCGGTTGAGAAAAACAAGACTTGTCACATAGCCGTCCTTAAATCCCGAATTGGCGTTCGTAAACGACTTCACCAGATGTTCGTCCTTGTCGAGCACGAAGATGCCCACATCCGTACAAACCCACAGATTGCCGTTTGGCGATATGGCAATATTGTTGCACTGCGCATGCTTCAGCTCCGGCACCTCGGCCACACGGCTGAAAGTGAGCGTCGCAGGGTCGAACACCGAGAAACCTCCGTCGAACGTTGATATGTAGTACTTGCCGGCATATCTGCAGATAAATAGGATTATGCTTCCGCCAACCTCCTGCTTGGAGAAATACTTCACCATGTCGCGTCCTTCATCCACATAGTACAATCCGTTGCGCGTACCTATCACCTTCTCCTTGCCGTTGATGCAGAAACTTCTCACTTTTATGCCGGCCGTTGTGAAGTCATTGAATGAATATGTCGAGAACACGCCCTTGTCGGCATAGCTGTGTATGACGCCAATCTTGTAGAAGCCGAGAAAGTCGACATCGTTGTCGCTGTCGTGGTGAAAGCAATACACAGAGTTGTCCCCCATCATCGGTTCCGTCTGCGTAGTGTAACTCTTCGAAATTCTGTCGTCATACACCGATATGACGTGCGCACCGCCACCGTCCGTTCCCACGTATATGTTGCCGTTGCTGTCGGCCTCCACCGACATGATGACATTGCTTCCCACATCCATAAGCCTGTACACGCTGTCGGCAATGATGTCGTACTTGAGCAGACCTTCGCTCGACGTGCCCAAATATATGAAACGTCCCGACTTGGCGAGGCAGCGCAGGCTTCCTATCAACGAACACCTGCGGGCAATATCGATGCGCTTGCCCCTGCGAGTCTTGCCCGAATAGATGAGAAGGTCGTTGGGCGTAACGATGTACAGGTCGCGTCCGTCGGCACAGATGTCGTTCACCTTTGTGCCTTCACCCACGCCGAAAAGCTTCAGCGACAAATCCTTGTCCGACGCTTTTCCTCCCAACCAGAAGAGTCCCTTCTCCGTACCCGCCAGCAAGCCGTTGTCGTACTTGGTTATGGCATTGACACAGACGTCTATATCGCCGTATGCACGCCTTAACATGCCAGACCTGAAGTCGGGACGGTAAAGTCCGTTGCTTGTCCCCAGCACCACACCGCTCTTGTCCTCGGCTATGGAGTAGACAATCACACCTCCCGAGTTGTCGCCAGTCATGAACTTGCGTGTCGATGCACCGTTGTACATGGTCGCTCCGTTCGACGTACCGAACCAGTAGAAACCGTGCACATCCTTGTATATCGAGAACACAGACTTACCGCTCAAACCGTTTTCCATCGTCAAACTGTTGAAAAGGGTCTGAGCACTGACCGCAACAACTGCGATCAAAGCCATCAGAACAGTATATATTCTTTTGCTTGTCATAGAGGTCATTCCATTATTATCGGCAGGTCACCGACCTGCGGTTATCACAATTCCACAAATTCGACAGCAGCGCCTCCGCTCTTGCACAAATCGAACGAAAGTTCGTCACCGCCCTTCACCTTCCGTTCCGAACGCGCCACCTTTGTGCGTGTGTCGAGCGCCATGTCGTCATTGTATATTATAGCCTTGTACCGACGTCCTTTCTCTAGAAAGTCGGTCTTGATTTTCACTTTGCGAGCGTCCAATCCGTTCAATATTCCCATGAACCACTTCTCACCGCTCCTTCTTGCCACAGCGGCAAACTTGCCAGGTTCGCCGTCGACGAAATGCGTGTCGTCCCAAACCGTAGGCACGTTCTTCCAGAACTCCAGTTCCTTCTCGCCCTTGTAGCTCGAAGGGCCGTCATACCAGAACATGAACTGCAGAGGACTGTAGTACACAACAGCCATTGCCAGCTGATGCGCACGTGTTGTCTTTATCCTGTTGTTGAAATAGCACAGTGTATAGTCGGCCGCACCTGCCAGGAAACGCGTATACGGCAGAATCGTGTTGTGTTCGGCATCCGGCATGCACTCGTTTCCGTGAATGCCCTCCTGCGTCATCAGATTCGGATACGTCCGGCTGAAGCCCGTAGGACGGTACTCGTCGTGAATGTCCACCATGATTCCGTAGCGTGCACACTTCTTCACTGCCTCATGGAGCCAGCGCGTCCAGTACTGGTTGCCCACCTGCACGAAACCGAACTTGAGGCCCTTCACGCCCCATTCCTTATATATAGGCAGTATCGAATCCAACTGCTGGCTGAGCGCCCTCTGGTTCACGTAGAGAATCACGCCGATGCCCTTCTTCTGTCCGTACTCGCAGATGGCCTTCATGTTGATGTCCTTGTTCTCGGCCACACGGCTTGCGTCCGACTCCACAAGAAACTCCTTGCCGTACCAGCCGGCATCGAACTCAATGTACTGAAGTCCTCTCTCCGCTGCAAAGTCTATTCCTGCCATGCCGTCCTTCTGGCTCAATCCGCATCTGAACACCTTTCCCGGACGTATCCACGACACGTCCTCCAGCTCCGTCGGCGGATTGAGGTTCAGCATAATGTCGTTGCCGTTGGCCAGTTCCGAAGCCGTGCGTCCCACGCGTATCACCCTCCACGGCATGGCGTAGGGCGTAATCACGTCGGCCACCGAGTACATGCTCGTCTTCAGCGTATTCTTCCTCTCCGGATGGAGCACGAACTTAGTCCTGACGAAATCCACCATGCACGCCTCCGTCAGAGCCACATACATGCCGTTCTTCAGCTTCATCGTCAGCGGACGTTCGCACTCGCCAGGCCATCCGCTCAGCGGAAGGAGCCTGAACGGGGCCTGAGCCCACTGCTCGTAGAAAGCCATTGTTCCCTCCGGCATGGCAAACGATGTCTCCTCGTCCACCAGATGCAGGAACAACCCGTTGGTCGTCTCCGGAAACTCATATCTGAAAGCCACACCCTCATTATATACTCTCACGTCGATGTTCATGAAGTACGATTTCAGACGGCTGTAGCTGTTGTTGTCAATCGAGTCGGTACCTTTTATGAAGGAAAGCTTCATAGCGTTGCAGCAATCCCTCACCTCGGCGCGTTCACCGTATACCGGTTTCCACACAGTGTCGGTTTTCGAGTAGCTGACCGACCTGTAGTGCATGTCGTCGCACCAGCGGTTGCACGTGTCAAGCGCTATGCCCATCGCGTTCTCCATTATCTCGTTGTCGACCTCCACGCCGAGTTCCGAATCCTCAACAACCCGCACGCCCATGTAGTCGACCGTATATGTCATTTTCCTTGCACCTGCACCGTCGGCCGTCTGCCGGAAAGTGAAGACCAGATTTCCGTCGGGCGACGAAACGGACTTCTTGACAATGTCCTTGGCGGCCACGTCGGCAACAACAGCAAAGATGAACATGCAGATGCTCAAAATACGCAAAGTGAATCTGTAAGTGCTATTCATATTATATTAGAGTTTTTCTTGTTATATCTATATCCAAATTTGCCGCTGTCATTTAGGACGTGACAAAAATATACAAAAAAATCTTACGTTTCAAACGCAAACAGCTTATTAGGCCCTTATAAACGTGTTTGAATGTCCGATAAAATTATTTTGGAGTAAACACACGCCCTCATGCCCCTCTGCAGGCTCTCTGCGCAAGCCGAAAAATCATATCTTTGCAAAAACCTTACGACGGAAGACATATAATGAAACAATGAAAACCTTATAAAATCAAAAATCATTATGAAAAAAATCCTTACAGCAGTACTGCTCATCGCCACACTCGTGTCTGCAAGCGCACAGACACAGAAGAGGCCGTACCTGCTCATGACCGAAGCGAGAACCGAAGCGGCAAAGCAAAGGCTCAAGAACGACCAGATGCTCAACGACGCCTGGAAAAACATCAGGGAGTTTGCCGACAAGAACATAAAGTCGAACGACATCAACAAGCTCGAACATCTATCGCTCGCCTACCTCATGACCGGCGACGACAAATACGGCGACGCCGTCAAACGCATACTCATCAACGCATCCAAGGGAGGCTCATGGGGCAACAGCGAGATGATGGCGCGCCATCCGCGCTGGAACTCGGAACTCCAGCTGGCCAACAAGGCCTACCTCTGCGCCATCGGCTACGACGCCGTGCGCGACCGCTTCACCGCCTCCGAACGCAAGGACTTCATCGACGGCATGTACCGCCTTGCGCTCAACCCGCTCCTCGGCGACTGGCTCTCCGAACCGACGCGCATACACACCCTCAACTCCATGGGACACAACTGGTGGACCTCGTGCGCATGCATGGGCGGACTCCTTGCGCTCTCCCTCGCACAGGACGACGACCAGGCACGCCGACTCTCCGAAAGCATGATGGAGCACCTGCCCGAATGGTTTGCCTTCGCAGGCGACGCCGTGCAGAACAAACCGCGCACGTTCGACCGCGCAGGCGGAATGTACGAGAGTCTCAACTATGCCAACTTCGGCATCTACGAGGCACTGCTCTTCCTCAACGCATGGAAAAACTCGCATCCGGGCAAGGCTGTAGAGAAGATTCCGCAGCTCGACAACCTCTCCGACTATATTATAGGTGTATGCTACCCGCGCCCCGACTCGCTCTACAACATCAACTTCGGCGACTCGCACAAGCACATCACAGCAAGCCGATGCGCCGCAATGCTTTACGCCTACGGATATGAAGACAACGACCTCGTGTGGTATCTCACCAAGGAACAGCCGCACCAGCACCGCGAAGGACTCTACATGGACATGCCTCTCGGATTCCTCTACATGCCCGACTTCAAGCTCGCTCCACGCCTGCCGCACAAGCCGACGTCGATATTATTCAAAGACTTCGGATGGACAACCATGAGAAACTCATGGGAGGACAACTCCACGATGCTTGCCGTCAAGTGCGGACACACATGGAACCACGCGCACGCCGACGCCTCTTCACTCATACTCTTCCACAAGGGAGTGGACATAATTAAGGATGCAGGCAACTGCGGTTACTCAAAAAAGGAATACCGAAACTATTTCTTCCAGAGCGAAGCGCACAACGTGGTGCTCTTCAACGGCAAGGGACAGTCGAGACAACAGCAGTACAGCGGAAGCATGCTCGACGGAAAAATCACCGACATGCTCGATGCCGGAAACATCAAGTTCGCCATGGCAAACGCCACAGGACCATACTCCGACAGCTTCTCGCGCTACTTCAGGAGCTACCTCTGGCTCGACAACGTCATATACGTCATCGACGACATACGCTCGCACCAGCCGGGCAAGTTCACATGGGTTTGGCATCCAAACGGAACCGTCAGGAAAAACGGCGCAGACATCAACATCACCAACGGACAGTCGGCCGTGACCATCCGACCTCTCTACCCGCGCATGATGGCACTTTCCGACTTCGTTCACGACTACCCGAACGACCTCTACTGGGACATCGTTGACGGCCCTACCGAGGATCTAAAAGGCACCGAACAGTACTGGAAGCTCAACCTGCCGGAGACAACCGACAGAATCAAGGGGCTCACGGCCATCATACTCAAGGACAGCGTCGACCAGAAAACAATACCTGTCATGGAACGGCGTGCCGGCAACGACTGGATAGGACTCAGAGTGAAATATCAGGGAAAGACAACCGACATCTACATCAACCAGCTGGCCGACGGAAGTCTCATGCACATGAACTCATGGATTGCCATGGACGGATGGCTCACCGATGCATACCTCACCGTAATAAAATACGACGAAAACGGCTCGCCGGAAAACCCATCGGAAGTATTCATGTACTACGGAAGCTCACTGCGCAAACGAAGCGCATCCGATAACTCGCTCGAAGTAAAAGTAAACGAGAACGACGAAGTCTACTTCAGCTCCCTCTCCAAGCTCAACTTCATTCAGAAGAACGGCAAGAAAGGAACAAGCATCTACGTCAACGGACAACCGTACATCAATGCCGAAATCCGATGCACTTCACCGGCTGAAACCGTCAAGGCAAACGGCAAGAATGTGAAACCGCTCAAGGCCGGAAAGAATCTGATAAAGGTGAAGCTGAACGATACGGCGACAAAATAATACATTTAAAAAATCAGGTGAAACGCATAATATCACGTTTCACCTGATTTTTTAATATGTTACTATAAAATATTTATGCAAACAGAAAATCACTATGGAAAAGAGCCACAGTTTTCTTTTCCTCCCGATTATGCGTTAAGAACAGCTTTTAAATCATTGCGAGCGCTCGGAAGCATCATTGCGAGGGCTCAGAAATATTATTCCGAGGGCTCACGACTCCTAAAACGGACTACTGAACAAGAAAAAAAGATACTATAAACTCATGGGAACGGCATAATAAAAGCTTGCGGTTTTGACTTTCAGCAGGTGCTTTGCAAGCAAATTGTTTGTGTCAGGCACTTTTCTTTTACACACAACTATCAAATTCGTTTTCTTGTTGTATTTTTGCGTAAAATATTCTATTTATGGCTGAAAACAAATTACATATAGACATGGCGGAGCTCGACTCTGCGTGGGAGAAGGGCGCTGCGGCATACATACGTTTCATCACCGACAGTTATCTCGAAGCATTGGGCGGTTCGCTCAGCGCCGACAACATGGACATGCTGAATGCCGACCAGCACACGCTGCTGGCCTACAGATTCGTGCTCGACGAGGTGATGGAGGGCGGTTTCATACAGCTTCTGCACAACGGCTACGGACCTTATGTGCTGGAGAACCCGTTTCCCTACACGATGAAGCAGTGGGGACTGAGGGATTTCTCGAAACTGCTCTACGAGGTGAAAAAACTCTACCATATTCACCGCGAGGAACTGGAGGCCGACATGGACGACGAGACTTTCATGGCACTGTACGAGAAGCTCGAAAAACTGAATGATGCGGGCGACGACTTCCTGGACGATTTTCAGGAAGAGACAACTCCGTACATAGCCCAGTATGTAAAGGACAACATTGAAAGATTCATCTAAAGAGAAAGGAAAATTCGTAAAGATGGCTGACAAGAAAAAGAAAATCGGCAAACAGGCGCCGATAAACATAAAGAACAAAAGGGCTTCGTTTGACTACGAATTCATCGACACCTACACTGCCGGCATCGTGCTGACAGGAACGGAGATTAAATCCATCAGACAGGGAAAGGCCAGCCTTGTGGACACATTCTGCTACTTCAACAAGGGAGAGCTGTGGGTAAAGAACATGTACATTGCGCTGTACAGCTTCGGCTCGTACAACAACCACACGGAGAGACGTGAACGCAAGCTGCTGCTCAACCGCAAGGAACTGCGCTCGCTCGAGGAGGCTACGAAGGCTCCGGGATTCACCATTGTACCGACACGCATGTTCATCAACGAGAAGGGACTGGCTAAAGTGGCCATTGCACTGGCAAAGGGTAAAAAAGAATACGACAAGCGCCAGAGCATAAAGGAGAAGGAAGACAAGAGGGAGATGGACAGGGCGATGAAGCACTGATTGCTCCCCGCACATACATATACCTCAATACACTTATACTTTTGTTTATATATCATTATACAACTGAATAAATGAGCAGGACTTTTGAAGAAATTGCGAACGAACGCATCATGATACTCGACGGTGCGATGGGTACCATGATACAGAAATATGGACTTTCGGAAAATGACTACAGGGGCGAACGCTTTGCCGACATGCCAGGACAGATGAAGGGCAACAACGACATGCTCAACATCACGAGGCCGCAGGTCATCGACGAAATCCACCGAAAATATCTCGAGGCGGGTGCTGACATCATTGAGACGAACACGTTCTCGGCACAGAGGGTGTCAATGGCCGACTACGGAATGGGCGACTTCTGCAGGGAAATCAATCTGGAGGCTTGCAGGATTGCGCGCAGGGCGGCCGACGAGTATACGGCCAGGACACCGGAGAAGCCACGGTTCGTGGCTGGTTCGATAGGACCGACAAACAAGACCTGTTCGCTGAGCCCGGACGTGAACGACCCGGCACTGCGCGACATCACCTACGACAGTCTCATGTCGGCCTACGAAGAGCAGATTGAAGCCCTGCTCGAAGGCGGTGTGGACGCACTGCTCATTGAGACAATCTTCGACACGCTCAACGCCAAGGCGGCCATCAACGCCGCACAGAGGTGTATGGAGCGCACAGGACGCAGGGTGCCGTTGATGCTGTCGGCCACCATTTCGGACAAGGCTGGACGCACGCTGTCGGGACAGACACTGGAAGCTTTCCTCGCATCGGTGGGACATGCCGACATATTCTCCGTGGGTCTCAACTGCTCATTCGGTGCGAAACAGCTGAAACCGTTTCTGAAACAGCTGGCCGAAAAGGCTCCCTACCGCATTTCGGCTTACCCGAACGCAGGACTGCCGAACAGCCTCGGCGAGTATGACCAAACACCGGAGGACATGGCTCACGAGGTGAGCGAATATATCCACGAGGGACTCGTTAACATCATAGGCGGATGCTGCGGAACGACCGACGAATACATCGCGCAGTATGCCGACATAATCAAGGACAAGGACGGCAACTGGATTAAGCCTCACGTACCGGTGAAGAAGGACAACGTGCTGAGACTTTCGGGACTCGAGGTGCTGGAGGTTACGCCGGAGAAGAACTTCATAAACATAGGCGAGAGGTGCAACGTGGCCGGTTCGAGGAAGTTCCTGCGACTGATAAACGAAAAGAAATATGACGAAGCGCTCGACATTGCCCGCCGTCAGGTGGAGGACGGGGCGCTGATTCTCGACATAAACATGGACGACGGATTGCTCGACACGGAGCACGAGATGGTGAACTTCCTGAACCTCGTCATGTCCGACCCTGAAATTTCAAGAGTGCCGATAATGATTGACTCATCGAAATGGGAAGTGATTCGTGCAGGACTCAAATGCGTGCAGGGCAAGTGCGTGGTCAACTCCATATCGCTCAAGGAGGGTGAAGAGGCTTTCATCGGACATGCCAGGGAGATAAAGCAACTGGGTGCGGCTGCCGTGGTCATGGCCTTCGACGAGAAGGGACAGGCGACGACCTTCGAGAGGAAAATTGAAATATGCGGGCGTGCCTACAAGCTGCTCACGGAAAAAGTCGGGTTCAACCCCGGCGACATAATCTTCGACCCCAATGTGCTGGCTGTGGGCACTGGAATCGAGGAGCACAACAACTATGCCGTCGACTTCATCAAGGCGGCAGGATGGATTCGCAAGAACCTGCCGTACGCCCACATCAGCGGAGGCGTAAGCAACCTGTCGTTCTCGTTCAGAGGCAACAACTACCTGCGCGAGGCGATGCACGCCGTGTTCCTCTACCACGCCATTCAGGAAGGCATGGACATGGGCATCGTGAATCCGGCATCGAAGGTGGCGTACTCGGACATACCCGACGACCTGCTGCACGCCATTGAGGACGTGCTCTTCAACCGCAACGAACATGCTACGGAAAAACTGCTGGAGATGGCGTCGACCATTCACGGCAACGCGGAGAAGCAGGAGGAAAAGCAGGAGGACAGACACCTGATTCCGGTGGAGGAGCGTCTGCAGAAGGCGCTCATCAAGGGCGATGCAAGCCATCTGGAGGAAGACCTTCACGAGGCTCTCGACAAGATTAAGGACGCCGTGAAAATCATCGAGGGACCGCTCATGGACGGCATGAACACCGTGGGCGAACTTTTCGGTTCGGGCAAGATGTTCCTGCCTCAGGTGGTGAAGACGGCGCGCACGATGAAGCAGGCTACAAACATCCTGCAGCCGTACATCGAACAGGGCAAGAGCTCAAAACCGTCGAACAACGGCAAGGTGCTGGTGGCCACAGTGAAGGGCGACGTGCACGACATCGGCAAGAACATCGTGGCAGTCGTTATGGCATGCAACGGCTATGAGGTGATTGACCTGGGCGTGATGGTGCAGGCGGAAGACATTGTGAGGACGGCCATCGAAGAAAAGGTGGACCTGATTGGTCTCAGCGGCCTCATCACTCCATCGCTCGACGAAATGGTGAACGTGGCGGCTTCACTCGAAAAGGCCGGTGTGAGGATACCGCTCATGATTGGCGGTGCAACGACGAGCAAGAAACACACAGCTCTGAGGATTGCACCTGCGTACTCGGGTCCTGTGATATGGGTGAAGGATGCTTCGCAGAACCCTATCGTGGCAAACAGGATTCTGAGCGACGAGACACGCGAGGACTTCATCAGACAGCTCAACACGGAATACGAAAAGATTCGCGAAGATTATAAAAACAAAAAGGCTCCTTCACAGCTCACGCTGGAAGAAGCCAGAAATAAGAAGCCTAATCTTTTCTCGTAATATTCACAATTTCATTTCATCAAAATTATAACTGCGTAACAGTGCCGGCACGGCGGAGAAAAAAGTTTTTTAATTCTTTTCTTCAGTGCTGACACTATTGCAGGTTACGCATTTCCATCAAAAGTTCCTTCTGACGTTCTGTCAGATTTGTAGGCAAAACGACATTATACGTGATGATGAGGTCGCCGTAGGTTCCGTCGCTTCTTTGGAAGCCTTTTCCCTTAAGACGAACCTTAGTGCCGTTTTGTGTACCCGGTTTGATTTTGAGTTTCAGTTTCGACGTCTGTGTCTGAAGGATTATATCGCCTCCGAGCATGGCAGTGTACATGTCGATGTTGACCGTCGAGTGTGCATCATGCTGCATGCTCTGTGCACGTCCTGCAGAACTGCGCGCCGAACGTCGTCCGGCAGCACCGAAGAGCTGTTCGAAGAAGTCGGAGAACCCTCCTCCACCGCCGAAGTTGAAATCGAAACCTCCGTCGGTCCATCCTTCTGTACCAGAACCGAAACCGCTGAATCCGCCACCGCCGAAACCGCCGGCTCCGGCAGCACCTGCCTGTTCGTAAGCATCGGCATTTCGCCACTGCTCACCGTATTTATCATATTTTGCCCTCTTGTCAGGGTCGTTCAATACTGCATATGCCTCGTTGAGAAGCTGGAATTTTGCCTTCGCCTTCGGATCGTCAGGGTGCAGGTCCGGATGGAACTGTTTGGACCTTTTGCGGTAAGCCGCCTTGATATCGCTCTGAGGAATGTCGCGTGGAACACCCAGAATCTTGTAGTAATCAATAAAAGCCATATAGAACCTCCTTTTTAATATACATTTTTTTCCATTTTCACTTATATACAGCAAATAAAGTGCCACGACTGACATAAAGGCTGAAAAAATAGATATATCTTTGCATGAATGGCAGGTTTTCTCTGTTTGACGGCATAAGGAGACCTCTGCAGGACAAGTCGAAAAACGCGCCCTCCAAACAACCAAATCAACACAAATGGCAACACACAAATACATAAAAATCATTTTCACAAGCGACATTCACGGGAACTATTTCCCCTATGACTTCAGACATGAACGACGGGGAAAGGGAGGCCTGCAGAAAGTGTATGCATACGTGGAAGCCATCAGAAAGGAAAAACACGAAGAGAACTTGATACTGGTTGACGGCGGAGACATCCTGCAGGGTGAGCCGACGGCTTACTACTTCAACAACATAGACACAGAACCAAACCAGCACAAGGTGGCCGACATGTGCAACTTCATCGGCTATGACCTAGGCGTGATAGGCAATCACGATATCGAAACGGGACACAAGACGTTCGACAGATTCATCGAAGCATGCAAATTCCCGGTTCTCGGAGCCAACGCAATATCGAACGACACCGGAAGACCTTACTTCAAGCCTTACAGCATAATAGTGAAAGACGGTGTAAAGATTGCCTTTATCGGTTTCATCACTCCAGCCATACCTCACTGGATTCCTCTGCAGGTGTGGAAGGACATGCACTTCGACGACATCAAGGAGAGTGCCAGGATGTGGATAAAGAAAGTCAGGGAAACGGATGCACCGGACCTGATTGTCGGCGTGTTCCACTCCGGCATGGAGGAAGGCATCGTGACCGACGAATACCGCGAAAATGCGGTGCGCGAAACTGCTGCTGAAGTAGAAGGATTCGACCTGATTCTCTACGGCCACGACCACACTAACAACATCGAAGAGATTACAAGTCCTAACAACAGGAGGATTCTCTGCGTCAACCCAGGAAGCTATGCTTACTCGGCTTCGGAAATACAGATAAGACTGACACTCGACAAGAAAGGGCGTATCTTCAAGAAGAAATTCACACCTAAACAGATATACATAGGGTCGATTCACAACAAATATACTTGGGAATTCGACAAGCGCTTCAAGAGGGAATACGACAATGTGGAGCACTTTGCCGAACAGGAAATAGGTGTAATCAAGAACCGCATAGACATAACCGATGCCTACTTCGGCTCGTCTGCCTACATAGACCTCATACACACGCTTCAGAAGGAAGTATCGCATGCCGACATATCGTTTGCTGCTCCGCTTTTCTTCAATGCTTCGATAGATCCTGGTACGATTAAGATTACCAATCTGTTCAACCTCTACCGCTTTGAGGACAAGCTTTACACTCTGCGCCTCAAAGGCAGCGAGATAAAGGATTACCTCGAAATGAGCTACTCGATATGGACAAACCAGATGACATCAGAGGATGACGAAATGCTGATGATTGGCCCTATGAAGAACAACCCGGAAAGGATTGGTTTCAAGAACTTCCTCTTCAACTTCGATTCGGCCTTCGGCATAATATACGAGGTTGACCTGCGCAAGCCTACGGGCGAGAAAATCAACATTATGCACATGAGCGACGGCACACCGTTTGAAACCGAACGCATGTACACAGTGGCCATGACGGCATATAGGGCCAACGGCGGTGGTGAACTGCTGACGAAAGGAGCCGGCCTCAGCAAGGAAGAAATCCAGAAACGCATCATTACATCTACGGAAAAGGACATACGCTTCTACCTCATGGAGTACGTGAAGAGAAACAAGGTGATATATCCCGAACCGCAGCATCATTGGAAATTCATTCCTGAGGAATGGGCAGAGAAGGCTGAGAAGCGCGAAAGGAAAATCCTGTTCGAAAACTACCATAACGACAAGAAAGATGAAAGAGTGCAATAAGGAAAAATCGACATATTGGTTTGTCTTCTCCGAAGGACGCCTGGTACTTGAAAAGAATGATGACAAACTCGAAATACCTTTTCAACCACAACCGCCGATATCCGTAGAAAGTTCGGCATACATTCAGGAACTGCCACCTATCAACGACTCACAGTGCCGTGCATATAATGCAGCTGATGCATGTATCGACAAAGACAGATATGAGCTTATCGGCCTGAGACAGTCGTTCGACAAAATTCCCGAACGCCTCTATCTGCTTGCAGGCAAGGCATCGGAACTGCTCTACTGGGATTCTTGCACGCAATTCTGCGGTGCCTGCGGTGCACCGATGGAACGCACGGGCACGATAAGCAAGAAATGTACGCAGTGCGGCAAGGAGATATGGCCTCACGTGTCACCGGCAATAATAGTGAGAGTGAGAAGACGCAACGACGACGGCGACCGCATACTGCTCGTCCACGCCATCAACTTCAAGGGTACATTCTTCGGCCTCGTGGCAGGTTTCGTGGAAACAGGCGAAACACTGGAAGAGTGCGTGCGCAGGGAAGTGATGGAGGAAACGGGACTGACTATAAAGAACCTGAAGTATTTCGGCAGTCAACCGTGGCCCTACCCTTCGGGCATCATGATTGCCTTCACAGCCGATTATGAAAGCGGAGAACTGAAACTGCAGAAGGAGGAACTGAACAAAGGCGGATGGTTCACACGAGAGAACGTACCTGAGCTATCGGGAAAAATGTCCATCGGCCGAAAGCTCATCGACGACTGGCTCTCAGGCAATGCCGACAAATAAGTTCAGATTTTTCCTATTACTTATATTTATATCCTCATCAATGGACACACGGCAATACATATACATCTCACCTCTTGGAATTCTCGAAATAAAGACAGAGAACACTGCGCTTGCCGAACTCCGCATAACCAATCGCAGTGCAGACAACGAGAAATTCTCAGCCGACAAGCCGTGCATAAACTCTCCCCAAACGCAGGAAAACAATCTTCCTCAGCATATCAGACTCATAAAGGCATGGCTCGACGAATATTTCAGCGGAAAGGAACCTGATGTACCCCTCGAGCTCACCCCGCACGGCACTGAGTTTCAGCTCCGCGTATGGGAAAGCCTGCGCGAAATACCCTACGGAACTACCGTGACATACGGTGATATTGCCAAACGTCTGAACCGACAGTGCCCTACCCGACGAACTTCAGCAAGAGCCGTCGGGCAAGCCGTAGGACGCAACCCCATAGGCATAATCATACCGTGCCACCGCGTGATAGGTCGGGGCAACAAACTGACAGGATTCAACGCTGGCATAGACGCAAAAATATCACTGCTGAACATTGAAAATATTGATACTACTAAACTTAAAAGATAAGGCACACTTCAATATTTTCACATTTCATTTATAATGTACAAGTCACCATACAGAAAATAAACCAAATACATTTCATGTACTTGTTCACATCATATTCATTTTAGAAGAAAATCGAAAAGCTTATCCGGAGCTTCAGGCATAATCTTTCTGAATTGACCGACCATCCTTTCGCGCGACTCCTGAGGCGTACGGTCGGGACGACATGCTTCCTTTCCGAAAAGAGCCTCCGGCGTTGTGAGCAACGACCATCCCCAGCCATATTCACGTCCATGCTTGTCACGCGGATAAACAAAATCTTCCGTCACGATATATCCGCCCATTTCAAGGCGTGTCAGATAAGAATCAAATTTGCCACGCATCTTCGTACCTGTGAATCCGCATGCTGCACGCAAATCACGAGTGATAAGACTCCCCTCACTCCTCAATATGTCGAGAATGCCTTCCTCGATGCTCCCTGCCTCAGGATATGGGAAAATACTCCTGCGGTAGTTGCAGAAATCCGGCCACCACTCACTGCTTACGAACGCAGCCTTACGGTCGAAGAACTTTCCGTAGGCGCATCCGCTCTCGCGAAGCACAGCCCCTTTCCAGCTCCACAAAGGCCACTCCCATCCGCCATCAGGCAACTTGACATACCGACAATCTTCATCAACAACCTCTTCGGCCGACCATCCTCTTATACCCATGCTCAACAAAGGAAGAAACCCAACCTCATTGACATATTCAATCAATTCTGAACAACTATGCAACAGCTCTTTTCTCATTTTAGTATGCGGTTTATATCTCGATAGAAGTTTTTGTTAATGAAAAGACATACTTCGTTATTTTAAATTTGCTCTAAAATAATCTTTCAAAGGTTGCAGTTCTGAAATGTTCAAATCCCAAAAACGTGAATCGTCAAACAGCCAATCACCAGAACCAAGTCTATTTCGTTGTTTGTTGTTCAATCTCTGCGCACTCATATATGTATGCAATTTTCCTTTCAGATTTGGAACATTATAAAACTGCTGGCCGTTGCTATCCTTAACGCTTGAAACACATCTTTCATAGTCTTCAAAGCAATCAAAGAAAACTTTGTGCAATTTTCTTTGCGCCGCCAATTCCATAAGAGATTCAACATCACCGTCATCTTGATTGTTAGGATATAAGAAATAAGAGAAATTAATACCCTTATTCAGCATACCTTTATCAATATCAGCTTTTCGTTTCTTAAATCCCCACCCTTTAGATACTGTATCAGCATCAGCAAGAACCAAGACTTGTTCTCCTATAGCCTGTGCCAAACTAATCTGATTGACAATTGTTTCATTAAACAGATTGCCTATGCCGTCCATTGGTACAAATACCACATCTTTCTCAGGAAAGAACAATGCTAAAATTGTTTTCAGGAAATTACATTCAGGAGTTTCCTTTTTCTTCGCTTCTATGAAAATCCTATTCATATCACCTAATTTCTATTTCCTGATTAATCGAATAATTCAAACTTTCCAATGAATAATGGAATGCTTTCAATTCACCGTCACTACTTTTTAGAAGCTTAAATGATGCCACATAATCGGCATACTTATTTATAGCTGCATCTCTTAAACCTTTAATTGAATCAAGGTCATGCGTCGTAACAAACAGCTGCGTATTGTTCTTAACAGATGCATCTATGAGTACCTTCCACAAACTGCACATCACAGAATGATGAAAGCCATTGCTTATTTCATCAATAAGCAAAAGTCCGTCCTTGCAATTATAAACAGCAGTCAAAAGCGATACAATTTTACGAGCACCATCACCCAACATATTGACAGGAATACGTTTTGCAAGACCGATGTCCACGAGCATTTCATTGTCTGAGAAAATAAAATCTCTGACCTCCGGTTCAAGCAACTGAAGCCCTTCTATAATAAAATGCTCATCCTTATTCTGAAGAATATTTTTCAATCCCTGAATAGAAGCATTAAAATCATATTTAGGACTCAAATATGTACAACGCAATGATTCTTCATAATGCTTTGGCGCCAAAACCGAAGCATTGCCTGGATTTGAAGAGTCAAACCGCAACCATGATACATATGATTGATTATTGACCTTAAAATCAAATTTCAAACCATATCGGCCTTCTTCAACGTTTGAAAGGATGTTTGCATCATCAGCATTAAGCGATATGCTGTTTTGTCGTTTCTCAAAAAGACTTATATTGAGGTCACGCACATCGCCATCCGTCAATTTTATATGAATAGGTTGTTCTGAATCCAAATTATAAAATTCCAGGTTAAGGTCATTCAGACGAGATTTGCCATAACCGCGCATGAAATTGACATTCACAGGCAACATAGGATTTGCACCACCACTGGCAAGAAACAAAGCCTCCAACAAAGAAGACTTACCGCAGTTATTTTTTCCGAAAAAAAGATTTATCCGTCTAAAGCCTTGAATGGAAGCATTCCTGATGCCCCGAAACCGTTCTATTTCTATCTTTTCAAACATTATTTGTTGCAATAATCGTGATTATCAACGTAAAAATAAGAAAAATATAATCTTGAAATGTAAAGCATGATGATTTTTACATATTTTTCGTGTAAATCAACAACGTTTATAAAGGAAAATGTTCATGGTAATAAGTTTATTGAAAACACAATATTATGATAAATAAAAGTATTTGACTTTGAAAAACAAAGCCATATACTTTTTAATAATGTAAATCAAATGCGCCTTTTTGTGAATTACGCAATTAATTATATTGAAACAGATACTCAACCAAAGAATTAGTCATTTTTTAGAATATTCAGAAAATGTTGAGCAATCAATCTGTCTCCGCTTTTATTTATTCCCATCGATTCATAATATTCGATAGTTCCAATATATGATTTAATAGCCAAACGAAGCCCATCACGTCCATAATCTGTATATATACGTTCAAGCATATATTTACGAACATCTTGAGGTATACTGCCTTTTAAAGTTATTCCATTTCGCATATATTTAAAAGCAGGAACATACCAACCAATGAACGACCTCCAACTTATTCCCATATCCTCACACTTCGACATATATTGTTTCGGATCTACTCCATGTTCATATACTGCTTGACCAGCCCTATAAATCATATCGAGCATTTCATATTTATAGATTTTTGTCATTGGTATTTTATAAAAGTTTCTATTCCCAAATAAGTGCATCCAATGTTGCCATATCATGAATTCCTGCATCCTTGCAAACAATTCTGAAGAAATTACAATAGAATTCATACTGTTCCCCAATAGTTAACCCTTTATCAGGCAATAAACCAATTTGGTCAAAAAATGTTTCAGCAGGTTTATTCCAAATAACATATTTTTCAGGATTATATACACACAATATTTTTGATAAAAAGTTTATGCCAAGTCCTTTTACTTTAGATTCTGTGCTATATGCCATGTCAAACCTTTTATTTAAAGGAATAGTTTCGTCAATAAGCATATCAAGGATCTTAGCTAATTGACCATTTGCCTTAGCCTCTTGTAGATAGGATTTAAATATAGGTACTATGTGTCCCAATTCTTGTACTTTAAAAAAGGAGTCAATATCAAAATCTTTAAAATGATTTTCAAAATCAATGTACTTATGCAGTTCATTTAAAACATAAGCACGATTATTCACCACATCTGCAAATCTTTCATCTTTAATTTTTCTACGAAGCAATTTTACTGCATCCTCTCTAACATCAGCATAAATATCAAGTTTTGTTTGAAGTTGTTTAATATGTTTACGTTTGTTGCTCAAATGCTTTATTTCCACATCTGCATATTCTTTATAATTTACGAGAAATTCATCAGTTATTGGTTGTGAATTAATGTAGATTGTATTAAACCAATCCTCTAATTCTGCAATAGAATCTGAATCATCAATTAAAACAGAAGCCTCGATATTGTCGTATAATCCGCCATTTGTGAAATTACCAGAACCAAGTATTGCTTTTTTAGTACCATCGAACAAAGTAAAAAGATAAACTTTAGGATGGAACATTTCCGAATTATATATACGAGCATTGTTTCCATAATCTTCCATCAAACATTCTAAAACATCAAATGAAGTAGGAAGGTCTATCCCAACTACAAATTTAACCTTACATCCCTTATTAGCATTACCTAATATATCTATAGCTGTTTTAGAAGCCAGAGCAACAGCAATGTTGATATTTGAAGATTTGCTAACATATTCTTCTATAAAAGCGCCTATGTTTTTTATAAATTTCATTTTATCAAGCTATTAAATCATTATCTTTGAGAAAATCGACAAAAGCATCAAGGATTTGCTTATCTCGCACAAGTATATCTGATTCTGTAAAATCTTTTTTATTAGTTGCTATACTTCGAAGTTCCTGAATACGAGAACCTTCTTTATAATCACCTTTTTTTGTTGAATAACCTATATAATACTTTAGCTTATCCTTAAAACGATAATCAGAAGCACGAATGTTAATACGTTTTTCAAGCAAAGATTTGTTCCCAAGAAGTTCTATGTTTTTAATATCACTAATGGAATCTTCTGATTTTGCTCTATTGCGTGCATAAATATGTTCTATTTCAAGCGGTGTAAAAAGATCTAACAAATGTTGATTTTCATTTTGAAAAGCCCACCAAGTAATCATAGACTTTGTTATCGGACGTCCATTCAGAAAATTGTAACTATTGTATACATTACGGTATTTTGCTTCATCAAATTTGAATCCTTCAAATGTCACCGGACGATTTTCAACAACATTTATCATTTCTGGATAAAATGGAGTTCTAAGCGCATTAACGCCTGGATATATCAAGGCATAAGCCAAAATAAAACCTGTAATTTTAGTAAGTATATTATAAAAGGCTTCATCATCGAGAGAGCCATTCACATCTTTATTTTGCATAAAATAAACAGACACGAAGAAAGTCCACATGCTATTAGGAGCATAATCCAAAACGAAAAGCCTACGAAGAACACGCTGAGAAAAACGTTCTTCATCCTGATTTACAACAGAATTCCAGAAACCAGCAAGTTCTTCTAAATCATTTAATGTTCCATCATTTTTTAAAATGGCATAATTGTCCCTTTCATAAAACTTACGCAAAGCTTCAGTAGTCGAGTTTTTAATACCAGCCTTTGCACGAAGATAGTACATGTATCGTGTAAAGATTTCATCCATCGGCGTACTATTTTGTTTAGGGAAAGTCTTATTGCAAATTTCTTCAAGTGATTTCCAACGCTGTATGAAAGAATCTTTTTCGTTCTTATCAGAGTAATATTTATAAAGTTTTGCCTTAAATATATCTGCATCTGCAAGAGGTTTACCTCTATCGTTTAGAGTAGAGAAAATACGCAATGCCGTATCCTGAGATTCTGCTTCAATTGGAAGCAATATACAGTTTCTAAGTACACGAATAGGCAAATAGGCAAAATATGATGGATAGTCATTCAGAAATTTATTTATTCTCTCTTGGAAATAGCGGTAATTATTAGCATAATTGCTTTTCATTTCTTTAGGAGCATCGCCTGACGTAAGAATATGCAGGAATTCAGATTTGTCATTCTCATTAGCGACTTCTGAATTTATTTTAAGTTTATTTTTATCAGGGACTCCAAAAGCATCTGTTTTCCAAAGACAAGTAGATATAAGCTCTCTTGTTCTAATAGAATTACTATCTTTCATATTTGCGAACTTTTCGTAAAACGCACGCAACAAGAGCATCAATGTTGTAAGGCGTTGCTGTCCATCAATTATTTCAAGCTTGCCGTTACTATTTGAAAAAGTTACAATAGGACCGAGGAAATATTCGTCATTATCATCAAATGCATCACAATTATCTTGTGGAAATGCAAAAGTAAAAATATCTTCCCACAACGTTTGACATTCGGAATCGGCCCACGCATATGGACGCTGATAATCTGGAATGAGAAAGTCTGACCGCTTTTCAGAAAAAAGATCAAGAATCGTTTTTTGATCTATATTCAACTTGGACATATTAATTATAATTTTAATTAATCAAATTATGTATTTACAATAAATACTAAGATTCATAAGATGTTTGCTGCTAAATCCACACATTATTTGCCACAAGAAATTATTAAATCCTATTAATGAACAAATATTCAATATTGTTATAATAGTTTTCATTTAGGCCAATAACATTTCAAGCACACATTACAAATATAAACATTTAGAAAAAACTAACAAAACATATAATATAAATAACCAAACTTCTTATAATATTCATACACAACAAAGGTCTAAACATCAATTTTCAAGCAAAGACAACGCTAACGTAAAACAAATCACTATATAGTCTATTACATGCAGAAACAAGAAAGGCATGCGCCATGATATCTACAAATCATTTGCGCATGCCTTTCTTGTTTTCTAATTTTTATTGAAGCACACTTGTCTTTACGGTTCCTTCAAATCTTGCATCGTTATTATGTTCTGTCTTGCGGCCGAAGTCGAGGGTGTAGCGGACGGTCAGAGTGACGTACCTGCCGTCCCACGGACGGGACAGATATTCGTAGCTGTGGACATTGTCGCTGTCGAACCACGACTTCACCCAGCCATCCTTTCTAAGCACTGAATTTACAGACAGCATGGCATAAAGGTTGCCGGTCGTGTATTGAAGACTTACTTTCAGCCTGTCGCTGAATTGAGATATTGTGGCATTGCCGCCACGCATGAAACCCTTGCCGAAAGATTTGTTGTATGCGGCCGACAAAGAAAAGTGTTTGTTGATGTTGTAGCTCAAGTACGGATATAAGCCGAAAGTATTGAAGGCAAAATGTCTGATGCCGGAGTGCATCTCGCGAGAATATATCATAAGCGCCTGAATATTCAGTTTGCCTTTCATCAGCGACAGAGACGGGGTGAGCGATGCCGACACGATGTTGTAGTTGCCGCTGTTCACGATGTCCTGGACCATAAGTCCGTTCTCCGGATGCCATGAAGGCACTATGTCGTGCATGATTTCCTCCCATGAAACATCGGCATTGAGCGAGAAGCCGCTTATCGGCATCCATGAGTAGGACAAGCGTGCTCCTGCATAGCGTTGCGGCTTCAGAGAGGCATTTCCCTTGGTGCCCTCTATCTCGTCGTCCTGACGTACGACCGAATTGTAGAATGTAGAAGTGATGGCCATCTGCTGTATCATGGCATAGGCATAGAAAGAATGTTTTTTGCCGATGCGTCCGTTCATTGTAAGATAGCCGTTGACGTAAGGCTTGGTGTCGAATGCGTTGTCGTTCACCTTGTAGAAGTTTACCGGCACCTCTACCTGAGCTCCGGCCGACCAATCGTCTGAAAATTTATGGTTGTAACGAGCCCTTGCGTAAACATAATTGTTTATGAGCTTCTGACGACTGTTGTCAGTTCCCATGTAGCGGGTGTTGTATATTTCAGAGTTGTATTCGGCTGAAACAGACATATAGTTCTGCTTGAACAGCGGGAAAGAATAGGACACGTATATGTTCGGAAGATACACGTTCTCCTTGGTGGCATTGAATATCGGTGAATCGAATGTGTACAGCGTAGAGGCTTCGTTGCGGTTGTACGAGAATGAAGCCTCACCGTACAGCATAGAGTTGTGCGGAAGTTTAGACAGCTGGAAATATGCCTTGACGTAAGGTTGCATGCTCTTAGACGATGCTTCCGTTGTAGCTGTGCCGTTGTCGGGAGCGTTGTTGCCGCTATAGGTGATTTTCGTTTTTCCGTCATTCACCGGAGTATCGTTGTACCTGTATCCTGCCGATACCGATGCTGTAAGATTATCACTACTGTACCGGGCATTCCACGCTGTGGTGAAGATGTTCTGGTGCTGCTTCAGCTTCTCCTCGGCCGACTTGTTGATAATGTTGTCAGGACTGAAGATATACTGCGTATTAGTGTTTTGGATTATATCGTCGGCATTACTATAGGTCATATCGACAAGGCCGGTGAAAGTCCACTTGCCGGTGTTGAACTTTCCTATCAGGCTGTAATCGCCACTGTTGTTGATGAAGGACTGGCCCACCTCGCCAAGAACATAACCTCCGTATTTGTACTTGCGCATGACGAGGTTGACAACCGCATCGTAGTTCTTATACTTCGGATCTGAAGGAGATTTCAGGTATTCCACGTGCATCACGTCTTTCGGACGCAGGGCCTTCACCTCCCAGTCCTGGGCCTCAACTCCGTCTATGAAAAAGTGCACCTCACTGTCGTACGTCGTCACGACCTTGTCGGCCGCCAGATCAACCCTGAGACCTGCCACCATCATCCTGGCAAGAAGGTCGTTTATGTTGAACGCATGCTGTTTTGTCTCCTTTGTCGGTACATAGGCCACACCTTCTGGAATGGCATAATTGCTTGCTATCTCTATCTTAACTTCATCCAGTTGGTGCGTCATTATCGAGTCCGTTTGAGCCTCTGCACCCAAAATGCAGCCGAACGACAATACTGCATATAATGTAATACGTGTTTTATTCATCTCCTTTGAAATTTAATTGACTTTATAAT